>Ga0068877_10000041_pt1 | contig 105316 bp, 99 predicted proteins | sample NOAtaG_FD_66437 | JGI IMG/M metagenome (GOLD analysis project Ga0068877, IMG submission 66437) | Freshwater lake microbial communities from Lake Erie, under a cyanobacterial bloom - NOAA_Erie_Diel6S_1000h metaG | ecosystem: Environmental > Aquatic > Freshwater > Lake | place: USA: Ohio, Lake...
ATGGACACCCTCGAAGACCGCTGGGCCCGGCTTGAGCCTCACGCCGCCGTTTTCGGGCCGGACGACGACCGGCCGCGCCCCACCGCCCTGCTGTTCCACGGCTGCGGCGGCCTGCGCCCACACCTGCCGCGCTACGCCGAGGCGGCCCGCGACGCGGGCTGGCGGGCCGTGATCGTCGATTCCTACGCCCCGCGCGGCTGGCGACGCGAGCTGGCCATGGCCATGGTCTGCACGGGCCTGACCTTCCACGGCGACCGGCGGGCGGGCGACATCCTCGCCGCCATCGCCGGGGTCTCGGCCCGGCCGGACGTGGACGCCGACGCCCTCCTGCTGGCCGGCTGGAGCCACGGCGGCTGGGGCATCATGGAGGCCATGAGCGCCGATCGCCGCCCGGGCACGCTGGGCCTGGCCAATCCCGGCGATGTGGCGCTGGACGGCGTGCGCGGGGCCTTCCTCGCCTATCCCTACGTCGGCTTCGCCGCCTTCAACCGGCGTCGGCCATGGCGGCATTGTCCGCGCACCCTCGCCATCGTTGCCCGCCGCGACCACCTCACGACCGTGCGCAACGCCGAGGGCATCCTCGACATGGTGCGCAGCTGCGGCGCGGAGGTGGAGACCTGGATCGCCGAGGGCACCCACGCCTTCGACGAGCCGATGAACGCCCCGCCCATGCGCTACGACGAGGTCCTGGCGGCTGAGGCCCTGACGCGCTTCAGCCGGCTTCTGGAGGACCTGGCACCCCGGCCGGCAGCGGCCCCGAGACGGCGACGCCGCGCGGCCGGCTGAGCCGGCGATCAGGCCGCCGCGGGAGCCTTCTTCCGGCGCGGCGAAACCATCAGCTTCTTGGTCTCGGCGATGGCCTTGGCGGGGTTCAACCCCTTGGGACACACCTGGGCGCAGTTCATGATGGTGTGGCAGCGATAGAGCTTGAACGGGTCCTCAAGGTCGTCGAGGCGCTTGTCCGTGGCGTCATCGCGGCTGTCGGCGATCCAGCGATAGGCCTGCAGCAGCGCCGCCGGGCCGAGGTACTCGGTCTGGTTCCACCAGTAGCTGGGGCAGGAGGTCGAGCAGCAGGCGCACAAGATGCACTCGTAGAGGCCGTCCAGCTTCTCGCGGTCCTGCGGCGTCTGCAGCCGTTCCTTCTCCGGATCCGCATCGTCGGACTGCAGCCAGGGCTGGATCGAGTCGTACTGGGCGTAGAACAATGAAAGGTCGGTCACCAGGTCCTTGACCACCGGCTGGTGCGGCAGGGGCGCGACCGAGATGGCCGAGCCGGAGCACTCCTCCCAGCCCTTGGTGCAGGCCAGGGTGTTTCGTCCGTCGATGTTCATCGAACACGAGCCGCAAATGCCCTCGCGGCACGAGCGCCGGAAGGTCAGGCTGGGATCGATGGTGTTCTTGATGTGGATCAGGGCGTCCAGCAGCATCGGTCCGTGGTCGTCAGCCGACACCCTGTAGACGTCCCAGCGCGGGGCCGCGTCGACCTCGGGGTCATAACGATAGACCTTGTAGGTCTTGACGTTCTTCGCCCCCTTGGGGGCCTTGTGGACCTTGCCCATCACAGGCTTGGAACCGCGCGGCAGGGTGAGCTGAACCATCTTGCGTCGTCCTCAGTACACGCGCGCCTTGGGGGCGATGTACTCGATCTCGTCGGTCAGGGTGTAGGTGTGCACCGGCCGGTCGTCGATGCGGGTCTCGCCGGTGGCCTCGTCGAACCAGGTCAGGGTATGCTTCATCCAGTTGGCGTCGTCGCGGTCCGGATAGTCCTCGCGGGCGTGGGCCCCGCGGCTTTCCTTGCGGTTCAGGGCACCCTCGACCGTGACCAGCGCCTGCCCGATCATGTTGTCATACTCAAGCGTCTCGACCAGGTCGGTATTCCAGATCAGGCCGCGGTCGGTCGTCTTGATGTCGGCACCGCCGGTGTGGATCTCCCTGAGGCGGCGCACGCCGCTGGTCAGGGTCTCCCCGGTGCGAAATACTGCCGCGTCCTCCTGCATGGCCCGCTGCATCCTCAGCCGCAGCTCGGCGGTCGGGGTCGCGCCCGAGGCGTTGCGGAAGCTGTCGAGGCGCGCCAGGTGGGCCTCGGTGGCCGCCGCCGTGGCGTCCGGCACGGCCGAGGCCTTGTTGACGATCTCGCCGGCGCGCAGGCCGGCGGCGCGGCCGAACACCACCAGGTCGATCAGCGAGTTGGAGCCGAGGCGGTTGGCACCGTGCACCGAAACGCAGGCCGCCTCGCCCACCGCCATCAGGCCCGGCACCACCGAGTCGGCGTCGCCGTTGCGCTTGGTCAGCACCTCGCCGTGATAGTTCGTGGGGATGCCGCCCATGTTGTAGTGCACCGTCGGCAGCACCGGGATCGGTGCCTTGGTGACATCGACGCCGGCGAAGATCCTGGCCGATTCCGAGATACCCGGCAGGCGCTCGTGCAGCACCTTCGGGTCGAGATGGTCGAGGTGCAGGAAGATATGGTCCCTGTTCGGACCGACGCCGCGGCCCTCGCGGATCTCGATGGTCATCGAGCGGCTGACCACGTCGCGGCTGGCCAGATCCTTGGCCGAGGGGGCGTAGCGTTCCATGAAGCGCTCGCCCTCGGAATTGGTCAGATAGCCGCCCTCGCCCCGCGCGCCCTCGGTGATCAGGCAGCCGGCACCATAGATGCCGGTCGGATGGAACTGCACGAACTCCATGTCCTGAAGCGGCAGGCCGGCGCGCAGCACCATGGCGTTGCCGTCGCCGGTGCAGGTGTGGGCGCTGGTGGCGGAGAAGTAAGCGCGGCCGTAGCCGCCGGTGGCCAGGATCACCAGCTTGGCGCGGAAGCGGTGCAGGGTGCCGTCATCCAGCTTCCAGGCTGTGACGCCGGTGCAGGCACCGTCCTGCATGATCAGATCGAGGGCGAAGAACTCGATGAAGAACTCTACCTCGCGGCGCACCGACTGGCCGTACAGGGTGTGCAGGATGGCGTGGCCGGTGCGGTCGGCGGCGGCGCAGGTACGCTGCACCGGACCCTCGCCGTAGTTTCTCGTCATGCCGCCGAAGGCGCGCTGGTAGATCTTGCCGTCCTCGGTGCGGCTGAACGGCACGCCCCAGTGCTCCAGCTCGTAGACGGCCTTGGGGGCCTCGCGCACCAGATACTCGATGGCGTCCTGGTCGCCGAGCCAGTCCGACCCCTTCACGGTATCGTACATGTGCCACTGCCAGCGGTCCTCGCCCATGTTGCCGAGCGAGGCCGAGATGCCGCCCTGGGCCGCCACCGTATGGCTGCGGGTCGGGAACACCTTGGTGACGCAGGCGACCTTCAGCCCCTGCTGGGCGGCACCGAGCGCGGCGCGCAGGCCCGAACCGCCCGCGCCCACCACGACGACGTCATAGGCGTGATCGACGAATTCATAGGTCGCCATGCGAGATCAGGCTCCGAAACCGGCCGGCAGCGGCGCGGATCCCAGCGCCAGCCGCACGATGAAGAAGACACTCGCCGCCGACAGGACAAGGCACAGCAGCCCCGAAAGGCCCAGCAGCAGCCCCCTGGTGGCTGGCCGATGGATGTAGTCCTCGACGATCACCTTGAAGCCCATGTTCATGTGCCAGAAGCTGACCAGCAGCGTCAGGACCAGCAAGGTCGAATTGACCGGCTGCGCCAGCCACGCCAGCGCGCCCGCATAACCGCCGCCGGCCAGCTCGAACCCGGCCCACGCGCCCCACAGGCCCAGGGGCGCGAGCGCCAGCGCCGACAGCCGCTCGGCGGTCCATTCCCCGGCACCGTGGCGCTCGGACACCTTCACGCGGTTGCGGAACGTCTTCTGGTGACCGCTCACAGCGCGACCCTCCCGGTCAGGAACAGCGCCGCCCAGAAGAGGACAGTGGCGAGGACGCCGAAGCCGATCGACAGCCAGGACAGGGCGCTCGCCGCCGAGGGCGTCAGGCCCGCGCCGGCGTCCCAGATCAGGTGCCGGACCCCGCCGGCCAGGTGGCAGAACAGCGAGAAGCTCAGTCCGATCCACACCGCCAGCCCGAACGGCGAGGCCGCGATGGCGGCGAAGGCCGCATAGGTTTCCGGGCCGAAGGCCAGGGCCAGCAGCCAGGCCGCGACCACCAGGGCCCCCGCGTACAGGGCACCCCCGGTCATCCGGTTCAGGATCGAGGCCAGCATGGTCACATGCCAGCGCCACACCTGCAGATGCGGCGAGAGCGGCCGGACGCGACCGTTCGGCTGGACCAGGAAGCGACCGGTCTGGTCCTCCGCCGCCTCGCCGGGCGAAAAGGGCTTGTTCATGCGAGCCGTTCTCAAAAAAGAGAAAGAATTTCAAGGGCCGGTGCGGCGCACACAGGCTTTAGTGATCGTGCCCTCAAAGTGTCAACGAACAGCGACCGTGGGTCACAGGCGTGCGCGACTTCCGGAGGCGCTGGCCAGAGGGGCCCCCACTTTGGCATTCTGCCGCCATGTCGCCCGTCCTGACCCTCGCCGTCGCGCTGATGCTGCTGCAGGACCCCGCGCCTGCGGCACCACCGACAGCCGCGCCGGTCGACCCGTCGCTGGACGCTGCCGAGGCCGAGGCCGAGGCTCCGACGCCGGCCGCGCCTACGGCCGACCTGTACCAGCCGCCCCGCATCCGCCCGTTCGAGCCACCGGCCGAGTTCGCCCCGCCGCCGGACCTCGTTTTCCCGGCCACCGGCGCGGCGGCGGCCCGTCCGCTCGATCGGGTGGTCACGGTCGACGCCTATGCCGGAGAGTATGAGGCCTCCGAGACCGCCATCGAGCTGGCCTACGAACAGGGCGTGGCGGCGGCCGAGCGCCGGGTCGAATCGGGCATGGGGCCGCTGGACGGCCTCTGGCGCGTGGTCGACCGTGACGGGCACGTGCAGCTGCTTCTGGCGATCGTCGATCCCGGCGGCGAGGCTCCGGTGCAGGGGGGCTGGCTGGTTCCCGGCGCGGCCCCGGCCGCCGACGACGGCGTGCTGACCGGCGAGGTCCAGCGCCCGGACACGGCGCGCCTTGTGACGGGGGCCGGGACGCTGCGGCTAACCCTGCGCGGCGGCGTGTGGCGCGGCGTACTGGCCGTCGACGGCCGCGACATCCCGGTCAGCCTGCAGCGCTGAGCGGCTCCGCCGCGATCAGGGCCAGCCTTCGCGCACGTTCGGGAGGTGCCATCGCGACCGCACCGGGCCGACCCCACACCGGATCCGGCCACAGGCCGTCGTCGCGTCGGCGCCCGACCACATGCACATGCAGCTGGGCGGTGACATTGCCCAGCGCCGCGACGTTCAGCTTGTCGACCGGCGCGGACGCCATCCGCCGCACCACCGCCCCGGCCCGCACCACCTCTTCCATCAGCGTCGCCCGCGCCGCCGGCTCAAGATCCTCCAGCTCGACCAGCCCGGTGCGGCGGGGGATCAGGACCAGCCACGGAAAGCGCGCATCGTCCTGCAGCCGCACATGACACAGGGGCCACTCGGCCGCCGCGATCGACCCGACGGCGAAGGCGGGATCAACGGTGAAGCTCATGCAGGGCTCTCCGGCGGCTCGGCGGGCCATAAGGCCGCGTCGCCCTCCCGCCGGTCAACCGGGGCCGGCAGGCTCGGTGACGAGGCGGTAGCCTACGCCCGGCTCGGTCAGGACCAGTCGGGGCGAGGAGGGGTTCTCCTCCACCTTGAGCCGAAGCTGGGCTACCAGTACCCGCACCGTCTGGGCGTCGATCTCGGCCTCCCCGCCCCAGATCGCGGTCCTGATCTGGCGGTGGGTGACCGGGCGTCCGGCGTGCCGGGCGAGAATCCGCAGCAGCTCGAACTCGCGCGGCGTCATCCGCATCTCTTCCTCCATGACCCAGACCCGGCGCTCGGCGAAGCTGACCTTCAGCGGTCCGGCGACAAAGGTGGTCTGCTGGTTGAAACGCCGCTCCAGCCCCCGCTGCGCCGCCCGCAGGCGGGCCAGCAGCTCGCCGACGCCAACCGGCTTCTCGACATAATCATCGGCCCCGAGATCCAGCGCGTCGATCTTTTCGGCCTCAAGGCCGCGCGCCGAGAGGATGATGACCGGAGCCTCGGACTGTCGCCGCAGGGTCCGCAGCACCTCCTTGCCGTCCATATCTGGCAGCCCGAGGTCCAGCAGGACGGTGTCAAAGGCGTCCTCGGCGGTCAGCCGCAGCGCCTCCGCTCCGAAGCTGGCCGTGGATACGACATAGCCAGCCGCGCCGAGTGCCGCGGCCAGGGTGCGCCGCAGTGCCTCGTCGTCCTCGACGAGCAGGATGTGGCCCGACATCGTTCCGCTCACGCGCACCTCCCGATCGGGGTCGGTGCGGCCGGCAGCTCCAGCTGCAGGCGCAGCCCGCCCGCTGGTCCGGGCATCGCCGCCACCCGACCGCCCATGGCCTCGACGAAACCGCGGGCGATCGACAGGCCGAGGCCCGCCCCGCCATCGCCGCGGCCGGCGGCCGACCCGCGATAGAACTTGTCGAACATCCGGCCGAGCGCCTCCACCGGGAGACCGGGCCCGCTGTCGGTGATGCGAACCGTCACCGTGCCGGCCCCGGCGGCCACGGCCACCTCGACCGGCCCCGCCGCGCCGGCGTAACGCCAGGCGTTATCCAGCACATTTTCGAGCGCGCGCTCGAGGAGCAGGGGGTCGGCGAGGACCATGACCGGGTCCGCAGGCCAGGTGCGCACCATCTGCAGCGCCTTCAGATCCGGCCGCCCCAGACAGCGGTCCAGCACCTCGAGAACATCCAGGGCGTGGAGATCGGGCTCCAGACCCCCGCCGTCGACCCGGATCATGTCGAGCAGGCCGACGATGAAGCGGTTCATGCGCAGGGCCTCGCCCTCGATGTCGGCATAGGCCCGCGCCACTGTCTCCTCCGGCAGGGTGTCGCCGAACGCGCGCAAGGTGGAGGCGGACGTGAGAATGGTCGCCAGCGGCGTACGCAGGTCGTGCGACACCGAGGACAGCACGGCCTGACGGAACTCCGCGGTCCGCTCCAGCGTGCGCAGCTCGACGCGCTGCTCGGCGGCGCGAATGCGCGACAGCGCCCCGGCGGCGAGCTCCAGCATCAGGTCGGCGACCGGGCGCGCCTCTGCCGGGACGGGACCGGCCTCCAGCCGCACCCCGCCCTCGTGCGCGGCGGGCGGAAAGATCGGCACCGGTGCCCCCGCCACCTCCCGGAGGCGCGCGGTCAGGTCCGCCAGCAGCGCGGGCTCAGACGCCGCGGCGTGAAAGCTGCGCGACGCCTCCAGCAGGCGCGCCCGGTCCCGGCTCTCGCAGCGGCTGCGGGCAAGGGCGGCATGCAGCCGGCCGGTCAGCCGGCCACTGAGCGCGGCCACCAGGGCGAACAGCGCCAGCACCAGATAGTCCTCGTGGGTGAAGGTGCTGAAGCGGAAGCGGGGCTCCGTCAGATAGATGTTGTTCATGGCCACGGAGGCGAGACCGGCCAGATAGGCGGGCCCGGTTCCGAAGCGTGTCCCGACCACCACAACGGCAGTCAGGAACACCACCGCCAGGCGATCGGTCCCGAACACCCGGAAGATCAACTCCGCAACCCCGGTGGCCACGGCCACGACGCCGAGGGCGACGAGATAGCGCCCCACGCGGGGCGGCAGGGCGCGCGGCGGCGCGATGAAGTTCGGGACCCGGAGCATGACTCCTCCCTGCACCGATCGGCCGGGCGCACGCAATTCTGGCGCTCTTATGCGGTTCTTATCGTCGCCTCTCCGGGCGCGGCCGGTCATTCAGCCGACCTGACCACAGTCCGGAGGTTCCCCCGATGCCCCTGATGGCCGGTGCCCTGGCACCCCTGTTCTCGGCCCCGACCCGAAGCCGCGCGGATTTCGCATTCGGCAGCCTCGGGGGAACCTATCTGGTCCTTCTGTTCCTGTCGGGCGAGGCGACGGCTGATGTCCCGGCGCAGCAGCTGCTGGACCGTAACGCCGACCTGTTCGACGACCGGCGGATGATGGCCTTCACGGTGGTGCGCGATGCGGAGGTGTTCGCCCGGACGCCGGAGGACATTCCCGGTCGCCGCGTGTTTCACGACGTCGCCGGCGAGATCGCCGACAGGTTTCACCTGCGGCGGGAGGACGGCGGAACCGTCGGCTACTGGACCGTGATCGACCCCATGATGCGCGTCATCGACCGCGCCCGCCTTGGGGAGGGGCAGGCCCTGTTCGACCGGCTGCGCTGCCTGCCGCCGCCGGAGGACCATGCCGGAACCCCCCTGGGCGCTCCGGTGCTGGTGGTGCCCCGGGTGTTCGAACCTTCCTTCTGCCGCCGCCTGATCGAGGTCTACGAGCGCGAAGGCGGACATCAGTCGGGCGTGATGCGCGAGGTCGATGGCATGACGGTGCCGATCATCGACGGTTTCAAGCGGCGCCGCGACACCACCATCGAGGACGAGGCGCTCAGGGCCGAGATCCGTTCCCGCCTGTCAAACCGGCTGCTGCCGATGATCAGGAAGGCGCTGATGTTCGAGGTGACCCACGTCGAGCGCTACATCGTCGCCTGCTATGACGCGGACGACGGCGGTTACTTCAAGGCGCATCGCGACAACACCACCCGGGCCACGGCTCATCGCCAGTTCGCCTGCTCGATCAATCTTAATGCGGAGGAGTTCGAGGGCGGCGACCTGCGCTTCCCGGAGTTCGGGCCGCAGACCTACCGGCCGCCGACGGGGGGTGCGGTGATCTTCTCCTGCGCCCTGCTGCACGAAGCCACCCCGGTCATGCGCGGCCGGCGCTACGCCTATCTGCCGTTCTTCTACGACACGGCCCACGCGAAGATCCGGGCCGAGAACGCCCGCTTCCTGAAGACGGAAGCCGAAAGCGCCGAGCCGACCGCCACAGCGGCCTGACGCCACACAAAGGCTCCGGAAATGCGAAAGGGCCCCGCCGGTGCGGGGCCCTTCTCCGTTCCGACTGGAGCGGGCGAGGCGATTCGAACGCCCGACCCTCACCTTGGCAAGGTGATGCTCTACCCCTGAGCTACGCCCGCGCTCTCAGTCGAGGACGCGGCGTATAGCGGACGCCCCGCCGCCCCCGCAAGAGGGTACTTGCAGGATTCCCTCGCCCGGGCAGTGAGCAACCGCGTCTCGATCGATAGCGCGCGAGGACGGCGCTCAAACAGCGCGCGACCGCGTCGCGAGCGATAGCGCACAAGAAGGTCGCTCAAACAGCGAGGTGCCGCGCGCCGAGCGATAGCGCGCAAGAAAAGACCACCTACCGCGGCGCCATGCGGATGCCGCCGTCCAGCCGGATGCATTCGCCATTGATGTAGACGTTCTCCGCCAGATGCAGCACCAGGGCGGCATAGTCCGCCGGCGTGCCGAGGCGCTTGGGGAAGGGGATCTGGGCGGCCAGGGCGTCCTGCACCTTCTGGTCCATGCCGGCCATCATCGGCGTCCACATGATGCCCGGCAGCACCGTGTTGACCCGCACCCCGTCGTTCATCAGGTCGCGCGCCACCGGCAGGGTCAGGGCGTAGACCCCGCCCTTGGAGGCGGAATAGGCGGCCTGGCCGATCTGGCCGTCCTGGGCGGCGACCGAGGCGGTGTTGACGATCAGGCCGCGCTCGCCGTCGGCCATCGCCTCCAGCTGCACCATCCCCAGCGCCGACTGGCTGAGCACCCGGTAGGTGCCGAACAGGTTGATACGCACGGTGCGCTCGAAGCTGGCCATGTCGTGGGCCCGCATCGACCCGTCGGTCTTCGAGCGGCTGACCGTCTTCTGGCCCGTGGCGATGCCGGCGCAGTTGACCGTCAGCCGCTCCTGGCCGTGGGCGGCGCGGGCCTTGTCGAACCCGGCCGCGACGCTTGCGTCGTCGGTGACGTCGACGGCGCAGAAGACGCCGCCGGTTTCGGCGGCCACCGCCTCGCCGCGCTCGGCGTTGAGGTCGAACAGGGCCACCTTCACGCCCCGGGCCGCCAGTGCCCGCGCCGTGCCCTCGCCGAGGCCGGAGGCCCCGCCGGTGACCACCGCCGCCATCGAACTGTCGAGTTTCATGTCCTGAGCCCCTATGTTGTCTGTTGTCCTGGACCGAGGTCCGTCGTCGCGGATTTAGCCTCCATGCCGCCGAACGCCAAACCCGCCCCGGGTGCCGACGCCCCTGAAGAGGCGATCGAGCCGTCCACCGCCCTGCTGCCTGCGGTGCAGCAGCTCAACGCGCGCCGGGTGCGTGAGGGCTTCTGGCCCAAGTTCACCCGCGTCGCCGCCCGCATCCCCTTCGCCGACCAGTTGCTCGGCGCATACTACGCCACGCGCGACCCCGAGACCCCGACGGCCGCCAAGGGGTTGCTGCTGGCCGCCCTTGCCTATTTCGTGCTGCCGGCCGACCTGGTCCCGGACCTGTTCGCCGGCATTGGCTTCAGCGACGACGCGGCGGTGATCGCCGCCGTTCTGGCCACCCTCGGCGGCCATGTGCGCGAGCGCCACCGCGTCCTGGCGCGCGACACCCTGGCGCGCCTGACGCGGCGGGAGTGATCCTGCAATCCCGACCGTCACCCTCGGGACAAGCCCGGGGGTGACGACCATCCGGTATCGAGCGCGACACCTCGGCGGTTTCAGGGGGCCGAACCTGGCCAGAAGCGACCGGCCCCGGCTCAGTCGCCCAGGATCTCCACCGTCAGGTTGCCGTTGGTGTAGACGCAAATGTCGGCGGCGATGGCCATGGCGCGGCGCGCCACCGCCTCGGCGTCGAGCGCCGTGTGGTCGACCAGCGCCCGCGCCGCCGCCAGCGCGAAGTTGCCGCCGGAGCCGACCGCCGCGACCCCGTGCTCCGGCTCCAGAACATCACCGACGCCGGTAACGGAGAAGATGCTCGACCGGTCGGCCACCAGTAGCATGGCCTCCAGCCGCCGCAGGTAGCGGTCCGTGCGCCAGTCCTTGGCCAGGTCGACGCAGGCCCGGGCCAGCTGGTCGGGGTACTGCTCCAGCTTGGCTTCCAGCCGCTCGATCAGGGTGAAGGCGTCGGCGGTGGCTCCGGCGAAACCGGCGATCACCTTGCCGCCGGCCAGGCGGCGCACCTTGCGCGCCGCGCCCTTGACCACCGTGGGGCCCATGGAGACCTGGCCGTCGCCGGCGATGACGGTGCGCCCGTCCCTGCGCACCGCGAGGATGGTGGTGCCGTGCCAGTCGGGAAATCCGCTCATCATCATGCCCGCCAGATGGCGCGGGCGGGAGCGGACCGCAAGGCCGCCGGGCGGCCTTGCGGGTTAGCGCCTCAATACTGCCAAGGCGAAGGTCTTGGATGATATTTCATCTCAATCCAGGCCAGTTTACTGGCAATTTCACTCCATGAGATCCCGTCTGAGTTGTTTCACCCTGGGCCCGGGCGTCGCCGTGGGCGAAGTCGGCCGCTCGGCGCGGCCCTCGCCGATGTTCCGGGGCAGGCGGAGCGCGGCAACCGCCGCGACCCGATCACCGGCGTCATCACGCTGCATTTGGAGGCGCTTCCTGCAGGCGGCCGAGGGCGCTCGGGGCGATCTGGACCGACTGCTCGAGCGGGTGCAGCGCGACGAGCGTCACCGTGAGTTCCGCCCGCTGGCGTTCGAGCCGATCCCGGCACCCGCCTTCCCCCACCGGGCGATGGCGCACGGCGTGGGGAGCGGCGAACCGCCGCCCGCCTCCGCCTCGCCGCCCGAGCCTGCCGGCGCAGCGGCCCCACCCGAGCAGGTCGGGCCTGATCTCAGCGCATGGTCGGGATGACGAACGACGAGTCGGCGTGCTCCAGCGCGCTGTCGGGCCAGCGCGCCGTCACGGTCTTGGTCTTCGTCCAGAAACGGACGCCCTCCATGCCGTGCTGGTTGATGTCGCCGAAGGCCGAGCGCTTCCAGCCGCCGAAGGTGTGATAGGCCACCGGCACCGGGATCGGCACATTGATGCCGACCATGCCGACATTGACCCGCGCGGCGAAGTCGCGCGCGGCGCTGCCGCTCCGCGTGAAGATGGCCACCCCATTGCCGTACTGATGCTGCGACGGCAGGGCCAGCGCCGCCTCGAAGCTCTCGGCGCGAACGATCTGCAGCACCGGGCCGAAGATCTCCTCGCGATAGCTCTCCATGGTCGGCTTGACCTGGTCGAACAGCGACGGGCCGATAAAAAAGCCTTGTTCATGGCCCTGCAGGCTGAAGCCGCGGCCGTCGACGATCAGCTCGGCACCCTCCTCGACCCCCCTGGCGATCCAGCCCTCGACCCGCGCCTTATGGGCGGCGGTGACCACCGGCCCATAGTGGGCGTCGGCATCGGTCGAGACCCCGACCTTGAGCGACGGGATCTCTTCCACCAGCCGCTCGCGCAGGTCGTCGGCGGTCTTCTGGCCCACCGGCACGACCACCGGCAGCGCCATGCAACGCTCGCCGGCCGAGCCATAGGCCGCGCCGGTCAGGTCCCTGATCACCTGGTCCATGTCGGCGTCGGGCAGGACGATGCCGTGGTTCTTGGCCCCGCCCATGGCCTGGACGCGCTTCCCGTGCTCGGCACCCAGCCGGTACACATAATGGGCGATGTCGGACGAGCCGACGAAGCTGACAGCGTGCACCTGCGGATGGGTCAGAAGGGCATCGACCGCGACCTTGTCGCCGTGGACCACGTTCAGCACCCCCTCGGGGACCCCAGCCTCCAGCATCAGCTCGGCCAGCCGCACCGGTACCGACGGATCGCGCTCCGACGGCTTGAGCACGAAGGTGTTGCCGACGGCGATGGCTACCCCGAACATCCACATCGGGATCATGCCCGGGAAGTTGAACGGGGTGATACCGGCCACCACGCCCAGCGGCTGGCGCATGGAATAGACGTCGATGCCCGGCCCGGCACCCTGGGTGTATTCACCCTTCAGCGCGTGGGGGATGCCGCAGGCGAACTCGATCACCTCCAGCCCGCGCTGGAGGTCGCCCTTCGAGTCAGCGATCACCTTGCCGTGCTCGGAGGACAGCAGGTGGGCCAGCTCGTCCATGCGCGCCTCGACCACGCGCTTGAACTCGAACATCACCCGCGCCCGGCGCTGCGGATTCGTCGAGGCCCAGCCCTCGAAGGCCGCCTGGGCTGACTGCACCGCGCGATCCACCTCGTCGATCGTGGCCAGCTGTACCCGCGCCTGCACCTGGCCAGTGTTGGGGTCCATGACGTCGCCGAAGCGGCCCGAGGCCCCGGCAAGGGTCTGCCCGCCGATAAAGTGATGGATGTCGCGCATGGTCCAGGCTCCCGGGTCTTGTTGTTTGGCGCGGGGTTTAGCCGCGCGCCCGGCCGATGGCCAGCGGGACCGTGGCCGCGGGGCTGGGCGCCTCTCCCTTCCCCCTCGATGGGGGAAGGGTCGGGGATGGGGGTGGGAGCGCGATGTTGGACGGACGAGCGCATGAGGCGGGGCGCGCCTCCAGCACTTCGACTTGTCCCCGGAAGGAGTCCCACCCCCACCCAACCCTCCCCCATCGAGGGGGAGGGCTCTTGAAACTGAACAGGACAAGGCGCTTCGCGCGCCGCTGCGCCGACGCCGCTGTGCCCGCTGTGACCTCGCTGTGGCCGCTGTGATGCTCTTCCAGCCGCAGGCGTGCGCTCAGACAAACGCTTCCGTCGCCACCTCGGCGAAGACGGCGCAGGCGTGCTCGACCAGCGCATCGCTGAGGGTCGGGTGGCACAGGAAAGCGAAGCCGGTCTCGCCGAGCGCCCGCGCTGTCGGGAGCCGCTCGGCGGGCCGCCATCCCGTCCCGTCGAAGGCCCGCTCCAGATAGACCTCCGGGGCGGAGCCGTGCACGCAGGGGACGCCGCGCGCCGCGAGGGTCTCGATCAGCCGGTCGCGGGTCCAGCCCGGGGCCAGCTGCTCGGGCCGCACAAAGCCGTAGACCCGGTACCAGCCATGCGTCACTTCCTGCGGGACTGGCGGGACGCGCATCCCGGGACAGGCCGCCAGCGCCGCCCGCAGCCGTTCCGCGATCGCGCTCCGCCGTGCCGTCCAGTCAGCCATCAACTCCAGCTGGATCAGGCCGATGACGGCCTGCATCTCGATCATCCGGCCGTTGCCGCCGAAGCTGTCGTGCACCAGCCGGGGGCCAGGGGGATGAACCCGCGCGTACATGCCCTCCCAGCTCTTGCCGTGGTCCTTGGCTGACCAGACCCGCGCCCACAGGTCGGGATCGTCAGTGGTGACCATGCCGCCCTCGCCGCCGGTGGTCATGATCTTGTCCTGGCAAAAGGACCAGGCGGCGATGTCGCCGAGGGCCCCGACGCTGCGGCCGCGATAGCGCGCGCCATGGGCCTGGGCGCAGTCCTCGATCACCTTGATCCCCCGCGCCCGGGCGAGGGCGAGGATCGGGTCCATGTCGCAGGGCTGGCCCGCCAGATGGACGCAGACGATGGCCCGGGTGCGGGGCGTCAGCACCGCGGCGATGGTCTCCGCCGTCAGGTTCTGGCTGTCCGGATCAACGTCGGCGAACACCGGCCGGGCCCCGATGGTCACCGCCGAGGAGGCCGAGGCGATGAAGGTGCGCGGCGTGGTTACCACCTCGTCGCCGGGGCCGACGCCGACGGCGGTCAGCGCCAGCTCCAGCGCCACCGTGCCGTTGGCCAGTGCGATGGCATGCCGCGTCCCGACCCAGTCGGCGAAACGGCGCTCGAACTCGCAGGTGCGATCCCCGGTCCAGTAGTTGACCCTGTTGGAGGCCAGAACCCCGGCCACGGCGGCCACCTCGGCCTCGGTGTAGCTGGGCCAGGGGCCGATCAGGGGCGGGCCGGGGGCGAGGGAAGCGGGCTGTTCGGTCACGGACGCGCCTGTCGGCTCCGCAGCGGTCGGGAGACGAGCCTAGCCGAGTCGCCGGGTCGCCGCCACGGCCGCGGGCGACCAGCGCTGCATCGTCCTGCAGCGAGGCCTCAGCGCTCATCCCGCGCCTCCAGCCGGGCGACGATCCGCTCCGCCGCCGCCTCGGGGCTTTCGCGCGTCGTGTCGATGACGATCTCCGCCGCCTCGGGCGGCTCGTAGGGGCTGTCGATGCCGGTGAAGTTCTTCAGCTGGCCATCGCGCGCCTTGCGGTACAGGCCCTTGACGTCGCGCTGCTCGGCCACCGCCAGCGGCGTGTCGACGTGCACCTCGACGAACTCGCCCGGTCCCATCAGGTCGCGCGCCAGCCGGCGCTCGGCGCGGAACGGCGAGATGAAGCTGACCATGACGATGAGTCCGGCGTCGACCATCAGCCGCGCCACCTCGGCCACCCGCCGGATGTTCTCGACCCGGTCCTCGTCGGTGAAGCCGAGGTCGCGGTTCAGCCCGTGCCGGACATTGTCGCCGTCCAGCAGATAGGTGTGGCGACCCAGGGCGTGCAGCCGCTTCTCGACCAGGTCGGCGATGGTCGACTTGCCCGCGCCGGACAGGCCGGTGAACCACACTACCACCCCGGTCTGGCGCTTCAGGGCGGCGCGCGCCGCCTTGTCGACCGACAGGGCCTGCCAGTGGAGATTGTGCGCCCGGCGCAGGGCGAAGCGGATCATGCCAGCCCCGACCGTACGGTTGGAGATGCGGTCGATCAGGATGAAGCCGCCCAGATCGCGGTTCTCCGGATAGGGCGCAAAGGCCACAGGCGCGTCCAGCGACAGCTTGGCCACCGCGATCGCGTTCAGCTCCAGCCGGGTGGCCGGCTGCGGCTCCAGGGTGTTGACGTTGACCCGGTGCTTCAGGTCGGTGACCTGCACCCCCGCCTGCCGCGTCCCCAGCCTGATCAGATAGGGTCGGCCGGGCAGCAGCGGCTCTTCGTCCATCCACACCAGGGTGGCCTCGAACTGGTCGGCCACCTCCAGCGGGGCGTCGGCCGCCGCCAGCACGGCACCGCGCGACACCTCGATCTCGTCGGTCAGGGTCAGGGTCACCGACTGGCCGGCCACTGCGCGGTCGAGGTCACCGTCGGCGGTGACGAGGCGCGCCACCCGGCTGACCGCGCCGCCCGGCAGCACCTTCACCGCATCGCCCGGGGCGACGCTGCCGGCGGCGATCAGGCCGGCGAAGCCGCGGAAGTCCGGTCCCGGCCGGTTGACCCACTGCACCGGCATGCGGAACGGCCCGGCGGCCAGGTCGTCGCCGACCGGCAGCTGCTCCAGCAGGGTCATCAGCGGCGGGCCGGCGTACCAGGGCGTCAGCGTCCCGGCGGTGAGCACATTGTCCCCGCGCAGCGCCGACAGGGGCACGGCGTGCACCTCCGTCCGACCCAGCTTTGCGGCGAAGGCCGTGAACTCGGCGACGATGGCGTCGAACACCGCCTGCGCCCCGTCGACCAGGTCCATCTTGTTGACCGCCAGGATCAGGTGCCGGACGCCCAGCAGGCTGACCAGATAGGCGTGGCGACGGGTCTGGGTCAGCACCCCCTTGCGCGCGTCGACCAGCAGGATGGCCGCATCCGCGGTCGAGGCCCCCGTCACCATGTTGCGCGTGTACTGCTCGTGCCCCGGGCAGTCGGCGACGATGAACTTGCGCCGCTCGGTGGCGAAGAAGCGGTAGGCGACGTCGATGGTGATGCCCTGCTCGCGCTCGGCCGCCAGGCCATCGACCAGCAGAGCGAAGTCGATGTCGCCCCCCTGGGTGCCGACCCGGGCGCTGTCAGCCTCCAGCGTCGCCAGATGGTCGTCGAAGATGGCGCGGGCGTCATACAGCAGCCGGCCGATCAGGGTCGACTTGCCGTCGTCGACGCTGCCGCAGGTCAGCACCCGCAGCAGGCCCTTGCGCCGGTGCGCCTCCAGCCAGGCCTCGACATCGGCGGCGATCGCCCCGGCGGTCTCCTCGGCGGGGGCCATCAGAAGTAGCCCTCCTGCTTCTTCTTCTCCATCGAGGCGCTCTGGTCGTGGTCGATGACCCGGCCCTGCCGCTCCGAAGTGGTGGTCAGCAGCATCTCGCGGATCACCTCGGTCAGGGTCGTCGCCGTGCTCTCCACCGCCCCGGTCAGGGGGTAGCAGCCGAGGGTGCGGAAGCGCACCGACCGCATCTGCGGGACCTCGCCGGGCTTGAGCGGGAAGCGATCGTCATCGACCATGATCAGCGTCCCGTCGCGCTCGACCACCGGCCGTGGCGCGGCCAGGTACAGGGGCACGATCGGGATGCTCTCCAGCTGGATGTATTGCCAGACGTCCAGCTCGGTCCAGTTGGAGATCGGGAACACGCGCAGGCTCTCCCCCGGCCGCTTGCGCGTATTGTAAAGCCGCCACAGCTCGGGCCGCTGGTCCTTCGGATCCCAGCGATGATCGGCGGTGCGGAAGGAGAAGATCCGCTCCTTGGCCCGGCTCTTCTCCTCGTCGCGGCGCGCCCCGCCGAAGGCCGCGTCGAAGCCGTGCAGGGTCAGGGCCTGCTTCAGCCCTTCGGTCTTCCACAAGGTCGTGTGCAGGGCCGAGCCGTGGTCGAACGGATTGATGCCTTTCGCCTCGGCCTCGGGATTGCGGTGCACCAGCAGGGGCATGCCCATCTCGTCGGCCATGCGCTGGCGCATGGCGTACATGTCCCGGAACTTCCACGTGGTGTCGATGTGCAGCAGCGGGAAGGGCGGCGGGGCCGGATAGAAGGCCTTGCGCGCCAGATGCAGCATCACGGCCGAGTCCTTGCCGATCGAGTACAGCATCACCGGGCGCTCGGTCTCGGCCACCACCTCACGCAGGATGTGGAGGCTCTCGGCCTCCAGCCGCTGCAGGTGGGTCAGGGACGCGGTCATGCCGCGTCCATGCCCGAGGCCGCGGCCCCGCTCAAGCGGGGTTCAGATCGCGGCGCCGCCGACGGTCAACCCGCGGATGCGCAGGCTGGGCTGGCCGATGCCCACCGGCACGCCCTGGCCGGCCTTGCCGCACACCCCGATGCCCGGATCGAAGGCGAAGTCGTCGCCGATCATGTCGATGCCGAGCAGGGCCGTGGCCCCGTCGCCGATCAGGGTTGCGCCCTTGACCGGGGCCGTGATGCGCCCGTCCTCGATGAGGTAGGCCTCGGTGCACTGGAACACGAACTTGCCCGAGACGATATCGACCTGGCCGCCGCCGAAGTTGACGGCGTAGAGCCCGCGCGTCGTCGCCGCGATCATGTCGTCCAGCTTCGCCGTCCCGCCTTCCATGAAGGTGTTGGTCATGCGTGGCATGGGCTGGTGGGCATGGGACTGGCGCCGCCCGTTGCCGGTGGCAGTGGTGCCCAGCTGCCGGGCGCTGAGCCGGTCGTGCATCAGCCCGACCATGACGCCGTCCTCGATCAGTACCGTGCGCGAGGTCGGGGTGCCCTCGTCATCGACGTTCAGCGATCCGCGCCGGCCCGGCACGGTGCCGTCATCGACCACGGTCACGCCCGGAGCGGCGACCCGCTGGCCCAGCTTGCCGCTGAAAGCCGAGGAGCCCTTGCGGTGGAAGTCGCCCTCGAAGCCGTGGCCGATGGCCTCGTGCAGCAGCACGCCCGGCCACCCCGGCCCGAGCACCACATCCATCTCCCCGCCGGGGCAGTCGATGGCGTCGAGATTGACCACGGCCTGGCGCAGGGCCTCGTCGACCTGGGCCTGCCAGCGCTCCGGCGTGATCCAGGTCTCGAAGCCCGAGCGGCCCCCGGCCCCCGAAGCGGCGGTCTCGCGGCGGCTGTCGCGCTCGACCGTGACCGAGACATTGAGACGCACCAGCGGGCGCACGTCGCGGGCCCGGCGGCCGTCGGCGCGCAGGATCTCGATCTCGCGCAGTTCCCCGGCCAGGCCGGCCGAGACCTGCACCACCCGCGGGTCGCGGGCCCGGGCCCAGGCGTCGATCTCCTGCAGCAGGGCGATCTTGTCGCTGAAGCCCGGCGAGGCCAGCGGATCGACCGGCGCATAGAGGCTCTGGTTAGTGGCGCGCGGGGCCTCCGCGGCGACTCCGGCGTGCCCGGCCCTGGCCAGGGCGGCGCTGTCGGCGGCGCGGGTCAAGGCGGCCAGGCTGATCTCGTTGGCGTGGGCGTAGCCGGCGGTCTCGCCGGCCACCACCCGCAGACCGAAGCCCTCGCCGGAATCGTAGGCGGCCGACTTGAGCCGGCCGTCATCGAACACCAGCGCCTCGCTCTCGGTCCGTTCGAGGAACAGCTCCCCGTCGTCGGCCCCGTGCAGGGCGGTCTTGAGGATATCCAGCGCCCCGGTCTCGGGGACCTCGGCGCGGGTCAGGATGTCAGGCAGTCGGGCGGGCAGGGTCATCCCGACAATCTAGGCACCCTGCCCGCCCGCGTCACCCTCACCCGTCGACGCGGACCTCCCCCGAGCCGGCGATGTTCGAGTTCAGGCTCGCCGGCTGGCGCCGCAGCCGGATGTCGCCCGAGCCCGAGACCGCGGCCTCGACCCGGCCGGTCGGCCGCGCGTCGATCTCGCCGGAGCCGGCGATGTCTAAGGTGGCGTCGCCGGCCTCCAGCGCTTCCAGTTCGGCCTCGCCCGAACCGGCGATGTCCACGTCCAGCCGCTCGGTGCGGCCGGTGGCGCGGGCGTCGCCCGAGCCGGCGATGCGCAGGGTCAGGGCCGGCTGGTCATAGCCCTGGATGTCCAGGTCGCCCGAGCCGTTGATCTCGAAGTCCGTGACCGACGGGGCGGTGACCACCACGGTGACGCCGTCCACATCGCTCCAGCCGGTGATCCCGTTCCGACCAAATGCAATCGTAACCGAGTCGGGGCCATCCTCGTCGAGGCCGATGCGGGCACCGTCGATGCGGACCCGGTCGATCACCGCCTGCGGCCCCTCAAGCCGTACCGTGGCGGCGTCGCCCTGAACGTAGGTGACGTTGAAGCTGGCGTCGAGGATCAGGCGTTCTCCGCCGGTGAAGGCTTGGGTGCGGGTCACCTGGGCCCCCAGGTCGGTGGACGTCGCGACCTCCGTGCGGCGGCTGAAGCGGATGCCACCGGGACCTTCCGACTCCGTGAAGGTCCAGACCCCGCCGTTGCGGGCGATGTCGGCGCTGCCCAGGGCCATGGCCCCGGCGACGCTGCCGACGGCCACCACGGCCGCGCCGGCGGAGATGAGGAACAGGGTGCGGATCATGGCTCAGGCCCTCCCTTGGGCTTGCGGCTCGATGGCCGGCTTCAGCAGGCGGTAGTGCAGGCGGGCGAACCAGACGAGGCCGTTCACCAGCCAGATGGCCGTGATGGCCAGCAGGGTGCCGGCGGCGGTGGCACCGGCCATCAGGCCGAGGCCGGCCAGAAGGGCGGCGAGCGGGCCGCCGGGCGCGCCGACGAACGGTCCGATCGCGAACACGGCGCCGCCGGCGATGAAGGTGCCGACCACGGCGAAGAAGACCCCGAACATGATCCCCAGCACCGTCATCAGGATCGGCAGCAGGATCAGGATGTCGATGGCGCCCAGGCCCAGCACCGCGAACACGGCGTCGGCCGCGGCCGACGGGTTCTTCTCGGTCTCCCAGCGCTTCAGCCCGGCCTCGGCGCGCAGTTCGCGGGCGAGGCGGGCGGGATCGCCGAGGGCGGCGGCCACCTCGGCCTCGGTGCGGCCGGCGGCCACCCCGTCCTCGAAGTGGGCCTCATAGTCGGCGGCCAGGTCGTTGATCGCCGCCGCCGGCAGGCCGGCGAGCCCGGCGCGCAGGCGGTTCATGAAGTCGGAACGGGTCATCGGGCGTCTCCTTCGGGCGCATCCGGGGCGGGGGTGACGGGCGTGTCGGCGACCCCGGGGCGGCCTTCGCCGGCGAGGATGTCGTCGACGGCGCAGGCGAAGCGGGTCCAGTCGCGTGACTGGCTGTCGAGGCTGGCCTGACCGGCCGGGGTCAGCCGATAGTACTTGCGCGACGGGCCGGCGGGCGATTCGACCAGATAGGTCTCGACCAGGCCGTCGCTCTGCAGCCGCCGCATCAGCGGATAGATGGTGCCCTCGCCCATATCGATGGCCTGGGCGAGGCGGCTGGCGATCTCGTAGGCATAGCTGTCGCCGCGGGCCAGCAAGGCCAGCACGCACAGGTTCAGCACGCCCTTCTTCAGCTGGATTTCAATGACGTCAGGCACGGGGCCCTCCTTTGCGACGGTCCTCGGTAGCGCAAGGTATCTTGTACAGCAAGGTACCTGTCGAAACATGACGCCGAATTCACGAATCCCGCCGGACGGCGGTGCGTCGTCGCGTGGCACCCGCGTCGCTTGGCAAGCGGGGGGCAAGCCGATATGGACCCGGCAGGCATGGGGTCTTTGAACCCGGGCATGTCTTTTTGCGGCCGCCCCGCCGTGTGGGGCTGACAGGACTTGATGAGGGTATCGATGGGCATGGGGACGCGAGCGAAGGCGATGGTCACCTCGGCCGCCCTGGCGGGACTGACCGCCTTCGCCGCCGCGCCGGCCTGGGCGCAGGGGCTGGCCGGGCAGCCGACCCCGGGCGGGATCGGGCTGCAGACCAGCATGTCACCGCTGAAGCATGAGGCGACCTGGTTCCACAACGTGATCCTGATGCCGATCATCACCGGCATCTGCCTGCTGGTGCTGGGCCTGCTGATCTGGGTGGTGGTGCGCTACAACAAGCGCTCCAATCCGACCCCGGCCCGCTGGAGCCACAATACCGCCGTCGAGGTCGTCTGGACTGTCGTGCCGGTGCTGATCCTAGTCTTCATCTCCCTGTTCTCGTTCCGCCTGCTGTTCACCTACGACAACATGCCGGAGCCCGACCTGACCGTTAAGGCCACGGGCAACCAGTGGAACTGGGGCTACGAATATCCGGACCATGGCATCTCCGAGTACATCTCCAACATGCTGCCCGAGGATGAGGCGCAGGCCCGCAATGTGCCCTATCGCCTGGCCGCCGATGAGGCGATGGTCGTGCCGGTCGGCAAGACCGTGCAGGTGCTGGTCACCGCCTCGGACGTGATCCACTCGTTCGCGCTGCCGGCCTTCGGCATCAAGACCGACGCCATCCCGGGCCGGGTCAACGAGACCTGGTTCCGCGCCGAGCGCGTCGGCACCTACTACGGCCAGTGCTCGGAACTTTGCGGCGTCGACCACGCCTTCATGCCGATCGAGATCCGGGTGGTGACCGAGGCCGAGTTCAACGCCTGGGTGGCCGAGCGCGGCGGTACGCCGCCGGGCGCGGAAGCCCCCTCCGCCGCGGAGGCCGCCACGCCGGTCGCCGCCGAGGTTCCGGCGGCTGACGGTGCCCCGGCACCGGCCGTTACCGCCGCTCCGGCCCCTGCCGCTGCTCCTGCGACGGCCCCCGCCGCCGCCGCCGCCCGCTAAGTTCCCTTCGCGAGAGCCGAAAGACACCCATGGCCACCGCATCCGCCACAGCCGACCACGCCGGACACGATCACAAGCCCGGCTTCTTCACCCGCTGGTTCCTGTCGACCAACCACAAGGACATCGGCACCCTGTACCTGATCTTCGCCATCATGGCCGGGATCGTGGGCGGGGCCCTGTCCGGCCTGATCCGCTGGGAACTGGCCGAGCCGGGCATCCAGATCTTCCGCGAGGGCTCGGTCATCCAGCACCTCGGCCTCGTCGAGGCCTCCAAGCACGGCTACAACGTCACCGTCACGGCCCACGCCCTGATCATGATCTTCTTCATGGTCATGCCGGCCATGATCGGCGGCTTCGGCAACTGGTTCGTGCCGATCATGATCGGCGCGCCGGACATGGCCTTCCCTCGCATGAACAACGTCTCGTTCTGGCTGCTGGTGGCTGCCTGGGTACTGCTGCTGCTGTCGATGTTCGTGGACGGCGGGCCCGGTCAAGGCTTCGGGGGCGGCTGGACCATCTATCCGCCGCTCTCGACCTCGGGCCACACCGGCCCGGCCATGGACCTCGCCATCCTGTCACTGCACGTGGCGGGCGCGAGCTCGATCCTCGGGGCGATCAACTTCATCACCACCATCTTCAACATGCGCGCCCCGGGCATGACCCTGCACCGGATGCCGCTGTTCGCCTGGTCCGTGCTGGTCACCGCCTTCCTGCTTCTGCTGTCGCTGCCCGTGCTGGCCGGTGCCATCACCATGCTTCTGACCGACCGCAACTTCGGCACGTCGCTCTTCGACCCGGCCGGCGGCGGCGACCCGGTCATGTTCCAGCACCTGTTCTGGTTCTTTGGCCACCCCGAGGTGTATATCCTGATCCTGCCGGGCTTCGGCATCATCAGCCACATCGTCTCGACCTTCTCGCGGAAGCCCGTGTTCGGCTATCTGGCGATGGCCTACGCCATGGTCGCCATTGGCTTCATCGGCTTCATCGTCTGGGCCCACCACATGTACACCGTGGGCATGCCCATCAACCTGCGGGCCTATTTCATCGCCGCGACCATGGTCATCGCGGTGCCGACAGGAGTGAAGATCTTCAGCTGGATCGCCACCATGTGGGGCGGCTCCATCGACTTCAAGACGCCTATGCTCTGGGCCATCGGCTTCATCTTCCTGTTCACCGTCGGCGGCGTGACCGGCGTGGTCCTGGCCAACGCCGGCATCGACTACAGCCTGCACGACACCTATTACGTCGTGGCCCACTTCCACTACGTTCTGTCGCTGGGTGCCGTATTCGCCATCTTCGCCGGTTTCTACTACTGGTTCGAAAAGATGTTCGGCGTGAAGTACAACGAGATGCTCGGCGCCGCGCACTTCTGGGTCATGTTCATCGGCGTGAACATCATCTTCTTCCCCCAGCACTTCCTCGGCCTGCAGGGCATGCCGCGCCGGTACATCGACTATCCGGAAGCCTACACCCTGTGGAACCAGGTCTCGACCTGGGGCTACGCCATCACCGTGGTGGGCGTGGTGATCTTCGTGGCTATGCTGATCGAGGCGGCTGTTCGCCGTCGCACCGGCGTCTCCAACCCTTGGGGTGAAGGGGCCACCACCCTCGAGTGGACCCTCAGCTCTCCGCCGCCGCACCACCAGTTCAACGAACTGCCGGTGGTCAAGGGCGACCACCACTGAACCGCCGCGGCCCGGCCTGACCGGACCGTGTGACGGACACGAAACTGCGACCGGGGGCCGCCCTTCTTCGGAAGGGCGGCCCCTTTTTCATCCAGCTGTGATATCGGCTGCCGCCATGCCCGACGCCGCCCTGCCAGACGCCTCAGAATCCGCCACCCGGCCGGCCGGCCCCGGGCTGGCCCAGCCCGAGGACTTCCTGCAGCTGCTCAAGCCACGGGTCATGTCGCTGGTCGTCTTCACCGCGGCCACGGGCCTGATCGCTGCCGGCGGCGACATCCACCCGCTCAACGCGGCCCTCGCGGTGCTTTGCATCGCCGTGGGTGCCGGGGCCGCCGGCGCGCTCAACATGGCGCTGGAGGGCCGCACCGACGCCCTGATGCGGCGCACCCGCGGCCGCCCTGTGGCCGCAGGCCGGGTCCGCTCCGGCGACGCCCTGGCGTTCGGCGTACTGCTGTCGTTGTTCTCGGTCATGCTGTTGGGCATGGCGACCAACTGGGTTGCCGGCGGCCTGCTGGCCCTGACCATCGCCTATTACGCCGGCCTCTACACCATGGTGCTGAAGCGCCGCACGCCCCAGAACATCGTCATCGGCGGTGCCGCCGGGGCCTTCCCGCCGGTGATCGGCTGGGCCGCCGCCACCGGCGAGGCACCCTGGCAGGCCTGGCTGCTGTTCCTGATCATCTTTCTGTGGACCCCGCCGCACAGCTGGGCCCTCGCCCTCTACTCGGCCGGCGACTACGCTCGCGCCGGCATTCCGATGATGCCGGTGGCCCGCGGTGCCGCCCACACCCGCCTGCAGATCTGGCTGTACAGCCTGGTGTTCGTGCCGGTCGCCATCCTGCCGGGCCTGATCGGCCCCGGCGGCCTGGCCTATCTGGCCGTGGCCGTGGCCGGCGGCGCCGTCTTCCTGCTGCTGGCCCTGCGCCTGTGGCGCTCGCGCGCCGGCGACAGTCCGGACAAGGCCGAGGCCGTGGGACGCGAGGCCGCATTGTATGATGTGCGCGCCGAGGCCAAACCGGCGCGTGACCTGTTCGCCTATTCCATCCTCTATCTGATGATCCTGTTCGCCACGCTGCTGGCGGAGACCCTGCCGGCCTCGCCGATCGTGTGCCCCTCATGCGCCTGACCCCCGAAGAACTCGCCGCCCGCAAGCGTCGCAACGTCGCCATCGCCCTCGGGCTGGTGGCCTTCATGGTGCTGATGTTCGTCACCACGGTCCTGCGTCTGCAGTCCAACATCGGAGGCTGAGGGCCATGGCCAGCAAGAACATCATCGCCATCGCCTGCGCCGGTCTGGTCATGCTGATGACCGGGGCCGCCTTCGCCGCCGTGCCGCTTTATCAGCTGTTCTGCCAGATCACCGGCTTCGACGGCACGACCATGCGGGCTGACAGGCCCTCGGACGTGATCCTCGACGAGGAGGTGCTGGTCCGCTTCGATACCAATGTCCGCGGCGGCCTGCCGATGGCCTTCCGCGCCGAGCAGACCCTGCAGCGGGTGCGAATCGGCGAGACCGGCATCGCCTATTTCGACGTGACCAACACCTCGGACCAGCCGATCGGGGCCACCGCCGCCTACAATGTCGTGCCCGAGAAGGCCGGCCCCTATTTCCAGAAGCTGCAGTGCTTCTGCTTCGAGGGCCAGGTCATCGCCCCGGGCGAGACGCGCGCCTTCCCGGTGCAGTACTTCGTCGCCCCGGAAATGGCCACGGACCGGGAAGGCCAGGGCATCCGCGAGATCACCCTGAGTTACACCTTCTACCCGACCCAGGGCTTCAACCCGGCCGACCCTGCCGCCTCGGTCACCGCCACGGCGGCCGCCCGGCCCGCGGTCGCGCCCACGCTCCGGACCTCTGGCGCGGGCTGACACCCGGCGCTATAGGCCGTTCCATCAGGTTCCAGACGTCGAGAGACCCCGCACGATGGCCCACGCCGCCCCGAAGCACGATTACCACCTCGTCGACCCCTCGCCCTGGCCGCTCGTCGCCTCGATCGCGGTCACGGTGATGATGGTCGGGGCCGTGGTGTGGATGAAGGGCCTGTTCGGCCTGTCGGGCCCCGGCGTGTTCGCTGCCGGCCTGGCCGGGGTGCTCTATTCGATGTTCGGCTGGTGGGCCGACGTGGTGAAGGAAGGCCGCCGCGGCGATCACACCCCGGTCGTGTCGATCGGCCTGCGCTATGGAATGGTGCTGTTCATCGCCTCCGAGGTGATGTTCTTCGCCGCCTTCTTCTGGATCTTCTTCGAGATGGCCCTGTTCGCCGAGGCTCGGGCCCTGATCCCCGAAGTCGGCAACTGGGCGGACACGGCCAGATCCTGGTCGACCTGGCCGCCGCAGGGCGTCGAGACGCTGAATGCATGGCAGTTGCCGCTGCTTAACACCATCATCCTGCTGCTGTCGGGCACCACCGTGACCTGGGCTCACCACGCGCTACAGATCGGGGATCGCAAGGGTGCCCTCTGGGGGCTGATCCTGACCGTCGGCCTCGGCATCTTCTTCACCGCCGTGCAGGCCTATGAGTACTCCCACATCCTGCACGAGAACCTGTTCTTCAGCGACGAAGCGGCGAACTCGGGTCTCTACGGCTCTATCTTCTTCCTCGCCACCGGCTTCCACGGCTTCCACGTGCTCGTCGGCACCCTGTTCCTGACGGTCTGCCTGTTCCGCCTGCTGGCCGGCCACTTCAGCCCCGAGAAGCACTTCGGCTTCGAGGCCGCCGCCTGGTACTGGCACTTCGTGGATGTGGTCTGGCTGTTCCTGTTCGCCTTCGTCTACGTCGTCTTCGGGTGATCCCGGACACCAGCGACAGCATCCCGGCGGCGGGGGGCGAGAGATCGCCTCCCGCCGTCGCCGTTTCCGCCACCCCCCCCGGTGCCCCGCCTCGAGCCATGAAACGCTTTCCCTGGATCCTGACGGCCCTTGCCGTGCCCGCCCTCGCCCTGCTGCTGACGCTCGGGACCTGGCAGCTGCAGCGCCTGAGCTGGAAGACCGCCCTGATCGACGCTGCCGGGGTCGCCGCCACCGCCCCGCCCGCGCCCCTGGCCGAGGTACTGGCAGCGCCAGCCCCGGAATTCCGCCGCGTCATCGTCGACTGCCCCGGCCTCGCCGCCGCCCCCACCATCGGCCTGCGCTCGATCCAGGACGGCACCGCCGGCGTGCGTCGCCAGGCCCTCTGCCCCCTGCCCGGCATCCCCCCGATCCTCGTCGACCTCGGCTTCGTCGCCCAGGACGCCCCGCCCCCGCCGCTGGCTCCGCCATCACCCGCTCCGGTCCGGGTCGAGGGGGTGCTGCGCGACGGCGGCCGCCCGGGGGCCCTGACCCCGCCGCCGGCCGACGGTCTGTTCTATGGCCGCGATGTCCCGGCCATGGCTTCCGCCCTCGGCCATACCGGCCCGGTCCAGCCCCTGACCCTGTTCGCTACCTTGAGCGTCCGCCCGGACTGGCCCGCGCTGCAGCCCTCGGCCCCGCCACCGGCCTTCTCCAACAACCACCTCGGCTACGCCCTGACCTGGTACGGACTGGCGCTCGTGCTGACGGGCTTCTACATCGCGCTTGTCCGCCGCCGCCTGAAAGACCGACCCTGACCGCCTCCGTCCACACCCTCGGCAATGGCCTGCGCATCGTCGCCGACCCCATGCCCGGCCTGCAGACCTTCGCCCTGACCCTGGCCGTCGCCGGCGGAGCCCGCTTCGAGGACCCCGCCCGTTCCGGTTGGTCGCACTTTCTCGAGCATCTGGTGTTCAAAGGTGCCGGGGCCATGTCCGCCCGCGACATCGTCGAGCGGATCGAGGGCGAGGGCGGCACGATCAACGCCGCCACCGGCTACGAGCGCACCAGCTTCGAGGTGCGCGCCCCCGCCTCCTGCCTGGCGCTGGCGGTGGAGGTCGTCGCCGACCTGGTGCGCCGCCCGACGCTCGATCCTGCCGAGATCGCCCGCGAGAAGGATGTCGTGGCCCAGGAGATCGCCGAGGCCTTCGACACCCCGGACGACCATGTGTTCGAGATGGCCCAGGGCCGGGCCTTCGCCGGCCAGTCGCTGGGCCGGCCTATCCTCGGCACGGTCGAGAGCCTGGCCCCGGTCGATGCCGCGGGCCTGCGCGACTGGGCCGAGCGCCTCTATTCCCCCGACCGCATGGTTCTGGCGGTGTCCGGGGCCGTGGCGGAGACGGAACTGCTGCGTCTGGCCGAGGCGGCCTTCGGCGACGCTGCGCCGCGGCCGGCCACCAGCGCCTCTCCGGCCCGCTTTGACGGCGGCGCGGCGACCCTGTCGCGACGGATCGAGCAGGCCAATCTGGTTTTCCAGCTGCCCGCTGCCGATGCCCACGACCCGATCCTGCCGGCCCAGCGCCTGTTCGTCGAGGTCCTCGGCGGCGGCATGGCCTCGCGCCTGTTCCAAAGCGCGCGCGAGGAACGCGGCCTGGCCTACTCCATCGACGCCTATGGCGAGACCTACGAGGACGCCGGGGTGCTCGGCGTCTACGCCGGTGCCGCTGCCGAGCGGGCCGAGGAGCTGGCTGCCCTGTGCGCCGCCGAGATCTCCGCCCTGGCCGAGCACGGCCCCACCGACGCCGAACTGTCCCGCGCCAAGGCCGTACTGGCTGCGGGCCTCTTCATGGCGGACGAGAGCCCCGCGGCCCGCGCCGGCCGGCTGGCGGCCCAGACCCTGATCTACGGCGCGCCGATCCCCACCCCTTCTGCCGAGGCCCGGCTGCGCGCCGCCTCCGCCGCCGAAGTGGCCGGGGCCGGCCGCCGGCTGCTGGTGCCCGGCCGCGCCGCCGCCGCCGTGCTCGGCCCCCGCCGCGCAGCCCCCGCGGGCCAGGCCTTCGTCGCCATGCTGTTCGCCGCCACCTGAGGCGGCTAGGCTCGCCCCATGGCCCTTCTGGACTGGACGCTGGAGCCTGCAGGACCCCTCGTGAGCGGCGAGGGCGTGACGTTGCGTCCGCCGCGCCTGGCCGATCACGCGGCATGGGCCGAGCTGCGCGCCGCCTCACGCAGCTACCTGCAGCCGTGGGAGCCGGCCTGGCCCGAGGACGACCTGTCCCGCGCCGCCTTCCGCCGCCGCCTCGGCGTCTACGCCCGCGAGCTGGAGCTCCAGACCGCCTTTCCCTTCTTCATCTTCGTCCGGACACCCGAGGGGCGGGAGGGGCCGCTGGCCGGGGCCGTGACCCTGTCGAACATCCGCCGCGGCGTCGCCGAGACCGGCCAGCTGGGCTACTGGGTCGGCGAGTCCCGGGCCGGGCAGGGTCTGGCCACGGCGGCTGTGCGGGCCATCTGCGCCTTCGCCTTCGGCCAGCTGCGTCTGCACCGGATCGAGGCTGGCTGCCTTCCCTCCAACGCCCGCTCCCGCAGGGTGCTGGAGAAGGCGGGCTTCCGGCTGGAGGGCCGGGCCCGCGCTTATCTGAAAATTAACGGCGCCTGGGCAGATCATCTCCTGTTCGGCCTTGTGGAGGACGAGCACGCGGACGCCCTCGCGCGTCTGTCCGAAAGGGGCGTGGAGTGACGTGACGGGCGGTTCGAGAGCCTCGATGTGGGACGCCGCCAGCGCCATCGAGGCCCTGGCGGCCGCCGACACCGCCCTGTGGATCTGGGATCCCGCCCACGACCGGCTGAAGCTCAGCGGGGCGTCGCGTCCCCTCGGCCTCAGCCCGCTGGCACCAGAGTGCTCCGCCGCGGCCTTCGTCGCCGTCACCCTGCCCCAGGACCGCAGCGCCGCCGAGTCCCTGCTCAAGCCCCAGGCCGAAGGTACACCGGTCAGCCAGCGCATCCGCATGCGGGGGGCCGAGACCGGCATCTGGCGCGGCGTCTGGCTGGAGGATGGCCTGCGCGCCGCCGGGGTGGTCTCGCTGGAGTCCGGCTTCGCCCCGGTCGACCGCGACCCCCTGACCGGCCTCCACGGTCGCCGCAGCTTCCTCGGCCGGGTCAGCGAGTGCATGACCCGACCGGGCGTCTATGACCTGGTGGTAGCCGACGTCGACCGCATGCGCCGCCTCAACGAGGCCCTGGGCCACGCCCGCGCCGATCTGGTGCTGTCGGCGCTGGGCTCGCGCCTGTCGGCCGCCTTCTCCGGCGACACGGTGCCGGCGCGGGTCGGCGAGGACGAGTTCGCCCTGCTGATCCCCGACGGCGGCTCGGGTGCCGTGCACCGCCTGCGCGAGGCGCTGGAGCAGCCCCTGTCGGTAGCCGGCTTCGACATCTATCCGACCGTCTCCATCGGTGCCGTGCGCGCCGAGGGCGGCCCCGACGCCGCCGACCCGGCCGAGCTGCTGCGCCGCGCCGAGCTGGCGGTCGAACAGGCCAAGCGCGCCGGCCGCGGGGGCGTCGCCGCCTACGGCCGCGCTCTGGAGAGCGACAGCCTGTCCCGCCTCGCCCTCGAGGCGGACCTGCGCAACGCCTTCGTGCGCGGCGAGATCGAGCCCTTCTTCCAGCCGATCGTGAACCTGCTCACGGGAGCCGTGGCCGGCTTCGAGGCCCTCGCCCGCTGGCGCCACCCGCGCCGCGGCCTCGTGCCGCCGGACGAGTTCCTGACCCTGACGGCCGAGATGGGCCTGATGAACGACCTCGGCCTGCACATGATGCGGCGCTCGGCCCGGCAGTTGTCGGAGTGGATTCGCCGGCATCCGGACGCCGGGCGCCTGTTCTGCAGCGTCAACCTGTCGGTCGGCGAGATCGAGCGGCCGCATCTGGTCGAGGACGTGGCCGAGATCATCCGCGAGGCGCAGCTGCCGCCCGGGGCCCTCAAGCTCGAGGTCACCGAGGGGGACATCATGCGCGACACCGACCGCGCCGCCGAGGTGCTGGGCCGCCTCAAGGGCATCGGTGCCTCCCTCGCCCTCGACGACTTCGGCACCGGCTTCTCGTCCCTGTCCTATCTGGCGCGCCTGCCTTTCGACACGCTCAAGATCGACCGCTACTTCGTGCTGACCATGGACAAGGACGCCGGGTCCGAAAAGATCGTGCGCTCGGTCGTCAACCTCGGCCGCGACCTGTCGCTGGAGGTGGTGGCGGAGGGGGTGGAGAACGCCGACCTGGCGCGCCGCCTTCTGGAGACCAGCTGCCACTACGGCCAGGGCTTCGGCTACGCTCCCGCCCTGCCGGCCCAGGAGGCCGAGGTCTATCTCAACGAGTCGATGGCCGACGGGACCGCCCCGATCAAGGCCCGGTCGGCCTGACGCCTGCCGTCAGAGCCTGATCGGTTGATGTGGAATCGCTTCGCGATCCCACCGATGCCGGGACTGAACACCTAGGCGTGGCCTGCGTCACTGGACAGCCAGGCCGCATCGACGCCGATCCGCGCCAGGGCTCCCGCCCACTTGCCGTCGTGGTCGTCGTCGAAGATCAGGTCGAGGTCAGCGTCGGCCACCAGCCAGACATTCTCGGCCAGCTCCTCCTCGATCTGGCCGTCGCCCCAGCCGGCGTAGCCGAGCGCCAGCACCGCCCGCCGCGGCCCGTGCACAGGATCGATCATGGCCAGCAGCGCCTCGCGCGTACCGGTGATGGCCAGCCCCTCGCCAAACGGCACGCTGGCGTCCGGGACCAGCCAGTCGTCGGTGTGCAGCACGAAGCCGCGCTCGCGCTCGACCGGGCCGCCGACCAGCACCGGCCGGCCCTCGGCCGCCTCGACATCCGCAGCCAGCTCCAGCTTGCGCAGCACCTGGGCCAGGTCCACACCCGGAGCAGGCCGGTCGATGCGCAGCCCCATGCCATGGTCCGGCCCGTGCGCACACAGAAGGATCACGGCGTTCTCGAAGCGGGGATCGCCGATGCCCGGCATCGCCACCAGCATTCGCCCGGCCAGGGAGGAGAAGGCGCTCATCGCGGAATGATCCTCGCTTCGCCCCGTCCGCGCAAGCGATGCCTTGGCCCCCGCGCGCAAAAGCCCTATCTGCGCCGCTACCCCGCCGCAGCGGGCGGGTTGACCCCGCAGACCAAGGAGAGCCCATGACCCTCAAGATCGGCGACCGCCTGCCCCCGGCCGTGTTCACCACCCCGACCGGCGAGGGCCCCAAGCCCATCACCGCTGACGAGGTGTTCAAGGGCCGCACCGTCGCCCTGTTCGCCGTGCCGGGTGCCTTCACCCCGACCTGCTCCGCGCGCCACCTGCCGGGCTTCCGCGACAAGGCCGCCGAGCTGAAGGGCAAGGGCGTCGACGCCATCGCCTGCGTCTCGGTCAACGACGCCTTCGTCATGGGTGCCTGGGCCCGGAATGAAGGCGTGTCGACTGACGACATCCTGATGCTGGCCGACGGCAATGGTGACTTCACCCGCAAGCTGGGCCTGTCGATGGACGCCAGCGGCTTCGGCATGGGCGAGCGCTCGCAGCGCTATTCGGCCCTCGTCCGCGACGGCGTGGTCGAGCAGCTCAACATCGAGGCCGGCGGCGAGTTCAGGGTATCGTCCGCCGACCACCTGCTGACCCAGCTCTGACGACTGACGTCTTCTCCCCCGGCAGCGCAGCGCGGTCATGCGCCGCGTGCGCGGCCGGGACACGGGGCCGGAACGGACCGTGCGCCGCGCCCTGCGCGCCCCTTGGCCCGGGCTACCGTCTCGACAGCGGGGCTCCGCCCTGTCGCCCGGATGGGATGATGACGGGCCGACGCCTCGCCCTGTTCGTGCACGGCATCGCCTGGTACGGCCAGAACTGCCCGCGCGGCACCCGCATTCCGAAAGGCAGTACCGCCTGCTGGACCGGCAAGACCGCCCGCGACCGTGCGCGTGACGCCGAGGCTGAGGTTGCCATCGACGCGATAGAGCGAAATCGGTTGAGTCTGGCCGCCCTCCAACCGGTCTCAGATTTCGGTCCTGTCTGAAGTGAGAGCCTGATTCACGGCGTCTACGGACCCGCGCAGCGCTTCCACCTCAACCGATCAGGATCCCGGCTGGCGCGCGATCATCGTCTGGGAGTGCAAGCTGCGCCGTGAGCCGGCCGACGAGCTGGCAGCCCGGCTCGGGCTTCAGGCGACCGCCGCCCCGCGATCCGCCCCCAGGTCCGCCCCGGCAGCCTCCGCCGCCGCGGCAGCGTCGCTCAACACCTGGTCCAGCGCCGTCAGCAGCGCCGCCGGTGTCACCGGCTTCGAGACGAAGTAGGTCATTCCGGCCGCCTCGCAGGCCTCGATGTCCTCCGGCCCCGTATCTGCCGTCACGGCCACCACCGGACTGTAGCGATTCGGCCCGGACCCGGCCCGGATCCGGCGCGTGGTCTCGCGCCCGTCCATCTCCGGCATGCGCACGTCCATGAAGATCACGTCGAAGGGCAACCGGTCGCAGGCTTCCAGCGCTGCCAGACCATCCGCCGCCGTCTCGATGTGGCAGTGGAGGGACTGCAGGATCAGCTGCAGGGTGCGCCGGTTGATGTCGTGGTCATCGACTACGAGTACCCGCAGCGGCGGCGCAGGCTTGACGCCCGACTCCGGGGTGACCGGTGCGGGCGCGGAGTCCGGAACCGGGGCCGCCTCCCTGGCGCTGAACAGCTGCAGGACCGACGGGGCCGCGAGGGCGCGCGCCACCCTGGCCCGCCCGCTGTCATCGACCCGGGCTGGCGGGGCCGCCACAACCGGATCGGCCCCGGCGTCGAGATGCAGCGACAGAGTGAAAGTCGCGCCCTCGCCCTTGCGGCTGCGCACGGTCAGGCGGCCACCCATCAGCTCGGCGAGGTGGCGGCTGATGGTCAGGCCGAGCCCGGTCCCGCCGTGTTGGGCCGAGATGCCGTCATCGGTCTGGTCGAAGGGCTCGAACAACCGCGCCAACTGCGCCGGACTCATGCCGGGACCGGTGTCTTCGACCTCCAGCACCAGGGCATGACCCCGCGGCTCGTCGACCCAGGCCCTGAGCCGCACCGTGACGGACCCGGCGGGCGTGAACTTGATCGCATTGGACAGCAGGTTGTTGAGAATCTGGCGCAGGCGGGTCTCGTCGCCGCGCACCCAGGCGGGCGCGTCGTGCGCGCCCTCCAGCCGCAGCCGCAGCCCCTTGGCCGCTGCCGGGCCCTGCCAAAGCCGCAGGGTCTGGGCCAGCGCCGTGCGGAAGTTGAAGTCCTCCGCGACGATGCTCATCCGCCCGGCGTCGAGCTTGGCGTGGTCGAGCAGGTCGTCCAGGAGCGCCTTCATCAGCAGGCCGGCCTGACTGATCAGGGCGGCGTGGCTGCGCGCGGCCCCGGTGGCGGCGGTGCGCTCCAGTTCAATTCCCCCGGTCAGGATGGCCGACAGGGGCGTGCGCAGGTCATGGCCGACCGCAGCGAAGAAGGCGGTGCGCACCGCCACCGCCCGCTCGGCCTCGCGGCGACGCGCCTCGGCCTCAAGGCGCGCAAGGGCCTCGTTGGCGCTGGCGCGTGCCAAACGGCGCCAGGTTTGCAGGCAGTAGACGGCAAAGACGCACAGACCGAGGGCGGTGGCCAGAACGAACGGGGCCTCGGCCCCCAGCAGCGTCATGGCCAATGGTATCGTCGCCAGGTAGATGAGCTGCGGGGTCAGGGTGAGGACCAGCACCAGCGGCGAGCTTGGCGAATTGGTGATGGCGTAGACCGCGGCGATAGAGATGATGATGGCGGCGCAGACGCCACCCATGGCCCCGCCCTGGATCCACAGCGGGGCCGCCAGCGCCGACGCGGAAGCGGCGTTGAGCGAGATGGCCGCCGACCCCAGACCCAGCCGCCAGGCCGGCAGTGTGTTGCGGCCATGCCGTGTTACCGGCCAGAACAGGGACACCTCAAGAACCTGTACCAGCGCGTATGCGGCGGCCCAGGACATGGTCACAGGCCATCCCAGGACCGGCGTGAAGATCAGGGAGCAGGAGCAGACCAGGCTGATCCGCTGCTGAAGCGAGCGATGGCGCTCACGGACCGCGCCAGGCCAGGCAGTCTCGGAAGAATAGGTGTCGGGGGCCGCCATGGAGCCTCTCTCGTGTCGACCGAGCAGGTCCGAGGAACCCGCCTGACCGCGTCAGACTATCCCGGCGAGTGCTAACGCGTCGTCAATGCCGGCCCCACGACGGCGCGCACGTCCGCAAAGCCCTCGGCCGCCAGCGCTGCCAGCAGCTCCTGCTTCAGCCGCCTGACCAGGCCTGGACCGCCATAGACGAGCGCCGAATAGAACTGTACCGCCGAGGCGCCGGACTTGAGCCGGTCCAGCACATCGCGGCCGCTCTCGATCCCCCCGGCGGCGATCAGGGTCAGCCGCCCGGCGTTGGCCGCCGCCGCCGCCTCAAGCGCCGCCTGGGCCCGGGCCCTGAGCGGCCGCCCCGAAAGGCCGCCGCTCTCCCCTGCGTGGGCGGAGCGCAGGTCGGCCGGCCGATCCAGCGTCGTGTTCGACACGATGACCCCGTCGAGGCCGTGGGCCGCCGCCGCCGCAACGATCTCTGCGATCTCGTCGGGCGACAGGTCCGGCGCGATCTTCAGGAACAGGGGCACCGGGTCACGCCCCCGCGCGGCGGCGGCGCGGCCGAGAAGGTCGTCGAGTTGGTCGCGCCCCTGCAGCGCCCGCAGGCCCGGGGTGTTGGGCGAGGAGATGTTGATGGTGAAGTAGTCGCTCAGGCCCCTCAGCCGGCGCAGTCCGGCGACATAGTCCGCGGCCCGGTCCTCGCTTTCCTTGTTGGCCCCGAGGTTGGCCCCGGTCACCAGCCCGGCCGGGCGCCGCGCCAGATTGGCGGCGAAGACCTCCAGCCCGGCGTTATTGAAGCCCATGCGGTTGATGACGGCCCGATCCTCGGTCAGCCGGAACAGGCGCGGCTTCGGATTGCCCGGCTGCGGTCGCGGGGTCACCGACCCGCACTCGACAAAGCCGAAGCCCAGGCGCGTCAGCCCCCCCAGGGCCGCAGCGTTCTTGTCGAATCCGGCAGCGAGACCGATCGGATTGGGCAGAGCCAACCCCGCCAACGTGGTCGCCAGCCGCGGATCGTCCGGCCCGCAGGCCGGGACCAGCCCGTGGCGCAGGGCCGCCAGCGCCAGATCATGGGCCGTCTCGGCATCCAGCCGCCGCAGGGCCGCCGTGGCCAGGTCGCCGATCCCGCTCATGCCGTCGCGCCCGCCCTGACCGGCAGCGCCTCGCCCGGCTGCATCTCGCCCCCGGCCGTCACGGCCAGGGCCCGGGCGGCGCGCACCTTCGCGAGGGCGAGCTCGCCATAGACGTGGGGGAACAGGGCCCCGTCGCGCGACGGCTCCCAGACCAGTCCGGGCACGTCGTCGAGGACCACCTCGGCCAGCACCATATCCTCGCACCCGGCGTAGTGGCGGCGCGCCGTCTTCGCCAGCTGCTCCGGCGTCGACAGATGAATGAAGCCGTCTTCGCGGTCGACCGCCGAGCCGCCATAGGTGCCGGCGGCGCACCAGACCGCCCAGTCGGCGCGGCTGAGAATCTTGCAGGCGATCTCGCTCACCCACCGGCCCCGCCGCCGAGGCTCTTCGGCGTGAACACCCCGTCGTAGGTCGGGCGGCCCGCCGCATCGACGGCGAACACCGCCGCCGTCCCGGTCGGGAAGGACTCGACCCGCGCCATCACCGCCGCCGAGGCCGCCGCCTCGACCAGAAAATCGTGGGCCAGCAGCTGGATCCCCGGATTGTGCGCGATCAGCAACAGGGTGTCGGCCTCGTCCTCGGCCGCCTCTACGGCGGCGCGCAGCCGCTCGGCCCCAGCGTTGTAGAGCCCGGCGTCGAAACGCGCCGGAACCTCGGCGAAGATCGTGGCCATGGCCGCCCAGGTCTCCCGGGTGCGAGCCGCGTCGGACACCAGCACCAGATCGGGGCGCAGGCCTCGCGCCGCCAGCTCGTGCGCCATCAGCTGCGCATCGGCGACCCCGCGTGGGCACAGGGGGCGGTCGTGGTCCTGGCCGCTGTCGGACAGGCGCTCGGCCTTGGCGTGACGCATCAGGATCAGACGGCGCATGTCAGCGTCCTTAAGGCGCTTCGCGGGGAAGGTCCAAGCCGGCTCGGGCCCGCCCGACCGGCTGGGGCGACAGTCCGGCCTCAGGCCGCTCCAGCCGCACCGCGCCGCGCGTCCGCACCCTGGCATAGGCCTGGCGCGAGGCCTCCAGCAGGATCAACCCGGCCGCTCCCGGGGCCAGCTGCCGGCCAACCTGCTCGAACCCGTCGGCCCAGGCCAGGAGCGGCCGCCACGGCGGGGCGTAGAGGGTCTGGGACCAGGCCATCGGCTCCAGCCCGGCCTCGCGCACCAGCGCCTCCAGCTGGTGCCGGGTGAAGGGCCGGCCGTGACCGAAGGGGGTCGATTCTGCCCGCGCCCACAGCCCCCCCCGGGCGGCTGCCACAACGATCAGGCGGCCGGCGGGGCTCATCGCCCGCGCCGCCTCGACCAGCACCGCGGCGGGGTTGGCTGCCTCCTCGAGCGCATGCACGAGCAGCACCCGGTCGAAGCTACCCGCCGCGAACGGCAGGCGCGCCTCGTCGACCAGGACGGCTCGGTTGCGGCCGACGGCGGGCCAGGCCTCGGCCCCCTGGCCACCCGGCATGGCCGCGATCTGTCGCCGCGCACCGGCAAACTGGTCCAGCCACGGGGCGGCGTATCCGAGCCCGAGCACGTCGCAGCCGGTCGCGTCGCCCCACGCCTCGTCCAGACGTCCGGCCAGCAGCCTCCGAGCCAGCCGGCCAGCCGGTTCGCCGTAGAAGGCGCGCAGATCCTCGACGCTTCGCCGCATGACCGCCAGCATAGGCCAATCGGCGGCCGGCGGGTATGGTGGCCGCATGTCGCTCGAGATCCGCCAGTTCCCCTGCCTGTCCGACAACTACGGCTTCCTGCTGCGCGACCCTGCCAGCGGCCTGGTCGCCGCCATTGATGCGCCCGATGCGAGCCGTATCTCGCTGGAGGTCCAGGCGGCCGGCTGGGGCCGACTGGACCTGGTGCTGCTGACCCACTGGCACCCGGATCACACCGGCGGCGCGGCCGAGCTCAAGGCCCTCTGGGGGGCGGAGATCGTCGGCCCGGCCGAGGTCGAAAGGGTCGTGGCCCCGGACCGGACCGTCGGCGAGGGTGACCGGGTGACGCTCGGCGAGACGGGTTTCGAGGTCCTCGAACTCCCGGGCCACACCCTGGGCCACATCGCCTTCCACCATACCGCCGGAGCCAACCTGTTCAGCGGCGACGTGCTGTTCGCGCTCGGCTGCGGCCGGCTGTTCGAGGGGACGCCGGCGCAGATGTTCGCCAGCCTGCAGCGGCTCGCCGCCCTGCCCGACGCGACCACCATCTGGTGCGCCCACGAGTACACCGAGACCAACGCCCGCTTCGCCCTGACCCTGGACGACAGTCCGGCGCTGGCAGCCCATGCCGAGGCGATCTTCGCCGCCCGCGCCCGCGGCGAGCCGACCGTGCCGACCTCGCTGGCGATCGAGCGCCGCTTCAATCCGTTCCTGACCGCCGCCGACGTCGAGGCCTTCACCGCCCGCCGCGAGGCCCGCAACGGGTTTCGCTGACCGCCAGTCGCTAGTCGCCCCCGGCGACCGCCTGCAGGATCAGGGCCGAGGACGGGCGGCCTGCCGGGCCGAGGGCTGGCTGGACCGAAATGCGCAGGGTGCCGGCCACGAGCCGAACGTCCGGGCGCTCGCCGTTGACGATCAGGATGCGGCGCAGGCGGGTAGCGCGGCCACGCAGGCTCTCGGCGCGGGCCACTCGGGCCACAGCGTCGACGGCGACGGCGGCGGTGTCGGCCACCAGCGCCTCACTGCCCGGGATGACGTCCGGTGCCTCGAGCAGCACGGTGCGGCCCAGCGCCCGGGTGGCGAGGCCGCTCTGGCGGATCAGGGCGCGGCTCAGCTCGACCGGGGTGATCGGGTCGGGCTCCAGCGCCTCGGCCGGGCCGACCGCCGACACCGGCGTGCCGCGCGGATTCTGCACCGTATACAGGGTGATGCCGCCGTCCGGCGTGATGCGCAGCACCTCGTCGCCGGCGTCGGTGCGATAGATGATGTCGCCGCGCGGTGCCGGCGACGGCCGCAGCGCCCAGGTCTCGGGCCGGCCGTCGAACCGCAGCAGGGGTCGTCGGCCGGCGCTGCGATCCAGAACGAAGCCGACCCCCTGCTCGGACACATAGCGCCCAACCGGAGGCAGGTTGCGGCCAAACACCCGGTCGCGCAGCTGGCTGCCGCCGCCATCCTGCGTCGCGGCGGCAACGACCACCGGCGACGCGAGGCCGAGGGCCAGCGCGAGGGCAAGCACAGGGACCGGGGCGAGGACGTCCGGACGCGCGCAGGCGCGCCACATCCAGCCCCGCAACCGGCGGACGGTCCGGCTTTGTGCTTCAGCACCCATGGACTGCCAGTCGACGGCGGCGACGGCGGATTTTGGGCGGACCGGCCCCTAACCGACCAGATATTGACCGCCGTTCAGGGAAAGCGTGCAGCCTGTGACATATCCGGCACGCTCGCCGGCCAGCCAGGAGACCATGTCGGCGATCTCCTCGCCCTTCCCGAGGCGGCCGACCGGCACCTGGGCGATGATGCCCTCGAGCACCTTGGGGTCCATGGCCCCGACCATCTCTGTGTCTATATAGCCCGGCGCGATGCAGTTGACCGTGATGCCCTTGCGGGCGTTCTCCAGCGCCAGCGCCTTGGTGAAGCCGATCATCCCGGCCTTGGCGGCGGAATAGTTGGTCTGGCCGACCTGGCCCTTCTGGCCGTTGATCGAGGAAATGTTGATGATCCGGCCCCAGCCGCGGTCGCGCATGCCGGCGATCACCTGCCGGGTCATGTTGAACACCGAGTCCATGTTGACCCGGATCACGTCCGACCACTGGTCGTGGGTCATCTTGTGGAAGAAGCCGTCGCGGGTGATGCCGGCGTTGTTGACCAGCACATCGACCGGCCCCAGCGCCGCCTCGACCTCCTGCACCGCCCGGGCGCAGTCCTCGAAGCTGCCGACATTGCCCTTGACCACCATGACGCCGAGCTCGCGCGCCGTGGCCTCAGCCGCCTCGGCGTTGCCGGAGTAGCCGGCCGCCACGGCCATGCCGTCCTCCTTGAGGCGTTGAACGATCGCCTTGCCGATGCCGCGTGTCCCTCCGGTCACCAACGCCACTCTGGTCATGCCCGTCTCCGTCCCTGTCCGGCCCCGGCGTCTGCGGAGCTCTGACCGCACGTTAGCCTTGTGCGAGCCCGGCGGGAACCGCCCTCAGCCGTTCCAGTCGCGGAAATGCTTCGACAGCTTCAGGCCCTGGCGCTGATAATGGCTGCCACCCTCGCCATAGAGCCGGTCCGGGCGGGCGGTCAGGGGCTCATAGACCAGTCGGGCCACGGTCTGGCCGTGCTCCAGCAGGAACGGGGTGTCGTGGGTGCGCACCTCCAGGACCCCCTTCGAGCCGGCTCCGTGCGCCTCGTCGGCGCCGAAGCCGGGGTCGAAGAAGCCGGCATAGTGGACCCGGAACTCGCCCACTGACGGATCGATCGGGGTCATCTCGGCGGCCTGGTCGACCGGGATCTCCACCGCCTCGCGCGAGGCCAGGATGTAGAACTCGCCCGGGTCCAGCAGCAGCTCGCCCTCCGGGGCGTAAAGGGGCTCCCAGAACAGGCGCGGGTCGTGGCCCTCGATATGGTCCATGTTGACCACCCCGGCGTGGCGGCGGCCACGATAGCCGACGACCGCGCCAGCCCCGCCGGCCAGATCGACGCCGACGCTGCGGGTCTCCAGCTTCGGTGGCTCGCCGGTCTTGAGGCGAAGCTGGTTCAGCCGCGTGCCCGGCCGAACGAGGATGGAGAAGGTCTGGGGCGCCACCTCCAGATACAGCGGCCCGTCATAGCCCCCGGCCACATCGTCGAAGGCGGCGCCGGCGTCGGTCAGCAGGCGCACGAACACATCGACCCGGCCGGTGGAGCTCTTCGGATTGGCCCGAGCCAGCAGGCCCGGCGGCAGGCTCAGCCGCTCCTGCAGCCTGACGATGTAGACGCAGCCCTTTTCCAGCACCGTCCCGCCGGTCAGGTCGAGCCTGTGCATGGCCACGTCGGCGATCCGGGTCTCCACCGGCCGGGCCCCCGGCAGGAAGGAGGCGCGCACCCGCCAGGCCGTGTCGGACAGCCGCAGGTCGAGGCTGGCCGGCTGCACCTGGTCGATGTCGAACGGCGTGTCTGACCGGATGACGCCTGCATCGAGCAGGGCCTGGATGGCCTGGCGGGGCAGGATGCCGGGGGCTGTCGTCATGGGTTCCGATCGGAGGCGGGACGGCGGTCCCGCTTGCCACGCGGCAGCCCCCTCGTCAAAGCGGGCAGGCAAGGAGATTCGCATGCACGAAGACCCGCCCTATGAGGCCGAGACCCATGGCGTCGTCGTGCGCGTGCGCCCGGCCTTCCTCGCCGGCCAGTCGGACCCGGCCGCGGGGCGCTGGGTCTGGGCCTACCAGGTGGAGATCGAGAACCGCCGGCCCGACACGGTGCAGCTGCTGACCCGGCGCTGGACCATCACCGACGGACACGGCCGGGTCGAGCAGGTCGAGGGCCCCGGCGTGGTCGGCGAGCAGCCGGTGCTGGGCCCCGGCGAGCGGCACAGCTACGCCTCCGGCTGCCCCCTGCCGACCCCGACCGGCATGATGGTCGGGGCCTATGTCTTCGTCGACGCCGGCGGCGCAACCTTCGAGGCCGACATCCCGGCCTTCAGCCTCGACACCCCCGACGCCCGCGCCCGCCCGAACTGACCGCCGGACAGACGCCCTGACAGAGAAAGGGCGGCGCCCCCTCGCGGAAGCGCCGCCCCTGTCAGGTCAGGCCCGTTGAGGCCTCAGCCGGCGGTGGAGCCCTGCGGACGAGCCACGTTGCCGTCCTCGCCGCCGCGATCGGTCAGCGTCGGCCCCGGATGGTTGTCCGGGTCGTTCACGCCGTTGGACCACTTGGCGATAAAGAAGCTGAGCGCGATGAAGGCCAGGCCGATGCCGACGCCCCACCAGCCGATCAGGCTGAAGGTGTCGAGCGAGGTCTGCAGCGCCGCCTCGGGGTTGGTCACCTGGCCGCCCACCGTCTCGGCCCCGGCGAGGCCGGCGATCAGGCCGCCGACATAGTGGGCGATGGCCGAGGCCATGAACCACACCGCCATCATGAAGCTGACGATCGAGGCGACCGACAGCTTGGTGATCTCGGACAGCCCGACCGGCGACAGGAATAGCTCGCCGAGGGTGTGCAGCATGTACAGCAGCGCCAGCAGGACGATCGGCGTGCGGAAGGCGTCGTCGACCATGCCGGAGTTGGCCCCCCACACCACCACCAGGAAGCCGAGGCCGACCTGGATGATGCCGAGGCCGAACTTGACCACCGGGTTCGGGTCCAGCTTGCGCCGGCCGAGGAAGGCCCACAGGGCGGCGAACACCGGCGCGAAGATCAGGATGTAGCCGGCGTTGAACGACTGGGTCTGGGCCGCGGTGATCGAGGAGTCGATCCACAGGCCCGTCGTCGCCAGACCCGCCGCTTCCAGCTGCATCGGCGTCCCGAGCGGGATCGAGCCGAACAGCAGATAGGCCCGGTCGGTGATCGACAGGTCGACGTTGCGGTCGGCGAACAGGTTCAGCGACGAGCCCGCCTGTTCGAACAGGGTGAAGAAGACGGCCGAGCCGAAGATCAGCACCATGGCCAGCATCATCCGCTCGCGCGCCACGCGGTCGCCGCGCAGCTTGAAGCCGATGAACCAGCCGACGAAGGCCAGGGCCGCCACCGTGGACACGCCCAGACCCCAGCCGACGAGATCGTGGTTGGGCACCACGAAGAACAGGCCGGCCACACCGACGAAGCCCAGCAGATAGATGATGCCCTCGCGGTTCAGCGGCCCGAGCACCGGCTGGCGGATCAGCTCGGGGTTCGGGCTCTCGCCCTTGCCCTGCAGCAGCGGCTTGCCCAGCCAGAACACCAGCAGACCGGCGGCCATGCCGATTCCGGCGAGGCCGAAGCCCCACGACCAGCCGTAGTTCTGGCCCAGATAGCCGCACAGCACCGCGGCCCAGAAGGCCCCGAGGTTGATGCCGTAGTAGTAGAGGGTGAAGCCGGAATCCCGGCGCGGATCACCCTGCGGATAGAGCTGGCCGACGAGGGTCGAGATGTTCGGCTTGAGGAAGCCGACGCCCATGATGATCAGCGACAGCGACAGGTAGAAGGCGTTGACCCCGTTCGGGTCGCGCTCGACCGTCAGCTGATAGTCGCCGGTCGGCAGCACCGCCGGCAGGGCGCTGCCCGCGGGCAGCCCCTCGATGGCGAGCCCCTGCTCGGTGGAGGCGTAGGCATAGGGCTGGCCATCGACCAGCAGGCGCGTTTCGCGCGTCTCGCCGCGGCCCTCGATCTGTATGGCGTAGGTCTCGCCGCCATAGGTCAGGGCCTGGGTGGCCGGCCGGCCCTCGTAGGCCATCAGGCCGTGGCCCATCACCAGCAGGACGGCCCCGAACATGATGGCCTTGCGCGTGCCGATGTAGCGGTCCGCGACGATGCCGCCGATCAGCGGCAGCAGGTACACCAGCGAGCCGTAGGTGCCGTACTGGCCCGTCGCCACGCTGTCGTCGAACAGGAAGTGCTGCGTCAGGTAGAAGATCAGCAGCCCGCGCATGCCGTAGAAGGAGAAGCGCTCCCACATCTCGGCGAAGAAGCAGATGATCAGACCTCTGGGGTGTCCCTTGAGGATCTGGAGAAGCACGGGCAAGCCCGTGGCGAGGGTGATCAACACCCCCAGCAAGATGACGATATTCATACCGGCCCTCTAGACTGTCCTGCGCGCGGCCGGCCGGCGGGCAAACCCCCTCCGCGCGGACGCACCCCGCCACCCCTGGCGAGCGCGGATACCAGCACCGGCCCGCAGGGTTTACAAGCGGTAACGGACCGCGGCCCCCTCAGCCCCGCTCCACGCACATGGCCACGCCCATGCCGCCGCCGATGCACAGGGTGGCCAGACCCTTGCGGCCGCCGGACGACTTCAGCGCGTGCAGCAGGGTGGTCAGGATGCGCGCGCCCGAGGCCCCGATCGGGTGGCCGATGGCGATGGCCCCGCCGTTGACATTGACCTTGTCCGGGTCGAGCCCGAGTTCCTTGACCACGCACAGGGCCTGGGCGGCGAAGGCCTCGTTGGACTCCACCAGATCGAGGTCGCCGACCGACCAGCCGGCCTTCGAAAGGGCATTCTGCGAGGCCGGGATCGGGCCGGTGCCCATCACCGCCGGGTCGACCCCGGCCGTGGCCCAGGACGCGATCCGCGCCAGCGGCTCCAGCCCGCGCCGCGCGGCCTCGTCCGCGGTCATCAGCACCAGGGCGGCGGCCCCGTCGTTCAGCCCCGAGGCGTTGGCGGCGGTCACCGTGCCGTCCTTGAGGAAGGCCGGCTTCAGCTTCTCCATGGCCTCGATCGTGGCCCCGTGGCGGATGTATTCATCCTGGTCGACGACCACGTCGCCCTTCCTCGACGCGATCGTCACCGGCACGATCTCGGCGGCGAAGCGCCCGGCCTTCTGCGCCGCCTCGGCGCGGTTCTGGCTGGTGACGGCGAAGCGATCCTGGGCGGCCCGGTCGATCTCCCAGCGCGCGGCGATGTTCTCGGCCGTCTGGCCCATGTGATAACCGTGGAAGGCGTCCCACAGCCCGTCGCGGATCATGGTGTCGACCAGCTCGACCGCGCCCATCTTCTGGCCGGTGCGCAGGGTCTGGGCGTGGGGCGCCTGGCTCATGCTCTCCTGGCCGCCGGCGACCACGATGCGGGCGTCGCCCAGCGCCACCTGCTGGTAGCCAAGGGCCACGGCGCGCAGGCCCGAGCCGCAGATCTGGTTGAGGCTCCAGGCCGGGGTCGCCTTCGGTAAGCCCGCGCCCATCGACGCCTGGCGCGCCGGGCCCTGTCCGGCGGCGGCCTGCAGCACCTGGCCGAGGATCACCTCGTCGACATCCTCGCCTGCCACCCCGGCGCGCTCGAGGGCGGCGCGGATGGCGAGGGTTCCCAGCTGGGCCCCGGAGAGGCTGGACAGCGCCCCGAGGAATGAGCCGACCGGAGTGCGCGCGGCCGAGACGATGACGACGTGGGGATGGGCCATGGACTTCGCTCCTGCGAGATGCCTGTGACCCTTTAGCCTCATCCACCGGCTTTCGTCACGCGCGCCTCGAAAATTCAGCCGATGGTCATCTCCTCGCGGCAGGATGAGCGGAACAAAAGGGCCTGCCCTCATTGCAAGGGACATGCACAGGATGGTGATGAAGCTTTTCCACCGGGTGGTGACGCCCGACGCCCTCGACATGGCGGAGCACTACCGCACCCGGACCGAGCGGCTCGCCGACCTGTGGGTGCATGTGGCCGGCCTGGCCCTGGCCGGCGTGGGCGGCATCGTGCTGGCGGTCCTGTCCGCGCTCTACGGCGGGGTCGGGATGGCGCTGGCCACGGCCGTCTACGCCCTCTGCCTCGTGGCCATGCTGACCGCCTCCACCGTCTACAACCTGACCCACCCCTGCGCTGCCCGGCCGGTGCTGCGGCGGCTCGACGAGGCCGCCATCTTCCTGATGATCGCCGGCAGCTACACCCCTTTCACCACACAGCGCTTCGAGGGTGCCTGGTCGAGCGGCTTCACGCTTCTGGTGTGGCTCATGGCCCTGGCGGGAGTGCTGGCCAAGCTGTTCGCGCCGCGGCTCAACGACCGCTTCTGGAGCGCCGTCTATGTCCTGTTCGGCTGGATCGCCGTGCTGGCCCTGCAGCCGATGCTGGAGACGGTGCACCCGGTGGCGCTGGGCCTGCTGGTCGCCGGCGGCCTGATCTATACCGCCGGGGTGTTCGTCTTCATCAGCGAGAAGGCCCCGTTCCGCCGGGCCATCTGGCACAGCTTCGTCGTCGTCGGGGCCTCGACGCACTGGGCTGCAGTGCTGGTCGGCGTGGTTCTGGCCCCCGGCCTGGGCCCGGGCGTGGCCGGCTGAGCCCTGTGACTCTCGCGCACGGCGCTCATGACAGACTGGTGAAACCTCTCTCATTGCGGGATAAGGGCGAACATGTCCCCCTGGATCGAGGTTCCCGCGTGGCCGACAGCTCTTCCGACACCCCCCGCAAGCGCGGCGGCGACACGGTGATCATCAAGAAGTACGCTAACCGGCGGCTCTACAACACGGCCACCTCGGCCTATGTCACCCTCGACGACCTGGCCCGGATGGTGCGCGAGGGCGTGGAGTTCCAGGTGTTCGACGCCAGGTCGAACGAGGAGCTGACCCGCCAGGTGCTGACCCAGATCATCTTCGAGGAGGAAACGCGCGGCGAGGCCCTGCTTCCGGTGCAGTTCCTGCGCCAGCTGATCGGCTTCTACGGCGGCAAGATGCAGGGCGTGCTGCCCAGCTATCTGGAAATGTCGCTGGACTCCTTTGCGCGCCAGCAGGAGCAGTTCCAGTCCCAGATGACCCGTGCCTTCGCCGCCGCCCCGGGCGGTGCCCTGCTGGAGGAGGCGGCCAAGCGCAACGTCGCCATGTTCCAGGAGGCGATGCGCATGTTCACCCCGTTCGGCTACGCTCGCGCCGGCGGTGAAGCCGCGCCGGCCGGAGACGTCACCCCGGCCGCCCCGCGCGGCGGCGACGAGACCCTGGCCGAGATGCGCCGCGAGATGGACGAGATGCGCGACCGTCTGGACCGGCTGAGCCGGGACACCGGCCAGTGACGCGGCCGGTCGGTCCCACGCCTCCCGTCGGACCGACGCCACCGGTCGAAAGCCGGCGTGACGCTGACCGGCGCGCCCGCGAGCGCCGCGCCGCCCGCCGCGCCCTCGTGCCGGCGGATCCTGCCGCCACCGCCGAAACCCATGACCCGCCGAAGGCCGCCGCGACTCCGCCGCCCCGCCCCGCGCCGGGTCCGGACCCGGCCCTCGCCGCCCAGCTGCTGGGGCAGACTGGGGCCCGCAGAGGCCTGCGCGGCGGCCCCCCGGTGCTCGACGCCGCCCGCTCGACCTATCTCAATGCCCAGTACGCCGGCCCGGCTGACCGTCGGCCGCCGGCGGGGACGCGCGGCAAGACCGAGGTCTGACTCGCGGCTGGCACAAACCTTGCTGGCCCTCCGGAACCTGTTCCGGAGAGTTCCATGGCCGCCTTCGCCAGCTTCGCCGCCCGCGCCTTCGACGTCACCGTCGTGGCGCTGATCTTCGCCCTGCTGGCCTGAAGCCTCGCGTCGCGAAAGGCCGCCCTCCGTCCGGGTTGTTTGCCCAGAACCCCGAAGCGACATCACATTCTGGTTCTGATGGTCGTCACCCTCGGGTTTACGGGGTCACGCCCTACTGTTGCTGACCCAGGCCCAGGTCGAGGTCGCGCCGCGCCGCGACGATGGTGACGATGAAGCCCGCCAGCACGTCCAGCATGACCATCACCGTCACCAGGAAGAAGGTGGAGGTGGCGAAGCCGCGCAGCAGCAGGAACTGAACCAGACAAACCACGAACAGCACCATCGACAGGGCGTGATTGATGATCGCCACCTTCTGACTGGAGGTCGACTTCAGCAGCTCGAAGAACAGGCAGATCAGCGACACGAACAGGATCAGGTCGCCTGTGCCTACATCCCAGCCGGCTCCGGAGGCCATGGGGATGGAGAATACCGGCTCGCGCAGCATCAGGTCCGCCGCCCCGGTCCGCGCCCCGTCACCGAGGCTGAACAGGACCACGACATTGTAGAGTACTACCGGGATCAGCAGCAGCGGAACGGCGACCAGCATGAGATGTCTCCTCGGCGACCGGGGTGAACAGGCCCGCCGGACGCCTGTTGCATAACGCGGATCGGCCCGGCCCGCCATCGCGGCCGGAAGGGAAGCCTGGCTTTCGGGCTCAGAGCTCGGTGATCCCACCCGGCCGGCGGGCCCGCGACTTGAGCCAGATGACGCCCAGCAGGTCGGACACCGAGGCCTTCAGCCGGCTCCAGTTGGTGTATTTCGACCGACCCTGGCCGCGCGGCCGGTGGCTGACGTCCAGATAGAGGTTGCGATAACCCTCGCGGATCATCAGCGCCGGCAGGTAGCGGTGCATGTGATCGAAGTAGGGCAGACGCAGAAAGGCCTCGCGGCGGAAGGCCTTGAGCCCGCAGCCGGTGTCGTCGGCGTCGTCGCCCAACAGCCGCTTGCGGATGCGGTTGGCCCAGCGCGAGGCCCACAGCTTGGCCTGCGAATCCTGCCGCCTCGCCCGGCGGCCGCCGACCAGCGCCACCTCGGCCGGCGAGGCCAGCAGCAGATCGATCAGGGCCGGCCCGTCACCCGGCGGATTTTGCCCGTCGCCGTCCAGCGTCAGGATGATCTCGCCGCGCGCCGCCAGCACCCCGGTGCGCACCGCCCGGCTCTGGCCGGCGTTGGCCCCGTGCGCCAGCACCCGCAACTGCGGCAGCGCCGTGCGGGCGGCCTCCAGCTCGGCCCGGGTGCCGTCGCGGCTGGCGTCATCGACGAAGATCATCTCGAACGCCCGCCCCTGCAGCGCGTCGGCGATCTCGCGCGCCAGGGCGGCGGCGGCCCCCTCCTCGTCGTGCACCGGGACGACCACCGAGACCTGCGGCATGGCTTGGCTCATGGCGGCCCCATAGCTGCTTTCCCGGCGCGGGGGGAGGGCCACTGTCCGGCTCAAGTGCGAGACCGATGACGCCCGCGCCGGGCGCGTGATAGGAAGCGGCATGATCCGACCGGATTTCGACCGCATGATCACCGACTGGCGCGGGCCTGTGCTCGCCGCCCTCATCGCTTTCATCGCCGCCCTGCCCGGCCTCATGCTGCTGCCGCCGCTCGACCGCGACGAGAGCCGCTACGCCCAGGCTACCGCCCAGATGCTGGAGACCGGCGACCTCGTCGACATCCGCTTCCAGGAGGACCCGCGCTACAAGAAGCCGGTCGGCATCTACTGGCTGCAGGCCGCCGCGGTGTCGCTGGTGTCGGACGCCGAGGCGCGCGACATCCGCGCCTACCGCATCCCCTCCCTGCTCGGGGCCATGCTGGCGGCGGCGGCCTGTGCCTGGGCCGGAGGGGCCCTGTTCGGCCAGCGCGCCGGCTTCCTCGCCGGGGCCATGCTCGGGGCAACCTTCCTGCTCTCGACCGAGGCCGGTATCGCCAAGACCGACGCCATGCTGGCCGGCGCGGTGACCCTCGCCATGGCCGCCCTGGCGCGCCTGTATCTCGCCGCGCGCGAGGGCCGGGCCCCGGTGCGGCTGCACAAGCTGCTGTTCTGGCTGGGCCTCGGCCTGTCGATCCTGATCAAGGGGCCGATCGGCCCGATGGTGGTGATCTCGGCCCTCGTCATGCTGACCGTGTGGGACCGCAACGCCCGCTGGCTGACCCGCCTCGGCTGGGGCTGGGGCCTGCCGCTGCTGGCCCTGATGGTCGGTCCCTGGGCCATCGCCATCACCATCGCCAGCGACGGCACCTTCTGGCGCGACGCGGTCGGCGGCGACCTCGGCCAGAAGGTGGTCGGCGTCGACGAGGGCCACGGCGGCTTCCCCGGCTACTATCTGCTGCTGGCCCCGGTGCTGCTGTTCCCGGCGACCCTGCTGCTGCCGGCGGCCCTGTCCACCGGCTGGGCCCGCCGCGCCGAGCCGGGCGTGCGCTTCGCCCTGTGCTGGCTGATCCCGGCCTGGATCATCTTCGAACTGACCCCGACCAAGCTGGCGCACTACACCCTGCCCACCTTCGGGGCGATCGCCCTGCTCGCGGCGGCGGCCACGACCCGGCCGATCGGGACCCTGTCGCGCCGGCTCGGCGCCGGACTGATGCTGTTCGCCGCCCTGGTGATCTCGGCCGCCGCCGTCTACGGCCTGACCGAGTTCGGCACCTCGACGGCCCAGACCTGGGCCACCATGACCCTGGCCTTCTCGCTCGCCGCGGCGGCGGTCGGCGGCTTCCTGCTGCTCAACGGCGCCTCGACCAGCGGCCTGCTGGCGGCCATGGCCTTCGGCATCCTCGCCCATGCCGCCCTGGCCGGAGAGATCCGTCAGCTGCGCCCCCTGGCCATCGCCCCGCGGCTGGACGCGGCGCTGATGGACGCCGGCCTGCACCCGCGTCAGGGCCGTGTCGGGGCCCCCGTGGCCATCACCACCTTCCACGAGCCCAGCTTCGTCTTCCTGACCGGCACCACCACCCGCCTGACCGACGCCGAGGGCGCCGCCGCGGCCCTGCTGGCGGGCCGTCCGGCCATCGTGGAGGCCGCCGACGCCGACGCCTTCGCCGCCGCCCTCGCCGCCCGCCAGGCCCCGCCGCCCCGCGCGGTGGCCGTGGTCAGCGGCCACAACTATTCCAAGCGCGACGACCTGGAGCTGACGATCTATGCGCCGGAACAGGCCCGCCCGGTCGCCGGGACCGGCCGGTGAGCCGTCCGATCACCCTCGTCGAGGTCGGCCCGCGCGACGGGCTGCAGAACGAGGCCGTCGCGCTCGATCCGGCGACCCGGGCGGTGTTCGTGCAGAAGCTCGAGGCCGCCGGCGCGCGGCGCCTCGAGGCGGTCAGCTTCGTCCACCCCCGGCTGGTGCCGCAGATGGCCGGCGCCGAGGAGGTCATGGTCGCCCTGCCGCCCGCGCCCGACCGGCGTCGGATCGGCCTGGCGCTCAATCTCAAGGGCTATGAGCGGGCGGTCGCCGCCGGGGTCGACGAGGTCAACCTCTCGATCGCCGCCACCGACGGCTTCGGCCTGAAGAACCAGGGCATGGACCGCGCCGCCCAGGGCGCGATGGTCGATGCCGTGCTCGACGCCCACCGCGCCGCCGGCGGCAGCCCGGACCTGTCCGTCACCCTGTCCTGCTGCTGGGGCTGTCCCTTCGACGGCGAGGTCAGCGCCGCCCAGGTGGCCGAAATCGCCGGCCGGCTCGACGCCGCCGGGGTGGCCGAGATCGGTCTGGCCGACACCATCGGTGCCGGTGATCCCTGGGCGGTCACACGGGTGGTCGAGGCGGTCCGCGCCGCCGCCCCGCGGGCGCAGCTGCGCCTGCATTTCCACGACACGCGCAACACCGGGCTCGCCAATGCCTACGCGGGCGTCGAGGCCGGCGTGGACGTGCTGGACGCCTCGGTCGGCGGCATTGGCGGCTGCCCCTTCGCCCCCGGCGCGACCGGCAATATCGCCACCGAGGACCTGGTGCACATGCTGCACCGCGCCGGGTTCGAGACCGGCTACGATCTCGACGCCCTGATCGCCGCCGGCCGCTGGATCGGCGAGAAGCTGGGCAAGCCGGTCCCGTCGGCGCTGGGCCGCGCGGGACCGTTCCGCCCCTGATGCCCTATTCGGCCGCCGGGCGCAGCGCCTCCTCATTGACCGCTGTGTCGGCAAGGGGGGTCAGGTCCTCGTCGGTCCTCGATTCCTGCTACAGGCGCTCGATCTGGCCCCCGGTCCCGTCCTTGTGCTTCCCGAACGCCGCCTTCAGCTCCGGGGCCTGCGCCGCCCGCTGCATCTTCGGCAGGGATTTCAGGATCTTGCGCTCGGCGTGATGGATGTCCTTGAGCGTGTCGTGGAACAGGGTGTCGAGGGTCTTCTCGGCCATGGGAGGTCTCCGGCTGGGGGTGTGACACCGCTCCAACCGGGCAACCCCGCCGCCTGTTCCCGCCTCTGTCTGCCCGACCCTCAGGCCGCCCGCGGCGCCGTGGTCAGCCGCAGCCCGACGGCATGGGCGGCGCGGTACAGCCGGGCGGCGAGATCGAGCGCCGGATCGTCCGGCAGCCCCTTGGCGCGTTCCACGTCGCGCACCGCCCGCTCTGTGAGGACAAGGCTGTCAGCATCCAGCATCTCGGCCAGGTAGCCGGCGGTGTCCTCGTCGTCGCGGAGGAAGTCGACGGCATCGAACGGCGTCGTTTCCACGGGCATCGTCAGTCCAACTGCTCCGCGAGCGCCTTGGCTCGCCTGATGTCACGCGGCTGATGGTCCTTGTCGCCACCCAGAAGGATAACGATCAGATCCGCGCCGCGCCGGACTCAGTGTAGCCGATATCCGGATCAGCCCGTCGCCCAGCGCCTTCCAGTCGCCGAGATGACCCTCTTCCTCGATCGCCGCCAGCCGGGCCAGCACCCGCCTCCGCCCGATGCGATCCCTCAGCTCGTCGAGCCAGGACGTCGCCTCGGGCGTGAAGCGGACGGCGAGTTTCACGGGGCCGATCTCAGATCCGGCGGCGTCGCCTCCGCGGTGAGCAGGGCGATGGCCTCCTCGAGCGTCACCACCGTCTGCTCCTGGCTGCCCAGCCGCCGGATCGCCACCTCGCCCTTCTCCGCTTCAGACCGGCCGACCACGGCGATCACCGGCACCTTGCCGACCGAGTGCTCGCGCACCTTGTAGCCGACCTTCTCGTTGCGCAGGTCGGTCTCGACCCGCAGCCCCGCCGCGCGCAGCTTCGCCGCCACCTGTTCCGCATAGGGATCGGCGTCCGAGGTGATGGTCGCCACGACCGCCTGCACCGGTGCCAGCCACAGCGGGAAAGCCCCGGCGTAGTTCTCGATCATGATGCCGATGAAGCGCTCGAAGCTGCCGAGGATGGCCCGGTGCAGCATGACGGGTCGATGCTTCTGGCCGTCCTCGCCGATGTAGGTCGCGCCCAGCCGTTCCGGCAGCACATAGTCCAGCTGGATGGTGCCGCAGGTCCACTCCCTGCCGATGGCGTCCTTGACGATGAAGTCCAGCTTGGGCGCATAGAAGGCCCCGTCTCCCGGCGTCACCACCGGATCCGAGCCGGCGGCGCGGGCCGCCTCGGCCATCTGCGCCTCGGCCTTGTCCCAGAAGTCGTCGGTGCCGGCGCGCACCTCGGGCCGGGTGCCGAGGCTGATGTAGGCCGTCTGCATGCCGAGGTCGGCGTGGACGCTGCGCGCCAGCTCGATGAAGGCCGCTGTCTCCTCGACGATCTGGTCCTCGCGGCAGAAGATGTGGGCGTCGTCCTGGACGAAGCCGCGCACCCGCATCAGCCCGTGCAGCGAGCCCGACGGCTCGTAGCGGTGGCAGGCACCGAACTCGGCCATGCGCAGCGGCAGCTCGCGGTAGGAGCGCTGGCCCTGGTCGAAGATCTGCACGTGACCGGGGCAGTTCATCGGCTTGAGCGACAGCTCCTCGCCCTCGACCGTCTCGCACACGAACATGTTGGGCCGGTACTTCTCCCAGTGGCCCGAGGCCTCCCAGAACTTGCGGTCCAGTACCTGGGGCGTCTTGACCTCGACATAGCCGGCCGCGCTCAGTCGCCGGCGCATATAGGCCTCGATCACCTGCCACAGCGCCCAGCCCTTGGGGTGCCAGAACACCATGCCGCGGCCCTCTTCCTGCATGTGGAAGAGCTCCATCTGGCGGCCCAGGCGGCGGTGGTCGCGCTTTTCCGCCTCCTCCAGACGCTGCACATGGGCGTCGAGGTCCTCCCTCGTCGCCCAGGCCGTGCCGTAGATGCGCTGCAGCTGCTCGCGCCTGGCGTCGCCGCGCCAGTAGGCGCCGGCCAGCTTGGTCAGCTTGAAGGCCTTGCCGACATGGCGGGTCGAGGGGAAGTGCGGCCCGCGGCACAGGTCCAGCCACTCGCCCTGACGATAGACGGTGATGGTCTCCGTCTCCGGCAGGTCGCGGATCAGCTCGGCCTTGAACTTCTCGCCGCGCGCCTCGAAGAAGGCGATCGCCGCGTCGCGCTCCCAGACCTCGCGCTCGAACCTCGCGTCGCGGTCGATGATCCGCGCCATCTCCTTCTCGATGGCGGCGAAGTCGTCAGTCGAGAACGGCGCGTCCCGGTAGAAGTCGTAGTAGAAGCCGTCCTCAATGGCCGGCCCGATGGTCACCTGGGTGCCCGGGAACAGGGTCTGCACCGCCTCGGCCAGCACGTGCGCCGTGTCATGGCGGATGGTGTACAGCGCCTCGGGATCATCGCGCAGGATCAGGCGGAAGGCCCCGCCGGTCTCCAGCTCCCGGTGCAGGTCGCGCTGCTCGCCGTTCAGCTCGGCCAGCACGGCCTTCTTCGCCAGGGACGGCGAGATCGAGGCCGCCACCTGGTGGCCGGTGGTGCCGGCCGGGTACTCGCGTACGGCGCCGTCGGGAAACTTCAGTTCAATCATGGTCGGTCTTCGATCGGTCTGTCGCGGGCTTCGCCGGGACGGCGGCGCGGGGCGGGACGGGGTCGTAGCCCCAGCCCCCGAAGGGATGGCACTTACACAGGCGGCGCACGGCGAGCCATCCCCCCGCCACCGGTCCATGGTCTATCAGCGCGTCGCGCGCATAGTCCGAACAGGTGGGCAGGAAGCGGCACGATTGCCCGATCAGCGGGCTGAGCGTCAGCTTGTAGCCGCGATGGGCCAGCCGCACGCCGCGTTCATACAGGGTCTCGCCGGAAGGCATGCCGGCTTATCCCCCGCCCGGGTTCCGGGAGCAACCGCGGCGGGGCCCCTCCGTCTCGACGCTCCGCGTCGATCCACCTCCCCATTTCATGGGGAGGAGATCCGCCTGTCCTCCCCACACATTGGGGAGGGAGACCGCGAAGCGGTGGAGGGGCGGCGTGCGGCCGACCGGCGATCTGCGGCGGACGGCGCGACCCTCGGGTCAGGCCCGAGGGTGACGGGGGGTGTGAGGAACTCGCGGTGCCCTCTCCTCCTCCGCGTGCGGGGGAGGGGGACCGTCCGGAGCCCGCAGGGCGAAGGAGGGTGGAGGGGGCGAGGGACAGAACGCAGCGTCTGCGGTCGCCCCCTCCACCATGCTGCGCATGGTCCCCCTCCCCCCTACGCAGCGCTAGGGGGGAGGAGCGCCCCCCGCTGCCTCCAGCGCCTTCACCGTGGCCTCCAGCGCCACCAGGGTCGAGGCGTGGCGGGCGGGGTAGTCGGCCACCTGGCGCAGGGCGCGCAGGCCCTCGAAGCGCCCGGCGGGGCCCTCGCCCCCGGCCTTGAGCATGGCCGCCAGGGCGTCGCGGGCGGCGATCACCTCGGCCGCCGAGGCCCCGACCACCGCCTCGCCCAGCACCCCGGCGGCGGCCTGGCCGAGGGCGCAGGCCTTCACGGTCTGGGCGAAGTCGGCGATGCGGCCGTCGGCGTCGAGCAAGACGTCGACCACCGCGCGCGACCCGCACAGGCGCGCTGTCGCCTCGCCGGTGCCGTGCGGCGCGGCCAGCCGCCCGCTGCGCGGCATGTTGGCGGCCAGCGCCAGGACGCGCGCGCTGTACAGGTCGTCGATCATGGCCGGCAGATAGGCGCGGCCTCCGCCGGGCGCCATGCGGGCGCGGCGGGGCTCACCCCTCGACCAGCCGGCGCAGGTTCTCGCCGATCCCGGCATAGGCCTCGCGCAGGCCGCGGCGGTGGCGGTCGAACCAGAACTCCCCGCGCAGCCCGCCGACGATCAGGCCGTTGGCGAGGATGCAGCTGCCGGGGACCAGCTCCTCGATCTCGAAATAGCGGGTGGCGCGGAACTGCCAGCCGCGGCGCTCGTGCCAGATCAGCTGGGCGTGGGGCGTCCAGTCGCCCAGCCGCACGCTCGCCCGCCGCTCCGGATGGCCCGGCAGACGCTCGGTCAGGACCAGGGGCGCGCCGAAGCCGAGGACGCCCTCGACCTCGGCCTCATGGGGATTCCAGTGCGACCAGGCGGCGAAATCCGCCAGCCGCTCCCACAGCTGCTCGGCCGGGGCCTTCACCCCGACCCGGTGCTCGACTTTGAGGACAGTGCTCATGGCGCGCTTTTCACACGGCTTTCCGGCCCGGGGAAGGCGGGCCGACGGTCGCGCCCTCGGGGCCCGGGGTCGAGGCCGGCTGGGCCGGGGCCCGCCCCGGGTCGCCGCCGCCCTTGAGGGGCGTGCTGAGGACACACAGGGCCAGGGCCGCGCCGATCAGCACCAGGTTGAGCCCGAACGGGGCCGGGGCGCTCCATTCGTACAGTGCCACCCCGATCACCGGCGGGGCGAGGAAACTGAGCCCGGACAGGGCCATGATCAGCCCGGCCACGGTGCCCTGCTCGTCCGGCCGGGTCGCCAGCGAGGCACCGGCGGTGAAGCCGGGCCGGGCGAACCCCATCCCCATCGACAGCAGGGCATAGCCCACGACCACGCTGTGGAAGTCGGTCGCCAGGGCGCTGACGCCGTTGCCGACCAGGGCCAGGCCCGCGCCCCAGCGCATCATGGCCCGCGGCTCCAGCCGCAGCAGGGGGATCAGCCCCCACTGCACCATCAGGGTCATGGCCGCCCCGGCAAACAGGGCCAGGCCGATGAACGGCTGGGCCGCATCCAGTCCCAGCCCTTCTGCGGCCAGCTCGTCGATAACGTGAAAGCCGATGACGCCGATATTGACCGCCTGGGCCCCGGTCAGCAGCAGGCCGTAGAGCAGGAAGTCGCGCAGGCGCAGGTCCTTCCACAGGCCCTTGTGCGCCTGACCCGTCGAGGGCTGTCGCTCGACCCCGCCCGAGGGCAGCAACCGCCAGACCAGCACCAGCACGATCGCGCCGAGCGCGGCGAAGGCGTAGAGCGGCCCGGCGAGGCCGACGAAGGGCAGGATGAAAACCGGGGCCAGGGCCGGCCCGAGCACCGTGCCCAGACCCTGGGCCGAGGCCAGGGCCGACAGGGCCCGGGTGCGCGCCGCCCGGCTGGTGCGGTCGGCGACATAGGCCTGGGAGGCGATCGGGGCAGCCGAGCCGAACAGGCCGTAGATGGCCCGCGCCACCGCCATCAGGATGAAGGCCACCCCGGCCCCCAGCCAGCCCTCCAGCCCGCTGGTGGCCGCCACGCCGAAGGCGGTCATGGAGGCGACGAAGCCGCCGAGCCCCACCAGGATCACCCGCTTGCGCCCCAGCCGGTCCGACAGCCGCGCCCAGCTGGGCGAGCTCAGGGTCCACAGCAGGGCCGAAATCGCGAAGGCCGCGGACACCAGGGTGTCGGGCAGGGCGAAGGCCCGGCCGATCAGCGGCAGCACCGCCTGCAGCGCCATATTGCCGGCGGCGGCGATGAGGCTGACCGAGAACAGCAGCAGAGAGGCGGGCGAGCGCAGCGTCACCGGCCCCGGTTAGGCCTTCGCCAAAGTCTCGTCCACCGCGCCGTCCCCCGGCTCGCCTCCGGCCTCGTCGCCCTCGGCGGGTGGCCGCCGCACCGGCAGGCCCAGCCGGCGGCGCAGGGTCAGCAGATCGACCCCCGGTGCGAGGATCTGCACCGCCTCGGGCCGCGCCGCATTGACCGCCGCCACCGCCCCCTTCGGGCAGATGTCGAGGCAGCCGGTCTGCAGCACGGCGATCTCCGCCTTGCGCCCCTTGCCGACCCGGAACTCGGGCTTGAGGTAGCGCTTCAGCGCCTTCCTGAGGGTCTGGTCGCCGTCCGGCCCGAACCCGCCGTCGGTTTTCTTATCCAGCTTCTTCTGGCACTTGCGGCAGACGAGGATGACCTCGCGCCAGCGGGTACGGGCGATCCGGTCCGGCGTGGGCGACGAGTCGGGCATTTCCTTCAGATGCGGGCGGTTTGTGACAGACGCAAGCGGTTGCGTCGGTCCGTCCCCTGCGCCCATGCTGTCGCCGCTGTTCAGGAGGCTGTCCCCATGACCCCCATGCGCCGATCCCTCATCCCCCTCGCCACCGCGCTCGCGGTCCTCGCCGCCACACCGGTCGCAGCCCAGATCTCTGGAGCCACGGTCGCCGAGGCGGTCGCGGCGATCACCCCGAAGGTGGTCGATTGGCGCCGCGACCTGCACCGCCATCCCGAGCTGGGCTTCGCCGAGACCCGCACCGCCGCCGTCGTCGCCGCCCATCTGCGCGGGCTCGGGCTGGAGGTGCGCGAGGGGGTGGCCAAGACCGGGGTGATCGGCGTGCTGCGCGGCACCCGCCCCGGCCGGGTCGTGGCCCTGCGCGCCGACATGGACGCCCTTCCGGTGCTGGAGGCGACGGGCCTGCCCTTCGCCTCGACCGCCACCGGAACCTACACGGGCCAGACCGTGCCGGTGGCCCACGCCTGCGGCCACGACGCCCACGTCGCCATGCTGATGGGCGCCGCCGAGGTGCTGGCGGGGATGCGCGACCAGATCAGCGGCACGATCGTCTTCGTCTTCCAGCCGGCCGAGGAGGGCGCGCCTCCGGGCGAGCCGCTGGGCGGGGCCGCCCTGATGCTGGCCGAGGGGGCGCTGGACGACCCGGCACCGGAGGCCATCTTCGGCCTGCACGTGGTACCTGGCCGACCCGGGACCATCTTCTACCGACCGCAGGGCTTCATGGCCGCCTCGGACCGGGTCGACATCCGCCTGACCGGCCGCCAGACCCACGGCGCCTGGCCGTGGAAGGGGGTCGACGTCATCGCCGCCGCCGCCGCCGTGGTGCAGACGATCAACACCCTGACGGCACGGACCATTGACCCGACCACCACCCCGACGGTCTTCACCATCGCCACCCTCGACGCCGGGGTGCGCTACAATATCATCCCGGCCGAGGCGACGCTGTCGGGCACCCTGCGCACCTTCGATACCGCCCAGCGCGACGCCCTGGTGGCCCGGGCCGAAACCGCCATCGACCACGTGGCCCACGCCCACGGGGCCGGCGCCGAGTTCTCGGTGCGCCAGAACGCGGCCCTGGTGTTCAACGACCCAGCCCTGTCGGCCTGGCTGGCCCCGGTGCTGGGCGAGGCGGCGGGGGCGGAGAACGTCAATCCGGCCACGCCCCCGACCACAGTGGCGGAGGACTTCAGCTACTTCCAGCAGCGCACCCCGGGCGTCTTCTACCACCTCGGTGCCTCGGCCGACGGGGTCGACCCGGCGACCTCGCCGCCGAACCACTCGCCGGAGTTCGACGTCAACGAGGCGGTCCTGCCGCTCGGCGTCCGCGCCCATGTGCTGACAGCGCTGCGGTATCTCGAGCAACCACGTTCGTGAACGGTGCCGAAAGCCTGACGGGCGGAGGCTGAGGCGTTTGTGACCCTCGCAGGTGTTCCGATGCGCCGTCTGCCCGTCGAGCTGCCGCCGGAGGACCCCCGCCGCGAACGCGGGGGCAGTCTGTTCGGCCTGATCTGCCTCGTCGCCGGCCTGTTCACCCTCGCCTGGTGGGCGGCGGGGATGGGGTTCCAGGTCCGCGCCTGAAGAGCCGACGAGACCTCGCGTCTGACTTCAGTTTGTCGTCACCCCCGGGCTTGGACCGGGGGTGACGGGTTCCAGGGGTCACGGCCTGCCGAAGACGGTGCTCTCGCCGCTGATCACGGTGCCGTGGACAGGTTTCAACGGCAGTCGGCTCATCTCGGAGCCGTGATGCGGAAGCGGTTGGGCGGTCCGGCGGTGTTCATTGCAGGGCGGGCTCTGGGGACTGCCACCCTGCTTTCACGCCAGTCCGGCGGCCGTTCAGACGGTGATTGACAGATCTGCACTGGGCGAGGCGACGGCGGTCGCGCCGCAAGAAGCCGACATTCATGGCTCGCCGGAAGACGCCCGTTCGGGTCTTCTGTGCATTGAGGGTGCGCTCCGCCAGCCTGCTGTCGCTTCCTTGAAGACGGTCCGACTCAAGTCAACGACGTTATGGATTCTTCATACTCAAGAAAGATAAGGGGTTTCTTGAGAATAATCGGTTAATGTCGTCATCGCTGAGGATATCTGCAGAAGAGCCGGTCGCGTTTATCAGGGCGTCCACAAAACTCGCCGCAGGAACGATTTGGGTAAAGATTGGGAAATCGGTCCCGAACATAATGCGGTCGCCGGCTGGTCCATCCAGTGCACGTCGCAGAAATGAAATTGTCCGACGGTTTCCGGCTGCGTCCAAACGCTGCCAGTCATCGATGTCGAGATAGAAGTTGCCGTGACGTTCGGCGACATCTAGGAGGCGCTCAGGGAGCGTCGTTCGCGCCGGATCTGCGGCCAGTTCCCGATCTGTCATGACCCCTGCCCCTGCATTCAAGACCTTAAGCGTCTGAAAGTCTGTCAAAACTTGCTCAAAGACCTCCGGTGTGTGGCTAAGATCTGGTCCGCTACCATTGTTCACATAAGGAATTCCAAGTTCGACGCAGGCTTCGAAGTACGGATAGCAGACGGCACGGTCAGTCGGCATGACTCTCCACCATTGCGTGATCCATTCGCCCATCCCGGCAAACCCGAATTCAGTGACCGCCCGGCGCAAGAGCGCAACGCCCTCGGCACCACGGCGCGGATCCACGCCAAAATAGTGGATGAAGCGACCGGGATACGCGTCAGATACTGCCTTCAGGTCGGCGAATATTGTGTCCATGTCTACTGTATAGGCGCGGCGATACGGACGGTTGATCTCGTCGATCAACTGGCAGACCGAGACATCGATGCCAGCGCGATCCATCTCCGCGATCAGCACCGCCGCCGAGGCTAAAGCACTTCCGTCTGCTCGGGCGACTTCGAACGCGTCTATGATGTCCCGGTTTGCGCGTACGAGGGCCGCAGCGTCGTCCAGGGGGAGATAGGGGTTGGCACCCAGCTCTGCCGCGATCTCGGCATCCGAGCGGACACGCGGGGTTTGTCCACCCCGACCGAACCAGCTCGGTGCCAGGATATGGGTGTGAACATCAACCGTCCGGCCGCTGACGATGTCGCGGAGGTTTCGCCCGGTCGCTCGACCACTTGGTGCGTCATACAGGGATCGTGCACATGCGGGGCATCCCGTAACGAACGGGAGGCAGCCCGCCGCGCCCAAAAAGCGCCGCCGATCCAGCTTGGCAAGATCCATCACCCGCCTCCATATTTGCGTTATTATCGATAAAATGAGCGCGCAGGGCAACGGAAATCGCGACACGGTTTGATTTCCGTTATGCAGGGCCCATGGACCTTCTCGACAAATCCCCTCCCTCGAAAATCGCCGGGCCCGCTGACACCCAGGAGCGACAGATCGCTGACGCTCTGATTCAGGACATCATGGAATGGAGGCTGCCGCCGGGGACCTGGATACGCGAACGCGAGATCGCGGAACGCTTCCAGGTCTCACATGCCCCGGTCCGGGAAGCCTTTCGACGCGTGGAGCGGGCGGGATTTGTTGAGCTCACCCCTTACAGGGGCGCGCGGGTCATAGAGATTGACGCCCATGCCGCCAACGAGCTGATCGAGTGCTGGAAGGCTCTGTACGGCGTCGTTTGTCGGCTCGCCGCCGAAAACTTCAAGGGTGATGACGGACCGCTCATGCGTCATCTCGAGAAGTACGAGGCAATTATCGCAGCAACGCCGGATCCGGCTCAACATGTACCCGTCGGGTTCGAACTGGGCCGCTTGATTCGTGATTCTGCCGGCGGGAGTCTGGCACCCCAGCTCCTGAGCAAGGTCGGTCGACTGGTCCGCTGGCAGCACAAGCTGTTGAGAGAGGAGGATATTGCCTATGGCTCTCCAGGTGCCAGTCAGCAGTCGGCCGAATTGCACCGCCGCCTGGTAGAGGCGATTGTGTCCAACCGGCCAGATGACGCAGACAAGACAGCCCGGGATGTGATCGCTCTGACCCAGAAGGTTCTGATTCTTGCGATCGAAGCTCGCCTTGCCGAGATTACCGGCACCCGGCCGCTCCCCCTACGGAAAAGGCGGCGGCGAGCAGCTGCAACAGCTTGAGTGGTTGACGGCTGGCGCTCCCAAGGCGATGTATGCGGCATGATTATCGATAATTTCTGAGCGCAGGCCGCGATCTTGGAGCGCGAACATGAAAACCGGGAGCAGCGACGGCTTACCGATGACCCGGCGCGAGACCTTTGCCGGTGTCGTTGGCCTGTCACTCGTTGGCTGCATGTCGGCCCCGGTGATCGAGCAAACATCCTCGCCTCTCGACGGCGAGGCCCTCTACGAGGATCTGCAACGCTACGCATCCTTCGGACCCAAACGGACCGGATCGCCTGCCGATCATGCCGTTTCGGGCTGGCTTGAGGCCGAGGCTCGCCTCTCGGGAGCAATCGTCGAAGCGTCGCCCTTTCGGGTTCGGCAGTTCATGCTTGATGAGGCGGCGCTCGACCTGCCCGACGGACCGGTGCTGATCTATCCGTATTGGTTCCCAAGAGCGGGAGAGGTTACCGCACCCGTCACCTTCGATCGCACCAACGCGGCAGGGCGGGTCTTGGTCATCGACCTTCCACCGGGATTGGGAGCCCTTCGGGCCATGCCTCGCTCGGTCCTTCAGGCACAGTCCTCTGGCGCAGCGGCGCTGGTTCTGATCACCCATACGCCCTCCGGACAGCCGTTTGCTCACGGTCAGACGGAGCCATGTGCCGTGCCGACCTTGATCGCTGGAGGCCGCGACCTGACGCGATTGCGCACAGCGGCTTCGAACAGCGAACCTTGCCGCTTCGTCCTGCGCGGCAGCATCCTGGAACAAGCGACGGGGTGGAACGTGCTGGCTCGCATCGGGCGAAGCGGCCCGCAGGTGGTGGTCTCCACTCCGACCAGCGCCTGGACCACCTCCGGGGGGGAACGCGGGCCCGGCGTCGCCCTCTGGCTCGCCCTGATGCGCAGGGCGGCGGCCGATCCCCGCGGTGCCCGCTGGCTATTCACGGCCTTCTCGGGTCATGAGTTGGATGGTGCTGGCAGTCGCGCCTTCCTGAACAGCGACCTGGCTCCGGTCCCTTCGGACGTAGCGGTCTGGTGCCATTTGGGAGCCTCGATCGCCACGCGCCGGTTCGAGCCTGGACCGGACGGACTGCTCCAGCCCACCGACCGCCCGTCCACGGATGCGAGCTTGCTGACGAATCGTTCGGCGTGGCTGCCGGGCCTGGCCTCCGCCTTCGCGCCGACGGTATTCGATCCTGCCATTAGCGGTCCTGACCGCCCGGCACGGGGCGAGCTCCAGCTTTATTTCGGTGCCGGCTATCCGACATTCGGGTTCGAAGGGCCCCACGATTTCTTTCATACGCCCGGCGACACCGCGGCCACCAGCGGGCCGGATCTGCTGGAGCCCATTGCCATGGCGCTCGACCGATTCCTGTCTGAAAGGCTTGGTTGATGCTGCATCCCGTTTTTCACCCGGCGGCATGGGTTGCCGCGCTGACGGCGGGCATGATCGCCTGCTCAGCCGGCCCCTCGATGGCGCAGAACGCCTCCGGTGGCGACGGCAGCTGGATGCGCCGCCACGACGCCAATCGCGATGGCCTGATCCAGCGCAGTGAGGCTCCGGCGGCGGTCGCACGTGCGTTTGACGCGCTTGACGCCGACGGAGACGGGGTCTTGTCGGTACGCGAACTCCTTCGTGGACGAGCGGCCGCCGAGGCAAGGCAGTCTGGCGGGACGCCGGCCCCACCGGCCGCCCCGTCGACCCGTCCCGAAACGCTCGCGGACCCCGTTGACGACGCGATGCAGAGCCTGATCGCCTCCAGGGGCCTTGCGGGTGCCGCGGTTATCGTCCGCCGCGTCGGTTCCGACGATGACGTCGAGCGTCGCTACTATGGAACCTACAATGCGGAAAGCCGGGTTCCGATCGCGTCGGCAACCAAATGGTTCACCGGAGTTGCGGTCGCGGCGACGGCCGAGCAGGCCGGCAGATCGCTGGACATGCCCGTTGGCAATTGCATTCCCGGCCTTGCCCCGGACAGGGCCGCGATCACCGTCCGTCAGACCTTGGGCCATGTGTCTGGCCTGCCCTCTCTGGGACCTGCAGCCGAGCGGGCTCATGCGGACCTCGAAGCCTCTGTCGCCTCCTTGATGCGCCTCCCGGTGGTCGGGGCTCCGGGCGAAGTCTTCGTCTATTCCGGTACCGCCATGCAGGTGGCCGCCCGCTGTGCCGAGATCCTGGCAGGCAAGGATTTTCGCACGCTGTTCGCTGGGACGATCACCGGGCCGCTCGGCTTGACCCGGACAGGCTTCGCGGCTGAGGGAGCCCCCGTCACTGGAGGCGGCCTTTGGTCGACACCTCACGACCTGGAACAGTTTACTGCGATGATCGCCGGACGTGGCGCTGCAGGTGACGTGCGTGTCCTGAGCCCCGAGGCGTTCGACGATATCAGTCGTCTGGTCAGTCCCGCCCACGCACGCATCGTCGAGATACCCGACGCCGCCCGGGGATTCGAGGGTATGGCGACCGGTATGTGGTGCGAACGCGCCCTGCCATCCGGAGCCTGCGCCGTCGTGTCCTCCGCAGGTGCATTTGGAACCTATGCCTGGGTCGATTACGAGGCGGGCCTCTACGGTGTCTTCGTCGTCCAGTCGCGTCTGCCAGACGTCTGGCCCACCTGGGTCGCCATTCGCGCTGCCCTCGGGTCACGCTAGATATGGATGGTTCCGTGACACGCCAGGATCGGCCCGACGCCGATCAACCAGGTACGCGCCTGTTGGGCGGCCTGGAGGCGCTCGCACTCCTGCCTTTGTTGCAGGCGCAAAGTGATCGTCTCGCCGGTCTGACGACGGGCGGCTTTATCTCCGGATACCGGGGCTCGCCACTCGGGGCCTACGACCGTGCGCTGGAAGCGGTTTCTGACGAATTGAAGCATGCCGACATCGTCTTCTCCCCGGGGCTCAATGAGGACCTCGCGGCCACCGCCGTGTGGGGCAGCCAACAGGTTGGATTGGTGGAGCCCGGTCGGGTTCAGGGCGTCTTCGGGGTCTGGTACGGGAAGGGCCCTGGCGTCGACCGGTCGGGCGACGCACTTAAACACGCCAATCAGGCGGGCACCTCGCCGCTTGGCGGGGTTGTCGCCCTTGCGGGTGACGATCACGTCGCTAAGTCGTCCAGCGTGGCTTTCCAGTCGGAACCGGCGCTGATCGCCGCCGGGATCCCCATTCTCTATCCGGCTGATGTGTCGGAGCTGGTCACATACGGTTTGCACGGCTTCGCGATGTCGAGACACTCGGGCGCGTGGTCGGCCTTGAAATGTCTCGTCGATGTGGTCGAGACCACTGCGACGACCGCGCTGCCGGACCAGGTCAGCTGCATCATCCCGCCCGGAGACTCGACAGGCGACCGCCATATCCGCTGGCCCGACGACGCGGTCGGGGCCGAGCGCCGCCTGTGGGACCACAAGCTCCCCGCTGCGCGCGCCTACGCCACCCTGAACGGACTGGACCGGGTAACACACGGCGCGTCTCGGCCAAGATCGCTCGGCATTCTGGCGAGCGGCCGCGCCTGGCTTGAGGTCTCTGAGTGGTTGCGACAGGCCGGGATATCAAACCAGGCCCTTGAGGATGCAGGCATCTCGGTGATGAAGGTCGCCATGGTCTGGCCGCTGACCGATCTTCCGGCGACCTGGGCGTCCGGCGCGCGCGAGATTCTCGTCGTCGAGGACAAGGCCCCAATTCTGGAAGAGCAGCTTCGGAGCGCGCTCTACGGCCTTGACGCCGATCGGCGTCCGGAGATCGTTGGCAAGCAGGACGGCCGGGGTCGACCAATGCTACCCCGTCATGGGCAGATCGAGGCCGCGATCCTCGGGCCGATTCTGGCCGGGAGGCTCGCTGCTATCGGCTTGCGTCGGGCACCATCGTCGCAGCAGCCACCCATCACCGCCACGACGACGGGGCGCCCGCCATGGTTTTGCGCTGGCTGCCCCCACAACACCTCGACGAGCCTGCCTGAGGGCAGCCGCGCAGGGGGAGGTATCGGCTGCCACAGCATGGCGCTGTGGATGGGGCGTGGCACGGCGCTGATGACCCACATGGGCGGCGAGGGAGCAAACTGGATCGGTCAGGCACCGTTTTCCAGCGCCAACCACGTATTCCAGAACCTTGGCGACGGCACCTATGCCCACTCCGGTTCGTTGGCGATCCGAGCCGCCGTCGTGGCGGGCGTTAACATCACCTACAAGATCCTTTACAACGACGCCGTCGCGATGACCGGCGGACAGTTCGTCGAAGGGCACCCATCTCCCTGGCGCGTCGCCGAGCAGGTCCTGACAGAGGGTGTCAGCCGACTGGTTGTTGTCAGCGAGGAGCGTCATCGTTACGGCACCGAGGCCCGTTGGCCTGAGGGCGTGGAAGTCGTCGGCCGAGAGCATCTGGACCGCATCCAGAGAACGCTGAGGGACATCCCCGGCGTCACCGTCCTGCTGTATGACCAGACGTGCGCGGCCGAGAAACGTCGCCGGCGTCGGCACGGCGAGTACCCCGTCTCTCCGACCCGGGTGATCATCAACGAACTGGTTTGCGAGGGCTGCGGCGACTGCGGGGTGCAATCCAACTGTGTCGCGGTAGTCCCGGCAGACACACCTTACGGCCGCAAGCGGCGGGTCCAGCAGTCGGACTGCAATCAGGATCTGTCTTGCTTGAAGGGCTTCTGCCCGAGCTTTGTCACCGTAGATGCGCAGTCGAAGCCGAGGACAGGCAATGGCTCGGCCGAGGTGGATCTTTCGGGGGTCCCGGAAGCGACCATGGCCCGGGTGGACGGGGCCTATCGCATCGTCATCGCCGGCATCGGCGGGACGGGCGTCGTGACTGCGGGGCGTCTTCTGGGCGAAGCGGCGCGCGAGGCGGGCTTGAGGTTCGCAGTTCTCGATCAAACCGGTCTTGCACAGAAGAACGGGTCCGTGACCAGCCATCTCTACTTCGGTTCTGCCGACGACCAGGCGGTTTCGGCCAAAGCTCCGCCGGGCGGGGTCGACCTGATGATCGTCTGCGATCTGGTCACCGCGCTCGACAAGCAAGCGGCCTATGCGCTCTCCCCGGACCGGTCGCGAGCAGTGGTCGATACCGAAGTGCACCCTCTCGCCCTCTCCGTCCTTTCGCCGGATCTGGCCCTTGACGGACAAGCGCTTGTCCGAGGTCTTTCCGACCAGGTCTTGCCCGACGGTCTTCTGACGGTACGCGCCGCGGAGACGGCGGCGGTCTTGGGCGAGGCGGCGCTCGCCAACACCTATTTGCTCGGGGCGGCCGCCCAGCGCGGGTGGCTTCCCGTCTCGGTCGAGGGGATCGAGCGGTCAATCCGGCGTAATGGCGTTGCAGTCGAGCGGAACTTGAAGGCCTTCCGCCTGGGAAGGCTGGACGTTGCTCAAGGGGTCACCACACCCCCTGTAGAAGCGGAAACGGTCGAGAGCGTGATTGCCGATCGTCAGGCGTTTCTGACTCGCTATCAGAACGCCGCCTATGGACGGGCCTATGCCGATCTGGCGCGCCGCGCCGCAGCCGCTGCGTCCATGCCGGACGGGCAGCCCTTCGCCATGAGCGTCGCCCGCAATCTGTTCAAGCTGATGGCGTACAAGGACGAGTACGAGGTCGCAAGACTCCACACTGATCCCGCCTTCGCACAGGATCTGAGGAAGCGCTTCGGAGACGGCGTGCGCATCACCCACCATCTCGCACCACCGATGATTGGCAGCATCGATCCGACGACAGGGCGACCCCGAAAGCGGCCGTTTGGGCCCTGGATTCGACCTGTCATGCGGGGGCTGGCGGCCTGTCGCGGCTTACGCGGAACGCCATTCGATCCGTTCGGCGGCACTGGCGAGCGACGAATGGAGCGCGCCTTGATCCAACGCTATCGTCGCGACATCGAAGCAGTTTTGCCTCGCCTCAGCGCAGCCAATCTGGAGGACGCGGTTGCTCTTGCGGGGATCGCTGAATGTATTCGTGGCTATGGTCCAGTCAAGTCGGCCAACGTTGATCGGATCGAGCCGGAGTGGTCGGCTCTGGAGGAGAAGTTTGGCTTGGGAGAAACGGGATCATGCGATGCTTGAATACAGAAATCACTCGTCGTAAGTTCGGAGTTACGGCCGCCGCGACTGTTGCGGCATGCGCAACTGCCCCGATACAACCCAATCCTGACCCGGCGTCCGGACAGGCTCTGTATAGTCTGGTACAAGCTTATTCGGATCTGGGCGACCACCGCACCGGCTCGCCAGGCGACCATGCAACCACCCGGTGGCTCGAGCGAAAACTCCACGACATTGGTCTGACGCCCCACAGGCAGGGTTGGGACATGGAGGTGTTTGACGTCACCCGCTCGCAGCTTTCGTGGACGGCAGACCATTCGGAGCCATCAGAGATCGAGGGCTTCCCCCTCTGGCCGCCAATCCCGACCCCGGGCGATGGTGTGCTGGCACCGCTCAGCGCCACACCGGGCGAGGACCGTATCACAGTGCTGACCCTGCCCTATTCTCCGTCGGGATCTCTGGAAAGCGAGGGGGTCGTAGAGGCGATCAGCACGGCCTGCAGCTCCGGCGCGGTCGGAGTCGCTGTCTTGACCGAGGGGCCGTTGGGCGAGCTTATCGCACAGAACACGGAGTTCAGTCAGCCCCGCTGGCCTGTGCCGGTCCTCATCGTGCCCGGTCGCGCCGCAGCAACCCTGTCCCGCCTGATTGAGCGCCAAACGCCGGTTCGGCTTCGGATCGCGGGTAGGGCGCGACCGGACACAGTCCACAATGTGTTGGGGCACCGGACCGGCACCGGGCCGGGAGTCGTCATCTCAACGCCGAAAAGCGGCTGGTTCCGTTGCGCCGGCGAGCGAGGCTCCGGAATGGCGATCGCTCTGGCCATTACCGAATGGTGTGCGCGAGAAACAGAACTGGATATCCGCTTCGTTTCGGCGACCGGGCACGAGTTTCACGGAGAGGGCGCGCGTCGGTTCCTGGCGGCGGATCCGCCGCTGCGCGACACAGTCGCACTCTGGATTCATATCGGGGCAAATGTCGCCGTAAGTGACTGGCAGCTGGACGCTGTTGGGACACCCGTTCGCCGGGACACGCCTGCGACCCGCCGGGGCATAGCCTGCCATCCGGTGCTGTACGCAGCGGTGACCGCCAGCTTCGCCGGTCAACCGGGTTACGGGGCCCCGATTGGCATCGGTGTCGGGCGCGTACCCGGTGAGACGCAGCATTTCGTAGATCATGGCTATAGCCCGCTGATCGGCATGGTGGGTGCCGGCCCCCTGCATCACACCCCGGCCGACACTGCTGTCGCCACCACTCCGGCGTTACTCGAGCCAGTTGCTCGGGGCCTGATCGGCGCGGTCCAGCGCATTCTCCAGCATCAGGCCTGAGTCGGCGCAGGTCTACAAGGTCGAGGCCGGCAAGTTGGAAATAAACGCGCATGACCATTCCGGGAGTGCATTCAATGAGAAGATCTCATACGACGCTGGCATCCATAACTTCCGCATTTATTATTGGGATTACGCTGTCTTCAGGCGTAAGTGACGCCGAAGATCCAAGATCGAGTGTTGATGCGCGCTTTGATGATATCGTATCTACGGCCCGTATAACTGGCGCAATGATCATCATATACGACGAGCGCGGCCTGCTTTACCAACGGAGTGCAGGCACGATCGGAGTGGACACTGCCGTACCTGTTGCGTCTGCAAGCAAGTGGCTGACGACGGCCGTGATTATGTCATTGGTCGACGAGGGCCAACTCTCCCTTGATGCGACGGTTCGGGACTACGTTGATGATGCGCCGGAATCGTTCGGGCCCATTACGCTGAGGCAGTTGCTCAGCCACACGTCAGGCATAGAGCCACAGACAGTCCTTCAGCTTCGCGGTGCTTCGTCATCAAGGGAGGTGGCCGAAGCCATCTTCGCCACCCAACTCATCGACCTGCCAGGCTCGACCTTTGCGTATGGCGGATCATCCATGCAGCTGGCCGCCTACATCGCAGAAGTTCGCACGGGCCAGTCCTGGAGCCAGCTGTTCGATGAGCGAATTGCGCGCCCTCTTGGGATAACCAGCGCCGCCTGGGTGCACCCACTTGCCGTCAGCGAGGCAGTAACGTCCCCGGCCACCGGCCCAGAGATTGCTCAGGGTGGAGATGGCCAAGTTGGCGCGGACAGCTTGCGGGCACAAGGCCGCCCGGGAAGCGACGTTCCGTTGGTTGCCGGCGGGCTCTCCATGTCAGCGGGGGACCTTTCGACCTTCATGCAAATGATCCTCGGATTTGGCCGGTTCGATGGGGTGAGGGTGCTCTCGGAGGCGTCAGTCCGGGAAATGGAGCGTCTTCAAACCGGCACCGTTGCAGACTTCCGCCGGGTTCCCGTTGCCATGCCTGCCTGGCGGTACGGATTGGGCATCTGGTGTGAGGAAGTCGGTTCTGCCAACGCCTGCGCGGTTACAAACAGCGCCGGTGCCTTCGGAACCGTCCCCTGGGTCGACCGCTCTACCGGACGGGCAGGCGTCTTTGTAACACGGACACAGCTGCCGAGGATCCTCACCAGCGTTCTGGAGTTGCGCGACCTCTCCGAGAGCATTCAGAGGTAGCGGATGGGTTCAACCCCTTGCGTGCAGCCCCGGCGGCGCGGGCCGCGCCGCCGGGGGATTGGTTCGGGCCTGGTGCCCGAATGGGTCGCGACACGCCAATCGCAACACCGTATCCGACGCTTGGGACGGACTTTGCTGGCTGACGCCAGGCGCAACACGCGCCGGACAGCGACCTGGTAAACCCTGGTGCAATCGTCGGCGGCTCAGGCGGGCATCGCTGCGGCCGCCTCGACGGTGCCGGTGCGCGGGGCGTAGCGGAACATGCAGGGCTTCTGGGGTCGGGCCCGCCCGGAGCGCCTCGATTGACAGCATACAAGAACCATTTTATCGATAATAATGGCCTTAAAGAGCGATCGTTACATGACTTGGCCAGGGGGAAAAAATGCAGGCTCGATATCTCGTTTGTGCGTCCGCGGCCGCCTTGGCTGTGGCCGGCAACGTTCAGGCACAGGCTGGCCAGAGCGGGGCTCCGACAACGACCCAGCAGATCACGCAGCTCGAGGAAGTCGTGGTCACCGCGCGCAAGCGAGAGGAGCAAATCATCGATGTGCCGGCCAGCGTAAGCGCCTTCTCGCGAGAGCAAGCTGAGGAGCTTGGCGGTATCCCTGACATCAAGAGCCTTTCCTACGTCGTCCCGGGCCTGGCCTTGGTCGACACCGGGAACATCAACCAGGAAGTCAACATTCGGGGCGCGGGTGCCGGCACGGCGCGGGTGACAGGCGTCAACTCGCCCATCGCAGTGTTGAGGAACGGAGCCAATGTCGCCGGGGGCAACATCGGCGGCCGGACCTATACCCGGACCGACCTCTTCGACATCGAGCGGATCGAGGTTGTGAGGGGACCGCAGGGTTCGCTGTACGGGGTCAACGCCGTGGGCGGCGTTATGAACCTGATTTCCAGGCGCCCCCAAAGGGACTTCGGCTTCAGGGGCTCGGCGGGGTGGACCAACGAGATCGAGGCCAGCGCCTTTGAAGCCGTCCTCAACCTGCCAGTCGGAGACCACCTGGCTTTCCGTGTCGGCGGCCAGCTGTCTGATGCGGAGGGCGGACACTTTATCAATGTGTTCGACGGCAAGCCCGGTGATGTCGCGCATTACAGAGGGCTGCGTGCCTCGGCTCTTTGGGAGCCAACAGATGAGGTATCGATCTACCTCGTTGCCGACAGTTCCACCGACGAATCGACATCGAACCGGATCAGGACCACTTACGTCCTGAACGACCCGACGTCTACGGCGGGGCCAAATGACCCGGATGGCCCATACCGGTATGGGCATAACACGTCGAACCTCGTGACCCGCGACCTGACCAACTACCTGGCTCAGATCGAATGGAGCACGCCACTGGGCGAGATCACGAGCGTAACCGCGCACCGCGACCGGGGGACGCGTTTCTTTCAGGATGAGGATGGGTCCTTTCCCGGATACGCCCAGTTGCCATTTCCGGGTCCGCCCTGCTTCACGCGCTCCTGCGTTACATTGTTTACAGATGACACTGTAATCTTTAGCCAGGAATTCCGTATCAGTAACTCTTTTGGCGATCACATTGACTGGATTGCCGGGGTCAACTGGCAGAGGGTTGAAAATGAGTTCGCGTTTATTTCTGACGGGCGAACCAACAACAATGCTGCCACTCTAAGCCCCACCGGGAACAATGCAGCTGTCTTTCGGGATGACGAAAGCCAGATCGGCGTCTTCGCAAGCGCCTCATGGGCCGCCTCGGATCGTTTGACGGTCGACGGCGCAATCCGCTGGGGAAGGACGGAAAAAGAGGGGGATGCCTACAATGTCCGCCGCGGCACCGGATCCGTCTTCTGTAACTATCTCGATCCGTTCAATAGCAACGTTGATGCGACCTGCATCTCCTTGCCGATCGCCTTCAGCGAGACCTACGAGAATGTGGCTCCGTCTCTTGCGGTCAAGTACGCGCTAGCAGAGAATTTCAATGTATTTGCCACAGTAGCGCGCGGTTATCGATCCGGCGGGTTCAACGGCACAGCTGTCTCCTTCCCGACCACCGTTCCCGTTTCGTATGACGAGGAAGAAACGACCGCTTACGAGGCCGGGGCAAAGGTGAGGGTCGGTGGCGGGCTTCTCACGATTACGGCGTTCAGGAATGACTTCAACGACCTTCTCGTGAGTCTGCCCATCCCGGGCGATACCGCAGGGCGCTCCTATCGAGAGAACGCCGGCGAGGCGGAAACGCATGGCGTCGACCTGGAATGGGTCGGGCGCGCCGAGTTTTTCCCGGAAGAATGGGGGCGACTCGACATGACGGCCGGGCTGAACTGGCTGGATGGCGAGATCACGAGCGGACCGTACCAGGGGCGGACTGTAGAGGGTGCTCCCGAGCACACCTACACGGCCACCGCGATCTACACGCGCCGTATCGGAAATGGAATGCGCCTCTCCGCGTCAACGTCTTACCGCGGGCAGCGTGGGGGCTTCACGAACACGACCCGCATCAACAACCTCGTTCCCCTGGATGATCTCGATCTTTGGAATGCTCGCCTGGCGCTTGACGTCGACCAGCTGCAGTTTTCCCTCTCGGCATCAAACCTCTTTGACGAGCAGTACGTGGCTCTGAAGGACCCCAACCGGTCAGTCTACGGCAACCCGCGAGAGATCACGTTCAGAGTTCTCTACCGGTTTGGCTCTGAAGCTCCTCGACGGCGGTAGATCTTGATGATGCCTGATAGCGTCAGGTTCGCCGATAGAACCTCCTTGCAGAAGCCCGGGTCACGGGTCAGGCAGTGCGTGGGGTGGATAGCAAGAACAGTCTACGGTGGACGAGGGGCTGTCCGAGCCCTTTCTGTGGGGCTTGTATGTGCCGTGCTGTCTGCGCCGCTGGCCGCTTGCGGTGGCGGCGGGGGATCAAGCGATGAACCGAACCCGCCAGTAGTAAATCCTCCGCCTCCGCCCCCGCCTCCGCCTCCACCTCCGCCCCCGCCCCCGCCCCCGCCAGTCGGGAACGTGGCCGCGGCGGTCAGTTTCGCTATCGGATCGGGGTCGCGGGCCGTTCTGGTGATGCAGGGCGGCGTTCTGGTGGCCGAACAGTATCAGGGCCAAGGTCGCGTGGATCGTGGTGAACTTCTTGCCTCGGGGACAAAGAGCTTCAGCTGCGCGCTCGCCGCCGCCGCGGAGGCGGACGGGTTCATGAGGGCCGGTGATCTGGCCTCGATTGCTATCTCCGCCTGGGCCCCCGGCGGAGCCAGCCCAGACCCGGGCCAAAAGCAGACCATTCGGCTGGATAACCTGCTGTCAATGACAGGCGGCCTGAGCAACACAGGTGCCAGCGCTCTTGAGCTGAACAACGTCGACAGTTTCCGGCAGGCGATCACGGCGCGCTCCGGCAATCCACCGGACGAGGTTTTCACCTACGGGCCCAACAGCTTCCAGGCGTTTGCGGCCGCGTTCGAACTGGCGACCGGCGGATCCCTGACCGCCGATCTGGGCGTGACCGGGGGCCAGGATTCGGTGTCCTACCTGCAGACGAGGGTTCTCAATCGCATCGGCATCGCCCCGACCCAGTGGCTCCGTGACATCAGGGGTCACGCCAACTGGGCCGGCGGCGCGTATTTCACCGCCCGCGCATGGGCGACCTACGGCCAGTTCATTCTGCAGAAGGGAGCCTGGCAGGGGGAGCAGGTTGTCCCTGCCGCCCTGATCGAGCGATGCTCGACCTACCGGAACGGAGCGTTTCTCGGCTACGGCTTGGGGTTCTGGTTGAACCGTCGGGTGCAAGACACGTTCACGCCGGGGGTTGATTCGGCCCCTTGGCCAACCGAGGTCGCCGCCCGGTTCGGCGCTGGCTCAAACATCGCCCCGAACGTGCCCGAAAGCATGTTCATGGCCTTCGGTGCTGGCAACGTGAAGATGTTCATTCTGCCTTCCCACGAGATCGTTGCGGTCAAGATTGGAGGCACGCAAGACGACGACCGGTTTCTGGCCTTGATGCTGGGCACGGCACCCTAGCCTCTCTTCAGAAGTCGGAACGACCAGTAGCCTGGAGATTGCCATGGACCGCCGTCAGTTGATCCAGTCCGCAATGGGGCTGTCCGCCCTTTCGCCAGCCGGTCGGGCCGTAACTGCGATCGCAGCTGGCCAAACCGCGGATCCGTTCCAAAGGGCCTTCTTCTACGCCTTTCCCCTGTATGAACTCGCTCGCATCTCACAGGAGCGAACAGGGGCGCTGGGCGGCCCCGGAAGACTGAATCTGATCGCCCGCCGTCCACAACTTCTGGACGCAACAACACGCCTTGTAACGGCGCCAAACAACGACACCATCTACTCCTCGGTCTTCCTCGAGCTCTCCGGCGGTCCGGTCGAACTGCAGGTTCCCAATTCCACAGAACGCTATTTCTCGCTCGCCTTCATGCACGCCTTCACCGATGTCTTCGCCTATGTCGGCACTCGCGCAACGGGCGGACAAGGGGGTACTGTCTGGGTCGTCGGGCCGGGGTGGCGGGGCGATGCCCCCCAGGGCGCGCGCCTGATCCGTTCGCCCAGCAACGATGTCTGGGCCCTCATGCGGACGTTGGTCGACGGTCCGGGGGATCTTGCGGCTGCCCAGGCCTTCCAGAGTAGACTGACCCTGAACGTGGCCCCTGATCGGCCGTTGGCACGAGGCTTCACCGCGCCCGCCGGCGACGTCAATGATCCGGTGGATTTCCTTACCCTGGTCAATGAGGTGATCGCTCGATCTCCCGGCGGCAGCGCACAATTCCCGCGGGCAGAACAGTTCCGGGCGCTAGGGATTGGCCAGGCGGCACTTCCGGGAGCCGAGATTCTGGATCGCTGGCGTGGGGTCATCCCGCAAGGGCTGGCGACGCTGCGGGAGGCGTTCAGGTTCCGGGACCATACCGTCGCTGGCTGGAGCTACCAGCCGCCCGGGATCGGCGACTTCGGCGAGAACGATCAGCTACGGGCCGCAGTGGCATTGGGCGGCATCGCAGCGCTCGGCGAAGAGGAAGCGATGTACTTCCACGGTGACTTCGACGCCAGCGGCGCTCCGCTCGTCGGCACTGACTCCTACCGCTGGCGGATCCCCGCCGGAGGGGTGCCGGTCGACGCCTTCTGGTCCCTCACCATGTACGAGGTCACGCCGGAGGGCCGGTACTTCTTCACCGACAACCCGATCAATCGGTATTCGATCGGAGACCGCACTCCCGGCCTGGTGGTCGATGCGGACGGAGGCTTCGAGGTCCAGATCCAACGCGAACGGCCCGGGGGCACCCTCGCTGCCAACTGGCTGCCCTCGCCGCAGGGCCCGATGCGGCTGGCGTTACGGGCCTATCTACCCAGGCACGAACTACGCGATCGGTTGTGGAAGATTCCGGCCCTGGTCCGATCGACCTGATCTGGATGGCAGCGGGAGGTCCGGCATTCGGCTGCCGGAACCTCTGTTCGACCGACAGACCCCATCAGCCCTTTGACCTGCCCTTGCGTCAGGCAAGGCTTGGTATTGCGAGACGCCAACATGTCCTGCGACCGGGGCTCAGCGGACCTGCCGCCCGCCCCGCTCTAGCCCAGCACCCGCCGGATCACCCCGGCATAGACGTCGGTCAGGGCCTCCAGCTCGGCCACCGGCACCCGCTCGTCGACCTGGTGCATGGTCTGGCCGACCAGCCCCAGCTCCAGCACCGGGCACAGGGCGCGGATGAAGCGGGCGTCCGAGGTGCCGCCGGTGGTCGAGGGCTCGGGCCGCCGACCGGTCGCCGCCTCGACCGCGTCCTGCACCGCCGCCACGAACGGTCCCGGCTCGGTCAGGAAGGCCTCGCCCGAGCACAGGTGCTCCAGCTCGATGCGCAGCCCGCTCTCCGCCTGGGCCTCGCCTGCCAGCCGGTTCAGCCACGCCATCAGCCCGTCGCCGGTGTGGGCCGGATTGAAGCGGATGTTCAGCCGCGCCTTCGCCTCGGCCGGAATGACGTTGGTCGCCGGATTGCCGATGTCGATAGTGGTGATCTCGAGGTTCGAGGGCGGGAAGGCCGGATAGCCCTCGTCCAGGACCTCGGCGTCCAGCCGCGCCAGCAGCCGCGCCAGCACCGGGGCCGGATTGGCCGCCCGCTCCGGATAGGCCACATGCCCCTGCTTGCCGTGCACCGTGATCCAGGTGTTGAGCGAGCCGCGCCGCCCGACCTTGATCGTGTCGCCCAGCAGCGCGGCCGAGGACGGCTCGCCGACCACGCAGGCGTCGATCACCTCGCCCTCGGCCTGCAGCGCCTCGACCACCCGCTTCGTGCCGTGCAGGGCCGGGCCCTCCTCGTCGCCGGTGATCAGGAAGCTGAGCGAGCCGTTCGGCTCGCCCTCCGCCAGCACCCGCGAGACGGCGGCGACCCAGGCGGCGATGCCGCCCTTCATGTCCACAGTCCCGCGGCCGTACAGCACCCCGTCGCGCACCTCGCCGTCGAACGGCCCGGAAGACCAGGCCTCGGCCTGGCCGACCGGCACCACATCCGTATGGCCGGCGAAGCACAGGTTGGGCCCCGCCATGCCGCGCCGGGCGTAGAGGTTCTCGATGCGGGCGTGCACGCCGGTCCCGCCCGGCCCCTCGAAGGCCATGCGCCGGCAGGTGAAGCCCAGTGCCGTCAGCCGGCGCTCCAGCAGGTCCATCGCCCCCTCGTCGGCGGGCGTCACCGAGGGCCGGGCCACCAGGGCGCGGGTCAGCTCGACAGGATCGATCACGGCAATGGCAGCGGGGGCGTTCACGGGGCTCATGGACTCGTGCTTTAGGGGCAGGCGCAGTCGCGGAGAAGCCCATGCCCCCGATCGATATCGCCGCGGCCCCCCGGCGCGACGGCACGGCCTATCCGGCGCCCCATGACGCCCCCTGCCGCGCGCGGCGACGCCAGCGCCTCGGCAACGCCGTCGGCCTGACCCGGCTCGGCGTCAACCGGCTGGAGCTGGAGCCCGGAACCTGGTCGTCCCAGCGCCACTGGCACACCGCCGAGGACGAGTTCCTCTGGGTGCTGGAAGGCGAGGTGGTGCTGGTCGAGGACGACGGCGAGACGGTGCTGCGCGCCGGCGACTGCGCAGGCTTCCCGAAGGGCGTCGCCAACGGCCACCACCTGGTCAACCGCTCCGACCGCCTCGCCGTGGTGCTGGAGGTCAGCGACCGCGACCCCGACAACGACACCGTCACCTATCCGGACATCGACCTGCTCCATGTCGGCGGCGAGCCCGGTTACCGCCACCGCGACGGCACGCCCTACCCCGGCCCCGGACGGGTGAAGTGACGGAGTCCCCCGAGGCGCCGCCACCCGCGACCGCGCCCGAGGCCGACACGACCCTCGCCGATCATGGCGAGAACCCGTGGAAGATTCGCGACTTCCGGCTGCTCTGGCTGGGCCGGCTGACGGCGGTGCTGGCCATCCAGATCCAGTCCACGGCGGTGATCTGGCAAGTGCTGGAGATCGCCCGGCGCGACCACCCGATCGAGCAGGCCAGCCTCTACGCCGGCATGGTCGGGCTGGTGCAGTTCATCCCCCTGCTGCTGCTGACCCTGCCCGCCGGGGAGATGGCCGACCGCCGCGACCGCAAGCTGACCGTCTCGGCCTGCATGGGCGGCGAGCTGGTCTGCGCCCTCGCCTTCCTAGGCCTGGCCCTGTCCGGCGAGCCACCGCTCTGGGGCCTGCTGGGCGTCGCCGCCCTGTTCGGGGCCTGTCGCGCCTTCCTCGCCCCGGCCAGCCAGGCCCTGCTGCCCATGGTGGTCGGGATGAAGGCCCTGCCGCGCGCCATCGTCGCCCAGAGCCTGGCCTTCCAGACCGGGTCCATCGCCGGCCCGACCCTCGGCGGCCTGCTGTTGGCGGTCTCGACGCCCTTCGCCTACGCCGCCGCCGGTGTCCTGTTCCTCGTCGGGCTCGGGTGCTTCGTCCTGATCCGCACCGACGGCCGGCCACCCACCCCGCCGGCCCACGGCCGCTGGGCCGCGGTCAGGGAGGGTCTCGCCTATGTCTGGCGCACCCGGGTGGTGATCGGTGCCATCTCGCTGGACCTGATCGTGGTGCTGTTCGCCGGCGTCGCCCTGCTGGTGCCGGTGTTCGCCGCCAGCGTTCTGGACGTCGGGCCGCAGGGCTTCGGCCTGTTGCGCGCTGCCTTCGGCGTCGGGGCCCTGGTCATGGCCCTCTACCTGTCCCGCTTCCCGATCCTGCGCCGCGGCGGCCTGTGGATGTTCTCGGCGGTGGCGGTGTTCGGCGTCTGCACCCTGGTGTTCGGCCTGTCGCAGATCGTCTGGATTTCGGCCGTGGCCCTGTTCATCGGCGGTGCCGCCGACATGGTCAGCGTCAACATCCGCCAGACCCTGATCCAGATCGCCACTCCGGACGAGATGCGCGGCCGGGTCAGCTCGGTGTCGATGCTGTTCATCGGCGCGTCGAATGAACTGGGAGAGGCCTGTTCCGGGGTCATGGTGCGCCTGCTCGGCCCGGTCGGGGCGGCGGTGTTCGGCGGCCTCGGGGCGCTGGCCGCCACCGGCCTCTGGGCCCGCGCCTTCCCCGACCTGCGCAAGGCCGACCGCCTGACTTAGGCGCGTTCCGGGGGTTCATCACAGAGAGCACGAAGGGCGCACAAAGCGCACGGAGGGGTCGCGCAAGCTGCGCCGGCCAGTTCCTCCCCCACAGGGGGAGGTGGATCGCCGGCGAAGCCGGCGAGACGGAGGGGGGAGGCTCGCGACGGCAGCGCTTATCCCCCCTCCACCACGCAACGCGTGGTCCCCCTCCCCCTGCGGGGGAGGAATGGCGCGCCGCCGCACAGGTCCCTTCGTGCTCTCCGTGCCTCTCTCCGTGATCTCCGTGATGAACCCCGGACCCCGCCGGCCTCAACCCTTCGGGCGGGCCCGCAGCTCGTCGCGGATTTCGGCCAGCAGGGCCTCGGTGGGGGTCGGGGCCGGCGGCGCGGCGGGGGCCTCGGCCTGCTGGCGGCGCAGCCGGTTGATCGCCTTGACCATCAGGAACACCACGAAGGCCACGATCAGGAACTGGATCACGGTGTTGAGGAAGGCGCCGTACTGGATCGCCACCTTCTCCACCGCCTCGGTGGCCGGGTCCTCGGGCGCCAGCACCCACTCGAGGTTCGAAAAATCGACCCGGCCGAGCAGCAGGCCGATCGGCGGCATCACCACCTGCTCGACCAGGCTGGTGACGATCTTGCCGAAGGCCGCGCCGATGATGACCCCGACCGCCAGGTCGATGACGTTGCCGCGCGCGGCGAACTCCTTGAACTCCTGAAACAGGCCCATGGGGCTCTCCCGTGTCACGCTCGCCCGATCAGGCGGGCAGGTCCAGATGAAGGAAGGTGGTGAAGGGGGTCGGGGCGTAGCCCCCGAACGACGGCCCGTCGACGAAGCCGCGCCGGCGATAGAGGGCCAGGGCCGCGGCGAAGTCCGGCCCGGACCCGGTCTCGAGGCTGAGGCGGCGGTAGCCGCGGGCCCGCGCCTCGCCGATCAGGTGCTCGAGAATCCGCGCCCCTACGCCGCGCCCCAGGGCTTCCGGGGCCGTGCGCATCGACTTGATCTCGCCGGTCGCCGCGTCAAGCGCCTTCAACCCGCCGAGGCCCAGCAGCCGGTCCTCGTCCCACAGGGCGCAAAGGGCGATGTCGGGGCCTTGCAGCCCGCCGAGGTCCAGCACATGGCAGGCGTCGGCCGGCGACTGGCCGCGCATGGCGGCGAAATGCAGCGCCAGCAGGTCGCGCACCTGCGCGTCGTCGAAGTTCGCCGCGACGATCCGCGATCCGGGACCCAAACCCTCGCCCTCAGGCGTCGCCCGAGGCGTTCAGCCGCTCGCGCAGTTCCTTGCCGCTCTTGAAGAAGGGCACCGACTTGGCCGGCACCTCGACCGTGTCGCCGGTGCGCGGATTGCGCCCCGCACGTGCCGGTCGGGCCCGCACCGAAAAGGCCCCGAAGCCACGCAGCTCGACCCTGCCGCCCTCGGACAGGGCGTCGGTCATGCGGCCCAGCACAATGTTGACCACCCGCTCGACCTCGGCGTGGGTCAGGTGCGGGTTCTCTGTCGCCAGCGTGTCGATCAGCTCGGACTTGATCACCGGCCCCTCCCTGAGCGTCGATCCCCGAACACCCTAGCCTTCGCGCGCCACGTGAAAAAGCCCCGGTCGTCGCCGACCGGGGCTTTTCGTTGCTGACGGCGAGGTATGGGGCCCCCGGACAGACCGGGGACCGCCGGACTCACTCCTTGCCCGAGCGCTCGCGCAGGGCCGCGCCGAGGATGTCGCCCAGCGAGGCCCCGGAGTCCGACGAGCCGAACTGCTCGATGGCCTCCTGCTCGTCCTTCATCTCCAGCGCCTTGACCGACACCGAGATCCGGCGGCTGGCCTTGTCGACGTTGGTGACCATGGCGTCGATGCGGTCACCCACGGCGAACCGCTCGGGACGCTGCTCGTTGCGATCGCGACTCAGGTCCGACTTGCGGATGAAGCTGCTGACCGGAGCGTCGTCCTCGCCGAAGCGCACCTCGATGCCGCCCGATTCCACCGCCGAGACGGTGACCGTGACCTGCTGGCCCTTGCGATAGGTGTCGCCCTCGCCGATCGGATCGCCGCCGAGCTGCTTGATGCCCAGCGAGATGCGCTCCTTCTCGACGTCGACGTCCAGCACCTTGGCCTTGACCATGTCGCCCTTGCGGTAGCGCTGGATGGCTTCCTCGCCCGAGACGCTCCAGTCGAGGTCCGACAGGTGCACCATGCCGTCGATGTCGCTGTCCAGGCCGATGAAAAGGCCGAACTCGGTGGCGTTCTTGACCTCGCCCTCGACGGTCGAGCCGATCGGATGGGCTCCGAGGAAGGCGTCCCACGGATTGGCCTGGGCCTGCTTCAGGCCGAGCGAGATGCGGCGCTTGGCCGAATCCACGTCCAGCACGACCACGTCGACTTCCTGCGAGGTCGAGACGATCTTGCCCGGGTGGACGTTCTTCTTGGTCCAGGACATTTCCGAGACATGCACCAAGCCCTCGACCCCGGCTTCCAGCTCCACGAAGGCACCGTAGTCGGTGATGTTGGTGATGCGGCCGGTGTACTTGGCACCGACCGGATACTTGGCCTCGACGCCGTCCCAGGGATCGGCCTGCAGCTGCTTCATGCCGAGGCTGATGCGCTGGGTGTCCGGGTTGATCTTGACGATCTGCACCTTGACCGAGTCGCCGACCGCCAGCACCTGCGACGGGTGCGAGACGCGCTTCCAGCTCATGTCGGTGACGTGCAGCAGGCCATCGATGCCGCCCAGGTCCACGAACGCGCCGTAGTCGGTGATGTTCTTGACGACGCCCTCGCGGATTTCGCCCTCCAGCAGCTGGCCGACCAGTTCGGTGCGCTGTTCGGCGCGGGCCTCTTCCAGGATCGCGCGGCGCGAGACGACGATGTTGCCGCGCGGACGGTCCATCTTGAGGATGGCGAACGGCTGCTCCTTGCCCATCAGCGGGCCGACGTCGCGGACCGGGCGGATGTCGACCTGCGAACCCGGCAGGAAGGCCGAGGCACCGCCCAGATCGACGGTGAAGCCGCCCTTTACGCGGCCGACGATGACGCCGTTGACCGGATGACCTTCGGCGAAAACGCCTTCCAGACGGGTCCAGGCTTCCTCGCGGCGAGCCTTGTCACGGCTGATGACGGCCTCACCCAGGGCATTCTCGACGCGCTCCAGATAGACCTCGACGGTGTCGCCGACCTTCGGCAGCGCCGTACCCTCGCCCTGGCCGAACTCGCGCATGGCGATGCGCCCTTCGGTCTTCAGGCCCACGTCGACGATGACGATGTCCTTCTCGATGCCGACGACGCGGCCGTGGACGACCTGGCCTTCGCCGAGGTCGCGGCCCGACAGTTTCTCGTCGAGCAGCGCGGCGAAGTCGTCGCGCGTGGGGTTCAGGGTCTGGGTATCGGTCATGAACAGTCTTTGCTTGGGAGGACGCGCGACCGGGCGAACCCGGCGCGGCGCGCCGTCAGGTTGTCGGAAGATGGAGTCGTGACGACGCGGGACCAGTGACCCTCAAAGCCCGCGGCAGCCGGGAACGGCGCGTGGGATTTGTCCTCGGGAGCTAGGCTCCGGTCCGGACGCACGCCGCCTCGACGATGCGGCGGGCCGCATCGAAGACCGCTTCTATATCCATATCGGTGGTGTCCAGCAAGACGGCGTCGGAGGCCTGCACCATCGGCGCGGCCCCGCGACCCGCGTCGCGAGCGTCACGGCGCTGGATGTCCTCCAGCATCTCCTCGAAGGCGATGGCCTCGCCGCGACCGGCCAGCTGCCGCCAGCGGCGGCGCGCCCGCACCTCCGGCGTGGCGGTGACGAACAGCTTGGCCCGGGCGTCCGGGGCGATCACTGTGCCGATGTCCCGCCCGTCCAGCACCGCCCCGCCTCGCTGGGCGGCGAAGGCGCGCTGCAGCTCCAGAAGGGCCGCCCGCACGCCGGGATGCCCGGCCACCCGGCTGGCGGCCTCCCCGGCCCCGCGCCCGGTCAGCTCGTCGGTCGGTGTGACGGCGGTGACGTTGAGGTCGCGCGCCACCTCTTCCGCCAGGCCGGCGTCCTCCAGCGAGCCGCGCGCGGCGATGACGCCGCGGCCGACCGCCCGGTAGAGCAAGCCCGTGTCGAGATAGGGCAGGCCATAGTGGACCGCGAGCCGGGCGGCGATGGTGCCCTTGCCCGAGGCTGCGGGCCCGTCCACGGCGATGACGAGGGAACGGGTCATGCAGACCGGTCGCTTACGACGCGGCGGGCGGCCAGATAGGCCAGGCCCGCTGCTCCGGTGGCACCGATGATCGCGACGGAGAAAGGGTTGTTGAAGTCGTAGGCGGGATCGGCCCTGTACAGCCAGTGCAGCCCGACATGAACGACGCAGAATGCGCAGAATATCGTTCGGGTCCGGCTGCGTGTCCGCGCGTCAGCGCTCCAGGCCAGGGCCGTGACCAGCCAGATCAACGGAACATGCGCCAGTATGAAGACGCCGACGTCGAACGGGTAGGGCAGGTATCGCGTCACCGGCAGAACGCGCCATTCCTGACGGCGAACGGCGTCGAGTTCGTGCGCCATGAGCATCGCGAAGGAAAGTTCGAACAGGCGGCTGCGGATCTCGACAGCGGACGGCATCGGAGAAATCTAGCCCAATCCCATGTCGGAGCCGAGCCCGCGCATCATCTCGACGAATCCCGGAAAGCTGGTGGCGATCATCTCCGGGTCACGCACGGCCACGGGTGCCCCGGCCGCCAGCCCCAGCACCAGATGGCTCATGGCGATGCGGTGGTCGTGGGCGGTCTGCACCGTTGCCGCGCCGGCCACCGGCCCGCCGGTGACGAGGAAGCCCTCCGGCTCCTCCTCCACCGCCACGCCGCAGGCGCGCAGGCCATCGACCATCAGCCGGATGCGGTCGCTCTCCTTGACCCGCATCTCGCCGACGCCGCGCATCACCGTCGCGCCCCGGGCAAAGGCGGCGGTGGCGGCCAGCACCGGATACTCGTCGATCATGGTGGCGGCGCGCGCCTCGGGCACGACCACGCCCTTCAGGGCCGAGTGGCGGGCGGTGATGTCGCCGACCTCTTCGCCGCCGGAACTGCGCCGGTTCGAGATTGTCAGGTCGGCTCCCATCTCGCGCCACGTCTCGAAAAGACCGGTCCGCAGCGGATTCAGCATCACGCCATCGACCGTCACCTCCGATCCCGGAACAATCAGCCCGGCCGCCAGCGGGAAAGCCGCTGAAGACGGATCGCCCGGAACGGACACCGTCGCACCATGAAGCCCCTGGCCGCCCCTCAGCCGGACGAGCCAGCCTTCGCCGTGGTCCTCGACATCGATCTCGGCACCGAAAGCCCGCAGCATCCGTTCGGTGTGGTCGCGGCTTTTCTCTGGCTCGGTGACCGAGGTCACGCCCTCGGCGTTCAGTCCCGCCAGCAGGATCGCCGACTTCACCTGGGCCGAAGCCACGCTCTGCACATGGTCGATGGCCGTGAGCCGCCCGCCGGTCAGGATCGCGGGCAGCAGGCCCCTGGCCCCGCTCCAGTCGAACCTGGCCCCCATTCGCTCCAGGTGATCGGTCACCCGCCCCATCGGCCGCTTCCGCAAGGAGGCGTCGCCGTCGAAGGTCGCGCTCAGGGGATAGCCGGCGGCCGCGCCCATCAGCAGCCGCACTCCGGTGCCCGCATTGCCGCAGTCGATCACCCCGTCCGGGCTCCTGAGCCTGCCGCGGCCGATGATGCGCCAGCGGCCCTCGCCCAGCCGCTCGACCGAAGCGCCGAAAGCTGCGGCGGCCCGGGCCGTAGCCAGGACGTCGTCGCCCTCGAGCAGGCCCTCGACTTGCGTCTCGCCCGAGGCCATGGCCCCGAGGATCATCGCCCGGTGCGACATCGACTTGTCGCCGGGGGCGCGCACGCGACCCTGCAGTGGTCCCGAGGGACGCGCAGTGTACACCGTGTCGAGCGCGGCCTGGACAGCGGACGTGGTCACCCGCGGGGCCTCCTTGCGCTCGGGGATCTGCTCGGGGAGAGGGCGCGGCCGGGGAGACGCGCGTCGAAGTTTTTGACAGCGGCCTCCCGCGGTGGCAAGGGAGCCGCCCGATTTCCCCTCCCACGCGCAAGGCGAGACGACCGTGGCCAATCCCGAACTGGGCGCCAAGCAGATCTGCCCGAACTGTCAGGCCAAATTCTACGACCTGAACCGCCGCCCCGCCCACTGCCCCAAGTGCGGCACCGAATTCGACCCCGAGGACGCCCTGAGGAACCGCCGCGTGCGCGGTCGCGTCGGGGCCGGCTACGCACCGGAAGAGGACGAGGACGCCGAGGAGCAGGTCAAGTCCAAGGCCGCCGGCGACGAGGACGAGGAAGAGGAGGTCATCGCCCCGGAGATCGACGAGGACGGCCATGAGCCGATCCTGACGCCGGACGATGAGGACGATGACACCACACCCGACGACGCCGGCATCGGTGCCACCAGCGAGGACGATGAGGTCCTGGCCGACGACGATGACGACGCCGTGCCCTTCATCGAGGACGAGGACGAGGACGACTTCGAGGACGAAATCCTGACCCCGGAAAAGGACGAAGACTGATCCGGATCAATAACTTGCTGGGTGTTCGAAAAAATCTTCGGCACCCGCTTGATCGGCGGTCGGGCCTGACATAGTTTCCGCCGCCTCGCGACGGGCCTACGGTCCAGGCGCGGTCCAGGCCGAAAGGCTTGGGGCTATAGCTCAGTTGGTAGAGCGCTTGAATGGCATTCAAGAGGTCAGCGGTTCGACTCCGCTTAGCTCCACCAGTTTCGAAGGGCCCGGCGGAAACGCCGGGCCCTCTTGGTTTTCCGCCCTGAGGCCGCTCGGTTGAGGTCTCGCCCCATGAACCCGTCACCCTCGGGCTTGTCCCGAGGGTCCATGGCAGGGTCACGCGCTGCCGCGCGCAGCTTTCGCGCTCCGCCAGCACCATCCGGCGATCGCGCCTCGCGGAACGATGGGCCCCCGGGACAAGCCCCGGGGGTGACGTTCATCTGAAATCAAACGCGATGTCCCGGCGGGTTCAGGAGGTCGCCGTCTACTCCACCAGATCGTTGGCCGGGACCGGGGCGCCGTAGCCCAGGGCCTCGAGTCGGGGCCCCTGGGTCGCGGCGTCGCCGACCACCACATAGATCAGGGCGTCGGTGTCCAGCCGGGCCTCGGCCATGCGCCGCACCTGCTCGACCGTCAGCCCGTCGATGATCGCCGACTCGCGCGCCAGATAGTCGACCGGCAGGCCGAAGTCGCCGATCGCCTGCAGCACGCCCAGCTTGGCCCCGGCGGTCTCGAACGCCCGCGCCCGGCTCTTGGACAGGGCGCTGCGGGTCACCTCCAGATCCTCCTCGGTGAAGGTGGCGGCGTAGTCGCGCAGGATGTCGCGGGCGAGCGTGGCCGCCTCCAGCGTCACGTTCGAGCGCACCGAGGTCTGCAGGTTGAAGTCGCCGAAGGTGCGCCCGGCGCTGAAGCTGGTGCCCACGCCATAGGTGTAGCCCTGGCCCTCGCGCAGCTGCTGGGTCAGGCGCGAGGCGAAGCCGCCGCCGCCCAGCCGGTAGTTCATCACCGTGGCAGCGTAGAAGTCCGGGTCGTCGCGGGTCAGGGACGGATAGCCGAAGTTCAGCACCGACTGGGCCGCGCCCGGCACGTCGAACAGATAGACCCGGGCCTGGTCAGGGCGCGCCGGCCGCGGCCAGACGGGGACCTCGACCTCGCGGTCGGACCAGCGGGTGGCCAAACCGTCCAGCGCCGCCACCGCCGCCACCCGGTCGACGTCGCCGACCACTCGGAAGCGGGCGCTGGACGGGGTCCAGTTGGCCAGCATGGCCTGCAGGTCGGCCATCGTCAGGGCCTCGACCGCCGCCGCCTCGCCCAGCGGCGAGCGCGACAGGATGTGGTCCTCGCCATAGGCCAGCACATCGTACAGCCGCGCCGCCACGGCGGTCGGCTGGGCCCGCTGGGCCTGGATCTGCGCCGTCACCGCGGCCTTGGCCAGAGCCAGCTCGCCGGCGTCCCAGCGCGGCTCGAACAGCATCTCCTCGACCAGATCCAGCGTGGCGGTCAGGTTGCGCGACAGGGTCGTGCCGCGCACCAGGAAGCGCTCGTCGCCGGCCTGCACCGTCACCTCGGCGCCGAGGGCCTTGAAGGCGTTCTCCAGCTCGGCGGCGGTGCGATTGCGCGTCCCGCGGGTCATCATCCGCGCCAGCAGGTTGGCCGCGCCCGGGCGCTCCGGGTCGTCGAACAGACGGCCGCCGTCGACCGACAGCTCGAAACTGACCACCGGCAGTTCACGGTTCTCGATGCCCGAGACGTCCAGACCGTTGCCCAGTTCGGCGGTCCAGATCGCCGGCGGCGTGATCATCGGGGCCGGGCCATAGGGCGGCTCCACCGTGCGGTCGAAGGACGAGGGCGTGCGCTCGTAGCTGGCCTGTTCCGCGCCCGGATCAACCGGCGCCTCGGCGCCCTGGACGATCGGCTCGATAACCACCTCGGCCACCTCGGAGCCCTCCAGCGCCAGCGCCGTCTGGCCGCGCGGGGTGAAGCTGGTGGCCACATGCGGCCGGTCCTTCACATAGGTGCGGTAGACCCTGAGGATGTCCGCCGGCGTCAGGGCCCGCAGCGCCGCCAGATCAGCGTCCGCCGTGGTCCCGTACAGGTCGTAGCGGGCCAGGGCCGCGCCCTTGCCCAGCACGCTGCCGAGGCTGGTGTAGAAGCCCGCCTCGGCCTGGGTCTGGACCCGCGCCAGCGCCGCCGGGTCAACGCCCTCGGCCTCGAACCGCGCCAGGGCGTCGCGGATACCCGCCTCGACCCGGTCGAGGTCGACGCCGTCGAAGGCCGTGGTCTGCAGCAGGGCGAAGCCGGCGATCTGTTGCGACTGGTGGAAGCCCGACACCTCGTCGGTCAGCTGCAGCTCGTCGACCAGCACCTGGTTGAGCGGGGCGTCGCGCCCGTCGGTCAGCAGGGTGAACAGCACGTCCAGCGCCGCCTCGTCCGGGTGCCCGCGCTCGACCGTCGGGAAGGCCAGGGTCAGCTGTGGCAGGGTGGCGTAGTTGTCCTCGTGCATCAGCCGGCGCGTGGCCGTCAGCCCGGCCGGCTGCGCCGCCGGCGCGGCCGCCTCGACCCCTTGCGGGATCTCGCCGAAATAGCGCTGCACCCAGGCGATCGTCTGGTCCGGATCGATGTCGCCGGCGATCACCAGGGTCGAGTTGTTGGGGGTGTACCAGCGCCGGTAGAAGGTCTGCACATCCTCCAGCATGGCCGCATCGAGATCGGCCAGCGAGCCGATCACCGGCCAGCTGTAGGGGTGCCCTTCGGGGAACATGGCCTCGAGGATGACGCCGTAGGTGTGGCCGTAGGGGCGGTTGTCGACCGACTGGCGCTTCTCGTTCTTGACGACCTGCTTCTCCTTGGCGAGCACGGCGTCGGTCACGGTGTTGATGAAGTAGCCGAGCTTGTCCGCCTCGGCCCAGATCATCTTCTCCAGCGCGTCGTTCGGGACCGTCTGCAGATAGTCGGTGATGTCGAAGCTGGTGGAGCCATTGGCTCCCGAGCCGCCGATGCGGGCGCTCATCCGGTCCAGCCCGCCCGGGCCGAGGTTCTCGGAGTCGAGGAAGAACAGGTGCTCGAACAGGTGGGCGAAGCCGGTCCGGCCCGGCTCCTCGCGCGCCGACCCGACCCGCGCGGCCAGCACCACCGCCGCCACCGGATCTGAGCGGTCGATGTGCAGGATCACCCGCAGGCCGTTGGCCAGCCGGTACTCCTGCGTCGGGATCAGCCCCTCGGTGCGCCGCACCTCGACCGGCGGAGCGATCGTCGTCGCCGCGGCCGGATCCGGCGTCTGGCTGAAGGCGACGCCCCCGGCTCCCGTGGCGAGGGCGAGGCCGGCGGCGCCGGCGAGAAGCAGCTTGCGAAACGACATGTGGAGGTCCCCGAACGGTTCGGGCGCGACGCTACCACCGGTCCCGCACGGGGCAAGGGCGCGACCCGCCCCTTTGTCGCCGTCGTTCGCCCGTCACGCGAGACAGGCATGGAGCTTGCGGCGATCGGGGCGAACCGTGCCGTTTCGGGACGGTCCTGAGCTAAGGGGACGAGAAGGCCATGGCCTCCGACATCGATCTTCACCTGGGTCGCCGCCTGCGCCGCCGCCGCCGGCTGCTGGGCCTTACGCAACAGCAGCTGGCCGTGCAGGTCGGCATCCGCTTCCAGCAGATCCAGAAGTACGAGTGTGGCGCCAACCGCATCTCCGCCGCCCGCCTGTGGCAGCTGGCCGAGGCGTTGGAGACGCCGGTCAGCTACTTCTATGACGGCCTGACCGAGGCCCTGGACCGCCGCGACTCCGGCTCCGGCTCGGGCGAGGTCTTCTCCCGCAAGGAGACGCTGGACCTGATCCAGGCCTACTACCAGCTCGGCGAGCGCCCGCGCCGCCGCCTGCTGGACCTGGCCAAGTCGCTGCACGCCGAGGGCGACCCGGTCTGAGGCCAGTGACGAGTGACGAGCAGAGGTGCCGTCTGCGCACCGGGCGGCTATAGGGTGGCGGGGGCTGCCGGCGCAGCGCCTCACTCGCCACTCACCACTCGCGACTCGCCACTCCCCATGACCGACCTCGAAGCCTTCGCCATCGATCTCGCCCGCATCGGCGGTGCCGCGGCCCTGCCCTGGTTCCGGGGCGAGGTGGGGATCGAGAACAAGGCGTCCGGGGGCGCGTACGACCCCGTCACCGAGGCGGACCGCGCCGCCGAGGCCGCCATGCGCCAGGCCATCGCCGCCCGCTATCCGCACCACGGGGTGATTGGCGAGGAGTATGGCGAGGATCGTCCGGACGCGGAGCACGTCTGGGTGCTCGACCCGATCGACGGCACCCGCGCCTTCGTCGCCGGCCTGCCGCTGTGGACCTCCCTCGTCGGCCTGACCGAGGCGGGCGCGCCGGTCGTCGGCGCCATCGGCCAGCCCTATCTGGGCGAGGTGTTCGCAGGCGGGCCCTCGGGCGCGCGGCTGGTCACCCGCGAAGGCGAGACCGCGCTCGCCGCCCGCCCCTGCCCGAAGCTGACCGACGCGGTCCTCGCCACCACCGATCCGGACATCTTCACCGGCGCCGAGCTGGGCGCCTTCACCCAGGTGCGCGCCGCCGCGCGCCTGACCCGGCTGGGCTGTGACGCCTATGCCTACGCCATGGTCGCCGCCGGCCGCATCGACATCGTCGTCGAGTCCGGGCTCAAGCCGTGGGACTGGACCGCCCTTGCCCCCGTGGTGCGCGCCGCCGGGGGCGCCCTCGTCAACTGGCGCGGCCAGGCCCCGGACGCCGGCGGCCAGGTGCTGGCGGTCGGCGACGCCGCCCTGATCGACCAGGCCCTCGTCACCCTGCGCCGCTCGGCTCTGTAGGGGTAGCCTCTGAATTCCAGGAGATCGTCACCCCCGGGCTTGTCCCGAGGGTGACGACAGATTGGGGTTGCTGGAACTGACCCGCGCCCTTATGGCGCAGGCTCCGCCGCCGGCTGCGGGATCGCCGCCGCTGTCCCCGCCGGGGCCAGATAGTCGGCCAGGGCGTCGAACTCCTCGAGGAAGACCGCGCGGCGCTCGTCGGTCTCCTTGATGATCTCGTGGCGGGCGCCGGCCACCTCGACATAGCGGCCGCGACCGAGGCGCTTGGCGGCCCAGCGCGCGGTCTGCTTCCACACCCGGTCGTCGTCGCCGGACTGGACGATGGTCAGGGGCACGGTGACCGATTTCAGCGCCCTGGGCTTGAGGCAGCGCTCGCCCACCTCCAGCGCAAAGCCGAGCCAGCCCCAGGTCGGGCCGCCGATGGCCAGGTGCGGGCAGGCGAACAGCTGCTGCCGCCACAGCTCGTAGCGGGTCTCGTCCGAGGTCAGGGCATCGTCCTCGAAAGTGTGCTCGAACGGATCGTCCATGTCGCCCAGCACATAGTCCGCGGCCCGGCCGTTGCGCAGGTTCCAGCGCACCGCCAGCTTGACCGACCACATCGAGCGCTTGCCGGTGCGGATGCGCAGCATCGGGCTGGACAGCACCGCCCCGGACAGGCGCGCCTCGCCGGCCTGCAGGCTCATCAGGTTGAGCGCGCCGCCCATCGAATGGCCCACCGCGATCCATGGCCGAGGGGCGCGCGACTCATAGGCGTCAAGCAGGCGGCTGTAGTCGTCGAGGAACTCCTCCACGGCCCGGGCATGGCCCTTCAGCCGATCAGGCAGCAGCCGCGCCGACAGGCCCTGGCCGCGCCAGTCGTGGGCCAGAACGCAGAAGCCCCGGGCGAGGAAGTTGCCGATCACCTCGAAGTACTTCTCGATCGGCTCGGTGCGGCCAGGGCTGACGATGACGGTGCCACGCGGCGTGGCGGCGACGAGGTTGGACGGGGTCCAGAAGGCGCTGCGCAGGCGCAGGCCTCCGGCCCCGCGGAGCCACTCCCCGACGCCCCCGGGCGGGGCGGCGGCGCCGGGCACCCCCATCAACGGGGCCTGGGCGGCGAAGGCGGCGGCGCGGTTCACTCGGGCTTCCTGAACTTGAGGGTCATGCGGTCACTCTCGCCGATTTCCTCGTAGCGGGAGCGGTCGAAGGTCGGGTCCGGCGGCTCTCCCGGCGGGGCGGTCAGCCGGATCGGCGGCAGGGTATCGACGCCGAACGGATGGTTCTTGGTGTCGCGCGGATTGGCGTTGACGTCCGAGTCGGCCACGAAGGCGAAGCCCGCCTCGGCCGCCAGCTGCTGCACGAACGCCTCCTGCACATAGCCATTGGCCGCCGCCGGGTCCTGGTCGGCGTCGGGGGCCAGCCGGTGCTGCTCGATGCCGAGCACCCCGCCCGGCCGCAGGGCGGCGAAGGCGTCGGCGAAGGCCTTCTCGGCCAGGCCCGAGGCCATCCACACATGCAGGGTGCGCATGAACAGCACCATGTCGGCGGTCCCGGCCGGTGCCAGCGCCTCGCTGGTCGGGCCGAAGGTGGTGAACTCGATTTCGCCGTAGAGGCTGCGATCCTCACTGAACCGGGCCTGGAAGGCGGCGTTGAGGGCGGCCTGGGTCGGGTCGGCACCGGGCCCGACCGGAAAGCCGGCGGCGTAGAGTTTGCCGCCGCCCCTGGCGAGGTAGGGGGCCAGGATCTCGGTGTACCAGCCACTACCGGGCCAGACCTCGACCACCCGCATATCTGGACGCAGACCGAAAAAACGCAGGGTTTCAAGGGGGTGTCGCCACTCGTCGCGAGTCAGGTCACCCTCGCGCCAGGCCCCCTCGACGGCCCACTCCAGCGAGCCCTCGGGCGGGCCGACCGTCTCGGCGGTCTCGGCAGGGGCCTCCGCGGCCGGCTCGCCCCGTCCGCAGGCGGCGAGCGGCACCAGCGCCAGCGTCGCCGCACCCGCCAGCAGCCGCCGGCGGGCTACGAAAAGGCTTGGCACCGGCGACCGATCTGACATCGACACTCCCCGTCCCGCGTCCGCTCGCGCGGCCGCCTCGGCGCGTTCGGGATTAGCGGCGTTCCCGCCGGGCGTCAAAGCCTGACCGGCCTCCGGTCGGCGCAACGGCTCAGCCGGCCGGCTTGCGCAGCCTCAGGGTCATGCGGTCGCTCTCGCCGATGGCGTCGAACGTGGCGCGCTCCTCGGCCGTCAGGGTGCGCTCGCCCTGCTGCGAGGCGCGCACCGGCGGCAGGGTCCAGACGCCGAAGGGATGGTCGCGGTCATCGGCCGGATTGGCGTTCAGGTCCGAGCGCGCCTCCAGCGCCAGGCCGGCACGCCCGGCCGCGTCGATGACATAGGCCTCGGACACATAACCCGTGGGGGCCGTGGCATCCGGATCGCTGCCTTCCGGCGCGCGGTGCTGTTCGACGGCGAGGATGCCGCCCGGTTTCAGGATGCGGGCGAACTCGGCCATGCGGGCGTCGGTCGCGCCGGCCCGGTGCCAGTTGTGCACCGAGCGGGCCACCAGCACCATATCGGCCGAGCCGTCGGCCACGGCGGCCAGCTGCTGGGCGTTATTGGCTCCGACCCAGGTCCCGCCGGTGGCGGCGAGGTAGGGCTGCAGGATGTTGCTCCACCAGCCGGCGGCACCGGGCTGTATCTCCACCACCGTCATGCCAGGGGTCAGGCCCCAGAAGGTCAGGCTCTCGTAGGGGCGGCGGAAGGCGTCGCGGGCGCGGTCGGCGGCCGGGCGAGCCTCAGAGGCCACGGCGGCGCGCAGGGCGACGTCCTCGGCGGCGGCGGCGGCGGGCACCAGCAGGGTCACGGCCCCGGAAGGGACGGCGAGGGCGAGAAGGGCGGCGGCGAGAAGCGTCGGGCGCATGGTCGGGATCTCCCTGGGGTTCGCCCGTCTGCAGCGGGCGCGCGGCATCTGGCCCATGCCGCCGCGTCGAGGCAAGCGCCGAGGCCGGCCATGGCCGCGCCGGCAGGGCGACCGATGGGCGCAGCCGACCCGCCCCTGGCCGGAACCGCGGCCGCCCCTTGACGCACCCGGACCGGCTTCCAATCTCAGCTCATGGAACGCGCCGACAGGGCGTTCCACGGACGACCGGGGCCACTCACGGGCCGGTTTGTTCGCCGCCGTCCGTCCCGGGCAAACCGCCGGGACGGGTTGACCTTGCTGATGTCAGGAGGATTGACATGCGTACCATCGACTTCTCGCCCCTCTACCGTTCGGCCGTGGGCTTCGATCGCCTCGCCAACCTGCTCGAGAGCGCCGCCCGCACCGGCGACAGTAGCGGCTGGCCGCCCTACAATATCGAGACCACCGGCGAGAACGCCTACCGAGTCGAGGTGGCCGTAGCCGGATTCACCCCCGACGAGCTGACCGTCGAGGTCAAGGAGAGCCTGCTCACCGTCACCGGCCGCAAGACCGCCAATGACGAAGCTCAGCGCACCTTCCTGCACCGCGGCCTGGCCGAGCGCGACTTCGAGCGCCGCTTCCAGCTGGCCGACTATGTGGTGGTGACCTCGGCGAAGCTCGAGAACGGGCTGCTGTCGATCGCGCTGCAGCGCGAGCTGCCCGAGGCGCTCAAGCCCCGGCGCATCGAGATCGCCACGCCCGCCGGCCTCATCGAGGGCCAGGCGGCTTAGGCGACATGCATCGATTGACGATCGAAGGGGCGGCGCGCTGCGTCGCCCCTTTCTCTTTGGCCTCCGCGCTCAGGGAGCGCGTCGGTCCAGCCCGATGGCGGCGGTGAGGATCGCGCCGCCCAGGTCCGTGCGGCGCACCTGGGCCCCATAGAGCCGCGCCCGGCTCAGGTCGGCACCGGTCAGCACCGCCCGGCTCAGGTCTGCCCCGGACAGGTCTGCCCCGCGCAGCTTCGCCCCGGACAGGTCTGCCGGCAGCAGCCGGTCCGGCCCGATCAGCAGCGGCCCCAGCTGGGCCTCGCGCAGGTCCGCACCGCCCAGCCGCGCCCCGATCAGCCGCGCCCCGCGCAGGTCGGCGCGCCGCAGCCGGCAAGCGCGCAGGTCCGCTCCTTCAAGCCGCGCGCCCTGCAACTGCACCCCTTCCATGTCCAGGCCAAAAAAGACCGCCTGGCGCGCCGACAGGGCGGTCAGGTTCAGCCCGACGATCGACTTCAGCGGCCGCAGGTCGACGCCGTCGAACATCGAGGGGCTGCCCTCGGCCCCTCCGGTCTCGCACCAGCGGGCGTGCTCGCGCAGCATCTCCGAAACCGACAGGGCGTCCAGCGCCGCAGCCGGCGAGTGGTCGTCGGTCAGGGCCCCCTCCAGCGCCGCCCCGTTGACGCGCCACATCGTGGTGCGCGCGCCCATCAGCACAGCATCGCGCAGGTCCGCCCCGGTCAGGTCGGCACCCGACAGGTCGGCACCCGACAGGTCCGCCCCGCGAAAATTGGCCTGTTTCAGATTCGCCCGGACCAGCTTGCAGTCCTTCATCAGCGCGTCGGAGAAGTCCGCCGCCACGGCGATCACCCCCGACAGGCGCGAGCGCTGCAGGTTGGCACCGGACAGGTTCACGCCCGAGGCGCAGGTATCGTAGCCGGCGCGCGGCTCGATGATCCGGAAGCCCAGCCGCGAGTCCGCCGCCGCCAAAGTGCCCTCGCGCAGGTCGGCCTCGAACAGGTCGGCCCCGACCAGATTGGCCCCCTTCAAACAGGCCCCGCGCAGGTCGGCCCGGCGCAGGCTGGCCTCTCCCAGGACGGCGTTGGCCAGGTCGGCCCCGAACAGGTTGGCGTTGTCCAGCTTCGCACCCGACAGGTCGCAGCCGGTCAGCCAGGCCCCGGTGAAGTCGGCGTCGGCCAGATGCCGGCCGCGCAGCGACAGGCCGCTCAGGTCGCACCAGGCGAACACCGCCCGGGCCCCGCCGCTCTTGCAGCGGAACAGCCTGTCGTGGCGGGCGCAGATCAGGTCGACCTCGGTCTGGGTCAGTCGTCGCCGCGTCGCCTTGCCGTCGCGGACGGCGACGGGACCCTGACCCTGACCCTGACCCTGCGCTTGCGCGTGTGCCGCTGCGTCCGGGGATCCGGGCGACGGGAACGGCGAGATGCGGGCCGGAACGGAGGACATGCCGAACCAGCCTAGCCGCCCTATGGTTAAGGAAGTCCTTGGGGCCCGGGAACGCTCAGGCGGTCAGCAGGCCCTGGCCGCGAAGAGCCTCGGCGAGATCGCCCTCGGGCACCCACAGCCGGGTGTAGCCGGCCTCGCCCAGCCGGGTCAGCTCGGCCTTCAGATCAGCGCGCGGTGCCGCGGCGAACTGGGCGTCGAAGCCCGTCCCGTCCCGCGCCGACCGCACCATGGGCCGCCCCGTCTCGAGCCGGTGCAGATAACCTTCGTAGAGCACCCGTGCCTCGTCGGCGAGCAGCCCGGTCTCGACCTCCAGCCCGGCCTTGCGCAGCCGCTCGACCCCCCGGCCCGAGGCGAAGGGCGAGGGGTCCAGCGCGGAGATCACCACCCGGGCGATCCCCGCCTCCACCAGAAAGTGCGAGCATGACTTGCGCCCCGACGAGCGGGCTCCGCAAGGCTCAAGGGTGACATAGGCGGTGGCACCCCGCGCCGCCTCGCCGGCGGCGGGCACCGCCTGCTCCTCCGCATGGGGACGACCGCCCGGAGCCGTGGCCGCCTCGGCCAGCACCTCGCTGTCCCGGGCGATGACGCAGGCCACCGCCGGATTGGGCCAGGTCCGGCCCATGGCCGCCCGCGCCAGATCGATGGCGCGGCCCATATGGCGGACGTCGTCCCGGCGGGCGTCGTCACTCACGGCAGGACCGGCAGGGCTTCGGCGCGGTCGGCGTCGAGGTAGCGGGCCGCCGTGGGCTTCAGGCCGGCGTCCAGCGTGATCTCCAGTGGATTGCCGGTCGGGATCTCGACCCCGACGATCTTGTCGTCCGGCACCGCGAACAGCAGCTTGACGACGGCCCGCAGCGAATTGCCGTGGGCGGCGATCAGCACGTCCTCGCCGGCCTTCAGCCGCGGCGCGATCTCGGCGTCCCAGTAGGGCTGGACCCGGTCCAGGGTGGTCTTCAGGCTCTCGGTGTCCGGGATCGGCTGGCCGGCGTAGCGCGGGTCGGCGGCGAAATCGTACTCGCCCCCGGGCACCAGCGGCGGCGGCGGCACGTCATAGCTCCGGCGCCAGACATGGACCTGGTCCTCGCCGTGCTTCGCCGCCGTCTCGGCCTTGTCCAGCCCGGTCAGGCCGCCGTAGTGGCGCTCGTTCAGCCGCCAGTCGGCGACCATCGGCGTGTCGCCCAACCCGGCCGCCGCCAGCGCCGCGGCGCCGGTCTTCTGCGCCCGCTTCAGCACCGAGGTGAACATCACCGCCGGGCGAAAGCCGGCCTCGGCCAGCAGGGCCCCGGCCTTGGCGGCCTCGGCCTCGCCCCGGTCGGTCAGGTCGACGTCGACCCAGCCGGTGAAGCGGTTCTCGAGGTTCCACTGGCTCTGGCCGTGGCGCAGCAGGATCAGGCGCGGCATGCGAAGCTCCGATGACAGGCCCTCCCGCCTAGGTCCGGCCGGCGCGGGGGTCAAGCGTTCGCATCCGCACAAATACCGGCGTTCCGAGATTGTGAGGGACCCGAAGGGCGCCCTATAGCCTTCCGGTTGTCACCTCCCTTCCAGCCCCGGGACCCTTCATGCTGACGCCGCGCCAGGACCTTCGTCCGAACACGCCCGACTACGAGACCGTGCCGCTGGTGAAGCCGACCGGCTTCCGCGAGTACGACGCCCGCTGGGTGCTGGAGAGGGAGATCAACCTGCTCGGCATCCAGGCCCTCGGCCTCGCCCTCGCCACCTATGTGCACGAGATCGGCGTCCGTCCCCGGATCGTCACCGGCCACGACTTCCGGTCCTATTCGCTGAGCGTCAAGCAGGCCCTGATCCTTGGCCTGCTCGAGGGCGGCATGGAGGTGCTGGACGTCGGCCTGGCCCTGTCGCCGATGGCCTATTTCGGCCAGTTCGCCCTCGACGCCCCCTGCGTGGCCATGGTCACCGCCAGCCACAACGAGAATGGCTGGACCGGCGTCAAGATGGGGGCACAGGCCCCGCTCACCTTCGGCCCGGACGAGATGGGCCGGCTGAAGGCGATCGTGCTGGGAGGCCTCGGCGTGGCCCGCCCGGGCGGGCGGCTGGAGCGGGTCGAGAACTTCCGCGAGCGCTACATCCGGGAGGTCGCCGCAGGGGTCAAGCTGACCCGCCCGCTGAAAGTTGTCTGCGCCACCGGCAACGGTACCGCCGGTGCATTCGCCCCCGAGGCCCTGCGCCGCATGGGGGCCGAGGTGATAGAGATGGACGCCGAGCTCGACTACAACTTTCCCAGATACAATCCAAACCCGGAAGATCACGCCATGCTGAGCCAGATGGCGGCGCGCGTGAAGGAAACTGGAGCAGATCTGGCGCTTGGATTCGACGGCGATGGCGACCGTTGCGGCGTCGTCGACGAGACCGGCGAGGAGATCTTCGCCGACAAGATCGGCCTGATGCTGGCGCGCGACCTTTCGGCCCTGCATCCCAACGCCACCTTCGTCGTCGATGTGAAGTCCACGGGGCTCTACAAGACCGACGAGGTGCTGAAGGCCAATGGCGCCAAGACCGTTTACTGGAAGACCGGCCACAGCTACATCAAGCGCAAGACCGCCGAGCTGGGGGCCTTGGCCGGCTTCGAGAAGTCGGGCCACTTCTTCTTCAACGCCCCGATCGGGCGCGGCTATGACGACGGTCTGGTCGCCGCCGGCGCGGTGCTGGCCATGCTGGACCGAAACCCCGGCAAGACCCTGTCGCAGCTCAGGTCGGCCCTGCCCCGGGCCTTCACCAGCCTGACCATGAGCCCGCATTGCGACGACGAGCTCAAGTACGACGTGCTCACCCGCATCGTGAAGGCATACGAGGATCTGGCTGCCGCCGGCGGATCGATCCTTGGCCGGAAGATCGTCGAGGTCATCACCGTCAACGGTGCACGCGTGCACCTCGAGGACGGCTCCTGGGTGCTGGTCCGCGCCTCCTCCAACAAACCCGAGCTGGTAGTGGTGGTCGAGAGCCAAGTGTCCGGGGACGACATGCGCGCCCTGTTCCGGGAGGAAGTGAAGCCACGCCTCGCCGCCCATGCCGAGGTCGGCGTCTATAATCAAGAGATCTGAAGGCGACAGCCAGGATTCCGGGTTTGACGATAACGCTTCGCAGACGAATATGGCGGGGCGGCTGTCGCCGCGGAGGCGTCTGTGTCGGACCGGATCCTGATCGTCGGCGGAGGCTTCTCCGGCGCCATGCTGGCGGCCCGGCTGACCGCGACCGGCGCGGCCGTCAGCCTGATCAACCGCGATGACCGCTTCGGCCTCGGCGTCGCCTATGGCGCGGCCGCGCCCTGGCACCGGCTGAACGTCCGCTCGGCACGGATGAGCGCCGACCCCGACCGCTCCGACGACTTCGTGCGCTGGCTTCAGGCCCACGCCCCTGAACACGCCGCCCCCGAGGGCTTCGCCCCGCGGGCCGTCTATGGCCGCTATGTCGAGGATCGCCTCGCCGCCGCCCGTGCCGCCGCCGGCGACCGGCTGGCGACGATCGTCGGGACAGTCGCGGCGGTCGACCCGACCGGGTCCGTGACGCTCGCCGACGGCCGCCGCCGGACCGGGCGCGCCGTGGTGCTGGCCACCGGCAACCCGCCGCCGCGCAACGTCGACTCGGCACCCGGCGTGATCCCCGACCCCTGGGGGCCCGGGGCGCTCGACGGCGTGCGACCGCAGGACGATATCCTGCTGATCGGCACAGGCCTGACCATGGTCGATGTGCTGATGACGCTGGAGCACCGCGGCTGGATCGGCCGGGCCGCCGCCGTGTCGCGCCGCGGTCTGACGCCCCGCGCCCACGGCCCGCGCCCGGACCCGAGGCTCAACGCCCCGCTGCCGGATCACGCGCGCATGTCTCGCCGCCTCGCCGCCGCCCGGACCGCTGCCGCGGCCGGCGGCTGGCGGTCGCTGATGGAGCTTTATCGTCCGGTCACGGCCGATCTCTGGGCCGACCTGGTGCCGGAGGCCCAGCGCCGGCTGATGCGCCACCTGCGACCCTGGTGGGACGTGCACCGGCACCGGCTGGCACCGGAGGTCGCGGCCCGCATCGACGCCCTTGTCGCCGCCGACCGGCTGCAGGTCCTGGCCGGCCGCATCGGCCGACCGCGCCCCGGTGCCGGCCGGCTGGAGCTGCCCTGGCGGGCACGCGGCCAGACCAGCGAGGGTCGTCTGGTCGGCGACCGGCTGATCGACTGCTCCGGTCCCGGCCACGCGCCCGAGGACGATCCCCTGACCGGCCCGCTGCTGGCCGCGGGAGCCGCACGCCTGCACCCCAATGGCCTCGGCCTCGATCTCGACCCCGACGGCCGCGTCCTCGACGCCGACGGCCGGCCGCAGCCGCGCCTGTTCGTGCTCGGCCCCCCGGCCCGCGCCGCCTTCTGGGAAACTATCGCCGTCCCCGACATCCGCGAGCGCATCGCGGCGCTGGCGGCGGCGCTTACCCAGACGTCCTGACCGCCTCGGCGATGTCGGACACGACCTGCCTGACCAGTGCCGCGTCGTCGCCCTCGGCCATGACGCGGATCAGCTTCTCGGTGCCCGACGGCCGCACCAGCACCCGGCCCGAGCCCTTAAGCGCCGCCTCGCCGGCGGCGATGGCGGCCTTGACCCTGTCGCTTTCCAGCGGCTTGCCGGCGCTGTAGCGGACGTTCTCCAGCCGCTGCGGCACGGGCTCGAACTGGCGCGCGAGCTCGCTCATCGGCTTGCCGGAATCCACCAGCACCGCCAGCACCTGCAGCGCCGCCATCAGCCCGTCGCCGGTGGTGGCGTGGTCGTGCAGGATCAGGTGGCCGGACTGCTCGCCGCCGAGGTTGAAGCCGCCCTCGCGCATCCGCTCCATGACATAGCGGTCGCCGACCTTGGTGCGCTCCAGCGTCAGCCCTTCGGCCGCCAGCCGCCGCTCCAGCCCGAGGTTGGACATGACCGTGGCCACCACCCCGCCCCCGGCCAGTAGGCCGTGCGCCGCCCAGTCCAGGGCGATCAGGGCCATGATCTGGTCACCGTCGACGATCTGGCCGGTCTCGTCGACCACGATCAGCCGGTCGGCGTCGCCGTCCAGCGCGATGCCGATATCGGCCCGATAGGTCTTCACCGCCTCGATCAGGGTCTGCGGGTGGGTCGAGCCGCAGGCCTGGTTGATGTTCATACCGTTGGGGGCCACGCCCACGGAGAAGACCTCGGCCCCCAGCTCGTACAGGGTCGTGGGGGCCACCTTGTAGGCGGCGCCGTTGGCGCAATCGACGGCGATGCGCAGCCCCTTCAGGCTGAGCCGCTTGGGGAAGGCCTTCTTGGCGATCTCGACATAGCGGGCCTGGGCGTCGTCGATGCGCTTGACCCGGCCCAGCCGGTCCGGCGCCGCCAGCCCCTCGGACAGGTCCTGGTCCATCAGCGCCTCGATCTGCAGCTCGATCTCGTCCGACAGCTTGTAGCCGTCCGGGCCGAACAGCTTGATGCCGTTGTCGGCGAAGTCGTTGTGCGACGCGGAGATCATGACGCCGAGGTCGGCGCGCATGGAGCGGGTCATCATGGCCACGCCCGGCGTCGGGATCGGCCCGAAGGTGCGCACGTCCATGCCGACCGAGGCGAAGCCCGCCACCAGCGCCGGCTCGATCATGTAGCCCGACAGGCGGGTGTCCTTGCCGATCACCACCAGATGCCGGCGGTCGTCCGCCGACATGAAGAAGCGCCCGGCCGCCAGCCCGACGCGCAGGGCGACCTCGGCCGTCATCGGCTTCGTATTGGCCCGGCCGCGGATGCCGTCGGTGCCGAAGTAGTTGCGACTGGCCAAGGTCGGGTCTCCGCCGAAATCATCCGAAACCGCATTTTAGGTGTCGCGGTCCCAAGCCCGTCCTAGAGCCTGATCGGCCGAGATGGAATCGCTTTGCGATTCCGTCGATGCCGTGAATCAGGCTCCCGGTTTAAACCGGACCGAAATCTGAGCCGAGTTGGACTGAGTCCAACTCAACCGATTTCGGTCCGGTGCAGACTCACACCATCGTCATCCTCGGGCGTGGCTCGGGGCATGGACCTTCCGCCCGTGCCGTGATCCGGACGCGCGGCAGGGTGACGGCAACGACAGGACAGACAGCATGTGCGGGATCATCGGCATCACCGGCCAGGGCCCGGCGGTTCCCCGCCTGATCGACAGCCTCAAGCGGCTGGAATACCGCGGCTATGACTCCGCCGGCGTCGCCGCGGTGGTCGACGGCCGCTCCGACCGGCGCCGCGCCAAGGGCAAGATCACCGAGCTGGAGGCGGTGCTGGCCGCCGATCCCCTGACCGGGGCGTCTGGCGATCCCACGGTCGGCATTGGCCACACCCGCTGGGCCACCCACGGTGCTCCCAACACCGGGAACGCCCACCCGCACCAGGCCGGTCGGGTGACGCTGGTGCACAACGGCATCATCGAGAACTTCGCCGAGCTGAAGGCCGAACTGCAGGCCGCCGGCCATGTGTTTGAGAGCCAGACCGACACCGAGGTGGTGGCCCATCTGATCGACCAGGGCCTCACGGCCGGACGCGATCCGCTGGACGCCTTCAAGGCGGTGCTGGACCGGCTGCGCGGGGCCTATGCCCTGGCCGTGCTGATCGAGGGCGAGGACGGGGTCATCCTCGGTGCCCGCCACGGCAGCCCGCTGGTGGTCGGCTGGGGCGAGGGCGAGATGTATCTCGGCTCGGACGCCCTGGCGGTCGGCCCCTTCACCCAGAAGATCACCTATCTGGAGGACGGCGACTACGTCCGCCTCGACCGCACCGGGGCGACCGTGTTCGACATGACCGGCGCCCGCGCCAACCGGTCCGTGGTGCAGGTCTCCGCCTCCACCGCCCTGGTGGAGAAGGGCGAGCACCGCCACTTCATGGAGAAGGAGATCCACGAGCAGCCGGACAGCGTGCAGCACACCCTGTCGGCCTACCTCGATCTGGTGAACGCGAAGGTGCGCCCGCCCGAGGGGCTGGACTTCGCCGCCATCTCGCGGCTGCAGATCGTCGCCTGCGGCACCGCCTTCTACGCCGGCATGATCGGCCGCTACGCCTTCGAGCGGCTGGCCGGCCTGCCGTGCGACGTCGAGATCGCGTCGGAGTTCCGCTACCGCCACCCGGCCCTGATGGACGGGACCCTGGCCGTGGCCGTGAGCCAGTCGGGCGAGACCGCCGACACCCTCGCCAGCCTGAAGTGGTGCAAGGCGCACGGCTTCCGCACCGCGGCCCTCGTCAATGTCCACTCCTCCTCCATGGCGCGCGAGGCCGACCACCTGTGGCCGACCCACGCCGGGCCCGAGATCGGCGTCGCCTCGACCAAGGCCTTCACCGCCCAGGTCGCCGCCCTGCTGGCCCTGGCCGTCACCGCCGGGGTCCAGCGCGGCCGCATCGACGCGGCGGAAGAGGCCCGGTTGGTCCGGGTTCTGTTCGAGGCCCCGCGCCTGATCGCCGAGGCCCTGACCCTCGGCCAGGCCATCCAGGCCGTGGCCCAGGAGCTGTCCAAGGCGCGCGACGTGCTGTTCCTCGGCCGCGGGGCGATGTACCCCCTGGCCCTCGAAGGCGCGCTGAAGCTGAAGGAGATCAGCTACATCCACGCCGAGGGCTATGCCGCCGGCGAGCTCAAGCACGGGCCGATCGCCCTGATCGACGAGGCCACGCCCGTGGTCGCCCTGGCCCCGCTCGACGAGGTGTTCGAAAAGACCGCCTCCAACCTGCAGGAGATCGCCGCCCGCGGCGGCCCGGTCATCATGATCGCCCCGGAAGCCGCCGAGACCCCGCACGGCGCCATCATGACCCGCGTCGCCGCCCCCGACTGCGACCCGCTGATCGCGCCGCTGGTCTATGCTGTGCCGATGCAGCTGCTGGCCTACTACACCGCCGTGCAGAAGGGCACCGACGTCGACCAGCCCCGCAACCTGGCCAAGTCGGTCACCGTGGAGTGAGGGGGGGCCTCGCGCCTCCCCCTCCCCCCCTCGAGGGGGAGAGCCCGCGTCACGCCGCCCCCCGCTGCCCATGGACTTCGCCCCGTGCTACGCCCCGCCCGTGAGCGAGCGCGACCTGAGTCAGTATCGTCCCAATGTCGGCGTGGTGCTGTTTCACCCCGACGGCCGGGTCTGGCTTGGCCGGCGCGTCGGCGCGCCCGAGCCCTGGATCTGGCAGTTCCCCCAAGGGGGCGTCGATCCGGGCGAGGACCTCGAGGCCGCCGCCCACCGCGAGCTGTACGAGGAGACCGGGGTGGTCTCGATTGCCCCCCTCGGCCGCACCAACGAGCCGATCGTCTACGACTTCCCGCCCGAGGTGCTGGCCGCCGACGCCGCCCGCGGCCGGGCCGGCTGGCGCGGCCAGCGCCAGACCTGGTTCGCCTTCCGCTTCACCGGCGAGGAGGCCGAGATCGACCTGGAGGCCCACGGCGAGGTCGAGTTCGATGCCTGGCGCTGGGCCAGTCTTGACGAGGCTCTGGCCGGGGTTGTGCCGTTCAAGCGCGCCGCCTATGCCGAGGTGATCGCCGCCTTCCGCCATCTGGCGGGCTGACGCCGGCTGCCCGACCGGCTAGATCGCGCCATGACCGACGCCCCCCCGCCCCCGACCTGGGGCCCGATGCGCAGCTTCGGGCGCATCCGCTCGCGCACCCTCAAGCCGCGCCAGGCCGCCCTGTTCGACACCCTGCTGCCGGCCATCGCCGTGCCGGATCCGGCGGCCGGCCCGATCGATCCGGCCGCCCTGATACCCGGCGCGACCGAGGTCTGGCTGGAGATCGGCTTCGGCGGCGGCGAGCATCTGGCCGAGCAGGCAGCTCGCCGGCCGCAGGCCCTGATGCTCGGCTGCGAGCCCTTCCTGAACGGCGTCGGCTCGGCGCTGCGCCATGTCGAGGAGCGCGACCTGAAGAACGTCCGCCTGCACGCCGGCGACGCCCGCGAGGTCATGGCCGCCCTGCCCGACGCCTGTCTCGACCGTGTGATGATCCTGTTCCCCGACCCCTGGCCCAAGGCCCGCCACGCCAAGCGCCGGCTGGTGCAGACCGATACGGCGGCAGAGTTCGCCCGCCTGCTGAAGCCCGGCGGAACCGTGCGCTTCGTCACCGACTGGAAGGACTACGCCGACCGGGCGCTGGAGCGGTTCCTCTCCACCCCCGGACTCGTCTGGCAGGCCGAGGCGGCTGACGACTGGCGCCTGGCGCCCAACGACCACGTCACGACGCGCTACGAGGAGAAGAAGCTCGGCGACACCGCGCCGGTGTTTCTGGAGTTCAGGCGAGAGGCGTGACGCGGTGCCGCTATGCCGCTGTCACATCGATCCCGGAGCCATCGTGACCCGTGGGGTCATTCCCGATGGGAGACCCCAGCGGCCGCTCGCCTGAAAGAATAGCAATATCCATATCTTCGATTCATGACCTTAACCCTTGCGGGGGGACGCGTCGCGTTTACCTGCCATTTACGAAGAACGGCGTTCGATGGAGGTCGAATCATCGGATCAGGAGCGGCTGTCATGCGAATCGGACATGCGGGCACGATCCTGCTGTTGTGCATGGCGGTGGCGACGGCCGTCGCGGCAACCTCGAACATCAGTGAGGCATGGCGCGAACGGCAGCAGGCGCTTCAGTTGCGAGACTGGATCGAGACGCGCACAATTCTGAGCCGCGTCACAATCTCGCTGTCGCTCGAACGCTCGATAACCCAGGTTGGCCTGCGCCTCCCGATCGTCCTGCCCGACCGGTTCAGGACCTTGCTGGACACCCAGCGCGAAAGCGTTGACGATCAGTTCGACTCGCTCGAAGGCCGCGCCGGCGAGATCAGGCTCCATCGTCGCGAGGCGTTCCTGACGCGTGTGGCCGAACTGAGGGGCGAGCTTGCGCAGCTGCGGCAGGCCGCCGATGCAGACCTCTCCCGCGCCCAACAAGAGCGTTCGGCCGGTGCGGTCGCCCTTCCTGACAGCTTCAAGGCGCATATTGAGCGCTGGCAGGCCTCCCGGCTCCTGCTTGAGTCTGACACCGCCAGGGTGCCGGCGGCCGCGAGTTTTGAGGCGAGCATCCAGGACCTGTCATGGGAGCTGCGAGAGTTCGCCGGACGCGAGCGGACTTATCTGGCGATCGCCGCCGCCAATCGCTCTGCGATTTCGGCAGCCGAACTCCGGGAAATGCATGTTCTCGACGTCGCCGCCCGGAGAGCCTGGGAACAGCTGACGATCCTTCTGGCCGAGGAGCGCAGGGTCAGTCCCGCCCTTCAATCTGCCGGTGCCAGCGTTCGGGAGGGCACGTTCGGGCGTTACGCAGAACTCCGGACGCGCATGCTGGCCGCCTCGGGAGCCGGGGAGTATCCAGTGTCGTTCGACGAGTTCTTCGGTGCCTCCGCGGACGCGCTTCGGCTTGTCGAGGACCTGAACTTCGCCGCGGGCGACGGCGCTGCAGCGTCGATCGTGGCTCTGGAGACGAGCGCGACCCGGGCCCTTGTGATCAATCTCGTCATCGTCCTGGCTCTCACGGCGGGGCTCGCGCTCGCTGCATGGTTCATCCGCGTCAGGGTTTCCGGCCGGATCACGAGTCTTTCCGGGACCATGGAAGCCATAGCCGGCGGTGACCTTTCCCGAGACATCAAGGGGGCGGATGATCGCGACGAGCTCGGTCAGATGGCGCGCGCGCTGGTCGCCTTCCGCGACGCCGCCGTCGAGAAGCTGCGGGTCGAGGCCGAGGCGGCCGAAGCCCGCGAGCAGGCCGAGATCGAGCGCAAG
>Ga0068877_10000044_pt1 | contig 103358 bp, 71 predicted proteins | sample NOAtaG_FD_66437 | JGI IMG/M metagenome (GOLD analysis project Ga0068877, IMG submission 66437) | Freshwater lake microbial communities from Lake Erie, under a cyanobacterial bloom - NOAA_Erie_Diel6S_1000h metaG | ecosystem: Environmental > Aquatic > Freshwater > Lake | place: USA: Ohio, Lake...
ATAAAACAATCCTGGTCACCGGGAGTACGCTCGAGATTGCCCACCATGACAATTTGATTGGGAGTATTGGTGTACTCCATGTCGCGCGCTTCATCCTTGCCGGCTTTACCAAAACTTTTGCGCCAAATTTCATTGCCCTGAAAGTCGGTCTTAATCAGCAGAATCTGTTGTTCCAACGCGCCAGCTTGCGGCTTGGTCGTGTTTCCCAACAAATAGAATCCATCGGCCGCCACCAGCATATCCACCCCCTCCTGGTTGCCATCTTCGCCAAAGTATTTGATAAAAACTTTCTCGGAGGGATCATCTCCGGTGAGCGCACAACCCGACCAACCTAACACCGCGAAGCAGATGCAGACGGTGATCAAAAATCTACTTCTCATCCCCTTCATTTTTCTTACTACTGAACACTTTTGCTATCCCCTTCAACCCCTTGCTGCGTTTGCGCGGATAGTATATCGGTCTCATGAAACCAACGGTAATCAGCACAGAGTTCATGGCATATTCTTCGCCAACCCATCCGTATCGTGTAATGTTTTCTGCAAGCGTGGTGCCATCGCCATAATAGAGTTCATTGGTATTGGCCAACCGCGTGAGCCCCCCCATATACCGCGCCTCAGCAAAAAGAAAGTCCTTACCCCACTTGTATTTTACACCACCCCCGATGATAAATGATGTTGAGATAAGGCTTTGCTTGGATTTCAACGCGATATCCGGGCCAGACACCGGAACCTCACTACCACCATCCGTGCGCATGGTCAATTGAACTTCAGCCCGATATTGCAGCAACGTGTTGAAGGCCATGCCGGCAAATCCATAGGGCCGAATATCCCCCTGATCATCCTGATACTTGATATACAGCGGGATATCAAACCAGGTTTGTTTGTGAATAGCCGATTGAAAATCGTTTCCTAAAATACCATCATAGGTACGTCTAAAATTCCGGAAAGCCAAAATACCTTCTGCGCACAAGCTCACGTTATCGCCAACATTCAAATCGATGCCAACGCCCAGTTGCCATCCCGGACGAATCAGCGAGCGGGTATTGACAGGCGTAGGAAACGTATTCACATCAAAAACCGTGGTTGGAAACGCCCCATTGAGGCCCACGAAAAACCGGGGAGTGATAACTGGGGCAGCGGTAAACTTGCTACTGAGGTAAACAACCTCAATCTGATCTATTTTTTCTGTGGGAATAAACTCCGGATCGGCTTTTAGAACACTGAGGTAACTGCTGTCTGCCGCAAGGGGTTCATCAATGATCAAATAAACCTGGCAGAGTAACAGATAGCCCCGCTTTCGTTGTTCGTTTGTTGCCTGGGTCAGCACCGGGGCGAGGAGAGCCGGGATGCCATAAAAATGCCCCGCATTAAATTCACCAACTGCCTGCTGCAACACCAGCTCGACATCATCGGAACTGCGGGGTACATCCTGAGCCACTGCCCAGCTACTGCCGAAGAAGACCGCGATCATGAAAGCCGCACGCAACATCATCACAAGGGTTTGATTAGCAACTTCTGACATGTATTCTCATAAGGTATTTTTTTTGTGTCTTTGCTGACGTATAAATACCATTCGTCCCGAGTCATGTTTCGCGTAAGTTTGGGGCATACCAACTCCGCCAGCATACGGGAATCGGTTGGCCATATGCGAACCTCACCCTCATTACATGACGCAATCAAGTTTTTGGAATCGTGTGTGAAGGCAATATCCCATACATTACCATTGTTATTATCCATAACAATCGGCAAATCCTCTTCGTGGTCCACAACCCACAGCAGAAGCCTTCGATCGTACCCGGCTCCCGCTACCAGATCACCGTCTGGACTAAATTCCACCGATGACACCCCCGCCCGATGCCCCGTTAACGTCTTTAAGATGATCTTCTTCTCAGTATCCATCAACTTTACCACACCACGCTGGGGCAGGCCTTTCTCATTTAACAACTCCATTCCATACGCAATTTCAGGTCTTGTTGGATGAAACGCTATTGACAAAACTCGATTTGGAGCTTCATCCCTCAGCAGAGAATAACTCTTCGCTGCAAGATCAATTTCAAAAATCTGTCCGGTGGATGCCACGGCAATAACGGCTTGTGTTACCGGGTGAACGGCAATCGACTTAAGCGCCACCGGCAGTGTAGTGATCAGGCTGCTTTTGCCATTTGATGGATTCGTTAGCCGTAACGTACGATCAGCGCCAATTGAAAGGAATCCGGAATTGTCGGGCAAGAATTCCACGTCATTAACAAATCCCCGGTGAACATTAACCACGCGGGGTTTCGAGCCTTCTTCGGCAAGCGTATACACCTGCAGGGAAGACGAGTCACTGCCGTTCACGAGGTATTTCTCATCTGAGCTAACGGCTATCACGCGGTTAGGGAAGCGGTTGGCTCCAACTTCCGCTGATATTTGCTTGGTTAGGTAATCACCTTTGTAAATAACACCATCATTACCGGTGGTATAGAATGTAGAACCTTTTGCCAAGGCCAGGGAGAACATCTTATTGCGCTTGTTGCCGGGCACCTTAGCCGCGTTGTAGGTGCTGCCGTATAGCTTGGTCAAAGACGAATACAAACCTCGGAAAATGTAGGGGTCATACTTCGCCCCCTGGTTGTCCGTATGGAAAAGGAAACCCTGCATGGCAAATAAACCCGCAAGTTCTTTATCATCCATTGTTTCCGCTTTGGCGGCTAACTGTTGCGCAATCGAAAGCATGAGCAATTGGTTAGCCTGCTTGTAATTGAGATCAGCGATTTTGTAGGCAGCCCGGGCACTATCGCGTGCTGCGCTCGCAAAATTGCGCTGCCGGTTTGCTTCATTCAAACTAGCAATTGCCAGGTTACGTTGCTTCTGTGCGTCTGCATACGCAATCTGCAACTCCCGCTCGCGTTGTTCGAGTATCGTATTCTGCCGCTCAACTTCCTGCAGGCTAAGTCTTGCCCGATTTCGTTGAATATGAGCCTCTTCCCTTTGCTCTTCTGCGTAACGCTGAGCCTCGCGGGCGATATCGCGCTCCTTTTCCGCCTCCCGGGCATTTGTCTCAGCTTGTATTTGCTGGGTCAATCCGAAAAAGAATAATCCAATGGCGGCCACCAAAAAAGCCGCCAAAATGATATTGACGATCCGGGATCTGCGCAGTAATCGCTTCTGCAACATCTCCTGATTGCGAAGTTCGGCCTCATACGTAATGCGGCTGGTATCCAAAAAGACAACGGCACGCTCAAATGCTTCATCGTATCGTTGTGCCCACGTTCGGGTGGGGCGTTGTTTTTTCTGCCAGTTCAGAGCCAATTGTAAATCCGGTGGTCGCCACAAACTGGTTTTACCGATTTGATACATCGCTGCCGCATGCGACAAGCGCTTGTACATCTGGGCCGATTCGTGCTCTTCATCTACCCAACCCGACAACCGGTTCCATATCCGCATCATGCTCTCATGCGAGAGCTCAATGAGTGTATCCTGAGTCAACTTGGATTGACTTCCGGGCATCAAAAACGACCGGCCGGGTTGCCGAAAACGCTCAATCACCGGAATCACTTCAGACTCTGGCGCAGCGGCCAGTTCAGCTACTACTTTAAGCTTTGCGGGTCTGCGTACCCCGAGATTGTCCTGGCTGCGATCCGTTATTGCTTTGAACAAGACCTCAGCAATTTCCTTTTCCCGTGAACTGAGTTCGTCAAAGGCCTCGTTGGCGTGCAACGAAAGTGCCTGGCTGATTTTACCAACGGCATTGTAATGACGCAAGTCCATCGGCTCGCCCGGATCCCGGTTAACCACCCAGTAATCCCAGGTGCGCATAAGCGCATGCTGCATAATCGGCAACTGATCCTGGCTTTCCCCGACATCATTCAATAACCGCTTGACCAAACGTGGAGAAATTCGCCCGCCTCCTACCGCCACAGGCCCCTCAACAGCGAGCTTCTTTTGTTCCCGCGTCATTTGCGGAACCAAGTAGTTTGAGGTATTAATCACCTGGGTGAGTCTAGGAAATATCGAACACTCCCCAATGAAGTCGGAGCGCATGCTAAACGTCACATACACCTGCACATCGCGCTGGTTGATCGACTCTAACAGCAGGTTGACATATAGAGCCGCTTCATTGACGGCTTCATCCTGGCCTTCAATTCGATATAGGAACAACTCTTCAAACTGATCAACTACAATCAGGATATTTTCAGACGCCTTTTGCTGAATGTAGCGCGAAACTTCAGCCAACCCGTGGGAACCGCTGCGAAGTACACTTGTGAATATCGACTGATACACGAGGCGGTCTTCCTCTCCTATAGCACCGGACTGAACATGAACATCCGTAAGCGCAATGGCCAAGTTTTGAATGGGCGACTGCCCGGGGCGCGTTTTGACCACCCGCCAGTCCGGACCCGATTCGGTTGCAAAGCCGCCAAACAATGCCGGAATTACTCCGCAGTTTATCAAACTCGACTTGCCACTTCCCGAATGCCCCATCAAAGTCACAATCCGGTTAAGCGCCAGCTTCATAATAATTTCGTCAACCTGGCCTTCACGGCCAAAGAACAAGTGGGACTCATCAGCTGAAAACGGACGTAAGCCTGGAAACGGATTAGCCCCTATCTCCATAGGTACCACCACGGCCTCTGGGGCGGAAACCTCAGCCTCTTCATTTAATCGAAATGAATAGTTCTCAGCCATTTCTATAAAAAACCGACCTCTAAGTTGACTAATCGAGCCCGTTTATTGCAAAAAATACGCCCTTTAGTTGTTCAAGTTGAAAAAATGCCCGCGCAGCAAAAAGGTCAAAAACATTTAAAAATAGGCGTATTTCAGATATATTCCAAAAACTGGTCGGTCAATTTCATATTTCCGGCCAGTAGTTCATAGAATCTTTCCTTGTTTAAAACCAACAAGTCGCTGGCTTCGCGGGCCACCAACAGGTTGGCCTGATGCGTTCCGGCCAGCGATAAGGCTTCGCCCACAAATGCTCCTTCGTGTATGTCCTTGAAAAACCGGCCCTGCCGATACACCTGCAGAGACCCGGCCATTACCAGAAAGAATGAATGGTTCGTCCTGTCATCGACTGACAACGTTTGTCCCTCGTTTACCGACACCTGTTCGCCCATTTCAGCAATGTAGGACAGATTGAGCCCTGATATCCCGCGGAAGGCCGGCAATGATTCCAGAAAGACGACTTCCTCATACAGGCGTTTGCGCTTCGCTGGTCCCGGAAGTACAACAGCATCCAGAGCCCGTGCCAATTCATATGGTAAACGACTTCTGTTATTCAGGTACTCCTGGTCATCAATCTGATAAAGAGCCCAGGCCGCCTGCTGCCGAATCAAGGCATCCTGATTGAAGATCTGAGCAATCAAATCAAGCTTGAAATAACCAAGTTTGCGTTCCCCCACGCGCTGAAGAACACAGGCCTTTGTCCAGCGGTTGGTTTGAGAAAAATCCCGATTGATGATAAACTTCAGCGCGAGTTGATCATCCAGAAGTATCCGAGGGTAGAACACGTCAAGACGGTTAACCTTTTCTCCATTTGAGACATCATCCAGAACAGGGATCACCCGTTGCTTAAGCTGTTCCGACAGAAAGACATCCAGCAACTCAATAGCAAAGGCCGTTCCTTCAGCCGTGCCACTGTCAATATTCTCTTTTACCAATTGTATCGATTGGGTATCATACAACATGGCCAATAGCATGTACATATGCTGAATGTCATTTTGAATCTCCCCTTGCAAGGCTATCTCCAATTCTGGCGTCTCACCAATCTCGATACTTTCCAACGCATTGAGGTTCCAGGCAATATCGCCTATGTCGCTCTCGATGGCATATTTGATTCGTGAAATCTGCGCAATGCCTGCTTTAAAACCAGCATTACCTAAGGCAAGCAAAACCTGAGACACGAGAACCTTATCCGGATAATCAATCTTGTTCCAAAGCAGATCTTTTGCCCTGGGTGTACCAATACGGCCCATGACCTGAATGATTCGTATCAGGGTGTTGGTTGGTTGGCCTGAACGGTAAAACGCGCTCTCCAAAACCGGCACAGCCTTTTCACCAATAACCACCAACGCATCCATGGACGGTGCGCTGAAAGAGGGATGATTTAGGTTTTCAATTAACGCGTGTATCACCTCACTGTTAAATCGCTTAACAGCCGTTTGAATAGCTGTTTTGCGCACGAGCGGCTCGGGGTCGGCCAATAACTCAATAAGAAACGAAATGTTTTCCTCTGAACCGGAATGCAGTAAAAGTTCAGCCGCATACTGACGATCTTTTGAAGCCGTTGATCGCGACAGGTTGCGCAATCGAGTTTTTGTTATCTCTCCACCGCTTTCAAGAAAAGATATTAACTCAGACTTGGGCAGGGTTTTGCGCCCATCGACCACCTGGTTGGCGTCCAACTTAACTACATATAACTCCGATACCGAAAGACCCTTCAACTCGTTGAGCCGCTGCTGGGCAAATTCCCGCACCTCATCGTACTGATGCTTTACCAGTGAACTGATCCACCCGGAGACGCGGCCCGGTTCAAGTTTTTCCAACAGCTTAAAGGAAAAGATCGCGCGATCGGCCTGATCATCCATAACCATTCGTTCAAGCTTTGAAATCACCTGCCCCTGGCCCAAGTCCAGCTTTTGCTGCGCCCCTTCCCGCTCCTCCAGCTTTTCCCGAATCTTGTCTCGGTAACCGGCATAGAGCTTCGATGCAAGCAGAATATACACAAGAGCGACAACCGCAACAATAGCCGGAATCCAGATAATCTTGAAAGCAGGCATCAGGCTAAATACAAAAATCAACAAGCCAGCAAGGAACCGCCCGGTCTCGCTGATTGAGCCTTCCACCTTGGTTTGAATGCTGAAGCGCTGACGGGCATTGAGCGGTACGAATAACAACTTGTAAATCGGGCTTTCCAGTGAATCGCGCAGCGTTCCGTTAAACAACCGCATGAGAGCCACCATCACAAAAAAGAATGCAATTGAACTACCCGCACCGGCCTCTGAAAAACCATAGATAGACCCCATGACAACCGCACCCACGGCAACAAGACCAACAACAATAGGAAGCACGAGCAGCGAAGCATGAACACCATATATACTAAGCAGGCGATCGTTTATCACCAGCTGCATAAGTAAACTTAATGCGTAAGTTGTACCGTAGAAGTAGGCAAGAAAGTCGGTGAGCTCACGTGCTGAGGTAAACTGCTGGTTGAGCAGATTCTGGAAGGAGTACTGACTTAGCACAAAACTCACCATACTGGTGACCAAAAACAACGACAGGAGAAGGATGTATCGGTTACCAATTATCTTCCTCAGTTTCGTCTCGGCCCGCACACCGATGTCTTCATCGCGCGGATCATTTTTGATCAATGTGTATTTGCGACCGATGTACACGAAGCAGCCCAACGAAGCCAGGATAGAGAGGTTGCTGATGACGAGATAGTCCTGTGTATCGGGGATGAACGAAGCCGTCAACGGGATAAGAAAAAAGGAGATCATGATAGCAATCAACTGGCCGGTATCAATCCAACCAATGATGCGTTTGGACTGTTTGAAATTGAATAGCCGACCAAATACGCCCCAATAAATCAGTAACAACACGATGTTAGACGGACCCGTCAAGATGTAGATGTAAAAAAGCAAATACGGCTCCCAGGCCGGATCGCCAAACACGAACAAAAGGTAGAACGCGGATACCTGGAAAACGATGAACGAGATGCCGGCAATCGCCAGGTTGATAAACTTCACCCGGCTCTGAAAAAACGAAAAGGCACCGGTGGCGACAATTCCCAACAACCCGGAGGCCAGGAACGCCTTATCCAGATGTTGGCTCATGCGGTTCAGGAAAAGCGAGTCGGCCGTGTTTTGAAACGTGGCAACGAATATGCCCATGAAAAACCCTGCCGACAGCATCAGCAAGACCTGGCTTCGTTCGTCAGCCCGAACGTTCAGGGAACTAAGGACGCGATCAATCACCTCAAAAAGTTACGAGTAGTTTGGTCAAAGATAAAAAAACCCTGCTGCTTTCGCGGCAGGGTCTCCAATGATTTCAATCGGTGTTACTTCTTTTTTGCAGCGGTGCTGTCCGCTTTAGCCGGGCTCTGCTTTTCGGCCTGATAAGCGGAGTTCAGACCGGCAATCACGTCTTTTGTAATATCAATGCTTTCACCGGCATACAGAACATCACTGGCCTGATCAAACTTGAGCACCACCGAAAGTCCCTTTTCCTGGCCATAACTCTTCAGGAAACCCGTTACTTTGGTATAGAGCTCGTCATTCATTTTGGTTTGCTCGTTCGACAAGTCCTGAGCCAGGCTCTGCCGATAGACCTGCAGATTTTGTTCCTTGTTCGCGAGATCCTGCTCAATAGCCTTCGCCTGACCGATTGTAAGGTTTGACAGGTTGCGCTGGTAATTATTGAATTCATTCTGAAGGGACTGTGCACGATTGCGAAATTCATTATCCATCTTTTTGGCCTTATCCTCCAGTCTATCGCGATTAACTTTGAAGTAGTCGTAGTATTTCAATACCGAGTCGGAGTTGATGAAGGCGAGCTTAACCTCACCGGGTGCTGCCGTGCCGGCATCCGTGCCGGAAGTGCCCGGCCTGGCGAACTGGAGGTAAAAAAGCACAGCCACCGCCACCAGCAACACCGCATTCAGAATTAAGGACAGATTTTTCATGACTTGATTTCTTCGTTTTTTGAGCCGGTAAATATAGCTGAAATTGTCACTCGCCCGAAAAATCGGATTTGATTTGAAAACTGTACAGATCCGGGTCTGTACGGGTATCAGCGGCCCGATACCGATCAATGAATCGTTGAATTTGCGTGGGGGAAATAACCGGTACGTTCAGGGCCGCATCTATTCCAAGGCCCCACTCATGCTCTAGATCTTCTTCAATAAACTCCTGGACTTTTACCTCCTCTTCTTCCTGCAATTCCACCATTACTTCTGCGAGTGCTTCTGCCACCTGGGCGTCCAGGTCGGGCTCCGATTTGTCCGGGTCATAACCCGGAAACTTTTCCGCCACGCGGGCTTCGGCAATTTCCAGCACTTCACTTTCGTGGTGCAGCCGCAGCGTATAAAGCATTATATCGGCCACGATTGGCTTTCCGTCCCGGTTCAACAAAAAATAAAAGTGCGCATACTCCTCCCCGGATTCCTGCTCATCCAGCCAATACTCACGGCCTGTAGCACGAATCTTTTTTGAATAAACGTCAACGGCTTCTTCGCGTGTCATTCCTTAAACCATTCAGCATACATCGGATAGTTACGGGCCGTGCGGGCGATGACTTCGCGCATCTCGGGCCCGGTGTCTTTTACTTTTTTGGCCGGCATACCGGCATAGATGCTATCCGGCTCCACGATCGTGCCGGGCAGCACCACGGCTCCGGCCGCAATGACCGAGCCTCGCCCAATCACCGCATCGTCCATAATAATCGCGCCCATGCCGATGAGTACATCATCCTCGACTGTACATCCATGCACCACGGCTGTATGGGCAATCGACACGCGCGAGCCAATCACGGTCTTGGCCTTTTGGTACGTGCAGTGAATAACCGCCCCGTCCTGAATATTCGTATCGTTTCCGATTCGAATGGAATGAACGTCACCGCGCACCACTGCATTGAACCAAACCGTGCAGCGCTCCCCCATCACCACATCTCCCACCACCACGGCATTATCGGCTATAAAACAGCCCGAACCGAATCGGGGCTCAAAACCTCTGACTTTCTTTATAATCGGCATACTTCCATTAGCTGACAAACTGTCATTTTCTTGAACTAAATGTGCTAAATTTGCGTCTCTTTTATGGAAAAATGAAGGAACTAGTAGAAGATATTGGGATTTTGGACGAGGCGCACCAGCCCTGCGAGGTGGTTAAGACTACGGAAAACAGCCATACCGGGCAGAAGCGCAAGCTGTACATTGAAAGCTACGGTTGCCAGATGAATTTTTCTGATAGCGAAATTGTGGCTTCCATCCTTCAAAAAACGGGATTTGATACTACATCCCGGGCTGAAGAGGCAGACGTGATCTTTTTGAACACGTGCTCCATTCGCGAAAAAGCGGAACAAACGGTACGAAACCGGCTCACCCAACTGAATGGTCTGAAAAAGCAAAAGCCAGAACTCACGGTCGGTATCCTGGGTTGCATGGCCGAGCGGCTCAAGACCCAATGGCTGGACGAAGAGAAGATTGTTGACCTCGTGGCCGGGCCAGACGCGTATCGCAATCTGCCGCACCTGATTCAACAAGTGGATGAAGGCGACAAGGCCGTCAATACGTTTCTGTCGCGGGAAGAAACCTACGGAGACATTACTCCGGTGCGGCTGAATTCAAACGGAGTAACGGCATTCATCTCCATCATGCGCGGGTGCGATAACATGTGTTCCTTTTGCGTGGTACCCTTTACGCGCGGTCGCGAACGAAGCCGTGATCCCCACAGTATTGTGGCCGAAGCCCGTGACTTGTTCACCAAGGGCTACCGCGAGGTGACGTTGCTTGGCCAGAACGTGGATTCCTATAAATGGAGCCCAGAGGAAAACAACAAAGCACGGCTCGAAAAAAAAGAGCCGGCATCCGTTGTTACGTTTGCTCAGCTCCTGGAACAAGTGGCACTGGTTCACCCCGACCTTCGCGTGCGTTTTTCAACTTCGCATCCTAAAGATATTACCGATGATGTGCTCCACACCATGGCGCGCCACGAGAACATCTGCAAGTACATTCATTTGCCCGTGCAAAGCGGCAACAGCCGGATTCTGGAGTTGATGAACCGCGGGTATAGCCGCGAATGGTACCTGGGCAAGGTGGCCCGCATCCGGGAATTTTTGGGCGATGATTGCGGCCTGAGCTCCGATATGATCACCGGCTTCTGCTCGGAGACGGAAGCGGAACATCAGGAAACGCTATCCTTAATGGACATGGTGAAGTACGACTTCGCCTATATGTTCTATTATTCCGAACGCCCGGGCACCCTGGCGGCCAAGAAACTTTCTGACGATGTAACTGAAGACATCAAAAAGCGGAGGCTTCAGGAGATCATCAATAAGCAAACGCGCCATTCCCTTGAACGGTACCAGCGCGATGTAGGCAAAGTGGAAAAGGTTTTGATCGAAGGAGATTCCAGGCGATCGGCTGATTTTTGGCAAGGCCGCACCAGTTCGAATAAAGTGGTAGTGTTCGCCAAGGGAAATGAACAAAAGGGCACCTATGTTCAGGTGAGAATTGACCGATGCACGGGTGCCACATTGTTTGGTCAAGCTGTGCAAAGTATATGATTACCGAACCAGACATTCAGAGCGTTAAGCAACGGTTTGGGATCATTGGAAATGCTCCCGGATTAAACTTTGCCGTGAAGACGGCCATGCAGGTGGCCCCTACGGATATGACGGTGCTCATCACCGGAGAAAGCGGCAGCGGTAAAGAATCCTTCTCCAAGATTATTCATGCGCTGAGTCCGCGCAAACACGGCCAGTTTATCGCTATCAATTGTGGATCCATTCCGGAGGGCACCATCGACTCGGAGCTATTTGGACACGAAAAAGGCTCCTTCACGGGCGCACATGAATCACGCAAGGGATACTTCGAAGTAACCAATGGTGGTACCATGTTCCTCGATGAAATCGGTGAAATGCCGCTGGGTACGCAGGCCCGCCTGCTCCGTGTGCTGGAGTATGGTGAATTCATCAAGGTTGGCTCTTCGAAAGTTCAAAAAACGGATGTGCGGGTGGTGGCGGCTACCAACGTAAACCTCCTGCAAAAAGTGGAGGCCGGTAAATTCCGCGAGGACCTCTACTACCGGCTAAACTCGGTACCCATTTTCGTGCCGCCCCTGCGCGAGCGCGGTCGCGATGTCGAATTATTGTTTCGCAAGTTTGCCACTGACTTTGCTGAGAAATATAAGGTTAAGCCTATTTCACTGACAGACGATGCCAAGGAGATTCTTCTGAAGTATCGCTTTCCGGGAAATATTCGGCAACTAAAAAATCTGGTGGAACAGATTTCCGTGCTGGCCACCGAACAAAAAGAAATCAATGGCGAAACGCTGCTGCGTTACTTGCCACGCGAGACAACACTTCCGGCTTTGTACCAGGATGCGCAATCCGGTGAAAACATCTCGGAGCGCGAAATTTTGTATAAAGTATTGTTTGATTTAAGGCGGGACGTAAATGATCTGAAAAAGCTCGTCTTGGAAAACGGAACCAATCCTGCGAGCACCGCACAGATGCTAAAAGACAACCCTCACCTCTTTAAAGACGTGGCGGCCGCATCACCCGCATCGCCCGCCACCGAGCCCGTGCTGCTTAATATCAACCCGGCCCCGGCCTTTGAACCGGAAGAAGAGACGCACGATGTCTCCTACAAGTCGGAGGACGAATCACTATCGATTGAAAAAAAGGAAAAAGAGCTGATTGAGCGTGCGTTGCGGAAAAACAATAACAAGCGCAAATATGCGGCACGGGATTTGGGTATTTCGGAGCGCACTCTGTATCGAAAAATCAAACAATACGAACTTGAAGAGTAGATTTCGCATCCTGACTTCGATTCTCGTTTTGATCGGAATTACCGCGACCCAATCGTGTGGCGTGTATTCGCTGTCGGGCGCCTCCACTACGGCCGAAACCATTACCGTGGAGGAATTTTTAAACAATACCGATCTGGCCCCCGCCAACATCGCGCAGAATTTCACCAACCGGTTGAAAGATTACTATCAGCAGAACTCAAGCTTGCGTGTAGTACCCGAGGAAGGCCAGCTTCAGATTGAAGGCGTGATAACGGACTACAGGCTGAATCCGTTGGCCCCCGTTTCTAGCGGCACGGACCGCACTACACAGGCTGATTTAACCCGACTAACCATTGCGGTGAGGGTCAACTACGTGGACACTACGGAACCCAAAAACAGCTTCAAAGACCGCAGTTTTAGCTTCTATGCGGACTTCCCAAACACCCAGGACCTTATCCAGGTGCAGGAATCGCTTGAGCGTAAAATTTTCGATCAGATTTTGATCGACATCTTCAATGCCACCATTGCCAACTGGTAGTTGGCCCGCAGCAGGTTTTTATCTACCTTTAAAACCGGTTCAAATTTTTCCCGGTGGATAAGCACGCTTTTCTCAACTTACTCCGGAACTATTCGGCCCTCTCAGCCGATGAAACTCATGCTGTCATTCAACTGCAGGAAGAGTTTCCTTTCAGCCAGGTACTGCACCACCTGGCTGCCCGCGGAGCGCACGATCAACACCTGGCCAATCGGGATTATCAACTTCATCAAAGTGCCATTTATGCTACCGATCGCGCAGTCCTGAAATGGATCATGACCTCTCCGCGCAGTATCCGGGATGAAAAACAAGCGGATGTGCAACCCGACCCGGCACCCAATGGCGAACTGTCACATATGGCCCCCGGCCCCCCCTCAAAATACGACCACCTGGTAACATTGGAAGAGGTGCAAGCCGATGTGGCCCGCTTGAAAGAATTGCAATTGATCTTTGAAGCCCGGTTTGCATCCCCTAACCCGGCAAACGACTCACAGGCGCAAACTGCAACTGCAACATCTCCGATCCAAAAAAGTCAGCCGGTGGCACCGGTCATTGAATGGGTTGTTGCCCCAGAGCCTGTGAATGTCGGTGATGTTTTCATTCAGGATATTCAATCAAAAGAGAAAAAGGGCGATCACAAAACGGTACTACAAAAAGAGCAGGGCGAGATCATCGATCAGTTTATTAAGACACAGCCCACCATGCCGCGCCCGAGGCGGGAATCGGAAACCGAACAGGCAGCCGATCTGTCTACCGAATCGCTCCACCATTTTGGTGAAAGTGTAATCTCGGAAACACTCGTGGAAGTACTGCTGAAACAGGGCAAACGAGAAAAAGCCATTGAAGTCCTAAAAAAGCTCATTTGGAAGTTTCCGCAAAAAAAGGCTTACTTTGCGGCCCAAATTGAAGACCTTAAAAAGTAAGTCATGTATACCGTATTGATTGGATTGGCGATTTTTCTCTCGTTTCTGATGGTGTTGGTTGTGTTGGCGCAAAACTCAAAAGGTGGCGGCCTGACCAGCCAGTTTGGCGGTTCCAGCGCCAGCAACCTGATCGGTGTGAAGAAAACCGGTGATCTGTTGGAAAAACTCACATGGGGTTTTGCCGTAGCCATCATGGTATGCGTGTTGTCGACCACCTTTTTCGATCCGCGCGTGGCCGGAGACAACAATCCTATTTTCCAGAAGGCCGGGGAACAAAAATCTGATCCGGCAGTGGAATTTAACCGCTCCACCACGCCTCAACCCAACGACTCAGCGAAATAAAAGCATTTGGTAATTGAAAAATGCCTCTGACTTGTCGGAGGCATTTTTGTTTTATGCTGCCTGCAAAATGTGCTTGATCAGCAAACGCTTCGCCACCGGCATGAGCGTGGCCTGAAACGGGAGTTGAAGACGAGACAAAATGAGGTAAGCGGATGGATTCGGCAAATCGGTGAATGTGCGAATCAATCTGAGCTTGATCTGCTCGTAGGTGTTAGAGATTGAACGCGGCTCGGTGGCCACATGCTGCGTGTGGAGCCCGCGGGCCTTTTCCTGCGAGCCCTCAAAGAACGTCACCTGATAGCGGAAGACCTGTGTCTCGCGCTCGGGCGGCTGTGTTACGAACAGGTATCCCTCGCGCGAGTATAATGACGTGATTCCGATGGGTGCAATCTCGCATTGGGATTCCACATAATCATAAATCAGTGAGCCTTCATCGAGCGAGGACTTGAACTTCGGAAGCGCATAATCGATTATCGATTCCAATTCGCGCATGACGGCATCGTCCTCCACAATCTGCCTGTACGTGAGTTCCAGCTTGCGCAAACGTTCAGCCGAAAGCTCGCGGGGAAAAGCCTGGTTGAGCATTTGTTTGTTGTCGCGCACCGCCACCAGGTTCCGGTAATGAAAAACCAGATCGCCCATGAAAGGGTAAAGCTCCGTGCGATCAAATGACTGCTTTACCCGTTGCAGGTAGCCCAGCAGTACGTACTTTTTGTATTCGAAATCAATGAGCCCCTCCGTTAACCAATGTTCGTGTAGTCGATCCATACCCAAAGTAATTTCCCTGCTTAATTATACGGAAAAGCGGCCTAATGTGTCAATCTGCCAGATTTGCAGCATTACTGTCATCTCAGGGTGTATATTTGCGGCCCAATACCCCGGGCACACTGAAAAAGTGGCCTAAAAAAGGGGAAAAAAGCCCTTTTGGCACAGAAATCGACATACGGGGATGTCGTTAAAACTGACAACTTTTAACCTTAAATGCATATGGCAAAAATCAACTTTAAACCTAACGAAGACCGCGTGCTGGTGGAGCCCGCAGCGGCTGAGCAGAAAACAGCGTCCGGTATCATCATCCCGGACACGGCAAAAGAAAAACCTCAAAAAGGCAAAGTCGTTGCCGTTGGCGAAGGCCTCAAGGACAAGCCCGTTACCGTTAAGGTTGGCGACCAGATTCTCTACGGCAAGTACTCCGGCACCGAGATCAACATCGATGGCAAAGAGTACCTGATCATGCGTAACTCTGACATCTTCGGAATCATTTAATTCAAATCCAACACCAATAACCATTTACTAATATGGCAAAAGAAATCACATTTGATACCACTGCCCGCGACCGCATCAAGAAGGGCGTTGATAAGCTGGCCGATGCCGTGAAAGTAACGCTTGGACCGAAAGGCCGTAACGTTATCCTCGATAAAAAATTTGGCGCTCCCACCGTCACCAAAGACGGTGTATCCGTTGCCAAAGAAATCGAGTTGAAAGACCCGATTGAAAACATGGGCGCACAATTGGTGAAGGAAGTTGCTTCCAAAACCGCTGATGCAGCCGGTGACGGTACGACTACTGCTACCGTGTTGGCGCAGGCTATCTTCAACCACGGTATTAAGAACGTGGCTGCCGGTGCTAACCCTATGGACCTGAAGCGCGGTATTGACAAGGCTGTAGAGTCTGTTGTTGACAGCCTGAACAAGCAAAGCAAAAACATCAAGGGCTCTCAGGAAATCGCTCAGGTAGCTACCATCTCATCGAACAACGACCAGGAGATCGGTAAGATGATTGCCGAGGCAATGGAGAAAGTGGGCAAAGATGGCGTTATTACCGTTGAAGAAGCAAAAGGTACCGAAACGGAAGTGAAGACCGTTGAAGGTATGCAGTTCGACCGCGGCTATTTGTCGCCCTACTTCGTAACCAATACGGAGAAGATGGAAGCAGATCTGGATCACCCATACATCCTGATCTACGACAAGAAAATCTCTTCCATGAAGGAATTGCTGCCAGTTCTGGAAGCAACGGCACAGACCGGCAAGCCTCTGTTGATCATTGCGGAGGAAGTGGAAGGCGAAGCCCTAGCAACGCTGGTAGTAAACAAGATTCGCGGTGCCCTGCGCGTGGCTGCCGTAAAAGCCCCTGGCTTTGGCGACCGCAGAAAAGCTATGTTGGAAGACATTGCGGTTCTTACCGGTGGCAAGGTGATCAGTGAGGAAACCGGCATGAAGCTGGAAGATGCCCGCCTGGAGTTCCTGGGTCGTGCTGAGAAAATCAACATTGACAAAGACAACACCACGATCGTAAATGGTGCCGGCAAGAAAGCGGAGATCACAGGTCGCATCAACCAGATCAAGGCTCAGATCGAAACTACCACCAGCGACTACGATCGCGAGAAGTTGCAGGAGCGGCTGGCGAAATTATCCGGTGGTGTAGCCATACTCTACATCGGTGCAGCCACGGAAGTGGAAATGAAGGAAAAGAAAGACCGCGTTGACGATGCCCTGCATGCAACCCGCGCTGCTGTTCAGGAGGGAATTATTCCGGGTGGTGGTGTAGCATACATCCGTGCTATTGAAGGCCTGAAGGATGTTAAGACAAATAATGAAGATCAGGCAACAGGAGTGAACATCATTCGTCTGGCGCTGGAGTCTCCGCTTCGCACCATTGTTGAAAATGCCGGAGGTGAAGCTTCCGTTATTGTGAATAAAGTGCGCGATGGCAAAAAGGATTTTGGTTTCAATGCGAGCGAAAACAAATACGAAAATTTCTTCGAGGCGGGTATTATTGACCCCACTAAAGTGGCACGTTTAGCCCTCGAAAACGCTGCTTCGATCGCTGGTTTGTTGCTGACTACCGAGGCCGTGGTAAGCGAGATTCCCGAGAAGAAGGAAGCTCCGGCTATGCCTCCCGGAGGAATGGACGGCATGATGTAATTGCCCATCATACGAGAAAAAGAAAACCCGCTCTAGCAAGCGGGTTTTTTTGTTTTGGTCAAAACCGCCATCTTGGTCTCCCACTTATGGCAGCGTTCTCCTCTTTTGCCGAATTTGCAGCCTTTCTGATGCTGTATGTAGCGCGCGCTGACGGGCAACTTCACCACCTGGAAGAGGAAATACTGAAGGAACGACTCCGCTACTTTAGCCGGGAAACCGAAACGCTGCTGGAAAAGTTCTACGCTATGACTGCCGAACTGGAAGACCCAAAGTTCACCAGTGTGCTACGCGAAAACCTTGACAGCCTCACACCGGTAAGCGCTCAAGACCGGGAATATCTCATTAAAAGCTTGTATGCCATTGTAAACGCTGATGGGCGTGTACAAGCAGAAGAAACCCAGGTAATGAAACGCCTGCGGGAAATCCTTTTTATACTGGCGGTTTAGTCCTTCTTGGTTGCCGTGCGGTATAATATGCCACACATGGCCACGAAGAAGGCAACACCGAGCAAAAAGTACCAACGCTCCCCCAGCGATTCGATCATGTTATGCTCGTAGCTCAATTTTTTCATGAGATTTTCATCTACCACCATCAATATGGCAGCAAAAACACCTGTCAAAGCACCACCAGCAATAAGTCCTGTAGCGAAGAGACTGCCCTTACCTAAATCATCCTGCTCTCGGGGTTCATTTCTCTTTTCTGCTCGGTAGTCCACGTATCCCTTAATGGCACCTCCAATAAAAATCGGCAAAGTTGTTGCCAAGGGCAGATACAATCCAATTGCGAATGCAAGTGCCTTGATTCCACAAAGTTCAATCATCACGGCTATGAAAACGCCAACCATAACAAACTGCCAATCGAGATTGAATGAAAGAATGCCACGGGCCAACGTGGCCATTAAAGTCGCTTGGGGCGCAGAAAACTCCTCGCTTCCAATCGCATGTGTGATTCCTTGAGCTAACATGTCCTGGGTTGGCCTATCCAGTACTTTGACTACCAAGCCAATGGCAACAGACGAAACAATGGCGCCCAAAAACAAGGCGATCTGCTGATAGCGTGGCGTAGCCCCCACAATGTAACCTGTTTTGAGGTCCTGAGAGGTTGCACCCGCATTTGCAGCCGCGATACAAATCATTCCCCCAACAACCAGCGCTAGTGGCTCATAGAGTTTACCGCTCCAGCCTACCGCTGTAAAAATCAGGCATGTACCCATCAGGGTGGCAATGGTCATGCCTGATATTGGGCTATTGCTCGACCCGACCAGCCCCACAATACGACTGGCAACGGTCACAAAAAAGAAACCAAAAACAATTATCAATACGCCAATCAAAAGCTTTTCAACGATGGTATCTCCGGGAATGACCTGTCCGGGTAGCAAAGCAATGAGTGCTACAAGCACCAAACTTCCTATGATGACTACTTTGAAAGACAAATCACGCTCGGTGCGCACCATGCCTGCTTCTCCCTTTTCTTTTAGGGATTTAAGACTGTCGCTGAATGAACTCACAATTGTAGGAATCGTCTTCATTAACGTGATGAACCCCCCAGCGGCCACAGCCCCTGCGCCAATCTGCCTGATATAAGCGCGATAAATCGCGTCTGCATAGCTTCCAAAAGTGCCTGTAACCGGATCCCATTGCGCGGGTCCGCCACCCGGCTTCGTAATGTCTGCGAGGTAACCCAGTTTTACCAATTGTAAAGCAATTGTTTCAGCCGGCACCAACGTGGCTAAAAGTGGAATCATAACATACCAAGCCAGCACAGATCCAGCTACAAGCACAGCACTAATTTTGAACCCAATAATGTAGCCGACACCCAGGTACTCGGGAGTGATTTCACCGCGTGTGGCAGCAGACGGCCAAAACTTGTTCACCTGGCTGGTGACATAAGAAGGTGTTTCTGCGATCACATGAAGCACTTTCTGGAGAATGGCATAGCCAAACGCTACGCCCATACCGATGAAAGCTGTTTTCGCAAAGTCACCACCTTTTTCACCTGCCTGCAGTACCGAGCCGCAGGCCGTTCCTTCGGGATAGGGCAACGTGCCGTGTTCTTTGACAATCAGCGATCTGCGCAACGGAATCATCATAAGTGTACCCAGCATGCCTCCAAATGCAGCCAAGATCAGGATGGTCAGATAGTTAAAATACCCTTCGCCCACACTCGTTCCGTTTTCACCCGGTGAGAGAAACAAAAATCCGGGCAGGGTAAACACCACGCCTGCAGCTATCGATTCTCCCGCTGATCCCGTGGTTTGAATGATATTATTTTCTAGGATGGTCGTTTTCAGAAACTTGCGACCAAGTGTAATGGCGATCACTGCGATTGGAATGGAAGCCGAAACGGTGAGACCCGCCTTGAGAGCCAGGTAGACCGTGGAACATCCAAACAAGATACCAAACAGCACCCCGAATACAACCGACTTAACGGTGAACTCCGCAATGTTTTGCTCGGGCGCGATGTAAGGTTTGAACGCTTTATTAGCTTCCATAGATTAACGGGTAACAATTCGATTATAAACAATCATGAGTAGCGTAGAGGTGATTCCGATGGCCGACAGTGTATACCACATCATGGCCGGGTTAGTTTCCAGATAAGAGCCCCTCAGCCAATCAGCAATAATGCCGGCCGTGAATGACCCAATGGCCACCGGCAAAAAGGCGAAACCCATGAAGGTGCCCACCTGATCCTTCGGAGCCAGCGAACTCACATATTCATAAAAACGGGGCGCCTGCGTAGCCTCGCCAAGTGCAAAAACGGCAACCCCCACGATGGCCGCCAGCACGGTACCGCCCACACCAATGATAATCCACGACAGGCTGGCAATGGTGAAGCCAATGATAATGGCTGTAACCGGCCGCAATTTACTGACCAAGGCTGTTACCGGAATCGTAATCAGGATAATGGTCCACGCATCCACAATCTCCAAAAACTCAAATGCCTCGTAGTGAAGCACGTCCGTCACATAAAATGGAAATGAATAGAAGATCTGCCAGAACATCATCCAGAATCCGGAGAAAATAAGAAGGAAGCTCATGAACTTGATGTTGCGAAACACCAACAACATGTCGCTAAACACTTTAGCGAACGTTTTGGGCTCACTTGCTTCGCCCTCTGGCTCTTTAAAGAAAAACCAGGCACCAAAGAAAAGGAATAACGAAGTGATGGACGACATGACCAGCACAAACTCAATCCCTAAATCGGTGCGAATAAAATAGGCAATCATGGGCCCGATCGCTCCGCCCAGGTTAACCAGTGTGTAATAAATGGAAAAACCCAGAGCTTGTGACTGCGGCTTTGACGTTTTAGCTACCGTTCCTACAACACACGGCTTGATCAGCGATCCGCCAATAGCGGTCAACATGAGAACGATAATGACGTAATTCTTTTTCCCAATAGCATCGGAAAGGGCCTGGCCATATTCCATTCCGGCCAGTCCGATTAGAAAGTAACCCAGACAGAATATGGCAAAGCAGGCCATCAACGTCCTCTTGAAGCCATATTTGTCAACAAAGACTCCCGCCACAATCGGCAATGAATACAGCACCGCATTAAAAAGGCCAGCTAAAAAGCCAGCCTCTTCGTTTAAGCCCACCTTGTTAGCTAAAAAAACAGTGAGAACCGATTTTGATCCGTAATACGCAAGTCGCTCAAACAACTCCAACGTGTTGGCCACCCAGAACGTGGGATGAAAACCGGTGCGAATCTCCTGCCAGCGCTGGGCTAGTGTCATGCCGTTTGGTTTAGGTGGGTGTTAAAGTACACGATTCCCTGTAGTTTACCAAGCAACCCGAATGCGTGGTCATAAAAAACCCCGGTTGTAGCCGGGGTTTTGAAACCAACATATTCTGCTTAGTGATCGTCCATGCGTTCGGGGGCAAGGCTCCACTTTTTTGGAGAGCGCCACAGGCTGGACAACATTAACTCGCGCATAAAAATGAACTCCTTGGGCAACTTGTCATACATCCGTTCAAACAACTCTGCGTGCTGCAGCAGTTCATTCTTCCAATCCTCCGATTCGATCGACATGATACTGTCAAATTGTTCGCGGGTAAAATCACTGCCAGACCAATCGATATCTTCATAGGTCGGCATCCACCCGATCGGGCTCTCGACCGCATTGGATTCGCCCCGTATTTTCAATATGATCCATTTCAATACGCGCATATTATCGCTGAAGCCCGGCCACAGGAACTTGCCATTGGCATCTTTACGGAACCAGTTTACACCAAACGTGCGGGGCGGAGCGGGAATATTGCGGCCGAACTGGAGCCAGTGATTGAAATAATCGCCAATGTGATATCCACAGAAAGGCAACATGGCGAACGGGTCGCGCCTGACCTTACCCACCTCACCAAAGGCGGCAGCAGTCATCTCCGAGCCCATAGTAGCGGCCAGGTACACTCCGTAAGCCCAGTTCGAAGATTGATACACCAGGGGAATGGTAGTGCTTCTCCTACCGCCAAACACAAAGGCGCTAATGGGTACCCCCTTCGGATTTTCCCACTCAGGATCGATGGAAGGGCACTGATAGGCGGGAGCTGTAAATCGGGCATTGGGGTGAGCTGCGGGTTTGCCGGAAGCCGGGTCATACTTCTGTCCACGCCAATCGATGATATCTTTCGGTGGCTCCTTCGTCATACCCTCCCACCAAACATCGCCATCGGGTGTCAGGGCCACATTGGTGAAGACCGTATTCATCTCGATCGACTTCATGGCATTAGGGTTGGTCTTTTCGTTGGTGCCAGGCGCTACGCCAAAATAGCCGGCTTCGGGATTGATCGCATACAGTTTCCCATCCTTACCAGGTTTAATCCAGGCAATATCATCGCCTACCGTGGTAACCTTCCAACCGTCCATACCTTTGGGAGGAAGCAACATCGCAAAGTTGGTTTTGCCGCAAGCACTGGGAAATGCAGCCGCCACGTAATCCTTTTTGCCGTCAGGGCTTTCCACACCCATAATCAGCATATGCTCGGCCAGCCATCCTTCCTCCTGGCCCATCACAGATGCAATCCGCAGCGCGAAACACTTTTTGCCCAGCAAGGCGTTACCACCATAGCCTGAGCCATACGACATGATGGACCGCTCCTCAGGGAAATGCACGATGTATTTCGTAGTGGGATTGGTCGGCCACTTGGCATCCTGCTGGCCGGGTTTAAGCGGAGCGCCAACCGAGTGCAGGCACTTCACATACTCACCATCTTCGCCCAACACATCCATCACCCGCTTACCCACGCGGGTCATGATGTGCATATTCACGACCACGTATTCCGAGTCGGTGATCTCAACGCCAATTTGCGCAATGTCGGACCCCACCGGGCCCATGCTGAAAGGGATGACATAGAGTGTGCGGCCTTGCATACATCCCTCAAAAAGACCCTTGAGGGTCTTCTTCATCTCTTTGGGGTCCATCCAATTGTTGGTCGGGCCGGCATCTTCTTTACGTTTGCTGCAGATATACGTCCGGTCCTCCACACGCGCTACATCGCTTGGGTCTGAAAAACAGGCAAAACTATTTGGACGCTTCTTCAACGGAATAAATGTGCCCTTTTGAACAAGCTTGTTGCACATTTCATCATACTCTTCCTTTGATCCATCACACCAATAAACTCCATCGGGTTTGAGCAAATCGGCCAATTGCTTTACCCAATCTTTAAGTTCGGTATGGGCCACTTTGTATTTCATCGTCACCGGTTCACCTGCCATAGCATTTTTTTTTATTTGAGGGCAAATTAGTGCCAAAAGGCTACAAAATAAAATTTGTGCAAACGATTGATTTTATGATTGTTGTCAGGCGAAAGGGTATGTTGCACCGGGTTGACGGCTGCCGTTTAAACAACCGAAAGCGCTGGACAGGAAGCCTGTTTGCGGGCCTACGGCTGGCAAATACCAGTCAAATCGAATTTTGCCACGGGGAGAACCTGCCAGGTAATTTGTTCGCTTATCCCGGAACCAAAAGTGTTACCCTAGGATCTCTTTGAGATTATCGATCGAATTTTTGATACTCGTCTTTGAATCCACCGGATAAGTTTCCTGTTCGATATAAAAATGCTTCATGCCTGACGCTTTGGCTGCGGCAAACAGTTTGGCAAAATCAATTTGACCTGTTCCTACGTCTGCATTTCGCTTTCGATCAACTTTATCCATATCCTTGACATGCCATTGCTCGAAACGACCCGGGTATTGTTGAAAATACTGGAACGGATTATGACCGGCATACACGACCCAGTATAAGTCCATCTCCATGCCCACCAGTTTCGGATCGAGTTCACGTAACATCACCTGGTAGGGAACTTTTTCTTCCATCACGTCAAACTCAAACTCATGATTATGGTATTGTAGCCGGATACCATGCTTTTTGGTGACCTCACCGGCTTTGTTCAACTGCTCGCAAACCCATTTATAGGCATCCAGGTTTTCGCGCTCACTCTTGTCAAGGTACGGCACAACCATATATTTCTGACCCGCTTCTTTCGCATCAGCAACCGCTTTTTCCCAACCATTCAAAACACTGCCAATCACGTTAGCATGGGCTTTACCGAGCGGATAATGCCCACTCATCAACTGCATGCCATTATCGCCAACTAATTTAGCAAAATCTTTCGAAGACATGCCAAACAACTTTCCATCGTTGTAGCCATACGCCTCCAACTCTTGATAGCCCCAACGGCCAAGGGTTTCAATCATACCCTTTACATCTTCCCGAATTACATCGCGCAACGAATACAACTGAAGCCCGATCTTGTGGCGGGCAGCCCGTGCAAGGGCCGGCATAGCCCTGCCGATGGCCAACCCAGCAAGACCAGCGCCAATAAATTCTCTTCGATTCATTTGCAATAGCTTTTTGTGTAAAAAAACTCAATGTTCTTTCTCTCCGTCCAGCGACAAGATATAGCGTGCCATCTTCTCCGCATCGGCCTGCGATAAATCGGGGTGTGTTGTCATCACCACTTCACCCCAAACACCGGAGCCACCGTTAATGATTTTTTCCGCGAGGTACTTCACGTTTGCTTCCGTGAATTCATACTTCTTGGCAACATCGGTGTGTGAAGGGCCAATGATCTTGTTCACCGTGTGATGACAGGTTTTACAGCCGCTGGCCTTCACCAGTACCTCGCCCTGCGCGATAATGTCGGGCCCGCTCATTTCCGATGCTGAGGCTGATTCGTTAGGTGTGCCATAATCTTCCTGATTCTTTCCTTCTTTTGTTGATGTGCAGGCTAGCGCAACCACGAGTAATGCCAGCATCCAATACGATTTATTCATTTCCGTTTCTAACTTATTTTACAAACCCAAAAGACGTTTATTCAATCGCTGGTCCTTGCCAGCTGAAGCAAAATCATCAAAAGATTTTTCTGTTACACGAATAATGTTATTTCGGATGAAAGGTGCGCCTTCGGCCGCACCTTGCTCGGGATGTTTTATGCAGCACTCCCACTCCAACACAGCCCAGCCATCGTACCCGTACTGGGCAAGTTTGGAAAAGATAGCCTTGAAATTCACCTGGCCGTCTCCCAATGAGCGAAAACGACCGGGCCGATTTACCCAATCCTGATAGCCACCATACACCCCGCTTTTGCCCGTGGGATTAAACTCTGCATCCTTCACGTGAAACATCTTAATAAACTCGTGGTAAAAATCGATGTACTGGAGGTAATCCAGTTGCTGAAGCACAAAATGGCTGGGGTCATATAAGATCTTGCAGCGCTCATGTTTCCCGGTTGCTTGCCAAAAAAATTCGAACGTTACCCCATCGTGCAAATCTTCGCCCGGATGAATCTCATAACACACATCGACACCGGCTTTGTCGAACGTATTTAAGATGGGTAACCACCGTTTCGCCAACTCCTTAAAACCATCCTCGACCAGGCCGGCCGGCCGCTGCGGCCAGGGGTAAACCGTTGGCCACATGAGGGCGCCTGAGAAGGTGGCGTGAGCATTTAATCCCAGGTTTTTGCTGGCACGGGCGGCCAACTTGAGTTGTTCAATAGCCCAGGCCGTCCGCTCTTTCGGTTTTCCGTGAACGGCCTTGGGAGCGAATCCATCGAACATAGCATCGTATGCCGGGTGGACGGCCACCAGCTGGCCCTGCAGGTGGGTCGACAATTCCGTAATCTGAAGGCCTGCCGAAGCAACCGTTTCTCTTAGCTCATCGCAGTAGTCTTTGCTTTCCGCAGCCTTCTTCAAATCCATGCAACGGGTATCCCACGATGGAATCTGCACCCCCACATAGCCCAACTTGGCAGCCCATTTACTTATGCTGCGCAATGAATTGAACGGAGGTTCATCGCCCATGAACTGCGCCAGAAAAATTGCTGGTCCTTTTACTGTCTTCATGTTATTTCATCTTCGTCCACTTGTTGGCACTCTTCGCGGACTTTATCACCGTTTCGATGAATTGCATGCCGCGAATACCCTCGTCAACACCGGGAAAATCATACTTGTTTGAATCGATCTTTCGGCCAGGCTTGAAGTCGAAGAACGCGTTCGTAAAAGCCCGGTAGATGTTGGCAAACGCTTCTAAATAGCCTTCGGGATGCCCGGGCGGAGTTCGGATAAATTCCCTGGTAGCATCCGACAAATACGGCCAGCCTGCCCGAACAATTTCGCGTGGGCGATTCAGCCATTTCATCACCAGGGTGTTGGGCTCTTCCTGCCGCCATTCCAATCCACCCTTTTCGCCATACACGCGGATGTTCAAATTGTTTTCATCGCCTGCCGCCACCTGCGTGGCCAGCAGTACACCTGTAGCTCCGTTCTCAAATTTGATCAGCATCGAACTGTCGTCATCCAGCTTACGCCCCTTAACGGTCGTGTTCAGCATGGCACATACCTCGGTTATTCTCAAACCGGTGATGTATTCGGCTAGGTTTGCCGCGTGTGTACCAATGTCACCGATGGCCCCCCCGGCACCTGAGCGCTTGGGGTCCGTTCGCCAGGATGCCTGCGCGTTACCGGTGCCTTCCAAAAAGGTCGAGAGCCACCCTTGCGGATACTCCACATAGACTTTTCGAATGTTTCCCAGTTCTCCGGCTGCCACCAAATGTTTGGCTTCCTTCACCATGGGGTAGCCGGTATAGGTATGGGTGAGTGCGAGAATCAATCCTTTTTTATCAACAACTTTTTTCAACTGAAGCGCCTCGGCAACCGTGAACGTCATCGGCTTCTCCACCACCACATGAAATCCAATTTGCAATGCCTTCCGGGCCGGATCAAAGTGCAGATGATTGGGTGTGACGATTGACACAAAATCTATGCGTTGGTCGCCCGGCAGATTCTTCTCCTTTTCAAACATCTCGTCATAGGTGGTATACACCCGATGTGGGTTGAGGAACAGCGCCTCACCGGTGGCCTTTGACTCATCGGGCAAGTAACTAAAAGCGCCAGCCACCAACTCAATCTGGCCGTCCATTAGCGCAGCTTTTCGGTGAATCGGCCCAATGAAGGAATTGATGCTCCCCCCTACCATGCCCATGCGGATTTTTCTTTTCATACACGAAATCTTTGCAATAAATATAGGATGTTTAACGATAAGTCTGCTAAGGAGAATGACAGAAACGGCTCAGGACGTTAACTACTCTTTCTACCTGCTCGGTGGTCATTTCGGTGAATAACGGAAGCCGTATAAGTTGGCTGGCATACCGGTTTGCATTGACCAGTTCTGGCCCTTGAAAACGAGTGCGGAAAAACGGACTACTATGGAGTGGCAAATAGTGAAAGATGGCTTGCACATTGTGTGCTTTAAAATAATCAAGCGCCCGATCCCGACTGTCAGCCGAATTCATGAGGATATAAAAAAGGTGGGCATTATTGGTAGCGTACTCAGGCAGGGCGGATAATGTAAAACATCCTTGTTTGGCCAGGGGCAATAGCTGCTGAAAATAGTTATCCCAAACCTTCTTCCGTTTTACCTGAATTTGATCCAGTTCCTCCAATTGAGCCCATAGGAAAGCGGAGGTAAGCTCAGAGGGAAGAAAAGACGAGCCGAGGTCAATCCAGTTGTATCTATCAATTTCACCCCGATAAAAGGCAGAGCGATTGGTGCCTTTCTCCCAGATTATCTCTGCCCTGGCAACCAGCCCAGGATCACTCACCACCAGCATTCCACCTTCGCCCGAAATGATATTTTTCGTTTCGTGAAACGAAAAACAACTCAAGTGACCAACTGCACCCAAAGGTTTCCCTTTATAAAAAGAATCAATGGCCTGGGCGGCATCCTCTACGACCGCAACATTATGAGCGGCAGCTAGCTGCAGAATTGGATCAAGATCAACCGCCACACCAGCGTAATGAACGACCACTACTGCTTTGGTCCGGGGGGTTAGCAAGCGAGATACCTCTGCGGGATCCAAATTTGGATTATTGGGGCTTGAATCAGCAAAGACCAAATTTGCACCCCGTAGAGCAAATGCATTAGCAGTTGATACGAAGGTAAAAGATGGCAAAATAACCTCATCACCTGGCTTGATATCCAGCAATAAAGCGCTCATCTCTAGCGCATCGGTACATGATTGTGTAAGCAGAACTTTTCTGAAACTATACCTATCCTCGAAGAACTTTTGGCACTGTTGGGTATAAAATCCATTGCCTGAAAGTTTCTCGCGCGCAACTGCATCGCGAATATAATCCAACTCGCGCCCGGTGAAATAAGGCTTGTTAAATCCAATAGGCTGACTCATCCTTTAGAAAGCAAAATGACACCTGCCACAATCAGCAGGGTACCCCCCACTTTATACACCGAGACGGACTCGCCCAGCAGAAGGTAACTGACGATAAATACCACAACAAAAGACAAGCTCATATAGGGATAGGCCGTTGACAACTCAAACTTGGTCAGGGCGGCCATCCAGGTCAGGCTGGCAAGAAAGGCGGCCAGGAAGCTGGAGATAATGTAAGAATCTAATAGCGACTTCATAATCAGCGTCAACTTAGGGATCCATTCCTCCGGATAGGCACCGAATGAATTCATCCGCCATTTCAGAATCAATTGACCATAAGACGATAAAACAATGGTTAGAAATATATACACGTAGCCCATATTCCTTCTATTTTTTCACCAGAATTGTAAAATCAAAAAGATCATAATCGTGAAGCAAAGCCACATTGCGCGAAAAATGCAATTTGCAGAAATCAAATAACCACAGTGGATCGGCATAATATAACTCACGCTTCATCTTGGGTTTGTCAGAATACTTGGTAAGCGCATTGAAGGCAAATCCAAATTGACTTGCCCGGTTCATCCGTTGAAGGGTACGAAGTATATATTGTTTCCATTGCGCTGTTGACTTATCGAACTTGAGGTTAAAAATGCCGCTGGCGAGGGTATAATCGGCCTCCGGCAATGCATCATAAGCCTTAATCAACCTAAATCGGGTTTGTCGGTCGTTAAACCGTGTCTTGGCAGCATCAATCATCGCGGGCATCACATCCAAACCAAGATACCGCGCTTGCTGGTAACGCGTGCGGAGATAACCCGCCAAGTCACCGGTACCACAGCCCAAGTCATTCACCGAAAAGGAGTCATGCTGAATGACGCGACAAAGCTGAGCGAATCGAACTTCTTGTGCAACTGCACCATTCCAGCCAACACCTTCAGCCGTAGCGCCATGCTCTTGAAGACGCTTTTGATAATATGCTTTAAGCTTTCGATCCATCACCAGGCGGGTAAATCTCTTTGATAACTGTCAGCGGTCGGTTCTTTACTTCCAAAAATATCTTTGAAAGGTAAATCCCAAAAATTCCAAGCACAAACAAAATAACACCTCCTACAAACCAAATGAGCGCCATAATACTAGCCCAACCTTCTACCGTTTGCTGCAAATACTTTTTGGAAAGGATAACCAGAATGCTGACAAAACTGAGAGAGAGAAAAATCACACCGAAAAGGAAAGTCAGGTAAAGGGGTCTGTGGCTAAGCGTTGTAATGACCTCAATAGCCATTCGCACCTTGCGGCTTAACGTGTAGGTGGAGGAACCCTTGTGACCTTTTTCAACTACCACAGCCTTTTGGTTGTAGCCCGTTAGAACGAAAACGCCCCAAATATCCAGCTCTTTTTCGCGGAACGACAGCACGGATTGAACGTACTGTCGGGTCATCAAACGTGCTGTTAACGAATCAGCCGGATAATCCAGTGAACTGATGCGCTTAAAAAACTGATAAAAGAGTTGGCCACTGAATCGTTCGAACCACTGCCCCTTTCGATTGCGCTGCACGCCATACACCACATCTACGGAATGGTTCACTATGTTGGGCCAAAAAACATCCAATAGTTCGGGGGCTTCTTCCAAATCGCAGTCGATCAGAAAGACGTAATCACCCTGCGCAAAACTTAACCCCGTCATAATCGCCTTATGATGCCCAAAATTTCTTGACAGATCGATGATCTTGATGGAATGCATCTTTTTTTGGATCTCAAGAGCTTGAAGCAATGAATTGTCTGGTGAACCATCGTTTACAAGAATTAACTCAACGTCCTGCGTAATTTGCCGGGCAGAAGCAAAACAACGTTTACAAAATTCCTCCAGATAACTTTCAGAATAATAAAGCGTTGTAACAACTGAAAGCTTCATATTTTGGTTTTCAAATAGTGAATAGATTCCTTCCCAGTGTTAAATATAAGATCAAGGATGGATACCTCGTGCACAAATTCTCCGTAAAGTTGAGGATACGGCCGATACCCGGTATAGTCCATCCAGCGCACCGAAATACCGGACCTCCGAAAAGAATCAACATCCAAATAGCTTTGTGCAGCCGGGCCCGACAAATAACAAGAAGCATTCAATTGTTCGCAAATTGACAGTAATCGCCCAGACTTATCAGAATCAGGTGGAAAATCATGATCTTGATAGATGGGGGTTTGAATTTCGATATAATTCATGATGTTTCGAACAAAGGCTTGATTCACCTTACTTAACTCCGTCAGTTGAATATCGTACCACGCAGAAACTTCATCAACAACCTCACGATAAGCCGCAGCCTTGCTATACGCATGCTGTAAAGTTTTCAAGTGATGGGAGGCCCACTGATTATCTGCAACCCGAACCTCTGAAATCGGAATCTCAAACCGCCCCTTTACATCAACTGGTATGGTGAGCCACTGTAACCCCTGGCTGGTCTTGATTCTATTTCGATTTCGCCAATCTCGTCTGGTATACTGAACCCGATCAAGAAATACGAAAGCGTCCGCTAAGTTGATCAAATCGAAATAGCCTTTCCAGGGTATATAATTTGACTGTACAATCGCAACTGTTTTGCCCCACTTGGGATTCTTAAACATATCGTGAAATCAAATTTTCGATATACTCCTGGCGCCCGCTTATCTGCTCCGGCTCGGGGGAAACCCCTGCTATTCGCGAAAGGTCTGCCAAGGTCAGCTTACCGGAAGCAAATTGTTTACCCACACCCTTGTCAAATGAAGAATACCGTTGCCGCACAAAGTCCTTTAACTCGCCATCCTCCAAAATGGCATGAGCCGCCAGCAACGCACGGGCAAACGCATCCATTCCGCCAATATGGGCGTAAAAAATATCGGCCAGATCGGTGGAATTCCTTCTCGTTTTGGCATCGAAATTTATGCCTCCCGTTTTAAAACCACCCGCACCTAAAATCACCAGCATAGCCTCCGTTAGTTCATAGACGTTGTTCGGAAACTGATCGGTGTCCCACCCATTTTGATAGTCACCCCGGTTGGCATCTATACTTCCCAACTTACCGGCATTGGCCGCAACCTGAAGCTCGTGCTGAAAGGTGTGCTGCGCCAAAGTAGCATGATTCACTTCGATGTTTAATTTGAAATCATCCAACAGGTCAAACTCCCGAAGAAACGACAAGCAGGTTGCGGCATCAAAGTCGTATTGGTGCTTGCTCGGTTCCATAGGCTTGGGTTCAATATAAAAACTGCCCTTAAAACCATTTTCCCGACCGTAGTCGCGCGCCATACCCAGGAAGCGCGCCAAATGTTCCTGCTCGCGCTTCATGTCCGTATTCAACAGCGAGAGGTAGCCCTCGCGACCGCCCCAAAAGGTGTAGCCCGCTCCACCCAGCGCAATTGTAGCGTCAAGGGCATTCTTGACTTGCCAGCCGGCAAAGGCCACCACGCGAAAATCCGGATTCGTGGCGGCACCGTTCATGTACCGCGGATGAGCGAACAAGTTAGCCGTGCCCCAAAGCAACTTCACCCCTGTTTGCCGCTGCCAGAACCTGGCGTGGTCAACCATTTTTTGCAACCGCCTTTCGGATTCTTTCCAACTATCACCCTCCTCAACCAGATCAAAATCATGGAAGCAATAGTAGGGCGCTCCGATCTTAGCCATAAACTCGAAGGCAGCATCCATTTTTCGAAACCCGCGATCCAGTGCATCGGCACCTTGCAACCAGGGGAATTTCTTCGTTGGCGCACCAAAAGGGTCTGCACCCGTTCCGGTGAAGGTGTGCCAATACGCAATGGCAAACCGAAGGTGCTCTTTCATGGTTTTCTTCCCCACTTTTTGGTTGGCGTTGTAATAGCGAAACGCCAAAGGGTTGTCCGAACGAGGGCCTTCGTACGTCACCTTTTTTATTCCCTGAAAATATTCATGCTTAGCCATGCTGCCTTAGCTTCAGTTCCAATTTGAATTTCCAATCCTCATAGGCATCATCATAGGCATTTACCAGATATAGATTGGGTTCCTGCCGGTATTCCGGTTTCAAGTTATGAAATGCATCCGGAAGATTGGAATACAGTCCGATCCCAACGCCAGCACCGCGCGCAGCACCTTCAGCACCATTGGTGGCGAACAATTCCAGTTGCGTCTTCAGCGTGTTGACGAATGCCTGCCGGAACACCGCACTTTGGAACAGGTTCGCTTGCCCCGCTCTGACCCGCGTCAAGTCAATTCCGAGCTGAGTCATAACCTGGGCACCATAAACCATGGCGAATGCGATGCCCTCCTGAGCGCTGCGGGCGAGCGAACCCAGATCGTGACGGTTAAAATCCAAGCTCTCCATTGACGCCCCGGAAAATTGATTTTCAAGCAATCGCTCGGCCCCATTACCAAACGGAAAAAGACGCAACCCGGACGAACCAACCGGTGCGCGCTCAGCGAGTTGATTCAATTCTGCATAGGTGAACGTGCCGTTCAGCAGTTGATGCCGGATCCAACGGTAGAAAATACCGGCCCCGTTGATGCACAGCAGAACACCAAGCCGCTGCGCATCGGGTGCATGGTTCGCATGCAGAAAGGTATTAACGCGCATCTTTTCGTCTGCCACGAGTCGGTCACCCACGGCATAGACCACTGCTGAGGTACCTGCTGTGGCTGCCACCTCACCCGGTTGGGTGACACCAAGCGACCAGGCATTATTGGGCTGATCCCCCGCCCGATAGCTAACCGGAATTCCCGGAGGCAGTCCCAAACTTGCCGCAACCCGAGGGAGCAGGTTCCCCTGCACGGAAAAGGTCTTTTTAACATTGGGTAAAAGAGAGCGCGAAAGTCCCCAATGGTCCATGAGTGCATAGGCCGGCCCTTGCTCGTGAAAGTCCCAAAGAATTCCCTCCGAAAGTCCCGAAGCTGTTGTGCTACACTCACCTGTCAATCGATACGCGAGGTAATCACCCGGAAGCAAAAATGTATTCGCTTTTTCAAATACATGCGGCTCATGGTCTTTTACCCATTTCAATTTAGCAGCCGTAAAGTTTCCGGGCGAGTTCAGCAGATGTTGAAGACAAAACCCCTGGCCCAATTGGCGGAAGGCCTCTTCGCCCGTGCCCACGGCACGGCTGTCGCACCAGATGATAGCCGGCCGAAGCACAGCGCCTGCCCGATCCAAAAGGATCAGGCCATGCATCTGATAGGCAATTCCAATCGCAGAAACCTCGGCATCCGGTACTTGATGAAGAGCCTGCCGAATGGCAATCTGAACATGTTGCCACCACACCTCCGGGTCTTGTTCTGCCCAGCCCGGCTGAGGAGCATGGATCGGCATTTCGCTTTCCGGAGACTGAACAGACACCAGCGCGTTGCCGCGGTCGGCATCGATCAGGGAAACCTTGACAGACGAACTGCCCAAATCAATGCCAAGCAAGGCGGAAGCCATACGGCCAAGGTAGCGAGAGCCCCACCCAAGTCACAAACCGCTTGCACAAAAAAAGAAATCGCCTCATCTTGATGCATTCTAAACCCACCATGAGTAAGACGATTAAACCCACCGCGCTGTTTTGGGCCAGTTGCCTGGCCCTTCTGGTTACCTCCCTGTCCTTTGGAATCCGGGCCGGAATTTTGAACCGGCTTGGCGTTGAGTTTCAGTTAAACGCTACGGAACTCGGCACCATTGCAGCCACTGCGTTTTGGGGCTTTCCCCTGGCCGTGGTTATTGGCGGGTTCGTGGTGGATATCATCGGCATGAAGCGCCTGCTGGTACTGGCCTTTATCTTTCATCTGCTGGGAATCCTGCTCACCATTTTTGCGGGTGGGTATTGGACGCTGTTTATCTCGACCCTGCTTGTCGGAATCGCCAATGGCACAGTTGAGGCTGCCTGTAACCCGCTGGTGACCGCTTTGTATCCCGAAAACAAGACAACCAAGCTCAACCATTTCCACCTGTGGTTCCCCGGTGGCATTGTCATCGGAACACTCATCGTCTTCCTGTTCGATCACCTGGGACTTGGCTGGCAAATCCAGGTGGGCATGATGGTGATTCCTACGGTGGTCTACGGTTATCTGTTCTCAAAACTCGATTTTCCGGTTACTGAGCGCGTGGCCTCAGGTGTGTCAACGACTGAGATGTACAAGTCGGTAGCGAGTCCGCTGTTTTTCTTCATGTTCGTGTGCATGTTTGGTACGGCCATTACCGAGTTATTCACAGGCCAGTGGATCGAAGTTCTGCTGCGCAGTGTGACCGAGAATGCTATTTTGATTCTTACCATTACCACGGGCGTCATGGTGATTGGCCGTGGTCTGGCTGAACCAGTGGTGCATCGCTTTTCACCGCAAGGCGTATTGCTGATCTCGGCTGCATTGTCAGCCTTGGGTTTGTTTATGCTGGGGCACACCGAGGGTAACCTGATTTTTGTTGGCGCGTTGGTGTTCGGTATGGGGGTGTGTTATTTCTGGCCCACCATGTTGGGATTTGTTTCCGAAAATCTTCCCAAAACAGGCGCAGTTGGCATCAACCTTATGGGTGGTGCCGGCATGTTTGCCGTTTCGATTTATACGATTTTCATGGGGGGCAAGTACGATCAGCTGTTGCAGTCCAAGCTCCCGGAAGGAGCCTCCCTGGCTGAGTACACCAGCGCACCGGCCGGGTCTGAGATGGCTAACCTGCTGGCACAAGCCAAACGGGCCGCAGGACCGGAAATTCTCGACCTGACGCTTTACATACCCCTTGCGCTGGTGATTGCCTTTGCGGGCCTCGTCATTTACATGCGCAGCCGAAAGGCAAGTGCTCAGTAACTTTCCTCACGGTACGTGAGCATCGACCGGTAGGCCTTCCGGATTTCATCGGGATGACGGCCCTGCCGAAACATCCACATCGCCCTCGCATTGGCCAGTTGCACCTGTAACCAGGAGTTAGTCTCGTATTTGCGGGCCGACACGATAACCTCTTTGGGCATTATCCCAAACGCAAGGCGTGCGTCCCTCACCCGCCTGATGAAATCGTATTCTTCCATGATCGTGTAGTACTCGTTGAATCCCCCAAGCGTGTTAAAGGTATCCCGGCTAATGAAGAGCGTCTGATCACCACCCCGCACCGTCAACCAGGGAAAACGGGTAAACCACGAGTTAATCGACCGAAGACCGCGATTATCATCGAAACGAAACCGGTAACAACCGCTGGCAAATCCCTTTTGTATGGCTTCTGCAATATCTGACTGGAAAGTACCCGGCACCACCGCATCCGCGTGCACAAAATAAAGCCAAGTATGACGCGCCCTCTTCGCTCCTGCATTCATCTGTGCTGCGCGGCTTCTAACCGCGGAATGCACCACTTCTGCCCCAAATGATTGCGCAATCGCACACGTATCATCCCGGCTGCCGCCATCGGCCACAATCACCTGAACATGCGGGTTTCCGGCAAAGACACGCAAACAACGAGGCAATTGGACCGCTTCGTTAACAGCCGGAATGATCACTGACAAAGCGAGGCTCACGGCAACTCAGCGTAGTTATCCAATAACAACGTCCAATCGTAGTCAAGGTATTTTAATGCAGGGCTTTTGCTGCTGGGGATGATGCCCTGTTTTGTCAGTATGGAGCGAATGCCCTCTTCTCCACCAAAGTCAGCCCGAAACCAGGAGCACAACATCGGTGCATAGACGGTGTTGTTCGCACCGTCATACCGGGCGAACTTTTTCAGGTAGTTCGCAGTACCCGCATCTAATTGGGCCTGAACGCGCCTCCAGTCGTAGAACGATACGGGCGGACAACTCTTGGCGCCACAGTTAAAAGCAAAGTGTACCCGCCAGTCAATTTCCGCTAGTCTGAACTTCTTTTCAAACTCGGACACCGATACCTTACCCAGGTAGCCCATGCTCAACTTATTCCGGGAGTGGCGAATGATGCCGTGCTCAATGTCATCCAGGCTAAGCGGCTGTCCCGCCACGATTATGAATTCATTTTTGAAAAACTGACCCCGATCATCAAACTGGCCGGGGTCTTGCCCGAGCGAATACGCTACAAACGTGTTATACAGATTGAGCCAAAACGCCTTCGCCTTGTCTTCTGTGTTAAGCTGAGCTTTTAGCTGATCGGGTTGGGCGGCTGCCAATACCGCCACTGATTTCTTTGCGGCAGCGAAATCTTTACCTTTTACAGCGTGGTAGAACGTCTTGGATTGCTCCAGATAGTCCTGCGCCCGCGCGCTACTTGCAGCGAACCACAACAATAAAAAAAACGACCATCGGCTCAGCGTTGTCATCTTACGGTTATGAACGGGCCACAGCTAGCTGCACGTTTTGACCGTTCAGCACAACTTCCAGCGGTTGGCCTGACTCCAAAACGACCCTCGTACCTGATTTGGCAACATTCACCTTTACCACGCGGCCGCGGAATTCCAGCCTGAACGAATATGATTTCCATTGATCAGGCAGGTAAGGATGAAAATGCAACTGGCCATTTCGTACCCGCATTCCACCAAACCCTTTCACCAGGCTCATCCAGGTACCGGCCATTGACGTAATATGACACCCATCCTCCGTGTCGTTGTTATAATCGTCCAGATCAAGACGGGCTGTGCGCAGGTACATTTCGTACGCTTTCTCTTTATATCCCAGCACAGATGCCAAAATAACGTGCACGCAGGGCGACAGCGATGACTCGTGGACGGTCATCGGCTCATAGAAGTCAAAATTTCGTTTGATCGTATCGCGGTCAAAGTTCTCTTCAAAGAAATAGAGTCCTTGCAAAACGTCAGCCTGCTTAATAAAACACGAACGAAGAATTCGATCCCACGACCATTTCTGATTGAGCGGCCGATCTTCCCTCTTCAAATCATTTACCGTTAACAATTCCTTGTCCAGAAAACCATCCTGCTGCAAGAACACGCCCCGCTGCTTGTCTTCGGGAAAATACATATTGGAAGCGATGCGATCCCACTGTTTCAGCTCATCATCCTGCAGGTGTACATTGGTCTTAATCAGGCTGAAGTTGCCGCCATGGTTACGCTTCACATAATCAATGGCATACAGTGTATAGCCCAGCGTCCAAACGGCTATGGTATTCGTGTACCAATTGTTGTTCACATTGTTCTCATACTCATTCGGACCCGTAACGCCCAACATGACAAATTTCTTCCGGTCGGCCGACCAATTAACGCGCTGAGCCCAAAAGCGGGAGATGCCAACCAGGACTTCAAGCCCATACTCAGCCAAATACGCTTCGTCACCGGTGTACCGGATATAGTCGAAAATGGCATAGGCAACGGCTCCGTTTCGGTGTATTTCTTCAAAGGTGATTTCCCATTCGTTGTGGCATTCTTCCCCATTCATGGTAACCATTGGGTACAGCGCAGCTCCGTTTGTGAATCCCAACTTGCCGGCATTTTCAATGGCGCGTTGCAAGTGCTTATAGCGATAAACCAATAAATTCCGGGCTACTTTAGGATCGGACGTACCGAGGTAAAAAGGCAAGCAGTAAGCTTCGGTATCCCAATACGTACTGCCCCCATACTTCTCACCGGTGAACCCCTTCGGTCCGATGTTGAGGCGCTCGTCATCTCCCGTGTAGGTTTGCATCAACTGGAAAATATTGAAACGAATCCCTTGTTGAGCCGCCACATCGCCATCAATGGTGATGTCGCACTCCTCCCACTTGTGCGCCCACACGGCTGCGTGCGCCTTCAGAAGATTGTCAAAACCCTGGGCGCGGGCCCCCTCCAACTGCTGCCGCGCAGCCTGTCCGAGCGTAGCTTTGGGATGGTTTTCCGAGGATAACACAGCCGCATATTTCACAATCACCAAGGGTTCATTCTCCCGAAGGCTGACCGATAACTCATGGCCAGCATACTTATTGCGCGAAATCACTTTGGGGCTTACGTCCACTTTTTTTCCACCCTGCTCCAACTGCCACGTCATTCCGGTGGTCACATGAAAAAGGGTTTTGCGCGTTTCAGCCGTTACCATCACTAACGAGCTATCGGCTTGCTGACTTACTTCGTTCCAGAACTTTTCATCGTAGTTTGAGTCCTTGTTCACCACATCCGCATCTACATCCAGCACCAGCGTAGCTGTGGCTGAAAAATTTAACGGTGTGATCGCATACCGGATTGCCCCGATTTCTCCATTGTGCATGCTGCAAAAGCGGCTGGCATCTACCGCGACACATTTGCCGTCCGGCAGGGTGGCAATAAACGTGCGGTGAAGTACCCCTTGTTTCATATCCAACACGCGCCTGAAGTTTTCCACCCTGCACTTCGCCAGGTCAAGCGATTGGCCGTTGATCTGAATGCGGATGCCAATCCAGTTCGGTGCATTTAACACCTTCGCAAAATATTCGGGATATCCGTTCTTCCACCAACCTACTCGTGTTTTATCGGGGTAATAAACTCCGGCCACATAACTTCCCTGATGCATTTCCCCCGAATATTCCTCTTCAAAGTTAGCTCGTTGCCCCATCCTGCCATTGCCGATACTAAACAAACTCTCGGACACACGATGAAGGTGCGGATCGAAGCCTTCCTCAATGATTTGCCATTCGTGATGCTTAATGTAATTCTTCATAATCTTTGTTTCCGTTTACCAGCCGGCCAAATCGGCCAATTTGAAATCAGCTGTATTCTTGACAATTTGATTAGCCTTACCCACATTTTCGGGAGAACCCACCCCCACGCACTTCATGCCGGCTGCCAGCGCTGCCTCTACTCCGGCTTCCGCGTCTTCAAACACCACACAATGCTGCGGTTCCACGCCCAATTGGGCGGCCGCCTTCAGAAATATCTCCGGGTTTGGCTTGGAGTGGGTGATCATGTTCCCATCCACAAATCCTTCAAATAAATCTTCAACTTTAAGATTGCGCAACACCGTACGGGCGTTCTTGCTGCTGGAAGCGAGCGCTACCCTGAACCCCGCTGCTTTACAGGTTTGAATCATCTCCTTTACACCCGGAAATATCTCATCCGGCTTAACATTCTGAATATACTCAACAAACCAGGCATTCTTCCGGGTTGCCAACCGTTCCTTCTCACTTTCCGACATTTGCCGGTTACCGATTTCCAAAATGATCTCCAATGAACGCATTCGGCTAACACCCTTTAAACGCTCATTATCTTTCTCGGTGAAATCAATTCCCAGCTCCCGCGCCAACCGCTGCCACGCTACAAAGTGATAGTGAGCCGTGTCTACGATGACGCCATCCAAATCAAAAATCAGAGCTTTAATCACGTTATTGAAATCAAGAATTGGCAATATAGCCCTGCCGGATTATTTGTTCTGTTTCGGCCAAACTTTTAAATACTGCAAACGTTTTCCCTTGCGTGCGGAGCGCCCCCAGCGCGTTACCATACCGGGCCGCTTTAACAAAGTCACCGGGCCATTGCGTAAGCGCAAAGCCAACACCACCGGCAAAAGAATCACCACACCCGGTTGTGTCAATTACCTTACCTACTTTGATGGCCGGTACCATATGCTCCTGCAGGCGTCCGCCTTTCTTGAAATAGGCGAGGCACCCACGCGAGTCCACCGTAACATAAACACACTTCACACCTATCTTTAGGCAATGCCGCGCAAACTCACGGAGCTTTACACGATCGGGCTCCTCACTCAGCGCAAAATCATTTCCCTCATATTCCTTTTTGAACCAAGATGTTTGCGCCTCTTCCAAGTTCATCTTCAATACGTCAATATAAGGCAACCATTGATCGCGGTCGACCCAGAACTTTCGCTGTCGCTCGCCATTAGCCAGGCATGCCGTAGTTGGTCCATGCGCATCGAAAATAATGGCGCCTTTACTTTTCTTTTTCAGGAACATCAGCGCATCAAGCGACACCTCGTAATCGCTGATGGGTATAAACACAAACGCTTTGCAGTCCGTGAGTCGGGTCAGGTCAGCCGAAGTAATGGGGTCCATGAAACCCGTCTGGCGTTCTAACCGGTTGTTTTGGTCAACAAATTTCAGGCTAATGATATCCCCCTGATCCAGCTTCGAAGTAATGTGTGCCAGGTTAATACCGCGGTACCCTTTAAACACCTCTTTCACTGCCTTTTGATCGCCCTTTCGGACGTGCGCAACGGGTACCACCTGCAATTGCCCAACACCCAACGTTGAAAGCGCGATTACAGGATGAGTAACGCAGCCCCACTTCTGAATTTCTTCGCCCTGGTGGGTCACGATGTGATCTTTAGGAATAGGCCCGAGAATGGCAATCTTCTTCATAGCACATGATTAAGGGGCAACCAGGTAAGCCGCACCAAAGACACCGGCACTGTCGCCCAGCATCGGCTTGACTATGGGCGTATCGAGCACGCCATTGTTGAATGCAAATTTTCTCACTGACTCGACACCGTCTGTATAAATCTCCGGAATGTTGCCCACACCACCACCAATTACGATGACATCCGGATCAATAATGTTGACAATCACGCTCAAGGCTTTACCAAAATAGTGTGTAAGGCGTTGCATGGTTTCAACAGCCTTTGCATCGCCTGCGTTAAACAGTGAATAAATCTCCTTGAGGCTTTTTCGATCACCCGCAATACTGGCGTAGAATTTTTCGAGAGACGGGCCTGCCAGAACTTTCTCCACACAACCCGACTTTCCGCAGTAACAGGAACCTCCGGAGTCATCCAGAAAGTTATGGCCCCATTCACCGGCTATTCCCTGAAGGCCGCCAATTGTACGACCATCTACGACCAACCCACCGCCTACCCCGGTACCCATAATGACCCCAAACACCACGCGGGCATGGGGGAACTTTTGAGCGACCACACCCAGGCGAGCCTCGGCCAGTGCAAAACAATTGGCATCATTCGCAATGGCGATTTCCATGCCCAGCAGTTTTTCGAGATCATCCTTCATGGGCATGAAGTTCATACACTCCGAGTTGCAGCCTTTCATGGTACCCAGTTTAGGATCCAGCGTGCCGGGCGTACCAATGCCAAGCTTAGCGGGCCGGTAGCCCATCTTTTTTTCCATCAACCCAACCAGCGTTTTGATCTGGCCGAGGATGTGCTGATAGCCGTTCTCGGCACCCGTAGGCACCCGGTCGCGAAAAAGGATGTCGTTAACGCCCTTCGGACCCAAAACAACTCCTTCGGCTTTGGTGCCGCCCAGGTCAATCCCCCAAAGATGTTTTTGGTCGCTCATAGCTGTTCAATCCTTGCTTCCCACGGGCGCAATCGATTCGGCAGGACATCGGAGTAGTTACTCATCAACCGCGACCGTGGCCCGGGTAGCAATGAATCGTCCAAAATAAGGGGATCGTTGGAAAAATTCAGCACAATCAACAGTTTTTCTGAACCGATTTGGCGTGTATAGGCAAACAGTTGCTCCGGCAAGTGGGCAACAACCTCTACGGTACCCACCGAAAGGCAGGGGTGACTTTTGCGAAACTGCAACAACGAGCGGAAATACGACAGAATGGAATCGGGGTCACCCTTTTGCCGATCGGCATTAATCAGGGGCGCGTTGGGATTAACCGTGGTCCAGGGGTTACCCGTTGTAAATCCACCATTCCGGTCAGCCGACCATTGAAAAGGTGTGCGGGCATTATCCCGGCCACTATAGTTGGCCCGCGCCAGAAACTCCTGCTCGGTCATTCCTTTTTTCTGAGCCTCGCGCCAGCCATTCAACGTCTCAATGTCATGGGAATCAGTTACGCGCGAGAGCCATGTGTTGGTCATGCCGATTTCATCGCCCGCAAAAATGAAGGGCGTGCCGCGTTGCGTCAGCAGCAGCGTTAGCAGCAGCGTGGCCGACTCGCGCCAAAACTCACCATCGTTACCCCAACGGGATACCATACGGGCAAAATCATGGTTCCCCAAAAAAACGCTACCCCAACCGTTTTCACCAAGCGCGCGGTTCCATGTGCTGAAGACACGTTTGAAATCCGAACGTGACCAGGCAACAGGATCAAACCGACCGCCCGGCCCCTGATCCATGAACATGTGGCCAAAATGAAAGATCATGTTCAGCCCGTTTTGCTCATCTAAATACTCCAAGGCATTTTCCGGGGTGATGCCGGGCCCCTCGCCCACCGTCATGCATGCGGGGTACCGGTTAAGGACCTGGTGGCGCATTTCGGTGATAAACTCCTTCAGCCTCGGGCCGTTGGCATAATACTTTCGAATGGTCTCATTGAAATCATGGGTGTCGGTATCCGGAAAATCAGTGCGCTTGGAAATGGCAGAGATGACATCGAGTCGCAAACCATCAACACCCCGCTTCAACCAAAACTCCAGGACGTCATATAATTCCTGGCGTAGCCTCGGGTTTTCCCAATTGAGATCAGGCTGCTTACGTGAGAACAGATGGAGATAGTATTCGTTCGATTGGGGATCAAACTCCCAGGCACTCCCACCAAAAAAGGAGGGCCAATTGTTGGGAGGTCCACTACCTCTTCCCTTTTTCCAAAAATAATAATCGCGGTAGGGATTTGTCGGGCTGCTGCGGGCCTCGACAAACCAGGGGTGCTCATCGGATGAATGATTGAGCACCAGATCCATGATCAGGCGAATGCCGCGCTGGTGGAGCCCCTCCACCAGTTCATCAAAATCATGCAGCGTGCCAAACTCCGGTAAAATGTCGCGGTAGTTGCTGATGTCGTAACCGCCATCATCCAGGGGCGACTGGTAAATCGGGTTTAGCCACACCGCATCCACGCCTAGGTCGCGGATATAGTCGAGTTTACGGATAATGCCCCGAAGATCGCCAATGCCATCTCCGTTGCTGTCATAAAAACTACGCGGATAAATCTGATAGACTACCGCATGCTTCCACCAGGGGTTATTGCTCATGAAATTTTTTCATAAAATTCGATACCGAAATCAGCATCGCGGGTTACGATAGCGGTAGCCGAGCAGCATAATGCCAACTCCAGAAACATATTGTCGCGTGCATCACGACACACCAACACGCACTCCATGGGTTCAAAAGACTTAGAAATTCTTAGGTAACTCGAGAGAAAATCAACCTTATCCTCCTCCCGGAGGTACTTCTGCAGCCTGGGACGCTCCAGAACCCGAACAAGTTCCAGAAACGTGTCCGTGCTAATCGCCAACTTTCCTATTCTTAATGCCGTTTGGAGGGCATCACGGCAATGACCATCGCCCAAGGCCGCGCTCACGAGCACATTGGTATCAAGGACAAATATCATTCATCATGCTTCAACAAATCATCCAATTCATCTTGGGTTAGTCCTTTGCTGCGAGCATAGGCTGCCATATCATCCATAACCTGACCGATATTGCGTTGTGGAGCTAAAACAAAAGTGCGAATGAGCAGAGAAAGAGACTTCTTCTCGCTCTCAGGCAGCTTTTCGATCAAATGCTCGATGTCTTGGGTAAGGGGCAAGGAAATCATAACCCAAATTTAAAACATTAAGGTTTAGTATACACGGCAGTTCTGCCATGAAAAGTCCGCCAGGAATGCCAAAACTCCTGATACGCTTGCAGGTATTCTAACTTCGCACCCAGCAGTTGGCCTTCAACGCATTGGCCACGCCAATTCCAACGTGAGCCGGTATTTGAATCGAATAGCTGATCGTCCTTCCACACAAAAAACAGAGAATCGCGCTGCCATGCATGGAAGGAGACACTGTCGGGCTCAAGCGTAACAAGAACCGGCATTTGACCCACTGTATCATTAATTACCCGCTGGGCGAGTAAGTCATTCCAATCGTATGCTTTGGAAGAAGTGCCGGCCTGCAAACCCACCACCCACGACTTTTCCTTCCAGCTCAAGCTATCGCGCCTTTCCAGTCCACCCTCTATCGTTCCCTCATCATATTGTTCAAGTTCTTCATATGCGTCTAAAAACTTTTTGTCGGGCTGAAGAATGAGTGTATGGGGATAGCGATCAATCCACGCCAGCAAACTCATTTGTTGAGATGGAATTTCTTCGAGCATCGCGCCCTTGAGTGGACCCGCTACGGCCTCTCCACTCACCTGGCGCCACCAACTGCCGGTGCGGCTGTCTTCAAACATGGCATTAAAGTGATCCATCCCCACGAGCCTGAAGTTATCCAGTTCACCATCAACACGGGGTTTGAATACCCGACCGGTTCGGCACACCGTGCAATACGTAACCATAATCGGCTCGCCCCCGAGCGTGTCGCGCACCTGATGATGGTAGCCAATAATCTCGATCGGATACGCCCGGGCTACACCCTGAAGTACCACACCCACCACCAATTTTTTTCGGTCGACCCGGCTGCTGTCCACAGATGCCAGAACAACTTCAGTTGGCTGGAGAAACATCTGATCGGCCGACATTCGATAGTTCACCTGGTAATACACCATGAGGTAGAGGGCCAGACTGATACCGACCAACACCCGGGACGAAAGCGAACCTGCTTTAAATAATACAAAAACCGGGTAAGCAGCCAGCACCGCCAGCAGGAGCCTGACGTAGCCTGCATACTGATGCAACCAATACGCGAGGTCAATCGACTCTTCGCGCTGACTGCCGGGGAAGGGCATGATGTAGTAGATGCGGCTTATCTCAAGCAAAATGAGAAGGAGAATAACGGCAACACTGGCCACATAAGACCATTTCACTTTCATTTGGATTGATTAAAGTTTACCACGCGGTTCATTTCATTCAAAAGCAGTTCGCGCTGCTTGTCCACTTCCGAAGCGGGCCAGTGAAAATCATTTGCATAGAACTCCAGAACTGCCTCGGCATATCGAAGCGCCTTGGGATGATTGAAATACACCAAAGCACTTCGCCTGACGAAAAAATCAACGGGATATACAGCCATCTCAAAGTGGATTGCAAACCAGGCTTTGGCCAGCACCAAGGCCTGCTCCGGTTGATGATGCCAATCCGGGTTTACTTCAAGGTGGGCCACAATTTGCCAGGCTTGCCGGCCGTACAGGTGGACGAGGTTAGTCGCCTCGTTGCCGCGCATGTTAAGCTTGCCTAGTCTTTCGGCCAGCTCGGCCTGCATTCGGATCACATCCTCCACCGAATCGAAATCCCCACCGGGCAACTTATGCCGGCCGGTTTGACAGGACTTCAAATTGGCGCTCGGGAAATACAAATCCACCACCCGATCCACCACGCGCTCTGCCATCTTGCGGTAACCGGTAAGCTTGCCACCCGCAATTGAAATCAGCCCGGTTGGCGACTCAAAAATTTCATCCTTACGCGAAAGTTCTGACGCTGACTTACCTTCTTCATGAATGAGTGGTCGCAAACCTGCCCAACTCGATTCAACATCCGCGAAGGTGAGCAAAGCTGAAGGGAACGTATCATTGGCGGCATGAAGAAGGTATTCAACATCGGCATGACTGGCCTGCACCTCATCCATCTGCCCCGTATAGTCCGTGTCGGTAGTGCCGATATAGGTCACACGTCCGCGGGGGATCGCAAAAATCATGCGACCATCCGGCACATCAAAATAGATTGCCTGACGGACCGGTAATCGGTGATAGGGCACCACAATGTGAACACCCTTGGTGAGGTGTAACTGCTTTCCCGTAAGCGACCGGTTGATTTCGCGCAACTCATCAACCCAGGGCCCTGCTGCAATAACCACGGCTGTCGCCTGAATGTCAATAGCCTCGCCCGTGACGATATTAATTGCCTTAACACCTGCCACCTTCTCCTGGTCAATACGGAAATCCGTAGCCTTTACATAATTTATAGCACAGGCCCCATGTTGCACGGCCAGCTTAATGATTTCTATGGTGAGGCGTGCGTCATCGGTTCGGTACTCCGCATAAAGCGCTCCGCCCTTGACCCCATCCGACTTCAGTAACGGCTCGGCCGCCAACGTCTGCAGACGCGTAAGCATTTTGCGCTGATCTTCGGGCTTTACACCCGCCAGCCAGTCATAGATCTTCAGGCCTACCGAGGTGAGCCAATAGCCAAGGCCCCTTCGTTCATACAACGGGAGCAACATCTTTTCAGGAACCACCAGATGCGGTGCCAGGCGGTGCACGATGGCTCGTTCACTACCAACCTCTTTCACCAAAGCAAACTCCAATTGTTTAAGGTACCGCAGACCTCCGTGAATTAACTTGGTTGAGCGGCTACTGGTGCCGTAGGCAAAGTCATCTTTTTCAATCAAGGCAACTTTGAGACCACGGGTGGCTGCATCCAGCGCAATGCCGGCCCCGGTAATACCACCGCCAATAACCAATAGGTCAAACGTCTCCGACTTGAGCCGATTGATAAAACTATTGCGATGGTGAGCCGAAAACGTCATGAGGTCATTCCACCCAATTCATTGAACGCTGCACCGCTTTCTTCCAGCCTTGGTATAGCCGGGCGCGATCTTCCTCTTTCATCTGAGGCGCGAAAGTTCGCTGCACGCGCCTGTTTTTCAATATGTCCCCTTTCCGCCATAACCCAATCTGAATACCGGCCAGGTAAGCGGCACCCTGTGCAGTTGATTCAATCACTTCCGGGCGTTCTACCGGGGTATTCAAAATATCCGCTTGGAATTGCATGAGGATGTTGTTGGCACACGCCCCTCCATCCACTTTCAGAGCCGATAACTTCAGGCCAGCATCCTCCTCCATAGCCGTCAAAATATCTTTCGATTGATAGGCGAGTGATTCGAGAGTCGCTTTGATGATGTGGTCTTTGCCGGTATCAAGGGTAAGGCCAAAAATGGCGCCCCGGGCATACATATCCCAGTACGGAGCGCCCAGTCCGGCAAAAGCCGGCACTACGTATACGTCATTTGATCCAAGCGCTTTGGCCGCAAAGTATTCCGAGTCTTTCGATTGATCAATCAGGTGCAGGCTGTCGCGAAGCCATTGCACGGCAGCACCTGCGATAAAAACGCTTCCTTCCAGCGCGTATTCCACTTTGCCATCCAAACCCCAGGCAATCGTTGTGATCAAACCGTTCTTGGAATACTGGATGTTGGCTCCCGTATTCATCAGCATAAAACAACCCGTGCCGTAGGTATTTTTGGCCATACCAGGTTCGAAGCAAGCCTGACCAAAAAGGGCTGCTTGCTGATCGCCCGCAATTCCACTGATCGGAATATCAACTCCATCATAGTGCCAGACACCGAAGTCAGATGCCGAGGGTTTCACCTCCGGCAAGAGGCTTCTTGAAATTTTGAGTTCACCCAGCAGGTGCTCATCCCAAACCAGCTTCCGGATGTCGAACAGCATCGTGCGCGATGCATTGGAGTAGTCGGTTACATGTTGCCGGCCGTTGGTAAGCTTCCACACCAGCCACGTGTCAATTGTTCCAAACGCAAGCTCTCCCCTTTCCGCCCGCTCAGCTGCGCCTTTAACGTTACGCAATATCCAATGTAGTTTGGTAGCCGAGAAATACGAGTCGATGACCAGCCCGGTACTCTGGCGAACATGCTCCGATAAACCCCTTGCTTTCAGTTCTTCACAAATAACGGCCGTGCGCTTGTCCTGCCACACAATGGCGGGATAAACCGGTTCGCCTGTTTTTCGATCCCACACCACGGTAGTCTCACGCTGGTTGGTGATGCCGATGGCGGCAATGGAGCGAGCCGGCACCTGATTTTCCAATATTACACGAAGCAGAACACCCAACTGGGTTTTCCAGATTTCCATGGGATCATGTTCGACCCACCCCGGCTGCGGGAAGAATTGCGTGAACTCCTGCTGTGCCGTTCCGCAGATTTTTCCCTGCTCGTCAAACAAAATAGCGCGACAACTGGTCGTGCCCTGATCAAGTGCAATGATGTACTTCATGCGTTCAGCCAAGAGAAGACTGCTACCCCAACCAAACCACCAACCAGCGGCCCAAGTACCGGAATCCAGGCATAGCCCCAGTCGCTACTACCCTTCCCATGAATGGGGAGAAGCGCGTGTGCCAGCCGTGGCCCCAGATCGCGGGCCGGGTTGATCGCAAAGCCGGTGGTGCCGCCCAACCCCAAACCAATAACCATGATCAACAGGCCGACCACGATCGGACTCAGGCCCTGTGTAAACTCATTTGTGCCTATAAACAAAAGACCCAGCACCAGGACAGCTGTGGCTAGAATCTCGCTTAGCAGATTCGACCACGTGCTTCGGATGGCCGGGCCGGTGCAAAAAACACCAAGCTTTGCAGCCGGATCGCTGGTTCCCCGCCAGTGCGGCAAGTAGTGGAGCCAGACCAACACGGCACCCAGAAACGCCCCTGCGGTTTGGGCCAGGATGTATCCCAACGCGAGGCCAGAGTCAAAACTGCCGTGGACCACAAAAGCCAGAGTGACGGCAGGATTGAGATGTGCACCGCTCACATTTCCCACCGCATAAATGGCAAGTGTCACTGCCAAACCCCAGGTAAAACAAATGGCGAGCCAGCCGGAGTTTTCCGATTTGCTGCCTTTCAACAGCGCACCAGCCACCGCGCCATCGCTAATGAAAACGAGCAAAAGGGTTCCAAAAAATTCAGCGAGATAAACATTCATATCTTACTCTTTTGATGTTAATGACCAGAAGACTCGAGCACAACTTCTCCATCAGCTGGTTTGTATTTGATCAATAATGTAGCGGCAGCGGCCAGCAGCAACAACACACCTGCAAAAACAATCGCGTAGCTCGAGTTATTCTGCAACCAATGCTCCATCACAAAACCAAATGTGAGGGTTTGCAACGTCATGGGGATTACGATCATCATGTTGATGATGCCCATATACACGCCATAGCGCTCTTTTGGAATGCTCGGGACAACCATCAGGTACGGAATACCCATCATGCTCGCCCACCCGATACCAAAACCGGTGATGGCCGGGAACAGTAAGTATTTATTCTCAATAAAGGCAAACAGAATGAATCCAATCCCCGCCAAAACCAGGCAAACAAAATGCACAATTTTCGGGGATGATTTCTTCACAAACCACACGAGGGCGAATGCCGAGAGAAACGTAACGATGTTGTACCAACCATTGACAAGACCGGTCCAGCCGACCGCTTCCTCATACAAAGTTGAATTCTCCACGGGTGTGGTTTTCCAAACAGAAAGCGCCACGCTTTTGGACGAGTTTTGCCAATAACAAAACAACGCATACCACTGAAAGAGGTAAACGAGGCCCAGTTGCCACATCACCTTCGGCATACTGCCGATGGCTCTGCCGATTTCAATAAAAGACGAGAACAGGTTGAGCGGTGAGGATCGCATGAGGCGCAGCTCATCTTCGGTGGGCGGTATTTCAGGCGTTGTACGCATGCTCCACCAAATAGTGCCGACTGAGCAAATGGCGCCCAGGAAGAAGGAAGCAAAAACCCAGTTGGGAATAGCGCCTGTCTTGCCCAGAAAGAAAATTGGAAACACAAAAAGCGATACGTTAGCCAATGTCTGTCCCAGGCCGGTAAAAAAACTTTGGGTTTGAAAGCCGGTTGGGCGCTGGTCGTCATTCAATTTATCGGCAATAAAGGCCCGGTAAGGTTCCATGGCCGTATTGTTTCCTACATCCAAAATCCACAATAGCCCCACCGCCATCCACAACGCACTGCTGAACGGATAAAGAAAAAGAGCGAGGCTGCACAGCATGGCTCCAATGAAGAAGTACGGTTTTCTGCGGCCAAAGCGGGGGTGCCAGGTTTTGTCGCTAAGCGCGCCAATAATAGGTTGAACAATCAACCCGGTAACGGGTCCGGCCAGGTTGAGCAGTGGTATTTCATCCGGGCTGGCGCCCAGAAAATCGTAAATCGGATTGACGGCACTTTGCTGTAAGCCGAAGCTGTACTGTATTCCGAAAAACCCCACGTTCATATTGATGATCTGGGCGAACGTAAGACGGGGTTTTGCCGGCTGCATAGGGGTAAGTTTACGGAGTAAGGTAAGCAGCGCGGGTCAATCCCACAACCCACGCTACGCTGATTCGGCAGGGTAATGCAAATACTTTTTAGCCTTACGATGGAAGCGTGATCGATCAACCGCCAACGTGCCCGGCATCACATTTAAATTCCGCACCTCATTACCTGTTTGAAGTAAACCAGTTTTATTTCGCGATCCAACAGAATGTAATCCGCAACCGAAAAATCCCAAATCAGAAAACGTTAGCGCACGAAAGGCACAAAACCGGCTGGTGTGAAAGAACGGCAGAAGTATTACCTGGCTTGAGAACAGACAAACATCCATTTGGTAAACCGATAATCGTTCACAGCAAGAGTTCAAGCTGATCGCTTCCGGGTCTGCACCCGACTCCGGATGAACTCACCAATCATTTGGCCGGAAACGAGCCCCTCATCAACGGCTCTTCGGTAATGAATGCCTCCATAGAGGCGACTGATGGATGCCTCTTCGGCCGCATGAGCAAATGAGGAAAAGCTTCGCACGGTCATGCCGTATTGTACCTCCGTTGAATCGGTAAAAGCAAATTTTTCACCGAACAGGCCTGCAAGGGCCACCGATGCGCTCCCCGAGATGGTGCTGTGTCCACTGGAGTATTCGGGGAAAGGCGGAGTCTGCAAGAGCGGAATCCAATCCTTATCGATATATTGGTTAATGTAGGTTTCCGGGCGAATCAACCGGCTGCGATACTTTTCATGCCAACAACTGATGAACGCGTCAAAAAGTGAAATAGCAACACGAACGTACGCTTCTGCCGATGTGGCCATGTCCGCTTTGCTTTGCTCACAGGCTACCCGCGTGATGTTCATCCAATGGCCGCCCGGTGAGATCTTTTTTGTGGCAAACATCACATGGCCCCGAACATTCATCACAAAGGGATTACAATCCCAAAACGCAGCAATCGTCTTCTGCTCGTCCGAGAGCTCCTTCCCGACCACGTGAACCTCCCTGGCTTCTTTAAAAAAATCGCTGGAGGGGGAAGTAGAAAATGGAAGAGGCGGTGCCGGCTTGAACTGGCCCGCTGAATCAATCGCCAGGGTGCGAATCTTGTTCCAGTGGGGTTCTACCCCATCCATATAGGCCGGAGGAGTCGGTTTCCAGGTAGACGGGTCGCTGCTGATGCTGTACTTTGGAAACGACCGACTTTGCTTATAGGTGTCCTGATCGGCCCATTTAAGAATATGGTCAGCCACCGATTCACCAAACGCCACCGAGCGGTCGAACACATCATCGGGAATTCCGGTAGCCCTGAATTCTGTCATGATCTGATCGTGGTAGGTATCCAATTCCGATTCAGAAAAAATCAGTGCGCGCCCTACCTTCAGCAATGCTTTAACGGATGCCAGGGGGAAGCAATACGTCTTACCCACCTCCGGCTTTGGACCGGGAGAAAGCCCGTTCAACTGGCCAGCTAGCGAAACCAGTGTAGAATCCGATGGAACCAGTGCTTCAAAAGCAGCGATGCTGCTGTAGGCATAAATCCGGCTTGCCACCGGGGGTGAAAATATATCGTGAACGATCCGGTCGGTTACCGCAGCAACGGAACGGTGAAGGAAAGCTGGATTGGCCGCCTTTTGTACATACTCCGTGTTCTGTTCGCCACAGGCATGAACCGCGAACATGGCGAAAAGAAATAATACCACCCGAAGGGCTTTCATGTCAGTCAGAATATTTTGCCTGAAATGTAGCCAATGTGAGGCAAACTATTTCAACACAAAGGTTGACTTGTTAACGCCCACGCCCCGAACTTCAATTGACTTCCATTTGGATGGAAGTTTTGCTTTCACCTGGGTGACACCGGCATCCGAAATTCTAAGTCCGGCAAATCCAAAGAGCAGCGCCTGTAGCGTACCGCCAGCGCCAGTGGCAAAGTATGGGTTCGTGCCTCCGGCTGTCTCGGCCAGAACACCAAATGGTGGCACCTGGTTGGGGCGGTAACTTTTGATCAACAGGTCATAAGCTCGATCCATGTTCCCCTGTCGGGCCGCAATGGCCGCAAGTACCGAAAAACCCATAGCCGGACCATCAGGCGCATAACGCGGCTCATAATAGTTGAGGTCCTTCTCAATCTGGGTCCTATCGGTATAAAACTCAAGTGGAAAGGCCAACAAGTTTACATCCGCTTGTTTGATTCTGATGCCATCGTAGGTGGCATTCTCGCGTGTAACTCCATCCGGAAATTTGAGGATTGGAATGTTCTGTGCCACGTGGCTCCAATCGGGGTTAGCCGGTAGGCCCAATTCCGTAGCTGCTTGCGTAGCGTAGCGAAGAACGGTAATGGCCATGGCATTGGTGAAGGCATTGTTGTCAATGTTTTCCTCCCATTCATTAGCGCCAATCACATTCTTGATGTCATACTTTCCAGGCCCGTTGCGTTCCACCCGGCTTATCCAAAACTCCGCTACTTCCTTCAGCATAGGATAACCCCTGTCACGAAGCCATTGCTTGTCTTTGGTCACCTGGTAGTACTTCCAGAACGCCCACCCTACGCACCCCGTAATGTGATGCTGAAAGGGACCCGTAAGCGCCCACACGGGTGTAGCCTCCTGCCCTTCGCTGGCTGACTCCCAGGGAAACATGGCTCCTTTAAACCCGTGACTAAATGCATTTTGGCGAGCGGCCTCCAGGCGCTGGAAACGATACTCCAGCAACGAACGGGCCAACTCAGGCTTCAAAGCTAAAAGTGGCGGATACATCCAAAGCTCAGTGTCCCAAAAAACGTGACCATTATAACCAAGCCCCGAAAGTCCCATGGGCGACAAGCTGAACGCAGTTCCCTCACGCGCAAAGGAATACAGGTGATACAACATGAATCGCACATCGCGTTGCAACCCAGGATCTCCGTCAATCACAATATCACTCTTCCACAACTCCTCCCACTCCTTGACATGCCGGCCCCACAGCCGGTCGTATCCTTCCAGTGCAGCAAACACCGTCAATCGCTCCGCTTCATTATGCGCATCCGCTACGTGAGCCGAGGCAATCACCGAACCCACGATACAAAAACGAAACGTTTGACCGGCTTTTAAATCCTTACTGAACTTGGTGAGGTGCATGTTATAATCCCAATCCTCATGAATGAGGCTGACCTCCTCTCCCTTGTCAAAGATAAAACTTGTGGATGCCGCTACGGTGTGTCGGCCCGAGGGACTCTTGCCAACCGAAGTCATCAGCGGGATACGAACCTTATGTGGGTTTTTGGCGTAAGGATTCACCACCTCACGATCAATCACCGCGTAGAGGTTACGCACGTCACGCAGGATGTCGGGCGACTCGATCACACTGGCGGGCGTAATTCGGCAATCCTGGCGGGCCTCGATTTCAATTACAGACAAGGCGGAATAGGGCAAATGACGCAACGCCAGCATGGTCTGCTTGACATGTACTTTGTTTCCAAAATCAAACTCCGTTACCAGCGAAGCGGTCTTCATATCCAATGACTGTTTGAATCCGCTGATGTTGCCCGGCCCGATGCGCTGAAAATCCACATCGAGGTTTACATTCAGAAAATTAAACCCCTTGAGTATGTTATCGACACGGCCACGGCCGTAATTGTCGAAGGCTCCATTGAGCACAACATCTTTAACCCGCATCGGCTCGGGCGAAGATACCAGGCCAATCATGCCATTGCCGAGGGTGACTCCAAAATAGTTGGCATTGTCTGTCCCAAGTGCCGTAACTCGCCAAGAATCAGCCGATTGCGAAAAGCCCGGGAGATAGCCAAAAACGATCACGCAAAAAAAACAAATCCACTTTGTATTTTTCATTCATTCCATCGCTAGTCAACACGATCAATAAAACGAAACCCAAAAACCAAATTTAAACTAAAATAATTTTGGGTTGTATTCACAGACCAAAGGCCTACGTCATTAATACCTCCAATCGAGTAAGATGCCAAAAACTTAGTCTCACTCAGAGTCGTAAGTCGGATTTGCCCTTCAAGCCTCAAAAAAGCCTGATCCGAGAGGTTGACCATTGCCCCACCAGCAAGCAAAAATGACCATGTGAACGGTTCATAGGATTCATTTAGCATTATAGACGGATCTGAAATCGTGTATTTACCGCTGGTATACCCCAACCCTGCTCCAAGATATGGTTTAAACGTGCGCCAATCAAATAACACCTGATTATAGCGAACAAAGAGATCTACAAACTTTTCAGTACTACTCACAGAAAATGGCTCAGCAATACCGTCAACCCGGCCCGACTGAAAAGAAATCGAAAAAAAGCGCAAGCGGTTAGCCGGTGCGCGCTCCAGCGAAACACCGAAAATACCAAATGGTGAATCATTTATCACTCTTCCATATGAAAAACTCAGCGCTGTTACACCTCTGGCAGTTCTAGCTCGAGAAATCACTGGGTTTGCAAGAATCGAATCACCCTTGCAGGCATTTATCTCACGCACAATCATGTTAATACGACTCTCATCAAAACTATTTGTCCTTGATATCAACCTCCCAATGTCCTTACAGCCAGTTGAATATCTTCTCAAAACAGTCTTGTATGCGGTGTCCTCAACATTGTACCTTTTGTTTTTGTAGGTAATGCTCCTCTTCAAATGCGGCAGTGGTGCAAGCTCCTGAGAAGTCTCGTACAAAAAATGCCGGGTTGTGCCAGGCATCTTTCTATTTAAAAAGCTGACGCGTGCACGAAGCAGAAACCGCAAAAACACCTTCGTGCCATCTAAATCAAACGACTCAAAATACTCATCGTTCCCAATCTGAAACGCGCGAATCTCTCCAGGCAAAAATTCTTTAAACTCATTATCACTGTTAGCCTTGAAACTGACGCGTTCGTAAAGAACATTTTCGGTCTGTGAGTAGAAAAAGCCTTCTACTTTCTGACCATCAAGGGTGACAATAAAGCCCTGAACATTATCTGCATAAATCGAGACGGTGGATATCGAATCACCCCGGCAATAATTTATTTCCTCCACAATCTTTTTTATCCGATTCTCCTCGAACTTACTAGTACTCGTTATCAACCTGCCAATACTCCCGCAGCCATTCGAATATCTTCGCAAAACGCTCTTGTAGGCAGTGTCCTCAACATTGTACCTTTTGTTGTTATAGGTGAAGCTCCTCTTCAAATGCGGCAGTGGCGTAAGCTCTTGAGAGGTCTCGAACAAAAAATGTTGGGTTGTGCCAAGCATCTTTCTATTTAATAAGCTGAGGCGCGCACGAAGCAAAAACTTCAAAAACACCTTCACACCGTTTAGTTCAAACGATTCAAAATACTCCGCGTTGCCAATCTGAAAGGCGCGAATCTCTCCAGGCAAAAACACCTTAAACTCATTTTCATTATTAGCCTTGAAACTGACGCGTTCGTAAAACAAATGCTCAGCCTGTAGATAAAAAGAACCTCCTACTTTCTGACTATCGAGGGTAACGATAAAGCCCTGAACATTATCTGCATAAACCGAGACGCTGGATAAGGCGATGAGAAAGCATACGAGTGCTCTAATTGATTTCATTTTGATTGATTTTCGCTGCATAATTTAAAAGGATTCTGAAAAATAATGAATAGCTCATTTGAAAAAAGCGTAGCATCGTCTTTCTCAGGCGGGGCTACCTGGTCGGCCGACACCGTAAGATAACACGCTTCTACGCGTTAAACCTGATGTAACTCGCTCGTCCAACCTTATTGCCAAGGGTTACTGCAAAGTGGGGCGTGATACCGGCACTCAGCGCAGTCACATGCCATGGTCCTGCATCTTGCGAAGACGCAACAGTATGTAGCCAGAAAACAAACGCGAGACAAAATTGAATTCTTAAGGACTTCATCGTATCTGAAATTAGGGTTAGACTGTGGCTAATTAGAATGATGTTCCAACCACCAAATTAAATCAATCAAATTGAACATCAGCAGCAAAATCATTTGAAATATCTGGCGTGAATATCGGGGACTTTAGCTATTTACGGTTTTGGGCCGTACTTTTGTCTAACATCAATCAACAACCTTTTTTCGGTTTAAAACGTAGACAAGAAACGCTCATCTCTGTTTTTTTTGAAGAAACTCTTTGTCCTATTTTTGATTGGCTGTTCGTATTCAGCATCAAGTCAGCAAAGCCACATTTTTGGCGATCCCCGTGCTTCGCAACCAGCTCAGTGGTCTGTCACCGGCAAAGTAACACAGACCGAAAACGGCCTGCCCGTGGAAGGGGCTCATTTTTACGCTGACGGACTGACAACAGGCACCACCTCTGACTCAACCGGGCGTTATTTTTTATTACTGCCACCCGGAACACATCGCCTTACGGTGCGGCATATCAGTCGTGTACCCCAAACTGCCATTTTCGAACTGTTTGGACATGGTGTGATCCACTTTTCCCTGGAGGAAAAAGCAATGGCGCTGGAGGAAGTGGTGGTAGAATCGCGGGGTAACCAGTCTGTGCTGAAGGAACCATTCAGTGGGGTCGTGTCACTGAATCGTCAACAGTTGAAGTCGATTCCCGCACTTTTAGGAGAGGCCGACATTGGCCGGTCTCTTCAATATCTGCCGGGCGTTACGTCAGCCGGGGAAGGTGCATCCGGAAACAACATACGAGGCGGCCGAACAGATCAAAATCTGATGCTAATCAACGATGCCCTGGTTCTCAGCGCAAACCACGCGGCTGGTTTTCTGTCACCGTTCAATGCCGAAGTCGCGGAGAGCTTTTTGCTATACAAAGGTGTAATGCCAAGCTACTACGGAGGTCGCTCCGCCTCTACTTTAGCCATTCGAATGCGCAAAGGAGACTTCGAAATCTGGAAGTCACAACTGTCGGGAGGAACGGCAGTTCAAAAAATTCTGATTGAAGGCCCACTACGAAAAAATTCGGTTAGTATACTAAGCACCGGGCGTTTAAGCACCGTCAACTGGATGTTTAATCGCGCACGGAATACGGATGTCCAGTCCAGCAAAGTCAATTTTAGTGATTCTTACTCCAGCATCTCCGCTAAACTCAACTCAAAACACTTTCTTGATGTTGCACTCTTAACGACTCAGGATTTCCTGCAGGTTGGCGATCGCTTTGGATACGAATGGTCGAGTTATGTCGGATCGCTCGCGTGGAAGGGTGTGTTGACGGAAAAACTCTCAGCCTCCGCCCTATTCGCAACAGGCAGTTTCAAGAATGGTTTCTTTGAACTCAATAGTCCGCAGGCGGCCAAATTGAACAACGGCCTTGGTTACAACCAGTTCAAATTGACCATGTTCTGGAGCAATGCCCAACATGACGTAACGGCCGGTGGCGAGGCTATCCTCTACCAAACACTCCCTGAAATGCTGTCGCCCGCAGACCCCGAATCAGTTGTTGAACCTGACCAAATCCAAAAAGGCCAAGGACTTGAGTCATCTTTTTTTCTATCTGACGACTGGACTTTGTCGCCCGGAATTACATTATCGATTGGGCTTCGGTATTCCCGCTTTCAAGGCCTCGGCCCAGAAAATGTGTATTCGTATTTGGATGGTGTGCCGCGCTCTATCAACTCAATTACGGATACTACCTATTACTCTGCCAACAGTCGGACCAAGACATACGATGGATGGGAACCTCGGGCATCCATCAGTGTAAAACTATCAACAAATCACTCCGTAAAAGTTGGTTACTCGAGAGTGTTCCAATACATCCACTCATTGTCAAACACCGCTTCACCAACGCCCATTGACCTGTGGCAACTGAGTACCCCCCACATTTCGCCCCAGACATCTGACAACTTCTCGATTGGACACCACGCTAACCTAAAAGACAACAAATGGTCAACAACCCTTGAAGCTTTTTACCGGGCATCATCAAACCAACTGGAATACAAAGACTTTGCTGACCTGAATCTCAACCCGCATATTGAAACCGAAGTAGCGCAGGGTTTAGGCAAATCTTATGGCGTTGAAATACAGGTGAAACGCAATAGTGGCAAATGGACAGGCTGGTTGTCGTATACTTTTTCCCGGAGCCTTGTCCAGCTCAACAGTCCCGATCCTGAATTCAACGTAAACCGGGGCCAGTGGTTTGCTGCGAATCACGATCGCCCCCATGTTGCGGCCCTGGTGATCAATCGAAAATTGTGGCCAAAGGGCCTTATGGGCATCACCGCCAATTATGCCACCGGCAGGCCGTTGACTGCCGTTGATACCTATTACTTCCTCGATGGCGCCACCATCCCAAACTTTTCAGATCGGAATCAGTATCGCATCCCAAACTACTTCAGAATTGATTTTTCCGTCACGACCGGCAGTGTATTCAAAAAAATTGATGATAGTCTCACCTTCAGCCTGTATAACTTGTTGCACCGTGACAATGCCTTTTCCGTTTTCTTTCAACCTGCTCCCAATCAACCCCGCCCCCTGCCCTATCAACTTGCCCTGATCGGTGTGGCCGTTCCCGCGATTTCCTATACTGTTCGACTCTGAGCTTATGCGTGCATCTTCCTTATCCCTACTCTTCCCCATAATTCTATTCAGCACCTGTATTGGCGTTATCGATTTTCCGGTGAACGAAGTAAGCTATGTGGTGATCTACGGACAACTGACAAATCTGGATGAACCACAGCTGATTCAGGTAGGCCGATCGTCTTCGCGGGGCAAACCACCACAGCCGATCAGCGGGGCCCAAGTAGAGCTAATCAGCAGTCAGGGCAATTTTAATGCCGTTGAAATCAAGCCCGGGCAATACCTCATTCAAGGTTTAATGGGTGGCGTCCCGGGGCAATCTTATTCGCTTACCGTTCGGATCGGCAGTCGAACGTATCGGTCACAAGTTGAGACCATGCCCCTCTCTGTCGGTGTTGACTCCGCGTATCACACCTTTTCAGATGAATCGGTTATCACCAGTGACGGAAAACGTCTTGTGCGGTTGATCTATGTACATTCGAAATCAACCCTTCCGAACTCGAACAACTTATTTCTGCGATGGGAAGTTGAAGAGAACTATTACTTTGATCTCACTGATTTTCCCGATCCTTTTAACACGCCTCCGCCTCCTTGCTATGCCTCGGACCGGGTAAACCCGCAGAAGATCAATCTGGTTAATACAGCTGCGCTCACTAAGAATCAAATAGATCAGCAACTGGCAACGCGTGAAGTCGACTTCACCTTCAAAAGCCGTCACTATTTCACCGTCCGGCAGCTGAGCATTACTGCTAACTGCCATTCCTATTGGGCAAGGATTCGAGATGTACTCGCAAACCGAGGTTCACCCTTCGACACACCACCCGCTACCGTTATCGGAAACTTCACCAATCCGGATGATCCGGCTGAAAAAGTGCTGGGATACTTTGAGGTAGCCAACGTTTCGATCAATCGCTTTTTTCTTGTGCCTGGCTGGATTCCCTTTTACCTGGAGCCCTATTGCGAATACAATCCCGATAAGCCCTTTGACAGATATCCGGCTATCTGCCTGGACTGCAGCAAACTGCCGAACGGATCGGGCGAGCCGCCACCGTGGTTTTAGACGCACGGTCTAGATTGTCGTTACGGGCTGGTCGAAACCGGACACCGTCTCTATTCCACAGACCGGACGTAATACGCCCGTCTGCCTTGCACGGCCAAGATCCACGCAACTCCTGTTGGCGTCCGAATCGTGCTTATCTTGCGCACAACCGACCGGGCGAACGGAGCAATGACTTCAACCGTCCCAAACTTTGTATCGTAGACCGCCAGCCCAAATGAATCCAACGCACCCAATCCGATAACCGTTGATTTTGTATTACCCGCAAGCAGCCAGTGATGCTGATCTTTCATTAAACTGATTTGATTGATACAGCTCAATTGTGCCGGCCCGGCAAATGGCTGAAAGACGTAGTCGCTACCTGTTGAAATCATAGCTCCGGATTCCATAATCTTCGAACGCTTTCGTTCCACTGTTGCCTCATCTTTAACATTTAGTACATCTGACGGGCCTTGATTCCGGGCGAAGCGTTCATTGGTCGGAAACAGTCTGTTTATAAAAGGCAATGCCTTACCCATTTGCTGCTTGCTTGACAAGGGGATCAATTGCCCCTTCTGCGGGTAAAACAAAACCGACTCGGCATTCCCGTTCCGATCAAAGTCACTCCGCCACAACTCAACTGAAAGTTCTCCACTCGGGCGTAATTTTGTGTTAGATCCTAAATTCCCAAGTAAGAAATCAACTACACCGTCTTGGTTTAGATCGGCAACGGTTACGGTGCGCCACCATCCTTCAGTACCTGCAAAGCCATTAACAGTCGCAAGTTTAAGCTGACCCCCTTCATTTCGAAACAAACTTATCGGCATCCAATCGCCCACCACAATTAACTCGGGAAGCCTGCCTGCACCTGGCGAAAACCACTGGGCATCGGTCACCATTCCGGGCGACAGATGCTGGGCGACTACAAATCTCAGGTTTCCATCATTTCGAAGCAGGTAACTAACGGGCGTCTGCCCGTACTGCCCTGGCACTGCACGAGCACCAACAAAAATATCTTCATCTCCATCACCATCTACGTCTGCTGTTCGAACGCAGGAAGCATTCAAACGAACTGAAGGAAAGTGCGGTGATCGGACAAAGCTGCCGTTCCCCACGTTGACGTATAGGCGCATATCCAACTCGTCAGACAGCTCATTGGTGAAATTTCCCCCGCTGACTACCAACAAATCCAGATCTCCATCTTTCTCTGCATCAAAGAAGACAGCATCAACATCCTCGGAATCGGAGTCCTGCTCAAAGGTGCCGCTCGGGTCGAATCGAACAAAACCCGAATGGGTGTGCAGATGCAGTTCGGCTGCCTGACCCTTTGCCCCTCCAAAAAAAATATCATCAAAACCATCTCCGTTTACGTCACCCACGGCAAGGGCGGGCCCCTCTCTCGATAACAAGTATGGAATAAGAGGCTCTCGATCATAGTCCCGGAATCCCGAATCCTCACGATGAAAAAAGGAAAGTGGACGAACTTCCCAAGGTGTACCGGTCTCCACCAAAAAAACCTCCTCGACTGATTTACCGGAACCTTGTTCCAGGGTTATCTCGCCTCTAGGTGCCCCCCTGAACATTTCTTCCTGGCCGTCTGCCCAACGAACAAGAATGCTATCTACCGTCTCAGTGCCCAGGCCAATATGCAAGGTTGGTGACACCGAGGACAGGAATCCGCGTGTAGCAATATTTTCTCGCAGGTATTTTCCTGTACCTGAAAACACCTCCACGGTACTGCTCAAGCCGAATTGGCAACGAGTTGCTTTCAACCTTAACTTCAAAAAGTTTTTTGCAGATCCAGGCGATGTCTCATTGCGGTAAATAAAAGCCGGCATGTTAACATTATTGACAACCAGATCCAGGTCACCGTCATTATCAAGATCGGAATAGGCAGCCCCTGACGAGTACGAGGCATCGGCCAATCCCCATTGCGCCCCAACATCGTCAAACTTTAACTCATCCCGTGATTTTAAGCAATAGTTCGAAATCTTAAGTGACGGCATCTTTGCAATAAGCTCGCCATCGGCTATTTGACCACCTTTGCGGGCCATATTCGCCTGGTAGTGGATGTAATCCAGATCATTAGGCCGTTTGTAAATGCCGTTTGTAACAAAGATCTCGTGCCGGGTGTCATTATCGAGGTCAGCCATGAGGCAAGACCAACTCCAGTCGGTGGCCTCAATGCCTGACCACTGCGCAATCTCCTGAAAGAATGACTTCCGATTTAACTGTAATGCATTGCGCACGTTCTGCGGCCCATACCCAAATGCCAGTTTGATATCAGATACTTCCTGTGTATCCTCGGCAGCTGATTTTTGTAAGATGTAGGGGTCATCCGGAAGCATATCCAATGTCATAATTTCTGGATATCCATCCCGATTCAAATCAGCCGCATCAACGCCCATGGAGTACCGGCTGGTGTGGCCTAGCCAGGCCGATGACGATTCGGTGAATGTCTTATTCTGATTATTGATATAGAGATAGTCAATTTCATGAAAGTCATTTGCTACATATAAATCTAACCACCCATCCTGGTTAACATCGGTGGCCACCACCCCTAATCCATATCCAATCGAACTTGACCAAATTCCGGCTGACTGGGTGACATCACGAAAAAAAACTCTACCCCCCTCTTCAACCCGTTCAAAGAGCCGGTCGCCAGACTTGGGATCTACCTCCTGCCTGAGCGATGATGGACCATAGTTGGCTACCTGGTGAACAGAGTGATTTAACAGGTACACATCCTGATCACCATCCCGGTCGTAATCAAAAAAAACCGCCTGAGTGGAGAACCCTGAAAAATCCAAGCCATACTGGGCGGATTGCTCCATAAAAGTTAAGTCGCCTTGATTAACATACAAGAGATTATGCCCCTTTACCCCCTTGTAATCTCCGACCTGGCACACGTAGAAGTCCACCCATCCATCCATGTTGACATCGCAAATGGTAACCCCGGTCGACCAGTCCCCTTTGTTTTGGTTTACACCTGCTGAGGCTGAAATGTCGTCAAATTGAAAATTGCCTTTGTTCAGGTACAAAAAGTGGCCTACCTCATTTCCAGTAAAGAATATATCCTCAAGTCCGTCACGATTAACATCCGCAACAGCGACACCACCGCCATTGTAGTAATACAAGTACTGCACGATGTTGAGTTTGCGCTCATTAAGCTGATTTTGAAACGCAACGCCAGTGGCAGCAGGCGACATTAATTGGAAAAGCGGTTTATCTGCCGTATGGCGGCAGCCCGCCATCGCCAAGCAAGCCAACAGAAAGTAAAGCCCGTGGCTTTTCATTCCGGTTGGGAATACAAGGTCAAGCTGTCCTGGTTGGCCGTTACCATCAGGAGTTTCTGTCCGGCAACATCTATTGTCCGAATCGCTCTCGCGGAAAGCACTTTCGTCAACCCCGTCTGCAAGTAAGGAACCGCCTCAAATTGCATGTTACCCTTTCCCTGTAGAAGAACACCTCCGAGAAGGGCATCGTAGCGGCCGGCCTCGGGTTTAACCTCAAACAGGTTGCCCGCCAGAATTAGATCAGACACCCCATCTTTATTGTAGTCAAGAGACGAAATAGCGTAGACGGGAGCAAATTGAGCTTCCACCGGTAACGGCCGTAACTGCCACCGCCCGTTACCCTTATTCTCGACCACCGAAGTCGCCATGTAATTCGCTTCCAAACGAACCGATTTAGCCAATGCCCCTTTACCAAATACATCGTGAAGAGCCAAATTGTTATAGTCGGCATACTTTAGAAACTTCTTTTTCAACCCGGGCATCTGGGCGATCAGATCGTGCCGTAACGCGAGAGGCGTCCAGTTGCCTTTTTGATTCAAAGCGTAAACAGGTTCTACTGAGCCATTGGAATCAAAATCACCGACAAACAGGCCGAGCTTTTGTTCCTCGTTGACTTTAAAACGTGAGTTTAAGCCATGGTTGCCCACTACCAAATCAGGATCACCATCCTGATCAATATCCGAGCAATACACGGTATTCCACCAACCCCGATAACCGGAAAGTTCATTCTTAGAAAGCGAAAACACACCATCCTGGTTTTCCAAAATCAAAATTTCGGTCCAATCGCCCACTAAAACCAAATCCTGGTCGCGATCCCCATCATAATCCAGTGCTGCCGCGTCTGTGATCATACCTAATCCGGATAACAAGGACGCGCGATCGGCAGTACGCTCAAGGAATCGTCCTGAACCATCATTCAGAAACAGGTGACTGCCTGGCGTCATGCCGTAGGCGAAGGGAACCATTCGAGATCCGGTGAAAAGATCAAGATCTCCATCATTATCCCAATCAGCCAAAACCAGCGATGACGTTATTTCGTTAACCCGATCCAAATCAGTTCCCAATAGCCTGGTGAAATCGCCCTTTCCATTGTTGAGGTAGGCCCGATCACGAAGCGCGGGTGCCCCTAAGCCGAATTCACTTCCACCGCTCGCCACTACCGCGTCCAGGTCGCCATCTCCATCCAAATCACCTAGGACAATATCGGTATCCTCACTGTCGCGATCGAGCGCCAACGCAGGTTGTTCACTACGCGTAAATGTGCCTGTTGAATTTTGGAAGAAGATGGTTCCAGGCGAACCCGCGGATCCACCCAACCAAACATCTTCAAGACCATCACCATTCAGATCGCCCACGGCTGCTGGCGGGCCGCTGGTCGATAACATCTGATAAACCAATCTCTCCCGATCAAAATCAACGAAGGTATTCTCCGTGTGTTGGTAGTCAAGTCGCCCCTCCACTTTCGCGAAAATAGTGGCTCCTTCCTGTCGGCCCGGCCCGGGTTCACGAGCATCAGCCTCACGTATGACCAGTGTCTGTTTACATGGAACATTAGCTAAGATGGAAACCTTGCCCGATGGCCAGGTCACACTTAGCGTGTCGGCAACAGCCACTTCACCTAATCCAATAACCATCACCGGGTCAACGGAGGACTGAAAGCCTCGTGTTGGCATCTGTTCGAGTGTCACCTTACGGCCCGCGGTGGAAACAACAACCCGGGCTCCGACACCAGCGGTGTTTCGAAGACCGCCTTGGAGGTTTATCCGCAGGTAGCCGGGCGGGGTTTGGCTTTGCTGCGCTGTATTTTCAAAAACAGCCACCTCGTTGTTTAGCTGGCTTACCACCAGATCCAAATCCCCATCACCATCCAAATCGCCATAGGCCGACCCATTTGAATGTGACGGAGTTCCCAAACCCCAGTCATCAGCACGATTATCAAATCGAAGATCACCCGTATTCTTGAAAGCATAGTTAGGAACCGGGTTAACCGGTATCGGATCGATCAATGCCCGATAATCAACGCCTTCCTTGGAGATAATTCTGCGTTTTGTTTCATCGCTATCGATAAAGTTAAGATAGTCAAGATCCGTGAGATCCTGATAGATACCATTAGCGACAAAAATATCTTTTAGCCCATCGTTATCCATATCAAACATCAAGGCACCCCAACTCCAGTCGGTCGCTTCAACACCCGCCAGGCGGCCAATTTCACTAAACACACCGCCACCCCGATTCAGATGGAGCATATTGCGAGTGAGTTGATAATGGTAACCGTTCCGTTGATTGTAGTTGAATTTGTCCCAATTCTCAAACGTAGTGATTTGCTTCATTCGCCTGAGATCACCCGGCAACATATCCGTGACAAAGACATCCAGCCAGCCATCATTATTCACATCCGCCATATCTGCCCCCATAGACGCTGCACTAATGGATTGCAGTCGGCTCGTAAGCTCCTCACGAAACGTTCCATTCTTCTGATTGATGTAGAGGTAGTCACGCTCAAAAAAATCATTGGAGATAAAAATATCAGGCCACGTATCATTGTTCACATCCCCCACCGTAACGCCCAATCCAAACCCAATTTCGCTACCGTAGATTCCAGCTTCTTCACTCACGTCTTGAAACCGGTCTCCATCGTTTCGAAAGAGCTTATCACCACCGCGCGGATCTCTCGTGTCACGAAGATTATTCATCAGATTAAATGTACCGATGGCAGTAAACGAATTGTTGAGCAGGTACATATCCAAATCACCATCCTTATCAAAGTCAAAAAAAGCCGCATGGGTGGAAAGGCCCGGGTCTGCCAAACCGTAACGTTCGGCCTCCTCAGAAAAAGTAAGATCTCCCCGGTTGATGAATAGCTCATTTTGGCGGTTATCCCCGTCCACATCACCCGAATTACAAACGTAAATATCCAGCCAACCATCACCATTGACATCGGCCATAGCAACGCCCGTACTCCAACCCCTCGAACCTTTTACCCCGGATGTAAGGGTTATGTCCTCAAACACAAAACTCCCCTTGTTCACATAGAGTTTGTTCTCGCCCAGATTTGAAGTAAGATAGACATCTGGCAATCCATCGTTGTTGATGTCGCCAATTCCCACTCCTCCCCCATTATAAAAATTCCGGTAGGTAAAGATGTTGAACTCTTGTGAAAATGATAAATCATTTCGGAAACGCAACCCCGTTCGGGACGATGGAAGTTGTTGAAAAAGTGGAGTACGATCCCCGGAGTCACCACAACCGACAAGGAGTGCAGCAAGCAAAACATTTACGCCACCGACTTTTCCCAATAACTTCATTAATCGTTTCCTTTATCGTTGGCCAGGTTCATCAAGTCTACAAAATCTGCCCGCACCGTTGAAATATTCATTTTATAGATGCGGATTCTCCGGTTGCCATCCACCTTCACCCACACACGGGCGTTCCTGTCCTTATTCTCTACCAGCAAGAACTCCCCACCGTACCACTTCTCGAACAAATCTTTCACGCGCAACTCCAATGAATCAGCTGACATGTCGGGGTTCCAGGGTGCCCAAAAAACATAGGTAAACTCAACCGGCATCTTGCAAATCTTTTCTTCGGCAAATTCAGGATAGAACCGCATATACGATGGGTATGCCAAAAAGGAAGAGTCAAGTTCATGCTGAACAGACAATGGACCAGGTCCGTTGGTGACAACCTTTTGTTTGTTTAGGTTCCAACAATGTTCAAAAAAAGATTTCCTGGGCATATTAAACGAAAGCCCCAAAAACAAACTGTCATACCGCACGTTACGCGCCAACTCCGTCTTTACCAGTTGTTCGTATTTCGACTCACGGCACCCGGCAAAAACTACAGCCAGCACAAGACAAAAGAAAACAATCCTATTTCTTACCATACTCATAAATGCTTATTCGCTCATTATTTCGCATAATCAAAATGTGTTGCCGGCCATCGCTACCGAGCTTTTTAATATCCCGGATTTCCCCTGGAACATGAACCCCGGAAATGCCAGGCAAAATCGGTTTGAAATGACCGGTTCCGGTGCCGAGCAACACCTGGCCATACCCCGCGCCCTGTGTCCCCATTTCCGGCTTGGCCCGGTATTGATTGCCACCAACAATCAAATCTGCCAATCCATCCTGGTTAAAGTCTGCCACCTCAACTCCATACACACGGGTAATCTGCACGGCAGAAGGCAACGGGATTGCCGTAAACCTCCGCCCTCCTTCATTGACTAAGGTTATCGACCGCGATTCATTAATCATTAGCTTCTGCGCCTTTGCCAACTGCTCAGGTAACAGCAGGTCTGTCACACGGGCCTGACTATACGAAGAAAAGGTCAGGAATCGCTTTCGAAGAGAAGGCATTTGTTTGATCAGGTCAGGAAGTAGCGGTATCGGCCAAACCTGATCGCCCACCTGGGTACACGGTAACTGCTCGACCGACCCATTCTGGTCAAAATCGCCTACAAAAAGCCACGAGGGATTTTCCGCGCTTGACGGATAACGGACATTTAATCCTTCGTTACCCAGCACCAAATCCGGCCGGCCATCTTCGTTCAGATCAGCGACTTTTACACACATCCATTTGCCCCTGATATTCTGTAATCCGAGCTTTTCCGAACGATCGATGAACCGACCATCCTGATTCTCAAACAGGGTGACGCCCATCCACTCACCCGCAAACACCAGATCGTCATCGCCATCACTATCGAAGTCAATCGCTTCCACGCCAGTCAACAAACCCAGGCCTCTGAATCCGGGTGCCATGCGATCCGTGACTTCTTCAAAAAAGCCACCACGATTCAACAATAGATGGGCATCCGCAGAGCGTCCGTAAGCAAATGGTATCAGTCGACTCGCGGTCACAAGATCCGGCCGACCGTCTCGATTAAAGTCAACCACCGTTACAGCCGAGGTTGGCTCAAATAACAGTGAAGATCTGAGCCAGTCCCGCTTCCGTAAGAAGATCCCACTTCCGTTGTTGACGTATAAGCGGTCTTCGAGAAGGTTTGATCCAAAGCCGGGCTGATACCCTCCGCTGGCCATGAACAAATCTAGATCACCATCAGTATCGGCATCGAAGAAAACCGCGTCACGATCCTCGTAGTCTTTATCCTGATCAAACGCGGGCTGCACAGAACGTTCCCATTGAAAATTCTCTTTTTGCAACCACAATTCACCCGACTGCCCCGCTGCACCCCCCACAAACAAATCACTAAGTCCATCTCCGTCCACATCACCGACTTCCATGCGCTGTCCTTCATTGCTCACCATATCAAAAATCAGCCGGTCACGATCGAAATCCTGAAACTGAGTGGATATCCGCTCACGGACTGAGAACAGGGCGGTATCCGGCCAAAGCAAAGGGTCGAATTCACGTGAAACCGCTTCAATGGGAGATGTTGCTACCTGTCGAACTACCAGCATTTGATTGGCGGGTACATCCAAGTACCGCGATTTTGTACCGTCATTCCAAAGTACGACCAACGAATCAACTTTTTGATACCGCCCCAACCCTATGTGAAGGCGCTCATCTACGGTTGACAAATAACCTCTGACGGGCGATTGCTCAACATAAAACAATTTGCCAGCGCAGTAGGCGCTCACCTGGGCACCGATGGCCGAAGTGTTGCCTCCCCGTCCAACGAGTTTGATTTGAAGATAGTGACGGTCAAAATCAACCCCAGACGCTGTATTCTCATACAACGCAGCCACTTCATTGATTCGGTTTACCACCAAATCCAAGTCGCCATCGTTATCAAAATCCGCGTAGGCGGCTCCGTTTGAATAGTCCGGTGCCATGCCGGATTCGGAACTGGTATCCAGAAACGTACTATCCCCCTGATTCAAAAAAAGGGCATCGCGTTGCGGAGAAGATGGAATGGCATCAATCAGCTTTGTCGTCAAAGAACTATCGCGCCTAAACTCGGCAGAGGCCAACATCGGGGGTGATGTATAGTGAATGTAATCCTGATCAAGCAGATCTTTTGGAATACCATTCGCCACATAAATATCCTTTAAGCCATCGTGGTTGATATCGAAAATGAGAGCTCCCCAACTCCAATCGGTGGCATGAACCCGGCCAAATCGGGCAATTTCACTAAAAGCTACCCGGCTATCTGAACCTGGTAACCAACGGTTATTCAGTTGAAGTACATTTCGTGAAAACTGATGTCCGTAGCCACTGCGAACATTCTCGCTGAACTTATTCCAATCCTCAAAAGACGCCTTCGTACGAATTCGCTCAAAGGTGCCGGGTAACATTTCCGTGACGTAGATTTCCGGAAATCCATCATTGGTCAGATCCGCAATATCTGCCCCCATGGAGCCTAGGCTGGTTTCTAACAGCACCTCATTAAGGGACTCGCGGAAGGTCCCGTTTTTTTGGTTCAGGTATAAGTAATCACGCTCAAAAAAATCATTGGAAACAAAAAGATCCTGCCAACCATCCCGGTTGACATCCGCAGCTACAACCCCGAGTCCGAATCCGATGGAACTCGAGTAAATGCCGGCCTCGGCACTCACGTCACGAAACCGGTCACCGTCATTTCGGTACAGTTTATTGCCTCCAAACGGATCACGAATTTTGCGTTGCCCCCCCTGCAAATCATAGATGCCAACCTGCCGGTTCGAGTTGTTCAACAAATACAAGTCCAAGTCATCGTCATAGTCAAAAAAAACACCATGCAACGATAGCCCCTCATCGGCAACTCCCCACTTAGCCGCCTCTTCCCGAAAAGTCAGATCGCCATTATTGATAAACAATTCATTATGGCGAACCCCACCACGAGGTGGCCCCGATTTACAGACAAAAATATCAAGCCATCCATCCCCATTTACATCGGCCATACTAACCCCGGTAGACCATACATTTTGGCAAGCCACACCCGCCCGCCCGGTAATATCATCAAAGACAAATCCCCCTTTGTTCAGGTAAAGTTTGTTATCCACCTGATTACCCGAGAAGTAGATATCCACACGTCCGTCATTGTTAATATCCCCCACGGCTACACCCGCTCCTTTGTAGAAATTCCGATAGGTGTAGCAATTGAATGCCTCCGTATAGGTTAGCGTGTTCATGAAGCCAATACCGGTCCTGGCGGCCGGCTGAAGACGAAGCAAACCTTGTTCAGATTCAACCCGACTCCCGCAGGCGGCAGCCAGCAACACGACCGGCAGGATGAACACAACCCATCTCATATGAAGCGACAAAAGTACGCTATCTGCAAAAAAAAAGAAGGCGACCCGCCACGGATCGCCTTCTTTACAGAACTAAAATTCAATTAATAACCCGGATTCTGAACAAGATCAGGATTAACCAGTATTTGCCCTTGCGGTATCGGGAACAAATTGCGGGTGGGGAGTGACGCGGTTTTTTCCCACCAGGCGTCATTATATTTACCAAAACGGATCAAGTCCGATCTGCGATGACCTTCGGCAAACATCTCTCGACCACGCTCGGCCAGCAGGTTATCGGCTGTCATTTGAGCGGCCAGGAAGGCAGCCACGCCCGCGCGGCCACGCACCTGATTAACCAAGGTGAGTGCTTCTGCGCTGGCTGGGTTAATACGCCATAGGGCTTCGGCACGCATCAACAACACATCAGCATACCGATAGATCGGAAAATCGTTACTCAAACTGGTGCGAGCACCCAAACGGAACTCCCACTTGCCCACACGGGCACCCGCCTGACGAAAACTGTTCGGTTCCAGCATGTTAATGCTGGGCGTAAACGTCAAATCCTCACCATCCGGATCGCCAGCTTCAGCGCTGATGTCCTTCAATCGCACACCTCCGGAGCTAAACTGCGGCCCCACGAGGAAGCTTGCACCCCTGCGGGCGTCAGCCGTCTCAAACGAGTTATAAAACGCCTCGAGCGAAGCATAACCGTTCCACGGTTGGTCGGTCAGGTTAAACGTTTGCTGAGTCAGGTAGTGACCCGTCATTTGGGGCAGGTTAAAACCTTCTGCATTATTCTCATCGTAGTTGATAACAAAGATGTTTTCTGGAGACCCCGCGTTATTAGTCACAAAGTTATCTTTGAACGTAGGAGCTAACGAGTACAAACCAGACCCAATAACGACCTGGCATGCATCAGCGGCTTTCTGCCACTCTTGTGTGCCTTTGTATACCTGCGCATTCAGGTACAACTTGGCCAAAACCACGTTAGCCACCCAACGGTTCATCGTGGCATACGTTTTTTGGGCGCTCAAGTTTGCCAGATTGTTGGCGAATACCGTGCCGCCAAAATTTCCGCCCACTATACTCTTTTCGATGAAGTCGTACACCTGGGCACGCGCAACGGTGGGTGGCGTTGTATCCGTGGTTTTCTCGGTTATCACCGGAACGTTGCCGTAGGCATCTACCAACCACAAATAAATCATGGCGCGTGTAACCTCAAGCTCTGATCTTAGAAGTGCATTGCTGCCAAAAGTCTTCAACAGGTTGTTAATGTTTCCTATTGCCGTAAAGCAATAACCCCAACCATTCCCAACAGCCGGCTCAGAAGGCAAATACTCGTGACGGTGCACCCGTATCCACTGCCCTCCATCATCCCAGTCTGCCCCTTTTCGGGCAATCACCATTTCATCGGAAGCTACTTCATGCAGCGACCAAAGTGAGTTATGACCACCCCAGTTGCCCACCAGCTGTCGGTAAGCACTTGCCGCAAAAGCGGCCAACGCATCGGGGTTAGTCGTACCCAACGCATCATCGCTGGGTACCTCATCAAATACTTCCTGATCCGGAGCTTCGCAGGCCGTCACGGACCCTATGAGAACTGCCAGCACGAGAAAAAATCTATTCATCTTATTCATGACTCTCATTATTTAATTTTAAAGCTAAGGCCTAACGTGAATGACCGAACGGTTGCATAAGTGTTGCGCCTTTCAAGGCCGGGAGCAAGACCAGCTTGGAAACGGTCGTTATTCTCGGAGTCCGTGTAGCGCACTTCCGGGTCAATGCCGGTGTAGTTGGTTATTGTAAACAGATTTTGACCGGTGAGGTAAAAACGTACTGAAGAGAAAACGTTGCTCTTCGTTGGTAGGTTATAACCAACCGTAAAGTTGTCAAGGCGAATGAATGAGGCGTCTTCCACGTACAGCGAGGAGAACGTAGGGCTTTGGGTTATAAATGGCGTCTTATCTGTTACAACACTATTCCATGTCTTAGACGCAGCATCCCGGTTTTCATAGAAACCCCGGTAGGAGTTGTACAAATCATGACCCCAGGCACCGCGCAACAGGAAGTTGACATCCCAGTTCTTGAACCGGAAGTCGTTGGTAAATCCGAATTCTCCCTCCGGCAAGCCGTTGCCTACCACCTCAAATTCATCGGGATTGGTCGTGGACAGCTTATATCGGCCATTTTCATCAATTCCCTGAAATACCGGGCCATACATATTACCAAGCGTCTGGCCTGGCAGGTTGCGAATAATTTCGTTGTTATTCTGGCCAGGAGCACCCGGGGTCGCCAGGCGCAGTTCACTTAGCCCCAGATCACCAACCTTGAAAGATTCGATAACGGCCTTGTCATAAATCGTGAAGTTGAAACTGGGCGTGTAGGTAATCCCGCCAAACTTCAATCCGTTATACGTGGCGCTAAACTCAAAGCCAGCTGAGCTGATACTTCCAATATTCGCCCACGCAAAGTTTGCGATGTTATTGACATCAGCTCCAAAAGGATTGGGGGCACCAGACGGCAGGTTCACCCCATAAAGCAGGTCGTCAATGTTACGCGTGTAGTATTCAATTGAGCCGGTTAGTTTGTTATCAAATAAGCCGTAATCAAAACCAACGTTAATTTCAGTCTTTTCCTCCCACTTCAGACCTGGATTCGGATCGCGAGCTAGCTGAATACGAACAAACTGGTCACTCGAAGTCAAAGGGTTTCCATCGAAATCAACAATACCGGCCGGGCCATAATTCGCCAAAGCCAGGTTGCTGAACGGAGGTAAATTTCCTGTGACCCCATACGAGGCGCGGAACTTCAACGAGCTTACCACTCCCAAATCCACCAACTCGGTGATCTGCACACCACCGCTAACAGCGGGGAAGATACCTGTCTTTTCATCTTTACCGAATCCGCTAAAAGACTCGCTGCGGACCGTGGCGGAGAGGAAGTAGGTGTTTTTGTAGTTGAAATTGGCGCGTGCAAATACAGAACGCAACACGTCTTCGTTGTAGTAGCTGGAAACCTCGGTTCCCGGACCCTGCCGTATCGCGCCAAAGTCCAGACCATTGAATCCGGGGCCATCATACAAGAACTGCCGAACCTGAGCTGCAAAACCTTCAAAACTTCTGAGCTGGTCTCCAAATCCTACGAGAATTTCAGTGTTCAAATCACCAAATCTACGATCGTAACGAGCGGTAGCTTCAAAAAGACGGCTACGGTTGCTGTACGTGTCGCGTCTGGCCTGGCCTTTTGCACCAAAGCCCACAATGCGATCTTTGGTGCTCCAATATCCGCCATTCAAACCGTCTTCACGGTCGACTGCATAATTAACGGCAAGAGTCAAATTATCAATTAAATCATACTCCAAGCGGTAATTGGCGAGTGAGTTTTTGCGCTCACCTACGAATTGTTGCTGGTTAGCCAACGCCACCGGGTTATAAAAATCAAAAAGATCACGTTGGAAATAACCTCCGTTTTGATCGTCCGGTGTGCCCTCAAAAATAGGCGCTGTCGGGTTATAGATAGTAGCATAGCGGAACGCGCCCAAGTTTATCGACTCCTGGTCACGGTCGTTATATGCCAAAGATATCTTAGCCCGCAACTTACCGTCAATAAATGAATTGCCCACTTCCAGACGAGTATTCAGACGCTGAAAGTTAACACCCTTAACAATCCCCTGATTATCGCGGTAGTTAACCGCGGCTGAATACGTAAGATTGTTATTTGCACCATCAACAGAAATATTATTCGTGTGGGAATACCCCGTCTGCGTCAATTCGTTGAACCAATCCGTGCTGGAACCAAAATTTGTGCCCCCACGTGCAACATATTCTGATGCCGAGAGTACATCAATTCTATTGGCAACCTGATCCATCGTAACAAAACCGTTGTAGTTTATATTGGTATAAGAACCACCGCCCTTGCCAGATTTGGTCGTGATGAGAATTACTCCACCAGAACCGCGGGCCCCGTATATCGCAGCTGCCGAACCGTCCTTGAGGATGTCCATGGAAGCAATATCATTTGGGTCAACGTTTTCGAGGGAAGCACCTACCACGCCATTGATAACAATGAGAGGTTCTGCATTACCACCGAAGGTCGTTATACCGCGGAGGCGGAGCGTAGGTGCTTGGTTGGGATCACCACCGGGGCGCGTAACTGAAAGGCCGGGAACTTTACCCACTAACAAGCCGGCCGCAGTCGTTTGGTTACCACGGTTAAAGTTCTCTGCCGATACGCTGGCCACCGCGCTGGTAATCTCTTTCTTTTCCTGAGTGCCATAACCAACTACCACAACTTCGGAAAGAGCAGTTACATCCGGCTGTAATCCAATATCGAGAGTTGACTGGCTGCCAACCGTGGCTTCCTGGCTGGTGTACCCCACAAATGAGAACACCAGAACGGCATTGCTACCTACAGAAATTGAATAATTGCCATCGGCATCGGTAACGGTACCGTTACTGGTACCTTTTTCGAGCACGTTTACACCTGGGATGGGCGATCCGTCACCAGAGTCCGTTACTTTACCAGTCACCGTGCGGCTTTGGGCCATTGCCGAGACGGTAAAAACCATCAACAACAGCAACAGGCAACTGCGTATGCGCAGATAGAGTTTTGTCATAGTAATTGGATATTAGGTATAAATTTAATTGAGTTTCGTAAAGGTGTACTCGCCCGAGGCTGAGTTAAATGTTACGTTATAGGTTCCTGCGCCAACCGGTATATCTGGGCCGCCAAATGTGCCTTTGCCACTGGGAAAAGTTGAAGCCCCCCAATTGGTTGCCCAATCGTCATCTGCCCTGAATTTTGCAAAACCACTTGTCATAACAAAGTTACTGATCGTGTAGACATCCGGGTCGCTGGCACTGCGCGTCAGGTTATGATCGGGACCGCCCCAACCATTTGGTGTGGCACTTCCAATCAATGCAACGGATGAAACAACGCGGAAACTGGTTGTCACCGTGTCTCGATTATTGTTCGCATCGATTGCGATAACCTCTAACGCGTAATTGCCGGTATTAAGCGCCTGGATAGCGGTGGCCGTCTCCTGACTTACACCAGACAATGAAAGACTTCCTTCACGGACGGTGTTGGTACCTTGAGTGATTTTGTACGTAGCCGAAGCCAAAGCTGAACTAGAAATTGATGGATCTGCCCCATCGCTGAACTTCAATTTCATGTCGAAATTAACGTTGGCCGTAACTGCACCGGGACGGATCACCGAAACAGCTGGAGGTGAATCAAATACCGTAACATCGGCATTCCCATTGTCGCATGCCGCCAACGCTAGGCAGGCCGATGCTGACAAAACAAGGTTTCGTAAAAGTTTGGTCATAGTTGGATAACATTTTGAATGAGGCAATTTAAACAAGTTTATGCCGGGTTAACACACAACTGATGGTAAAAACCCTGTTTTTTTTTCGGAATCGAACCCGCAAACGTTTGCGTTAGCTTCTGTTTAACTCAGTAGTCGTCAACGAACGACAACTTTCTTGTACGTACGCTTATCCTGGGCGATCACCTCCAACATAACCAGTCCCCGCGCGTTGCCAAGCAGCCAACGGCCGTCCCCGTCCGAAATCATAACCTCCACCCGACCATCGCTGTGAACCAAACGAACCGATTCTGGAACTACGCCCGAAAACGATACCCAGGTACCTGCCGGATTCGGAAACACGACTACATCTGGCCGAACCTCCTCCGTCAAACCAACCACAATTTCATTTTCAATGGCAACATCGGTAAAGAGCCGATACTCCCCGGGGCCCAGGCTAATAGGCATTGGATTCACTGACACGTTCACGGCCGTGCCATACCCATAATAGTTATACCAAGTTCCCGTATGCGGGAATCCTACATTTACGGTCGTGGTCGTCAGCCCCAAATTCACCACAATAACCGCATTCATGTCTTCAGCGGTTACCGGATTGACCGTAAAGGGGGAGTTTCGCAAAACGATTGTTTTAACCAACCCGTTGCCGGGTGTCATCAGCGCATCTCCAGAGTGAAAGATATCATAGGTTTGATGAAGTCGGTTTAGATCCGCTACGTGATTAAAAAGGTCGGCACGCACAGGTTCATCCAGATAGTTCCAGCGCAACGGCTTGATATCCAAGCGGCAGTTGCTATTGACTGTTCCGTTGGTGCATTGGTTAATGCTCACATCGTAACCCAGTTCCCCAAATTGCCAGATCATCTTGGGTCCCGGAACACCGATCAAAGCCAAATGAGCTGCCTTCATTCGGGCCAGTGCCGTGTTTACATTCCGTGTGTTATAGCCGCTGGCAGCGGCACCCTCCGTCAAGGCGCGATACATCACGCGCTCTTCATCATGGCTCTCCATATAACCAATCAGGTGAGGTGAAGACCAGGCGCGGTTCTTATGGTATACTCCTGAAATGTCAGAACCATCAACCACTCCTTTTACCAACTGACTGTATGAATGATTCAGATTTCCCCAAAACATCATCCCCTTCCCCTCACCTGACCGATAATCCGCCAACTCCTGCTCCTCCGAGTTCTGGGCAAAATGCTCCAGGATGACGTATGCATCCGGTGAGTGGGACCATATCTTATCCGCCATTCTTTTGAGAATCGCGATACGCGAAGCATCGTAGGCTGACCACGCGCCCACATCGTTCGGATTATTTGTTTGGGTAAATCCTTTAGACAAATCAAAACGGAAGCCATCAATCTTGTACTCGTTCAACCAGTAGTAATTTACTGTATCAAGGTATTTCTTGGTATATGCACTCTCGTGGTTCATATCAAAAAATACATTGAACGGGTGACGTGCCGTTTGATTAAACCACCGGTTGGTGGCGGCCGGCCCTCCCGTTACAGGATCGAGATCTTGAAGAATAAACGAGTTGGGCAGATCCTGGTGATTCATCGCGATATCCAAAATCACGGCAATGCCATTCTGATGGCATTTGTCAATAAACTCTTTGAGTTTGTTTTTGGTACCGTAGTACTTGTCCGGGGCAAACATAAAGGTTGGGTTGTATCCCCAGCTTTCGTTGCCATTGAACTCCATGATCGGCATTAATTGGACAGCATTGACCCCAAGTCTCTTGAAATAGCCAATGGTGTCAATCAGGTTTTGATAGTTCCGCTTGCCATTCTCGAAAAGATCCCGAATCAAGAGTTCATAGATGATCAGGGTAGGTTTGGCCGGTTTTGAAAAATTGGTGACCACCCACGGATACGCGGCTTGCCCTGTTTGAAAAACGGACACGCGGTTGAAGTACCACTGCGTGTTAAGAGCCTGGGGCGGGTAGGATTTGAGGCCGGGATAGGTCTCGGCATTGATGTACTGATCATCCGGATCAAGTATCTTATCGGCAAACGGATCGGCCAGTTTAACCGTTTCGTTTAACAGGTACTGATAGCCATACTCCAAACCACTGGTCAGGCCCGAAAGTTCAATCCAGAAGTACTCACCATCGCGCTTCATAAGATTGGACGGTAAAACCTGCCAATTGCTGAAATCACCAAAAACATACGCGGAAGATTTTCCCGGTGCCCAGAGGCACAGAATAACTTTAGTGGGATCACTTCGGTAGTTAATGCCGGCAATAACTCCGGCCGGCCGGGCCTGCACCGGGCTGGGCCCTGAAATGATATACTGAAACTGTTCGCTGTCAGACGAAGAAGCGGCCACAGCTGTAAGCTCCACTGTTGAGAACCCTGACAATTCCGTTACGACATGATCGTGAGAATAGCTGGACACCCCGGAAGCGGTGTGGATGACTGACCCATTCAAGCGCAACTCAAAACTAGCAGGAATGGGTGTGTTGGCGCGGATTTGAATGACTTGACCTGACGAGACGAAGATCGGTCGTGACGAGGGCGAGGTAAGCTGCAACTGAAATGAGCCATCCCAGAAATTCATCAGGTGATCCGTTGTCTGCCCGGCACTCCAATCAGTTCCCTTTAACAGAACCCCCATCCGGGTTTGCGTGGCAATACTGGTGGCAAAAAAGGCCGCTGGCGTGAACGTAATGGTAAAAACGGTTCGCCCGGCTGAAACCGACTTTGTGAATTTGGCATTGTCGGTTAGACCTGGATTTGATGTTGCCGGATTGATGTTATACCGGGCATCAATATTCTGTCCCGGAATCCATACCCAGGCATAGGCATTCTGAAGACCCGCCAACGATGTGCCCGTAACGTCATACTCAACTGTAATCGGTGTATTGACGGTAAAAAACGCAGGGGTAACGGTGGGGGTCAAGTTTACCGTTTGAGCGACAGCTATGCCAGAGAAAACGACAATACAAACAAACCATCCAATTATTCTCATAGTGCCGTAAATGTCCCAAAAAAGCACATGAAAACCGCCTTTCAAAGCGTACTGAATTACTGAAATCGTTTGTTCAATGGTTTGTATAAAATGATCAACAGACACAAAAGGAAGTTTCTCCGTATTGAACAAGAGTTTCAACCGTTATCGCAAACAAGTTGCGGAATAGGTTCGTATCTTTAAGGTCGGTATGAAATTCAACCAGGTAACCATCAAAGACATCGCCCGAGAATTGGGCATTTCGCCCTCTACGGTCTCAAGGGCACTCAAAGACCATCCCGATATCAGTTCGGAAACCAAAAAGGCAGTCAATGCGCTGGCCGACAAACTGAACTACCAGCCGAACATTGTGGCGCTCAGCCTGCGGCAAAAGAAAACCAATACGATTGGGGTTGTCATACCCGAATTGGTGCACTTTTTCTTCTCCACAGTTATCTCGGGCATAGAGGACGTGGCCTACGAAGCCGGCTACAGTGTCATTATCACCCAATCGAACGAGTCATTCGATCGCGAGGTAACCGACCTGAAAGCGCTGTTCAACAGCCGTGTGGACGGCATGTTGCTATCCATCTCACGTGAAACCACCAACTACGACCACATCGAGTCAATCTTGTCGAAAGGAGTCCCGATCGTGTTTTACGACCGAATGTACAACAATCCGAACACGAGTAAAGTAATTGTGGATGACTATGTGGGGGCCAAAGAGGCGGTTGGTCACCTTATTGAACAGGGCTGCAAGCGCATAGCCCATCTGCAGGCTGCCCCTAACCTGCTAATCAGCGAAGATCGCCTTCGCGGCTATAAAGACGCGCTGCGGGAAGCCAATCTCCCCTACCAGGAGAACTTTGTCTTGCAGTGCCCCAGCGGCACGCTGGAGGAAGCCGAAAAAGCCACGCGCAAATTATTGGCATTGACACCGCCACCGGATGCCATCTTTGCCAACAACGACATGCTGGCGATGGGGGCCATGAAGGCCATCAAAGAAAAAGGCCTTAACATTCCAGGCGATGTTGCCCTGATGGGCTTCAGCAATTGGTTCTTCAGCCAGTTGATGGACCCCCCGCTCAGTTCGGTTGATCAGCCAGGGTATGAAATGGGACAAGAGGCTGCGCGCCTGCTCATCCGGCACATCGAAATGAAAGACAAAGATCAGGGCGAGCCTCAGCCCGAAACCAAAGTTTTGAAAACCCGACTTATCGTCCGGCAGTCATCAATCAAGAAAAAGTAGTTCACCAGTTCCATGTCGTCAAACCGCAATCATAAGCTCAGCCTAGGGTTGGGTGTCCTCTCGTCTTATACAAAAACTGCCAATGGTGTTGAGGGCAAAACGCCCACCGGGAATTTCCAGGTCACCTTCTACTCACCATCGGTGGTACGCTTTTCGGTTGGCCCGCAAGACACGTGGCGGGCTTTTTCGTATGCCGTTGTTCAGCAACCTCAATCGGTTGAGTTCGATTTAACCGATAGCGACAAGCAACTTGTGCTATCAACCACGCAATTCCGCCTGGTGATTTCAAAATCTCCCGTGCGCTTTCGCTGCGAAACACCCGAAGGAGAAATAATTAATGAAGATGACCCCGGCCTAGGTACACAATGGATCGGTGAGCAACTCACTACGTACAAAAAACTCCAGCCCGGTGAACGCTTCGTTGGTTTAGGCGAAAAGAACGGGCCGCTGGATAAACGGGGGCGCGGGTATGTAAACTGGAACACCGATGCCTACGGCTACGGACCCGATACCGACCCCCTCTACTGCACCATACCCTTTTATATTGGCATTCATGGCCATCACGTCTATGGCCTCTTCCTCGACAACAGCCATAAGACCCATTTCAACTTTGGAGCCTCCAACGACCGATTCGCCAGCTTCTCGGCCGATGCCGGTGAAATGAACTACTACTTCATTCAGGGTAAGTCGACCAAGGAAATCCTCAACCACTACACCTGGCTTACCGGTCGTATGCCGTTGCCCCCGCTCTGGAGCGTGGGGTATCAGCAATGCCGCTACAGCTACTACCCCGACAAAGAAGTAATCGCCATTGCCGAAAACTTCCATCAACGTGATTTCCCGGGCGATGCCATCGTGCTGGACATCCACTACATGGAAGCGTACAAGATTTTCACCTGGGATAAAAAGCATTTTCCTGATCCGAAAGGAATGATTGACCGATTGAAGTCCATGGGGTTTGAAGTCGTGGTGATGTGTGACCCCGGCATCAAGATTGAGGAAGGCTATGGGCCCTACGAATCTGGCAAGATTGAAGATATTTTTATCAAGTACCCGGATGGCGGCATGTACAGCGGCCAGGTTTGGCCCGGCTGGTGCCACTTTCCGGATTTCACCAACCCACAAGCGCGGGATTGGTGGGCTCGCCAATTTGAATCGTATACCTCGCTGGGCGTAGAAGGTTTTTGGAACGACATGAATGAGATCGCCACGTGGGGAAACTACCTGCCGGAACTCATGGAGTTTAATTTCGAAGGTGAAAAAACCTCTACGCGTGAAGGCCGCAACGTGTATGGCTTAATGATGGCCCGAAGCACCTACGAGGGCACCCGCCAACGGTTAAAAAACAAACGTCCTTTTAATCTTACCCGATCCGGATTCTCAGGCATTCAACGGTATGCTGCCGTGTGGACAGGCGATAACGTAGCGTACGATGCGCACATGATGACCGGGGTACGCTTGCTGAACAGCATGGGACTCTCAGGTCTGGCCTTTACCGGCTACGACATTGGTGGTTTTGTGGGTAATGCAGATGAAAAACTGTTTGCTCGCTGGATGACGATCGGTACATTCTCACCGTTTTACCGCGGCCACTCCATGATCAACAGCCGCGATTCCGAACCGTGGAGTTATGGCGAGCGGGTGGAGGAAATTTCACGCAACTATATGAAGTTGCGCTACCGGCTCCTCCCCTACATTTACTCGTTGTTTTACGAGGCCTCGCAAAACGGCATGCCGCTCAACCGCAGCCTGGCTTTTGACTATCCGTTCGATCAAAAAATATATGACGGCAAGTATCAAAATCAATACTTCTTCGGGCCGGCCCTGTTGGTGATCCCGGCTGAGAGCAACAAAGACCTGGTAAAGACTTACCTGCCGGAAGGAAACTGGTTCGATTTCTACACGGACAAACCCTTTAGCGGCTCGCAGGAAATGGTAGCTGAAGCACCTATCGATGTGTTGCCGGTTTTTGTGCGCGGCTCATCGATTCTGCCCATGCGCCCCAACGCGGGTCGTAACTCATCAGATACCGGTGACACTCTGGAACTGCACGTGTATGCCGGCCACACAACCAACCGATTTGAATTTTATGAAGATGACGGCCGCACCTTTGATTACGAGAAGGGCGCATACGCCCTTCGTAAAATTGAATTCGATCCTGCTGCGCGAACGTTGACGATTCGCCCGCAAGAAGGAACGTACTCATCACCATATCGCTCGCTGCGTGTATTGTTCCACGGGTTTGAGGCACTCTCGTCATTGACGCTCAATTCGCGCGCGGTGTCCATCGAACGCAGCCGTTATCAGTTCCTGAATCCGATCAGCAATTTCGATCCCATCAACACGCAACCCGATGCACCTCACATTTCCTCACTGCCATCAACAGTCGTTCCGTATGACCAGCAAGCGATGGTTTTTCATTGGTAGTCTGGCACTGCTCAGCGCCTGCCGCACCACACCCGAACTCCGGTTCAACGATCAGGAGCTCATTACCGGGCTGGCAACACCCGTTTTACTCGCGCCCGGGCCCAACGAACTGGTGCTGGAAGATTTTGTCACCGATGTAAGTCGCATCGATTCGATTCAAATACAACCCCGTGTACCATTCACGCGGAATGAAAACCGGCTGGTGATTTCCGGTCCCCTGCCAACGGCTTTGGGCAATGTGCTGCTGTGGAGTGCGGGGCAGGCCTACGCCATTCCGCTGCAGCGCGCCTCCAAACTGCCGGTAACGTTGCGCTACCCGGCAACTGCCGGCACCGTCAAAGCAAAAGGTGAATTCAATTCGTGGAATCCGGAAGCCACGGTGTTAACCAAAACAGAGAATGAGTTTACGATCGATCTTCAACTGAATCCCGGCACCTACCAATATCTCTTTGTAGCCGATGGGAAAGAAAAACGAGATCCCGCCAACCGTGATTCGGTTGACAACGGCATGGGCGGTTGGAACTCCGTGTTACGCCTGCCACGTCCCGACCCCGCGAAACTGCCTTTGATCCGAACCGAGAAAACCGATGATGGCACGGTATCCCTGACGCTTTCAAACCCGGCCACGGAGGTAAATGTGTATTGGAAAAACTTTCGGCTGCCCGCCTCCCACGTCACCCTCACCGATGATCGCATTGAATTTGAAATTCCAGCGCAAGCCCGTGAAAGCAAGCGTTCCTTTATTCGGGTATGGGCTGCGAATGAAGAAGGAATAAGTAACGATGTACTCATCCCGTTGCACGAAGGTGAAGTTGTGGTAACCAACGGCCAGCTGACACGGCACGATAAAGAGGCACAGATACTCTATTTTATGATGGTCGATCGGTTCGTCAACGGTCGCCTTGAAAATGACGAACCGGTTAAGGACAAAACGATTAACCCGAAAGCGAATTACTTTGGGGGCGACCTGGCGGGCATCACGAAAAAAATCAAGGATGGCTATTTCGAAAAGCTGGGTATTAACACCCTGTGGCTGTCCCCCATCACACAAAACCCGAAAGGGGCTTACGGCAAATACCCCACGCCACCCACCACGTTTTCCGGGTACCACGGTTATTGGCCGATCTCGCTTAAACAAATTGACTACCGTTACGGCAGCCGGCAGGAATTGGAGGAGCTGCTGAACGAGGCGCACACGAAGAACATCAATGTCATTCTCGACTATGTTGCTCATCATGTTCATCAGGAACATCCGCTCGTGCGGCAACATCCCGAATGGTTCACGTCACTTTACCTGCCGGATGGATCGCTGAATACCGAACGTTGGGAAGATCAACGCCTCACTACCTGGTTCGATGTCTTTTTGCCCACGCTGGACCTGCGCAAACCCGAAGTGGTGGGGCCCATGACCGATACCGCGCTGTACTGGCTGACGTCCTATGAGCTGGATGGCTTCCGCCACGATGCCTCCAAACACATCGACCTTTTGTTTTGGCGCGAGCTAACCAAAAAAATCAAGCGTGATGTGAAACGGCCGGTATACCAGATTGGCGAAACCTATGGCAGCCGCGAACTGGTGAGCAGTTATGTGAATACCGGGATGCTGGACGGTCAATTCGATTTCAACGTGTACGATGATGCGGTGAATACGTTCGCACGCGATGAGGTGCCGTTCACCCGGCTCGCGAATTCCGTCAAGGAAAGTTTATCGTGGTTTGGCGATCATCACCTCATGGGCAACATCACCGGCAACCAGGACCGCGCACGTTTTATCTCGTATGCCGATGGCTCCGTGCGCTTTGACGAAGATGCCAAGAAAGCCGGATGGACGCGTACGATTGCCATTCAGGATACGTTGGGTTACCATAAGCTTCAATCGCTCACCGCGTTTATGATGACGATTCCAGGAGTGCCTGTTATCTACTATGGAGACGAAATTGGCGACCCCGGAGCCAACGACCCGGATAACCGAAGGATGATGCGTTTTGAAAACCTGAACAAACACGAACTCATGACCCGCCAGATGACAAGTACGCTGACGGAGTTGCGCAGAGCCAATCTGGCGCTGCTGTATGGTGACCTCGAGTGGCAGGAAATCAGCGACAAGCGGCTGGTGTTTAGCCGGAGTTATTTTAGTGACCAGGTGTGGGTGGTTTTCAACAAGTCGAGTGAACCGCAGCAGTACACCTTGCCGCTGGCAGAGGGTGCAGTTCCTCATTTTTCGGGAAAGGTGAAGTTTGAAAAAGGGCAGGCAACGCTTACCTTACCTCCGTATTCCTTTGAGATCATCACGGTAACCAACTAATACCTATGGCCGCTGGCAGTTCTTTCTCTTCTAAATCTGATTCAAACATTCAATCAACCAAACCGCAGCTTAGTTTTTGGCAGATCTGGAACATCAGCTTCGGGTTTCTGGGCGTACAGTTTGGATTTGCCTTGCAAAATGCCAACGTCAGCCGGATACTCGGTGACTTAGGTGCCGACTTACACTCACTCTCCCTGTTTTGGTTGGCGGCTCCGGTTACCGGCCTTATCGTTCAACCCATTATTGGCGGAGCTTCGGACAACACCTGGAATTTTCTCGGCAGGCGCGGGCCATTCATACTGGGCGGTGCCATTTTCGCAACACTAGGCATGGTGTTGATGCCTAATGCACCGCTTTTCATAAAGTTTGTTGCGCCCATGGTTTTTGGCGGTATCATGTTTGCCCTGATGGATGGCGCTTTCAATGTTACGATGCAACCGTTTCGGGCTCTGGTAGCCGACATGCTTCCGGTTAAGCAGCGTAACCTCGGCTATTCGGTACAATCGTTGCTCATCAACACAGGCGCTGTTATCGGTTCCATTCTTCCGTTTCTTCTCACGAACGTAGTGGGGCTGGAAAATGCCTCGAAAGCCGGTGAAGTAGCGCCAACCGTAGTGTGGTCGTTTTACATTGGCGGCACGGTGCTGCTGGGATCCGTACTCTGGACAATCATCTCCACCAAAGAGTACCCACCGGATCAGTTTCACTCCTTTCAGGAAGAAGAAAAGACCGAGACAAAGCAGGAGGCTGCCCCGGAGGGCAGTTTCGTTTCGCGGGTTATCCAACTCATTAAAGATGCTCCCGTCACCATGAAGCAATTGGCTATCGTGCAGTTCTTCTCGTGGTTTGCGCTGTATCTGATGTGGGTGTACACCACGCCCGCAGTAGGTCAGGCCCTTTGGGGGATTGATGCTGAGTTCTATAACATGGACAAGGCGCTCATTCCCGCAGACGTTTTAAAAAAGATGGGAAGTGCAGGCGACTGGGTTGGGATTTTGTTTGCCGCCTACTCGTTGTTTGCGGCCATCTATTCCGGTTTCCTCGGGCGGCTCGCAGACCGGTTTGGCCGGAAAACAGTTTATGGTTTATCATTATTGGCCGGTGGCCTGGGTTATCTTTCCGTGCTGTTCATCAGTCCGGGCGAGATGGTTTCAGTCAATCTGCTGATCACCACAGCCGAGGTGCCCGCTGGCGGACTGATCTGGATCTTCTCTATGGCCGGTATTGGTATTGCCTGGGCAGCCATTCTGGCGATGCCGTACGCCATTCTTTCGAACGCACTTCCCAAAACCAAAATGGGGATCTATATGGGCATTTTCAACTTTACCATCGCTGGGCCTCAGATCATCAGCGGCCTGCTGGGCGGCAGCATAATTGCCTACCTGTTTGATGGCAATGCCGTGATGATGTTGATGATTGCCGGTGTGGCCATGTTGTTGGGTGCAGCCAGCGTTAATTTTGTAAAGGAAGCCGTTCGATGATTTGATATCATGAAATCGCCAATAAGGTGCCCTACACCCGAAAACATGATCAATAGGGCGATTCCATGCCTGCGTGGCGAAATGCCACTACGGCATGCAGGCATTTGACCTTTAGGAAAAAAATATTAACACATGAAAAGATTAATCTGGTTGGGCATATTCTCCGCGTGTTTCTTCGGAACGCCCACCGGGTTTGCGCAAGACTACAGCGAGTTCGTCTCCACGTTTCAGCAAATTCAGTCAATCGATTCCACAACCCGAGCGAACACCTGGAGTAAATTGACCCATTCGCAACAGGTGCCATTTGTCCGGCACGACTCGGTTGTGTTTTTTTTCAAAGGCGATGCGCGAAGTGTTTCCTGGATGGGCGACTTCAACGGTTGGGGATACGACAAGAATTTCAACAACAAGGGCAAACGAATCTCCAACACCGATATATGGTATTTGAAAGCCTCCTTTCCCCGGGACGCACGCCTGGACTACAAGATTTTGATCAACGACACGGACTGGATTATCGATCCTTACAATCCTCACCAGCAATGGTCAGGCGTGGGCGGAGGCAGCCCGAATTCGGAACTGCGCATGCCGGAGTGGAGGGAAGATCCGGTGTTAACTCCGCGGACCGAAGTGCCAAAAGGCTCAGTAACATCCGACTTACTTTTCACCAGCAAGGTACTCGGCTATCAAATCACGTACAACGTATACGTGCCAGCCAATTACGCGAGCTTGGGCAAACTGCCCGTAATCTATGTTACCGATGGTTACGAATACATGCACCCGAAGATGGGTAACATGCTTACGGTTCTGGACAACCTGATTGCCGACAAAAAAATCAAGCCGGTTGCAGCTGTCTTCATCGATCACCGGGAGCCGATCAACCGGTCGAATAACAGACGCATGACCGAGTTGGCGATGAATCCGCGTTATGCTGATTTCATCACCCATGAATTCCTGCCGTTCATTGAAAAGAACTATCCGGTCGAAACCACACCCAACAGCCGGGCCATTCTGGGTACTTCTATGGGCGGCCTCACAGCAGCCTACCTGGCCTTTTCGCAAAATGCCCAATTTGGTATGGCCGGCATTCAGTCGCCCGCGTTTTGGACGAAACCTCAGATTTACGAACTCTGCAAAAACCCGGAAAATCCGACTTTGAAAGTGTATTTGTCTACCGGCACCGTGAACGATACCTTTCGCGAAACGGAAAAGATGAAAGAAATCTTAAGCGCTACCGCGTGCCAGTTTGAGTACAAACAGGTAAATGAAGGTCACAGTTGGGGAAACTGGCGCAACTTGATCGATGATGTGCTTGTGAGTTTCTTCGGGCTGAAATGATGCGTGAGATGTGCCCACCAGCCAGTTATCACGTAATTACCAAATTTCGGTATTTTCGCATGTTTCGAAGCTTGCCATATTGCTTGTTTTAGCTAAACCCATGATTACGCGTTTACCCTCCTTTTTGCTATTCAGCCTGGCGCTTTTGTTAAGCGGTGCATGTTCTTCCGGCAAAAAAGCTTTTGAGCGAGGCGACTATTATGATGCCGTGTTACAGGCGGTGAATCGCCTGCGGCAAAAGCCCGATCACAAAAAATCCATAGAAGTACTGAAACTGAGCTACATGGCCGCAGTGGAGTATCTGGAGAATGACGCACAAAACCAAATCACTTCCAACGCCAATTTCAAATGGCGAAATGCGGTGAGCAACTATGAAAAGATCAACAACCTGTATGAGCAAATCCGCACGTCACCGGGCGCCCAGAAAGTGATTACCAACCCTGTCAACCGGTATAAAGAGTTGAATGACCTGAAACAAAAAGCAGCAGCCGAAACCTACGAAGCGGGCATTCAGTACATGATGAAAAATACTCGCCAGGATGCCAAGCAGGCGTACTTTTTGTTTACCGAAGCCAACGGCTACTCACCCGGTTATCGCGAATCTATTGAAATGCGGGATCAGGCTAAGTTCGATGCCACGCTACGCGTTGTGGTAGAACCCATGCTCGATAACTCGCATGGTTGGGACTTTGAATCGGCTGTGTTTGGCGCACGACTCAATGAGTTTGTGAAGTTCTACACGCCCGACCAGGCGCAGCGCGACAGCCTTAAACGCATTGACCAATTTCTCCGCATCTCATTTAATGGCTATCAGGAAAGCAGGCCCAACGTAACCAAGAGATCCGAATCCTATGCGGATAGCGTAAAGACAGGCGAAAAAACAGTGGGTGGTCAAAAAGTACCGGTTTATCAAAAGGTTTCCGGCCAGGCAACCATTTACGAGAAGACGATTACGAGCCGCGGTTCCGTGAGGCTGGAAGTGGTTGACGCGCAGAGCCGTACCAAGATCAGCAGTGATGAGGTAATGACCAACGAAGCCTGGCGCGACTCCTGGGCGCAGTGCGGTGGCGATGCGCGGGCCATTCCGCAGGGGATAAAACGACTTTGCGAGAAGCGTGAGCCGTACATGGAACGAAACTTCTTGCTGAATCAGGTTAAACGTGAGTTGGACAACAAGCTGGCCAACACGCTGAGTAACTTCTACGCACAATACTAACCGGCCACCTCAGCCGCTAACCGGATTTTCGTCTGCGGGCCGACAAAATGCTCACTTGATAAAACTTTTGAGCGGAGAACCCGGTTATACACACGTATGCAAAAATTGACTATCGGCCCGGTTCTTCTTATGCTTTTCGCATCCACCGGGCTGTTCGCACAAGCTAATTCAACCAAAATGAAAGAGTTACAAACCGCCACGTTGGGCGGTGGTTGCTTCTGGTGTACGGAAGCCGTTTTCCTCGAACTAAAAGGAGTAGAATCGGTGGTATCCGGTTATTCAGGCGGCAAAGTAAAGAATCCCACCTATCGCGAAGTATGTTCGGGACTCACCGGCCATGCTGAGGTGATTCAGATTAAGTTCGACCCGGCCGTAGTAACCTACGAGGAAATCCTTGAGGTATTCTTCAACACCCACGACCCTACAACGTTAAACAAACAGGGGGCAGACGAGGGTACGCAATACCGTTCGGTGGTATTTTACCATAATGAAGAGCAGAAGCAGATCGCGGAAGCCTACAAAAAGCAACTGAATGCCAGCAAGTTATTCCGGCAACCCATTGTGACTGAAATTAGCTCATTTTCAGTGTTTTACCCGGCTGAAGACTACCACCGGAATTACTATGCGCTAAACCCCGAACAGGGTTACTGTCAGTACGTTGTGCGTCCTAAAGTGGAGAAGTTTCGCAAGCAGTACAGTGCCCGGTTGAAAAAATAGGCATTAACAAATTTTTAATGATTTCGCCCGCAACTTCTGACCCCTCCGCCCGTTATATAAGCAAGAGTAGAGCAAATCTTCTCATAGGTTTAGGTTTAGGTAACAAAGAACCCCTCAGGCGGAGGGGTTTTTTGCTTTTCAGAGCTTTTGAATTCAACCGGTTCTCCTCCATCACTACCATGAAGTATTCCACCCTACTCCTCCTTTTTGTTTTCGCACTCACTGCCTGCGGCCAGAACGGAAAAAACAAAACATCCGGTAGCGAACCCAAGTATCCGGTAAGCAAACCCGAAGCCGAATGGAAAAAGCAGTTAACACCCATGCAATTCTATATTCTTCGCCAGAAGGGCACGGAGCAGGCTTTTACGGGCGAGTACTGGGACAACCACGACAAAGGCATTTATCACTGTGCCGGTTGCCAGCAGCCGCTATTTGGCAGCGATACTAAGTTTGAATCGGGCACCGGGTGGCCTAGCTTTTTCCAACCCGTGCAGGCCGAAGTGGTCAAACTGGTGCCCGACACGAGCTATGGCATGGTGCGCGATGAAGTCGTGTGCAGCCGTTGTGGCGGCCACCTCGGCCACGTGTTCGATGACGGCCCCAAACCCACCGGCCTTCGGTACTGCCTGAACTCGGCCAGTCTTAGTTTTGTGAAGGCGAAATAACACCCCGTTAACCAGTTGCGGGGGTAACCGTGTGGTGGTAAACTTGCTGCATGAACATCCTCCGCGGCAAGTCGATTCGGCAACTGGTCGCCAATTTTCGAAACGAGTACATTACCCATGGCCTTGACGAAAGTCGAATGGCGGGCGATCCGATTGAGCAGTTTGAAACCTGGTTCCACGAAGCAGTGAAAGCCAGGCTGCCGGAGCCCAACGCGATGCATCTCGCAACCGTCAGTCCCCAGGGTGCACCCTCCGGGCGTTTTATGTTGCTCAAAGGATTTGACGACCAGGGATTTCAGTTTTACACCCATTACAACAGTCGCAAAGGCCATGAACTTGCGGAAAATCCCCAGGCAGCCATAACCTTCTTGTGGATGGAGCTATTTCGCTCGGTGCGGATTGAGGGTACGATAGCCCCGCTGCCGGCCAGCCAATCGGACGAGTATTTCCAAAGCCGCCCGCGGTCAAGTCAGCTGGGTGCCTGGGCCTCGGCCCAAAGCCGACCACTAACCAGCCGCGCAGAACTGGATCAACGCTTTCGCGAACTGGAGAAGAAATTTGCAGGACAACCCATACCGCGCCCTGCCACGTGGGGCGGCTATTTACTAACACCATTGCGTATCGAATTCTGGCAGGGCCGCGCCAGCCGCTTGCACGACCGCATTGTGTACACAAAGGGAACGGAGGGTGACTGGAAGCGCGAAAGGCTTAATCCATAGTCGCGACAAACCAGCCAGATCGCCTATTTTTGAAAAATTTCTCAAACGTGAAGTACGATGCGCTCATAGTTGGCGGTGGTATTGTGGGACTGGCCACCGCACTGCAATTGCAAAAGGAAAAACCCGGCCTCAAACTGGCTGTTCTTGAAAAAGAAAACGAACTGGCCCGCCACCAAACCGGTAACAACAGCGGGGTCATTCACTCAGGTGTTTACTACAAACCCGGCAGCCTGAAGGCCAGGAACTGCATCCGCGGTTACGAACTACTCCTGGCTTTTTGCCGCGAACACCACGTGCCCTTCGAACTTTGCGGGAAGGTGATTGTGGCTACCGAACAGCACGAACTGCCATTACTGGAAAACCTGTATCAACGCGGCCTGCAAAACGGCCTGAATCAGATCAGGCGCATAACTCCGGATGAAATAAAATCCTATGAGCCCTACGTGGCCGGACTTGCCGGCATTCATGTGCCGTATACCGGCATAGTGGACTACAAACGCGTGGCCGAAATGTATGGCGAGCTGATTCGGGCGCAGGGTGGCGAGATCTTCCTCGGACAAAAAGTGACGGGTCTGCAAGAATCCAGTAACACGCTGGAAGTTGTTACAGCCGACCGAACCTTCGCCACCCGTTTGCTCATCAACTGTGCCGGACTTTACTCCGACAAAATTGCAGCCCTCTCCTTTCCGCAGCTCAACGTGCGTATTGTGCCGTTCCGCGGTGAGTATTACAAGTTGCGACCTGAAAAAGAGTATCTGGTGCGCACGCTGATTTACCCGGTGCCCGACCCGAATTTTCCCTTTCTGGGTGTTCATTTTACCCGTATGGCCCGCGGTGGCGTAGAAGCCGGGCCCAATGCGGTTCTTGCGTTTAGCCGCGAGGGTTATACGAAATCCAACATCAACCTGCGCGAGTTGGGCGAAACGCTCGCCTGGCCGGGATTTCAAAAAGTAGCGGCCAAATACTGGCGCACCGGGCTGGGCGAAATGTACCGGTCATTCAGCAAAGCTGCGTTTACCAAAGCGCTGCAAAAGCTCATTCCCGAAATACAGGAATCCGATTTGATCGAAGGTGGTGCAGGCGTTCGGGCGCAGGCTTGCGACAGCGAGGGCGGTCTGGTCGATGATTTTTTGATTCTGGAAGGGAAGAATGTAATCAACGTGTGCAACGCCCCGTCCCCCGCGGCCACTTCATCCCTGGCCATTGGCGAAACGGTCAGCAAGCTGGCGGTTGGGCGACTCAACTAGGCGACAATGCGGGAGGACATGATTGTTTTCTTAGATAACAGCCACCCGAATGACTTTCGCCTCTCGACCACTTTCGAAGATCAAAAAATACACGCCCCTTGGCAGATTGCTGACTTCAAAATCGAATTCATACACACTGCGGCCAAAACCCTCAATCATCCGAATTACGAGATTGCGTTCGGGGCTAACAAGTCGGATTGTGACTGCACTCTCTTGAGAGAGTTCAATCATACCTGAAATACGGTCTTTTGTGGGCACTGGAAATGCTGTAACCGACCTGATCAAGGGTTCCGATTGGGTGCTCAGGCGGCCACCTGATTTTTTAGCCCGCTTTCGGATGTCAATTGTCCCCCGATAGTCATCCTGACATTGAGCCAGGCTGGCGGTCAGGATCACTTCGTAGATGCCGGGTTCATCAAATACCATCGTTACATAGTCAGGCGTGCGTTCAATCACGCTAGCTTCTGAGGGTAAGGTCCACACAATACCTTCCGGCACCGGCCAGCTGATATCAATCACAATGATCGTATCCCCGGCCTCTGCTTGCGGGATCATCAGAAAGTCAGCGCTTAGCAAGTCGGTGGCCGTCGTTAAGGTAAAAGTATCTTCTGCCAAACAACCGTTGGCATTGACAATACGCAATGTGTAATCGCCAGCCTGTGTCAGCGTCACTTGTTTTAACGTACTGCTAAAACCATTGGACGATGACCAGACATAAGAAGCTGCATTCTCGGGTGAAGCAATAGTCAAAATACCGCCTACGCAGATTTTCCGGTCTGGTCCCAGATCGAGAGACAACGGTGGTGGATCAGCAAACACAAAAGTCCGTTGAGACGTACAACCTAACACATCGGTAGCTGTCACTGTATAGGTTCCAGCACCAATCGATGCTAACGTACTGCCCGTGGCACCCGTGTTCCAGGCATAGCTAAACGTGCCATTCCCTCCCATGGCATTTACGCTGATGCTACCATCACTGCGACCTGCACATGCCGGTGCCACTTCTGATACGGTTTGTACAGTGATGGCAGGCTTGTCCGAAAGGGTTATACTCTCGGTTATCGTACAATTATTTGCATCGCGGATGGTGAGGGAATAGGTACCAGCACCAATGTTATTCAAAAGAGACGTGGTCGCACCGGTATTCCACGCGTAGGTATAGGGCGCTGTCCCTCCCGCACCCAAAGTCTGAATCGATCCGTTCGTGCCTGCCGGACAGGTTGCCTGTTGAATAACCGGTGGAGTGGCTTCCAGGGTCGGTGGTGAAGGAACATTTACTACCTGCGAGGTAATACATCCGGTGGCATCAGTGATCGTAACAATGTTAATGCCGATACCGGGACGAAGTGCCACAGGGTTCAAGCCTGTTTCCCCATTGTTCCACACAATCGTATAAGGAGCCTGGCCTTGTGATACGGTGATCGTGGCGCGTCCATCGTTGCTATCCGAACATCTGGTGGGTGTGGTTGAATTGATCGTGGCTTGTGGGCCGTCCGGGCTGGGAATAGCGGCATCTTCAAAATCGGTACACCCGTTTTGATCGGTGACCGTAACGCTGTACGTTCCCCCTGGTACATTAACAAGCGTAGGTGCGGTTGATACCACCTGGTTGAGCCCATTGCGCCAGGCAAAACTGTAGGTTCCTGTGCCTCCGTTAGCCAAAGAGGAAGCCGAACCATTGGATTGACCACAGGTGGCCCCCTGGATGCTACCAACCGAGGCTGTTAATACAGGAGGCTGGGTAATCGTAACGATGATTTGATTGATGCACAGGTTTTGGTCGCGTACACGCAGCGTATGTGATGTCGCATTCAAGCTACTAATGGTGGACGAGGGCTGCCACGTAATGCCATCGCGTGAATATTCATAGACTCCTGTTCCGCCTGTAGCATTCAGGGTAACAGATCCGTTTGCCTGACCATTACACAAAACATGAGAGGAGGTGCCTTGAGAAAGCGTTAGCTGAGCGGGTTGTATAATGGTGGCCGAAGTGTTGGTCGTACATCCGTTCGCATCCGTAACTGTGACAGAATATAACCCCGGTGGCCGGCTGATCAGATCTTCCGTAGTGGCTCCATTGCTCCAGCTGTACAAATACGGTGAGGTGCCGCCCGTCACGGTCAGGTTAACTGAACCATTGCTGGCGCCAAAACAGGTAACATCGGTTTTAATCGCTGTGCTCACTAACTGAGCCGGTTGGATGATCACCGGGGTGGTACGGCTACCGATACAACCTCGGCTATCGGTAATCGTAACGGTATACGTATTGCTCAGCAGGCTGCCCAACGTAAAGGATGCATCTTCGGTGGTGGCAATTACTGCATTGGTGGTGTTGTCGCGCCAACTGTAACTAAACGGTGGTGTGCCGCCTGAGGGTGTCAGATTGATGGTGCCTCCGTTGCCTGGACTAAAGCAGGAAAAAGTGGGGAGGGTGGCGATGGTACCGCCTACAGGTGAGGGTTGTGTCAGATTTATTACTTGTGCCGAACTCTCACATCCATTGGCACCTCTTGCCCGAAGGGTATATATGCCTGAGCTAAGTCCGGTGAAAACATTTGTCGTAAAATAGTTTGTACCGTTGTTGATCGAGTATTCGAAGGGTGCCACCCCATCGGAGGCGGTAATAGTGATACTGCCATTTGCCAATCCAAAACAAGATGGTTCGACCAACGTACGCGTAACGGAAATGGCCGGGGGAACAGTTACCGTTACACTGGCAGCCAGTGCCACACATAAATTGATATCCCGAACACGAACGGTGTAATTCCCAGAGCCAAGACCTAAAAACACATTTGAAGCCTGATAAATTGATCCATCAAGAGAATACTGTAATACTCCTGTACCCCCTCCAGAACCGTTAACGGTGATCATGCCTGTTTGTCCAAAACACGTGGGCTGAGTTACGGTTGCCGTACCTGCGATTACCGGGGCTGGAACAAAAACATTCACTACACTGCTCTCGCATAAGTTTATATCTCGCACCTGGATTGCGTGGGCTATCCCGGTAGTCAATCCTGTAAATACGTTGGACATCTGGTACGCGCCTCCGTCTATCCGATATTGTTTTGCACCGGTGCCCCCGCTGGCCGTGACGGTCACCTGGCCATTGTTCAATGTGTTACACAACGTGGATAGACCAGAAGCCGATACGATAGATGGCTCAGAAACGCTGACCGAATTTGTTGTAAGCACGGTATATGTTGCCGGGGTAGTGCAGTCATCACGTATGGTCACTTGATAACTGCCTGCGCCAACATCAAACGTTGGAGTCCCTTGAAAAGGCCCTCCATTGAGGCTATACTGATATGGCGAACGACCTCCAGAAACTCCGCTAACAGTTACCTGCCCATCTGTTGAACCCAGACAACTAACCTGTGAACCATTATAGTTGCTGGTAACAGATACATTTGCAACCAGCTGAGTGCGGGGACCCGGTGAGACGATAAAGGGTGTAAACTCAACTGCTCCACAATTACCTAAATTACTCTTGACAATTAAGTAGTATTGGATACCTGCCATCAGTTGTCCGTTTGTTTTTAACGAGCTTAAGGGAAGTAAAGGATCGTTTGAGTCCCGTATCTCAAAGCTAAAAACCTCACCTGTATCTGCTTCGCGGCTGTAAGAAACATCCGTCACGGAACCATCGTTGCCACCTAGACATGTGGGAGCAGATGTACTAATGCTTGATGCAACAACTTGATCCGGATAAAATCGATAAGGGCTCGTTGGAACGCTTGGTGATCCACCGCATGGGACAGAATAACGAAACACTATGGGAGTATCGTAAAATGATGCGTATCCAGTCCCAAAGATATCTTGCATACTGACGTTTATTGAAGACGAATTGGGGTTACCAGGTACAGAAAGCCAAACCCCAGTAGAAATACTATACTCCCAATCATAAGATGAATATACGGAAATACCCCTGAGATTAAGTACTTCACTAGAACAATAGTCTCCTGCTGGAGTAGTCCCCATTATAGGTGTAGGTAACGGTTCCCAGCTTAGCGTCAAGTCAGTTGTAGCACAAGAACCGATTGTATAATTATTGGAAAAGCAATCTTGATTTGGAAGATTTATGGAATAGGAAAAAAGGCAGTTTTGATTTGGAAAGTCCGGAGGTATTTTGTCATCAAAAACACGACAACGGGAAGTGATATCTATCCTAATCGGCCTTCCATTTGAGTTCTTAACCACATTGTAATTTACATAAGACTCGTAAATAGGTGCAGTTTCACCGGGGCATCCACTCAATGCACCTGAAGAAAACTCGTTCACAGAGTAGGCTATTTGAGCGTTTGCATCAAACGCTATTAAAGAACTACCAAGTAATACCAAGCCCATTAAAAATAAAACCCTTGCTTTCATAGCAAAATTTGCAATTTGATTCACAAGTCTATCTTCATTATCAAAAATTCACTTCTTATTCAATATTTCACACTTATCTCCAAAGACTTTCCGACACTAGCTCCGTTTTGATTAACTACCAATATATGATACTTATAACTACTCTCTATTTTAACATTGCTATCCATAAACTGCCTCGAAGAATTTATAGTTTTAATTGTAAATGGCTGATCATCACCTTCTGATCGGTAAATTATTGTTTTAACCGCACCCGGAATCTGATCCCATTCTAGCAGTATCTGTTTTTTATCCCGATCAACGGTTGCTTTAAGTAGCACCTGCGCGGATTGTTTAACCCTTTCTTTTACCGTCAACTGAATGGTGGATCCTTCAGAAATATTTCCGGAACGATCATAGCTTTTCACGCTATACAATTGCGAGCCGAGCACTCCAGTAGAATCGACAAAGTGAAAAATGGAATCAGGCAGATTGGCAAGCTTCGATAAGTTCGTCCCGCCTAATGTTCTTCGTTCGATGAGATACCCTGCTGCATCCTTACTAGAACTAGGAAACCACGATAACTCCACTCCATGTTCCGTGTTCTTTACATTCTTGATCGAAGGAGGAACAGGAGGTATTTTATCTGGCAAAACAACAGTCAAGATTTCTGAGAATATGGAGGCATTAAACCGATTGTCAAGAGCTTTTAAACGATAGTAAATCCGACCGTCAAGAGATTGGGTTTTAAGGGAGTCGCGATACTGAGAAATGGACGATAACTCCTTTGAAATCTTACTGAACTCAGCATTTTGAAAATTGGATCGATATACTTCATATCCTTGCAAATCATTTTCTGAATTAGCTCCCCATTGAAGGGTAATCACACCAGATGATGACACCTCATACCTGAGACCTTGAGGTGCTAGCGGAGGAACACTATCATACAATTGAAGCAAATGCGGAAAGGTAGCGGTGCTGTCGCGCTCACCCATCAGTTTAATCCTATAATAGGCTGTAGCCAATGGTTTCTTATCTCTCCACTCGGTTTCGTTTACTGACATCCGATGCACGGTGAAATATGGACCCGATTCGCGGCTTCCTCGTTCTATTTTAACAGATCTTATTTGCTTTTTGTCTCCTGAAATCTGCCAGCGCAACCAGGCCTCGCTCTCCTTTGTTGGCTGAACGGAAAAACTGCTAACGATAGCTTTTAGAGCAGGAATACTTATGCCTTTCGCTTCCGCAGAAGCCGGACTTATTTCCCCAAACGCTGTAATACCTCGTATCCTATAGGCTACTTCACTTCCAGTAGAACTCAATGAATCGATATAACGGAAATAAGGGTCTTCTTCATTACCTGGATTTAAAAAAGGAGCATTGTTAACTTTTTTAAAATCTGGCTCCCCAGCCTGTTTCCGCTCAATTATATAAGATGTAAACGTCTTCTCCACTGCCGTCTTTGGCCACGTAAGCATTACTTGTTTATCCCCAAACTGCGCCCTTAGCTCAGCAGGTGGCAACACTTGAATGGTGTCAGCCAAGCTGATATAAAATGTAGCAGGCACGGAGTTCGCACTATCGGCATTGGCTACGTGAATCCGGTACAGATATTTTTCATCAGGTTTGACCTGGGCATCCACCCATCCCAGTCCTGAGAGCAATGCGGTTTCAAAAGAGTGATCAGCAGCGAGCAAGGCAAATGAAAATCGCTGTTCCAATTGCCTTGACCTATTCACGACATCAAAGGGTGTCGCTTGGAGTGGTCCTACCTCAAAATCGGAACCATAAAGGGCCTCGGCTGCAATGGCGACATAATCATTGTTCTCGGAAGGACGCTCCCACTCGACAAGCGGTCGAGGTTTTAGCGCTGGTGATAGAATTATCTTTGAAGGTGGTCGGAGTATTTGTTTCCCGCGGGTAATCGTATACCGCTCGATCACATATCCCGATTTATTAGCTGTTTGCCATTGGTTCGGATCGGTTGGTGCCCATCGCAATAAAATAGAGTTTTTCTTTGCTTTAGCTAATAGTAATACATCAGATGTCTGCCCCCACGCAAAGTATGGGAGAAGGAAACAGGACAAAGTTATGAATCGTATTATCTTCACTCACCAATCGGGTTAAAAAACACCAAGTCTTTTCCGGAAATAGGCTCTGCCTTTCCGGGTACAAACTTCTTTACTTTTATCTTATAATTACCTTTCAACATCTGTGGAAAAGCACTCCAGATAATATTCTCTGTCCGGGGCGTAATAATTCCTTGCGCCAGGTAATGATTCACCACCTTGCTTTGAATTTCCAGGAAGTCGTAGTAGTAGTAATATGCTAAATCATAGGCAAAAAAGGATTGCAACTCCATCGTTGGAGACACCGGACTGGTTTGACTTAATTCCAGACCATCCGTGGCCTGAAATATATGCACCGCACCAATGGGGGGAAGACCCAAAGTGGCCAACGTTCGGTTACCGATCGTGATTCGATTATCAATCGGGTAACCTTCATAAACCAACGGATAAATCCGGGAATTATAATATTGATTATCGGAAAGGTCAGCTTCTATCTTTAGGAGGGGTTTGTTTCCGGTAAAAGATGTTCCTATCAACTCTGCTTTGTCAAAACCTTCTTGTGTGGAATAATTTGTCTTTAAAAACGAAACACGCCACGCCACCCGTAATCCATTAAGGGTTGGTTCAAGATTCAATGCATTAATCTTTCCTGATAGTGTTGAGTAGCGACTGGATCGGAAATACGAACTAAAAATGGCCTTTTCTTCCAGATCTTTAATCGTACCCTCCGCTCTTTTAGATTTCACTTCGGTATCCAGCGTTTCACCATTGGTCTGAACTTTTGTGTTTACCTCGCTCACATTTCGGTCTACCGCACCAACCTGTGTTTTGGGTACATTCACCAGCTCAAACGCATAAACTTCTCCATTTTTGAGATTAGCAGATGGGATCGTAAAACTTACTCGACCGGAGGCATAACTAAATCCAAAATTTGATTTATTACCAGATACATCCGTAAATCTTCCCGTTTGTGTCCAATCAGCAGATGACTCAAATAGGTAAGGTTGTCCTTGCTTAAGCTTGATATACCCTTCGGTTGTTTCTCCTTTATAAAAATTCAACTGCCCAACCACAGGATAGGAATAATCAACATTTGATAAGGGAATATGATCAGGAGCATCACCTGTTGAAAATTTAGCTACGGACTTTTCGACAATCACTTGTCCATTTTCAACTACTTTTACCCAGGAGCCGGATTTCAACTCCTCAAACTGGACTTCTACAGAAGCCACTACTTCTTTGCGCGGAGGTAATACATCAAACGGATTGATGGCCAACACATCCTGTTCTTCATTCCACTCTTGTGTACCTGCCAATGGCTTTCCCTCGCTCGTAAGCCTATAAGACTGAAGTTGCATACGGAAAGATCGTTTTACGCCATTATCATCTGTTATCTCAAAAACCTTGTTTACAGGCATATTGAACACAGCCTGTGGTCGGGTAAAGACACTAATACTTTTTTCCTGATCACCGGGAGTCAATTGAGAAATTACTTTTAAGTCATCAGCCACACTATCCTCCTTCTTCACCATCTCACACTTCTTACCCAGCGTCACTTCAAATCTGCAATTTCCTCTCACCAATCCGCCCAATACACTAAAATAGCCACCCACGGTGCCCTGTACCCAAATAGGGTTAGGCAACTGGGCTTGCAAAATCGCAGCCGCTCCTATACTCAGTATTTCAATACTTCTCCGCTTTCCAAATACTTTCACCCGTATGCCTACAGCCCCTTCAAAATACGCATAGGCCTGCCCATTGGCATACCAACCATTGATCCCAATTCTTCTGCCCGTATTGCTACAGTAGGTCTCACCATAATTTTTAATCATGATGTCAAATCCAAGACCGGCTTCAAACTTGGCATAGAAGATCAAGAAGGTAAGATCGCCTGTGCTGATGCTAAAGGCGGAACCGAACGCCACACCCGCCCCATTGCCAATCGCATTCAGGTCTTTCATGTAATCAAGATCCTTACCGCCCAGGATACGAGACACAGCCTCTGGAGGTGGCGGACTGCCGGGTATCTTAGTGCCCACCATAAAGTAACTTCCCGATTGCGCGCTGACGGGCCCTACTCCTACTTTTAATCCGATCCGATCTTCCGGAGTACCGACATATACATACCATTCGCCTGGCGCAAAGTGCATCACGGCCCACCCGGCACGTCCTCCGGCTCCTACGCCTTGGATAACACCACCAGCCACATTCACAAAAGCATCAAAGTTTCCGTGGAGCACCCGATTCTCAAAATCGTAATCAATAAACGCCCGGAAGGTGATCCCCTCCTTTCCTTCAATCTTTCCATGAATGTCTTCGATGGCCGCCTTATCGTCTTTGATGGTGTTGATCAACGTCTCTGCTCCTTTCGGTACCTTGCTTTCTATTTCCTTCATTTTCTGCGTCATCTTAGCCGTGGCGGCTGTCAACTTCCCGGAGATAGCAGCGTCTATTCCAGGAGTGAGCATGTTTCCGTTTCCAAGTAAACTCATATAACGAATGCCTCCTCCCTGAAAGAAGGAAATCTCAAACGTAACATCGGCATTAAACACCTTGTCGTTACCAGCCGAGGCAATTACCATGGTGGCTTTTATGCCCAAACCCGCTTTTGAATCCGGAATGTAAAAAGCGCCCGAGGCAGTCTTTCCTAACGGACTGGATGAACTCTTGTCCATTTTCATTTTATAGAAAGCACCCCCGCCAAACCCTACGGCATTCACACCCGGAAACATTAAAATGCCTGGCGAAAACTCAGCCAACGCATCGGCATACCAATAGCGGTCACCATTCACATTTCCAAAGATAGCCGAAGCGCGTGCCTTAAAATTGAGCTTGGTCATGGCCATTTCCACAGATCCATTAAATCCATTTCCATAAACTGCATCATCGCGGTAGAACGCAAGCGAGCCTTTCAACGAATAGGCCGCGCCCGTCATGTCGACTTCAATGGAGCTAACATCTACTCGTTTAAAACGCCAGCGCTGGCTGCCGTCTTTCTGATACATCTCCGCTACCAGCGAAAGCCCCGCATCCACAGAAAAAGAATTTGCCCCGGCATCATTGCCTGTGAGATTCAGAATTAAATCAAAGTCGAGGGCGGTCTCGGTGTCAGACAATGAGCGCATGCCGATGTTGTTGATGCTGATGGGGAACTGCGCCATCTTTTGTTGCAAGGCTTCGGAGCCAAACGAAAAGTTGCCTACTTTGATATAAGGCCTTACAGTCTGGATTTCCAGATTCTCAAAGGAGATATCGGCTAACTCCACGCCTTTGCCTTTTTCCCCCTTGTTGCTCAACCTGGCCTGAATGTTCATGTTGCCATGCAACACTGCCTTGGGCAAGAACTTACCATCCGCTACCCGGATTTCAATGCGCGAAGCTTCATAGATTTCCACTTTGCTGGTCTGCCATAAGTTAAACTGTATATCCTGGGTAGATACCACATTAAAGAAATACTGGTCGTTCTCTTGCATGGTGGCCGTATACTTAAATGGCGTTTGTTCATCCGCCAACGGTACCACAATTTTTCCTTTCAGTCCCGCCTGCTGAATCTGATTAGCCATCAACGACACGGCAATGGAATCCAGCGAGAATGCCCAGCCGCTCATGTCTCCGTTGTTAAGCGGAATCAGGTTTTTACCTTCGAATAATCCGGATACACCTTGATTGTCAATAATCATATTGTAAGCATTCAGCGAGGTGCGTACGTTGTCCTTATTTTTAAATTGCTGAGGTAACCGCACCGACATCTGTCGCATATAAAACCCACGCCACAGATTGGTATTATCCGGTAACATTTGGTTGCTGGTATATCCTTGCGGGAACTCGACAGCCGGGGCATTGCGCACATCGCTAAAATCAAATACAGCCTGTTCTACCGTAAAGCCAAAGCCATTCAAGCCCTTCACCTGAAAGTTGGGCAGACTTAGTTGAACAATCAGGTCGTTCCAGTTGCTCAATACGGTTTTAAAAGAAGATGTTACGCGGCCTTCCGGTTGGATGGTCCCATTCAGGTTTTCTGGAATCAACAGATCGCGTGAGAAGATGACATTGGCATCCAGCGCCATTTCTTTGAATCCATCGCAGTCGATGGTAACATAGGTGCCCGGTACTACTTCCGTCCCACCTTTGATGACCAGTTGAATTTTATCACCATTAAAATTGATTCCATAATCACCAATCAATTGCAGCGTGGCATCGCCCACAATTCCGCCCGCGTTGGAGAGCTTAATGTTTCTGCCCATGAACGAAAGTTTCTTTCCGTTTTGCGGAATTTCAAATTCCATCACCACATCCAACTCCGCGTGGGTGGGCTGCAACCGCACCGCATAAATCACCACATCATAGCTTAACCCCCCAACGGCTTTGGGAATACCCACCGGTAACTCAAATTTGGAATTCGCATCAATCGTTCTGATAAAATTTTGCGTCTCCTTCACTTTCGCCACCATCGATCGGACAAATGCAATTTTCTGCTCCTGCTCACCATTAATCATCTCATCAAAGAACATATCCTCTGATAAGATATCAGAAACTTCCGGAGAAAATTCGTAGGCTACTGGCATCTGAAATACCGAATCCAGCCGATGCACCACCAGCGTGCTATCCGAGGGACCGGCTGCGGCCAGGAAGGGAAGCAGGGATAATATGAGGAGTAAGTATTTCATTCCATTATTTTAGGTATTAGGTATTAGGTATTAGGTATTAGGGGTTAGGTATTAGGTATTAGGTATTAGGTATTAGGGGTTGGGTATTGGGTATTAGGTATTAGGGGTTAGGTCGTTGGTACTGTAATGAGCTTCAGGTTCACTGACTCGATTTTCCATCGACTGGATATAGCCGTTAATCATTCGCCCAATCTCATCGATTTTGCGGATAAGCTCTGCACGTGTTTCGGTCGCAATCAGGTTTCGGCTGGCTGCTTTGGTGAGCCATGTTTTGGTTTCAAATGCAGAACCACGGGCGTAAAATGTAAAATTTCGCACATCTTTGGAATGATATCGGCCAAGCCCCTCGGATAAGTTAGCCGCGATGGAATCACAAGAGCGAACCAACTGCTTTCCGATCGTATCCTTTTCGAAGTATGACCACGTGGCAACAATCGACCAAACAGATTCACCCAGCTCCATCGCTTTGTTATACGTTTTAAAATCTTCCAACCCCTGAATCATATACATCAAATTAATTCCCAAACTTCTTTTCTAATACCTAACACCTAATGCCTAAGTCCCTAACCCCTAATACCTAGTATTTGTCATCCAATATCTTAAATTCTTTGTTCACTTGAAACCACTCTCTCACTTGTGTCAGCGCAGCAGGATAGTCTGATGTGACCACATCTCCACTATCACTTAACTTCAACGGATAGTTTCCGATAGCGGGAGCCAGCATCTCCATCACACGATAAGCGCACGGTATGCGCGAAGGCCGCTCGGGGTCTGCCGACTCACAATTCTTTGCATCACTATTAAGCGTTTCCAGCAAATAGCTGAAAGCTTCCCTCCTTCTCGTATACACCAAATCCGGGAACACTTCATACACCAACGCATCACTCACGGGCATGCGCTTCACTCGGTTCATTACATCATTAATGGCTTGCTCATCACCCATGCGACTGAGCGCCAGCAGGGCGGCCCAGCGGTCTTTACGACCAGCCGCACCATCTTGCGACAAAGCAAAGAGCTCGTTTTTTGCTTTTTGTACGTTCAGATAACCAAGGAGCCGGATAAGGGTATTCATATTGCCCGACTTCCGTTGGAAGTAGGCATACAAGGAATCTTTGGCTGCCGATGAAAAATCATTTTTACGG
>Ga0068877_10000048_pt1 | contig 99934 bp, 88 predicted proteins | sample NOAtaG_FD_66437 | JGI IMG/M metagenome (GOLD analysis project Ga0068877, IMG submission 66437) | Freshwater lake microbial communities from Lake Erie, under a cyanobacterial bloom - NOAA_Erie_Diel6S_1000h metaG | ecosystem: Environmental > Aquatic > Freshwater > Lake | place: USA: Ohio, Lake...
AAACATCACTGCCTCAGCAAAGTAAACGCCTCGCCCGCAGCTTAATCGCAGAAAAAACAGCTGACACTAGCCGTGCCACTACAAAACGGGGCTCAAAAAAAATAAATTTTCAGTCATTGGGTTTGAAGGATTTGGCAGAAATGGCGCTGTGCGTCAACTTAGGAAAAGTCTGATGTCAGGATGTCTGATTCATCGATTTGGGGTAGAACATCAGACCTGCATCATGCCAGAACTCAGCTCCGTCATTCTTTTTGGGCCATGCTTGAAACCAACGACTTTGGCGTGCTTATGGGCAATGAGAACGAACAGCAACCTTCCTTGAGAGCCTTTTTGAGATCCTGAATACAAGCTCCACAGGAGCTTCCGGCGGAACACTGCTTTTGGAGTTGCCGCAGGCTGTCGCAGCCCTGCTGTCTGATGCGTTCGATCATTGAGCTACTTACAGCATGACAAAGGCAAACAATCATAACTTGTTCCTCCTCTACCCCTAGCCACCTTATCGGCAGATTATAGTAGAACTTGAGAATAAATTTCAATATCATTTAAGCCATCGAGAACACTGGCGCTTTGCGGGTGGGGTGCCTTTTTGTCTTGTTTTTCAAGCCGAGTCATTGCTGAACTCAATCGACCGTTCCCCTTTATGCGACCTTGCTTTCGTGCTTGGCCTGGACCATCAAAGCCTCTATGTTTGTCGAACTGTCCTCAGTTCAGCATCCAAGCAAACTGGGCAATCATGCGTCAAAGGAGGCACACCATGAAACGGTTCTATGTTTTGGCCTTAGGCCTGCTCGCGACATCGGCTCTGTCTGCTCCCAAAGAACCTACAAGGCGGGAGTGGGGGCAACTTGTGATGGAGAATATTCCCGAGATTCCCGCCACCTTAAAGGACCGCTTGAATCAGTACGAAAACGTTCGCTCCGCTTCGTTTCAAGGTTGGCTCCCCGCGGATAAAGGCCTCCTGATCAGCACTCGCTTTGGAGAGGCAAGTCAACTCCATACGGTCGCAGCTCCCCAGCACGATCGTCGTCAGATCACATTCTACGACGAACCGGTCGCTGGTGCGCTGATCAATCCCCGCAAAGCCGAGCTGGTGTTCACGAAGGACATCGGTGGCAACGAAAACTCGCAGATTTACCTCATGGACCTCGCAAGCGGCAGCACTCGCCTCCTCACAGACGGACAATCGCGCAATGAAAGTCCGGTGTGGTCCGAAAATGGCGCTATCCTCGCCTTCTCCAGCAGCATGCGGAATGGTCGCGACACGGATGTTTACCTGATCCGTCCTGGTGAAACCACTGCCAAGCCCGAACTCCTCGTCCAGGATGGTGGAAGCTGGTCACCCGTAGCCTTTAGTCACGATCAAAGCCGACTCCTGGTCAGAAAAAATGTTTCTGCGAACGAAAGCTACATGCACATCCTTGACCTCAAGACCAAGACAATGGAGAGGCTCTTCCCCCAGCAAAGCTTTGCCTACGCCGGTGCCGCTTGGTCCAAAGATGATTCGAGTCTTTACCTTGTCATGGACATCGATGGCGAATTCCAAACACTCTTTCAATACGATCTCAAGTCGAAGCAACGGAAACCTCTGACGGACAAGATTGCATGGAACGTAGAAGGACTCGAACTCTCACGAGACGGCAAGACCCTAGCCTACGTGATCAACGAGGGTGGTCTGAGTCGCCTTTATTTCATGGATACCAAGACTCAAAAAGTTCAAGCGATAAAGGCTATTCCCGAGACAGCCCTCATCGGTCGTATGGAATTTCATCCTCAGAATGCCAAGCGTCTGGCGATCTCGCTATCCTCTGGCACCAACCCAGGCGATGTGTATGTCTACGATGCCACAAAGAATCAGCTCCAGGCTTGGACCGAGAGCGAGATGGGGGGTCTCAATCAAGCCAGCTTTGTCGAACCTCGGCTGATTCAATTTCCAAGCTTCGATCAAGTCAAAGGGGAAGCCAGACAGATACCTGCCTTCATTTACAAACCCCGTAACTTGAGTGGCAAGGCGCCGGTTGTCATCAATATTCACGGCGGGCCCGAAGCGCAGTATCGACCCAGTTTTGCCGCCAACATCCAGTATCTCGCAGCTGAGATGGGTATCGCTGTGATCGCTCCGAACGTTCGAGGTTCGTCTGGTTATGGAAAGACTTTTCTGCAACTTGACAACGGTTTCCGCCGTGAAGATGCCGTGAAGGATATCGGTGCTCTGCTCGATTGGATCGCAAAACAGCCTGATCTCGATCCGACTCGTGTCCTGGTTATGGGTGGGTCTTATGGTGGTTACATGACTCTCGCTTCTCTGGTGCACTTCAGTGATCGCCTGGCTGGAGGCATCGACATTGTCGGTATCAGCCACTTCATCAGCTTCCTGAACAATACCAAATCCTACCGTCAGGACCTTCGTCGTGTCGAGTATGGCGATGAACGAGATCCTGAAATGCGAGCGTTTCTTGATCGCATTTCTCCCCTTACGAACGTTCAAAAGATCAAAAAGCCCCTGTTCGTGGTTCAAGGCTTGAACGATCCTCGGGTCCCAGCCTCAGAAGCTGAGCAGATCGTTAAGGCCGTCCGCAACCAAGGACAGGATGCCTGGTATCTCCTTGCGAAAGACGAAGGCCATGGCTTCCGTAAGAAGCAAAATCAAGAGGTCTACATGCAGACGGTGATGATGTTCATCGAAAAGGTACTCCTGGATGAGACAAAGTCAGCCTCTCGTTAGTGTCTGTCCTAAACTGTCGGTTTAAGCGCTCACTAACAGCCGAGAGACGTCGTCGCTGATGATGACACCCAAAGCCCTCTCCGTCCACAGAGGACTTTGAGGTGTCATCTACGTTTTCTTCATAAGACCGTGACTCTATCCATGGCCCTCCTGTCATCTCCTCTACCTTTTCATAGATTTCCATCTTACTCTCTGCTCTTTCTTTTCTCTTTTATTACCCCGCAGCCGCTGATAGGCGTGCTCTCTTTATCGTGTCTCATAGCTCGACCAACGTTGTAGGGAAAGTTGTCTCAAAGTCAATGCTTCCTGGATGGCACAAGCAGCTTCCCTCTGTTAGAAACAACCGCGATAGCGACATCGACGGCTTAGCTACTTGATATCTTCTAAGGCTGCCTCGAAGCCCTCCTCATCAAGCTGCCAAAAACCCAATTCGCGGATTCCTGGTAGATCGATAACGATGGCACCTCCGGGAAGCAGCATCAGACTTCAATAGCCCATTGTATGCCGACCTCGGCCATCAACTGCTCGGATCGGGCCCGATCTCAGTGCTTCACGCCCGAAAGGAGTATCCACCAATGAGGATGTCCCAGCCCATGAGAAACCGATAAACACACATGACCTGGACTGGTTAGCTCCCAATCACCGTCCTGTGGAAAGCCTGCAGGATGATGACCCTCACAAATCTACAGAAAAAAGCCAGAACTTGAGACTTTTCTTTGCAGACATCCAGACAAGCTGCCTGTTCGAAGCTTAAGGACATGGATCATCGCAGATTCTGCAATTTCGCCTCAAGAGCACTCTGCTCAGCGGTTGTGTCGAGAGAATCAAACTGTTGAAGCTCACGCAAAGTATCCAAAAGGAAGGCCCGGTATGAGGGTGCTTCCGGTCGAAGAGGTCTATGAGCTAGTCGCAAAAGGATTTTTTCCCAGCATTTAACAAAATCACGGGACTCGGCATCAAAGTAAGCTTCCTGAAACCGCTGCCAAAGACATTCGATTGTCGATTCTCGGGGATGAATCAAATCATCTGCATAGAATCGATAGTCTCTCCATTCATCGAGCAGAATTTCATAAGCAGGAAAGTAAAGAGACGTAGAATCTCGCTCTGTCATTTGATGAATCCAGATCCGAAGGAGGCTTTTGCTCACCATATTCAGAGGTAAAGTGTCTCTTGTATGTCTTACAGGACTTAAGGTCCAGAGTATACGCGTATGAGCAGGAATCAACTCTTCGCAGCGACGCCAAGCAGCATGAATCTCTTCAAGATTCAAAAGATGTTTGGAAAACAGAGATCCTTCCTGCTTATGACAGTTCGCAACCCAAAGTCCTGACTCTTTATGCCGATAGGCAAAGGAAGTCCCAAGTGTCAGCATCAACCAACCGGGCTGCTCCAATAGACGCCGTATCTGCTCCCCGAGGCCTCTCACCTTGTTCGAGAGCTCTTTGCGTGTTCGACCATACAGCGTCGAGGGAAGGTCGTAGTGAAAGATCCCGCCGTCCCGCTCGAGATATCCGTCATCGGGCAATGGGCGATCACCCAGGACCAGTTCGAGAATGCCGGTGATCGCAAGGGGTTGGTATAGGGTACCGAAAGGGTTGCTCACGCAGGTCCATTTATTAGCGACAAAACGTTGGCCAATATGGTCGGCAAAGCAAGAACCCAGAGTGACTACGGTCTGATTCCGAGAGATGATAGCCAATGAAGGCAAAGAGACGGACGTCGAGCTCAGCATGGATACCTCATTCAGCTGCTTCGCTTATCATTCTACGCCTGCCCCTAAGACTCAATCGCAATCGAGGGGATGCGGGTGATTCTGAGCCCAAACAGAAAGACCCCGAGCTTTTCAGCCCGGGGACTTATGCTTCGGGACAGTCCTCGTGGTGAGGATCCCCGGAGCTCTAGGCAGCCTTAGCTAGGAACTTGATCGTCCCGGGATCGTCTAAGTGACATTTACCGATCCGCTCTTTCTTGTCCAGTTCTTCCTTGATGATCTTCAGCGGTATCTTATGCATCTGAATCTGGTAGAGTATTTCCTGGATGTCATAGTAATGAGATTTGAGAAGATTGTAAATGTACCCCATTTCCTGTTCACTGCCATAGCTCTCGGCTACCATGTTCTCGCGCAAGGCCACGGCGCGCTCCACTTTGTCCTGCAGTTCGGTGATATCCACCGGCTTAGCAATGACATTGGCTGCACCGAGTTGAAAAGCGCGACGAACTGATTCGTGATCGATGAGACCCGAGATGAAAATGATCGGCAGATTGATCGTCTTCTTCCGCAACTCTTCCACCAGGTCGAATCCGTCCATGTGGGGCATCTTGATGTCGCAAAGCAAAACGTCGTAGTGCCTGTGACCCAAATACTGCTGAGCCGTGAAGGCATCGGGAGCGTAGTCGCAGTCGTAGCGCTCCGCTAAGCCGGCCTGGGTGATGACGAAAATATCGTAGTTGTCGTCCACGACGAGACAGTGCTTCTTTTCCAGCATGACCTTACTCATTTCCGTTCCCCTGGCAGCACGTGGCGGCTGCCACCCTCGTTCTCTTGTTCTGTATTCCTATCTGCCAGCTTGCCAGGCAGCTTAAGTCAGGGCTTTATCTATCTGTAATTGCTAGCTATTTATGGTTTTTTATGCTTATCTTATCAAGGGCCGGGCCTCGAACTGGGTGGGTCCCTAGACACACTGGGATAAGCCAGCTATAGAATGAAGCGGCGTTCGACAGAAGTACCCCTGTTTGCTACCATACTGAGTCAACGAGGTCTTGATGATGGAACATGACACAATCCGCTTGGAACCGAGCTGGAAGACCAGGCTGCTGCCTGAATTTCAGCAGGAGTATATGGCCAAACTCAAGGACTTCCTACGGCACGAGCTGGCCGCCGGTAAAATCATTTATCCACGTGGTCCCGAGTACTTTCATGCACTCAATTCCACGCCCTTCGAACAGGTGCGGGTCGTAATCTTGGGTCAAGACCCTTACCACGGACCAGGCCAGGCCCATGGGCTCTGTTTTTCAGTACGACCGGGGGTTTCGCTGCCACCCTCCCTTGTCAACGTTTATAAAGAACTCCAAGCCGACTTGGGTATTCCTCCAGCGCGCCAAGGCTATCTCCAACATTGGGCCGATCAGGGTGTGCTCTTGCTCAATAACGTGCTGACGGTGGAGCAAGGACTTGCCGCGTCTCATCAAAAAAGAGGCTGGGAGAACTTTACCGACAAAGTTGTCGCTTTGTTGAACGCCGACCGCAATCACCTCGTCTTTATGCTCTGGGGTTCCCACGCACAGGCGAAAGGTAAGACGATCGATCGACAGCGGCATCTTGTCCTCGAAGCGCCTCATCCCTCACCGCTTTCGGCCCACAGGGGCTTTCTGGGCTGTCGGCATTTTTCCAAGGCTAACGCCTATCTCGAAGCGCATGGTTACCCACCTATTGACTGGCGACTGCCAGCCAATCCCACAAACCCGGCTTAAGCTCGACTCAACTTGCTTGTCAAAAAAAGGACCACTGATGAATCAGAAACCTCGTGAAAATCCGCTTTACAATCTCATCTTCAGCCTCGTGCTTCCCAGTCTGATTCTCAGCAAGGCTAGCACTCCCGATCGTCTTGGGCCTGTCAATGGGCTCTTGGTCGCTCTGGCCTTTCCGATTGGCTATACGATTTATGACTACATCAAACGCCGAGATTTCAGCTTCATTACCGGGCTGGGATTTATCAGTATCCTGTTGACAGGTGTATTTGCGCTCTATGAGTTGCCCGCCCAGTGGATTGCCATCAAAGAGGCCTCAATTCCTCTCCTCATCGGCGTTGCGATCCTTGTGTCGATGCGCACGTCGTCCCCGCTTGTCAAGAAAGTTCTTTACAACGATACCCTTATGAATGTCGACCTTGTCGAGGAGCGTCTCTTGGCCGGCCAACATCAGTCCGCCTTCGAAAAGCTCTTGACACAGTCATCCTATCTTTTGGCTCTGTCTTTTCTCTTTTCCGCTATCCTCAATTTTGTACTTGCCAAATTCCTTCTGGTCAGCGCTCCAGGTACACCTGAATTCAACGCAGAACTCGGCAAAATGAATGCCTTAAGCTGGCCAGTCATTGCAATTCCGTCGACCGCCATCATGATGTTCGCCCTGATCCGTCTCATGAAAGGTATCCAAAAGTTGACAGGCCTCGAGATGGAACAGGTCCTGAAATCCCATAACCAAGGCCGCTAGTCAGATTGAACGGTCGCTTCGCTCTATTTTGTTGCTCACCGATTCTTTTTTCTTGCTCTTGACATGACGAAGAGAATCGGTCTTCGCTCCGCCTCATCTCCACAAACATCTCGCCAAGATCTTGATCCTCATGGTATTGCTGTCTCTCTCTATGTTGGGAGATCAGAGCTGCTCCACTGATGAGTGTCTGATTCTTTATGACCGATGCACACCGCAAAGCCGCTCTGCTCAAAGTCGACAGTCTTTTTTCGACGGCAACCCGTCTAAAAATTTGCTTGGGGATAACTTTTTTTTAGAAGCGGCAACCCCCAGCTTCAAGTGCTGAAAGTAGCTTCTTTTTCCGATGATTTTGGCAATGTTATACACAGGAGCACCCTACATTTAGCGGTTGACACTCCAAACCTACACTATATATGCTTAACTTTGTCGGCACGATTTGCCCGAATGAAACGGACTTAGCTTCCCTGAACTCCGATGGTGATGATGAAGACAAGCGCTTACAGAGCAGTGGGTACGGCAACAAACAGACAGACCCCATCTCAAGCCAGAGGATCGTTCAGAGACCTTGCATGGAAACGGCCTGAGGCCTCAGCACGCAGGGAACAAAGCTGGAGATCGCCTCTCTAGCCGACAAGCCAAGCAGAAAAATTAACAGCTAGATATCAAGAGCGATGCACACGGAATCGCAGGGTGTTTTTTTCTCCAAAAGCTTCTGATGTTGGTGGATACCGGAAGCACATGAGATAAGGCACGACCTGCGCTATCTCGGGGGCTATTGTCGTTCGAAACCAGGGATTGGCAGGTTTCGGGCGCTCTGGAGTCATATTTAGTACTAAGCGAGGAAGCGTCTATGAGTCTACACACCAACAGCAGTCAGCCTTTTGTCGAATCCGAAATCAGCACCCGTCGCGAACGGGCACTCTACATTCGGAAGCGTCATGGTGAACGCGAACTGCTTGCTGTCAAAAAACTCTATGACTCAATCGCCTCCCTGTGTTACGGGCTACACGAGGTCAACGTACAGAATATCCTCGACAAGGTCGTTGGCGGGCTTTACGATGGCGTCTCAACCGAAGAGATCGACAAGCTGCTGATGCAGACGACGGCGATGATGATCGCTGACGAGCCGGAGTATTCCAAACTTGCAGCCCGTCAGCTGCACCAGTTTGTGATGGATGAAGTGCAAAAGCTAAACGTGCGAAGCTTTTCGGAATCGATCCAGCATGGTTACAATGTCGGCCTCTTGTCAGACGCTGTGTATCATTTTGTTCTGGAACACCAGGAGCTTCTCAATCGTTCGATCGATCATCGTCGCTCGGAGCTCTTTGAATACTTCGGTCTTCGAACAATTTACGATCGCTACCTCCTGAAAGATCCTCAAAAGCGCAGTGTCTTCGAGACCCCTCAATATTTCTTCATGCGGGTCGCTTGCGGGCTATCGCAAAACGTCGAGGAAGCCATTGAATTTTATGACTTGATTTCTTCCTTCGAGTACATGCCCAGCACTCCCACACTCTTTAACTCGGGAACCAAACGGTCTCAGATGTCCTCCTGCTACCTGCTGGATTCGCCTGAAGACAGCCTCGAGTCGATTTACGATCGCTACAAAGATGTTGCCCTACTCTCCAAATTCGCTGGTGGAATCGGCTTGGCCTATCACCGGATCCGTGCCCAAGGCTCCCTCATCCGTGGCACCAACGGCAAATCTAATGGTATCATCCCCTTTCTTAAGACCTTAGACTCATCTGTTTCCGCGGTCAATCAGGGTGGAAAGCGGAAGGGCGCGGCCTGTATCTACCTTGAAACATGGCATGCCGATATCCTCGACTTTCTTCAGTTGCGTGAAAATACCGGTGACGAATCCCGTCGAACGCATAATCTGAATCTCGCGAACTGGATTCCTGACCTTTTTATGCGCCGTGTCGAGGAAGATGGCATGTGGTCGCTCTTCGATCCAGCCGATGTACCTCGCTTCCCAGACCTGTTTGGAGAAGACTTTGAAAAGGCCTATGCGGCTGCCGAACAGCAAGGTCTCGCGAAAGCTAAGATGCCGGCTCGCGAACTCTATGCAGCCATGATGAAAGGTCTGGCCCAGACTGGGAATGGTTGGATGACGTTTAAAGACGCTTCCAATCGTAAATGCAACCAAACAGGTTCCAATCCCGCTCACGTTGTCCATTTATCCAATCTCTGCACCGAAATCATCGAGGTAACATCAAAGGATGAGACGGCGGTCTGTAATCTGGGTTCGATCAATCTAGCACATTATGTCACGGATGGGGCCGTCGATTATGCTAAACTTCGGGCGAATGCGCGGATTGCAGTGAAGTACCTGGATCGTGTCATCGATATCAATTTTTATCCTATCCCTGAAGCTCAGCAGTCCAACTCTCGTTGGCGTCCTGTCGGACTCGGTGTGATGGGGTTGCAGGATGTGTTTTTCCGCTTGCATCTACCCTTCGATAGTGACGAAGCTCGGCTGATTTCGTCTCGCGTCCAGGAGGAAATCTACTTCGCCGCACTCGAGGAATCCTGCGCCCTTGCTCAAGCACACGGACCCCACCCAAGCTTTCAAGACACTCGGACTGCCAGAGGTGATTTGCAATTTGATCTTTGGGGCATCAAACCCGAAGACAGCGGTCGCTGGGACACCCTGCGAGCCGATATTAAAAAATACGGGCTCCGCAATTCTCTTCTTATCGCGATCGCGCCCACTGCGACAATTGCTTCCATCTGTGGCGCCTATGAATGTATCGAACCGCAAATCTCGAACCTCTTCAAACGCGAGACTCTGTCGGGTGAATTCATCCAAATCAACAGCTATCTCGTCAAGGCTTTGAAGAAACTTGATCTTTGGAATGAAGGCATTCGCAACCGTATCAAACTCGCCGAGGGCTCCATCCAAGGAATAGACGAGATTCCCGCAGATGTCCGCGCTGTCTACCGGACGGCTTGGGAAATCCCTCAGAAAGCTTTGGTCGACATGGCTGCTGAGCGAGGTGCTTTCATCGATCAAAGTCAATCCCTAAACCTATTCTTGGAAAGTCCCACGATCGGCAAACTCTCATCGATGTATAATTATGCTTGGAAGAGAGGCTTGAAGACGACCTACTATCTCCGTTCGCGTCCCGCGACCCGCATCAACAAAACCACTGTGCAGAATACAGTGCAGCCAACAGCTGCCGCAGCGGTAGCCTGCTCACTTGAGAATCCTGAAGCCTGCGAAGCATGTCAATAAACGACAGAAGTGACGAAGGAGAGAATTACCCTATGCTACTCGATCCTGGAATGGACCTGACCCTACGACCGATGCGTTACCCTCTGTTTTATGAAATGTACAGGGCAGCGATCAAGAATACGTGGACCGTGGACGAGGTCGATTTCACTACAGATGTAGCTGATCTGAGAGACAAACTCAGTGAGGCCGAGCGGCATTTGATCAAGCGTTTAGTGGCCTTTTTCGCCACCGGCGACTCGATCGTCGCTAACAATCTGGTGCTGAATCTCTATAAGCACATCAACGCACCCGAGGCGCGGATGTACCTATCGCGACAGCTCTACGAGGAAGCCCTGCACGTGCAGTTCTACCTCACCCTTCTGGACACGTATCTGCCGAACGAAGAAGAGCGAACCGCAGCCTTTGCAGCGATTCAAAACATTCCCTCGATTCGCTACAAGGCAGAATTCTGCTTTCGCTGGATTGAATCGATCAATGGTCTTGACAAGCTCAATTCCAAGGCCGATCGGAAGCGCTTCCTCTTGAACATGATCTGCTTTGCCTGCTGCATCGAAGGTCTGTTCTTCTTTGCTGCTTTTGCATACATTTACTTCCTGAGGTCAAAAGGCCTGCTCCACGGTCTGGCTTCGGGGACCAACTGGGTCTTCCGCGACGAAAGCTGTCACATGAACTTTGCGTTCACCGTGATCGATCAGGTGCGCGCCGAGGAGCCCGACCTGTTCGACGACGAGCTTCGTAAGGACATCCTTAAGATGATCGATGAAGCTGTTGAATGTGAGATGGTATTCTCGCAGGATGTTTTAGGTTTTGGGATTGCCGGTCTGTCGGAGCGTGATATGCGTTCCTACTTGGAGTATGTCGCTGACCAAAGACTAGCAGTCTTGGGCATCACACCTGTGTACCACTCGAAGAATCCATTTCCCTTCATGGAGCTACAGGACGTCCAGGAGCTCACGAATTTCTTCGAACGCCGGGTCGCTGCTTACCAAGTCGGTGTAACGGGCGAAGTCAGTTTCAATGAAGATTTTTGATGTATCAGCGAGAGCCGTTGAGCGGATCTCTCGCTGGTTCAGCTATGGCTCAAGGCAAAAGGTTCGAAATATCCGAGCCTTTTGCCTTTTCTTACGCCAAGGGAATTCCACGGTTTTCCTGAACTCTCTTGACAATTTCCGACGTTGATAATCCCTCGACGAAAGCGATGCGCTCAACCTGACCACCAGCCGCCTGCACTACATCCGCACCGACAATCTGATGAATCTCGTAATCAGCACCTTTCACTAGGACATCAGGCATAATCTCCTTGATGATCTGTGCAGGAGTTTCTTCGTCAAAACTCACCACATAATCAACACATTGGAGCGCCGCCAGCAGCCGCATCCTTTGCTCACAGGGCACGATAGGCCGACTCTGACCCTTGATCGCCCGAACGGATCGATCACTGTTCACCGCGATGACCAGAGCATGCCCGAGGGAGCGTGCTTCCTCTAGGTAACTGATATGACCTGCGTGCAGAAGGTCGAAGCAGCCGTTAGTAAAGACGACCTTCTGTTTCCGTTTCCCGTGGGGTCCAATCGCCGCCTTCAGGTCATTAAGTGCCATCATCTTGGTAGCTGTCGCAACGAAACCGAAGCTATTCTTGGTAGTTTCGCGCTCCAGAGCTTCGATCAGTTCGTCACGTGTGATAGGCTGGGTGCCCCATTTTTCCACGACGCGACCAGCTGCCGCGTTCGCCAAACGCATGCAGGAGAAGAGGTGTTCCCCAGCGCCCAAGCCCAGAGCCATAATCGATACAACCGTATCGCCTGCCCCTGATACATCGAACACTTCGCGTGTCACCGCTGGCAGGTGCTCCGAGGCCATCGTACTGCCCTCAAGACCGTGCATTCCCTCCGGCCCCAGCGTGACCAGAATGTTTTCGATCCGGTAACGTTTATAGAGCTGTTCCGCCAGATCTTTCGCTGCCCAGTGCACCTGACTATCGAGTCCTAGAGCATCGTAGGCCTCTTTACGATTCGGCGTCACAAGGGTCGCACCCTCATAGATGCTGTAGTCCTTACCTTTTGGATCGATCACCACCGGTTTTTGTCGGTCCCGGGCCAAAGCGATAAGTCGCTGCAGAAAATTCTGTGGCAATCCACCCTTGCCATAGTCGCTGAGCAGCAGGACATCCCAACTCTGGCCCTTCAGGTGCTTGAAAAGCTCTTCTTGCATCATGCTCGAAATAGATTTGACTTCTTCCCAATCGATCCGAACGAGCTGTTGATGATTGGCCGTAATTCTCGTCTTTTTTACCGTCGGACGATCGCCGTCCGTGAAGACTCCTTTGATATCGATCCGATCAGCACGAAGCAGCTGCTTCAGCTGATCCGCTGCACCATCGTTCCCACAGACTCCAATGACGAGGGCATGACCACCCGCGAGTTGGATATTTCTTGCGACGTTCGCAGCACCGCCTGCGGTGATGGACGTATTCCGAACGAGATGAACGGGGACGGGAGCTTCTGGAGAGATGCGATTGACGACTCCATCGAGATACTCATCTAAAATCAGATCACCGACGACCGCGACACGGACCTTACGTTGATCCCAAGGAAGTTGGATCTTGCTCCAAACCATAAAAATTCGCCCATACGCCTCGAAATGATTAATGAAAGCCACTGATGGCATAAGCTTCTATCCATACTACCAAAGAGCTCCCAAGTCAAAGAGATGACGGGCCCCAGATGAGATCGTCAGCGCTTTGACTCCAAAATCGAAGTCCCCTGACGGTATTTTGGCGATGTCAATTTTTCGATAATCATTCAGCACTCTTATTAGGTGGCACGAGGCTTGCTTACCTATTCTAGGCAAGTCTTCACTGGTCATGTAGGAAAGATTCCATGCGCATCGTCACGATCGCATCTCGGCTGCTTATTGTCTGCAATCTCGCCCTCGCTTTCATGCGAGGAACCGAGCTTGCGGCCCAGCAGCGCCATAGTCAGATCGTGCTGCCGCTCGATACGGAGCGCCCTTATACCTACCGTTACGAGCCTGCCGATCGCGCCCTCGTCTTGGAAATCGAGCGAACCAGCAGCGCTGAACTCGAACCATTCTTTCACTACGATGAAAGCGTCATCCGTCGTGTCTTCTTCAAAGAACTTGGGGATCAAGCTGTCGAAGTACGCCTGATCCTGCGCGACGAAGGTATCAAGGTCATGGTCCATAGCTTTCAAGAACCCTTCCGGCTGACAATCGACCTCTTCGACTCTGATTATCGAGAGGGACTTGATCCTCATACGGGTTTGCCTCTCGTGCCATTAGTCCAGAATAGCTCTCCGACAGCGGGAGCAGCAGGTCCAATGCGCCTCCAAGAGGATCCGGCACCTGCTGCACAACCCAAAACCGGTGCCGAGCCCAGCGGGCGCCGCCGCCTGCTGCAGCCGATGCCAGAGGCCATTCGAACTGGACAGGAACTCCTGGTCAAGCTCAACGACACTTCAGGAGGGATTGGTGAATCTTGGAAAGCCTTTCCACCCTATGTTTACCGTGTGCAAACTGCGACCCTCAAAACAGGCAAGGACTATGAAGGGTGGCTGAAACAGAATGCAGGGAAGGCCATGAATTCGGCAGAGGCCATGGCCCAGTATGCCAGCCAACTCTATGATTTTGGTCATGAGCAACGCGCCCTGCTTGCCTATCAGAAAGTCTTGCATGATGACCCTTCTGTTTTCGATCGAAATGCGGATCACATTTGGAAGCTCGGGGAGATTCACCTCGGACAAGGGAACCTCACCCTGGCTGACGGGTACTACGAGAGCTTGCAAAGTAAACATCCTGATCAGCCTCTCGCGGCCTATGCGGCCCTCCGCCGTCTCGACATTCGTGCGATCCGAGCCGTTCGTGAGCAAAAGACTGATGCGATTGCAAGCCTTCGGCAGCCCTTAGATCAGATTCAAGTTCGCAACGATCCGGGCCTCAAATCGCAGATCGCCCTCAGGCGAGCCTACTGGCAGATCGATCCGGCAGAAATCAAGCGTCTTCTGCCTGCTTTCGACGATCTACCTACTGTCGGCCCCAATCTTATGTCCCGTCTCGAAGAAGCGCGGGGTGATGCTGATAGCCCAAGAAGCGCTTTCTTGATTGACAGTATCTTGCTCAAAAATCGCCTGCTGACAGACACGTGGAGCCCCGATCTCGCCAGATTCGCAGGCGAATACTTCGACCGATACAAGGGCAAAGCGACCGAACCCTACCGGGAGCAGCTCCTCAAACAATCGCAGGACAGCGTCCTTAAAGCTGTGGATCGACATCTCAAGGACCAGAATCACGCCGCTGTCGTTGCATTGATTGAAAGTCTGCCCAAATCTCTATCGACCCTCAAGGATCGAGAGTCGATCGCCTGGGCTACAGCCGAATCGTACCGCCACCTTCAACAGCCTCTAGCTGCCCTGCCATACTATGCGACAGCCGCAAAGATCGCAGGCCAGAAGCCTGATCAGTTTCGGGCCAACTTTTGGTTGACCCAATCTCATATGGCTGCCATCGACGTCGAAACAGCAAGAAAGGCTGGCCAAGATCAGATCGATAATCTGCAACGCGGCTTTCGTACCGCAGACCAAAAAAGTTGGGACACCTGGCAGACGTTGACGGCCGATGAGAAGCGCCTGCTTTACGCAGAAACACAAGAGGTTATGGAACAAAATATCCGCTCGCCCCACTTGATGCGCACATCTCCAAGGATCCTACTCGAAATGTGGAATGCGAAGCTAGCCTCCGATGCTCCGACTCCTGGTACCGCTGTGAACCAAACCCAAGGCGAAGCCCAACCCACAGCTCGGATGATCGTCATGTTTGCAGATCTCAGCAAACGCTTCGAACAGCTCGGACTTGATAAGGACCGTCAAAAGGCCAAGCTTCTCCAAAAGCGAATCAATCTGAAAGGCAATCCGATTGACAAAGATACCTTGAAGATCTGGACGAATGAGCTCACCCAGCTTGCTGATGAATATCGTCGCGACAACAACTATCTGGAAGCAGGGCGGATTTATGCACTGACCGGCTCCGAGAACAATCAATGGGAGGGTCGCGCCGAGGCCCTCTACAAAGGTGGTCTTCTCCTTTATCGATCTGGCCGTCGAGAGGAAGCTGTTGCTGCCCTGCAGCAGGCTGCTGACGACGGAAATAATTTACTTTATGCCGAACTCGCTAAAAAGCGATTAGAGCAACTCCAACCATAGGAGCTACGAATGAATCAGTCAAAAAACAACAGTGCCATCGCTCACGACACCGAAGAGGGTAAAGTCAGTTCCAGCGACTACCTGAATTACCTGCAGGAAAAGCAGCGTCGTGAAAGACAACAGAAGCAACAAACGCAGGTAGGTCCCCCAACTAACTTCATCTTTGCCGACGAAAAAATGCTGCGGATCCGCGAGGTGATCAAGCAAATCGCTGACGCCAATGTTCCGGTCTTGATCAGCGGCGAATCAGGAACAGGAAAAGAAGTGATTGCGCGCATGATACACACGAGCAGCAATCGAAAAGGTGAGCCATTCGTAGCGATCAATTGCGCTGCGCTTCCTTCGTCTTTGCTTGAGAGCGAGCTCTTTGGCTTTGAAAAGGGGGCATTTACTGGAGCCCATCAGCAGCACATCGGTAAGTTCGAACAGGCTCATAGCGGTACGCTCTTGCTCGATGAAGTGACAGAAACCGATCAAAACCTCCAGGCCAAGCTTCTCCGTGCTCTGCAAGAGCAGGAAATCGAACGCATCGGTGGCAATGGACCCATCAAAGTCAATACACGGATCATTGCCACAACCAATCGTGACATCACCCGTTCAGTAAAAGATGGACGTTTCCGCCAGGATCTATTCTATCGTCTCTATGTGATTCACCTGGAGATTCCGCCTCTGCGGGAGCGCCCGAAGGACATCGAAGTCTTGACACGGCACTTTCTGAAGTCGTTCAGTACCCAATTCAAGGGCGAGGCTGCAACACTCTCAGCTGATGCCATGCAAAAGATTCTGAAATATCCATGGCCAGGGAACGTCCGCGAACTGCAGAACGTGATTCAGCGTGCCGTGCTCATGAGCAACGGCTTAACCATCACGGCCAAGGAGTTCGTCCTCGAACAAAAGAAGGTTGATGAGGATCTTGAGTGGGTCAAACATCTGCCGATCGGCCGTAAGATGCGCGAAGTCGAGACCCAGTTTATCCTCGAGACTTTGCGCACCCATAACGGCAATCGGACTCATTCTGCGAAAACTCTCGGCATTAGCCTGAGAACGCTGCGCAACAAGATCAATGAGTTCGTAACTGAGGGCCATGAAGTCCCGCAACCGACCACAGGGAAAGCGCTATGAGCCGTCTGATCGGGGGCTTCTATACGCCGGGCGACCAGATAAAGATGTCGGCGCTCGACCTGCGTCTCAATCGCCAGAATGTCCTTAACTCGAACCTTGCCAACTCCGAGACTCCTGGTTATCGAGCCCTAGGCTATGACTTCGAGGAGCAGCTCCAAGCTATCGCGGCGGGGCCCGATGAGGAAGGCGTGTCGATGAAGGCCACCGATCCACGGCACTTTCTCAATAGTCACACCGAAGCCGATGGCACTTTTCAGCCCGAAGTGTACGTGCGACCAACCGAAAGTGTCGGACAGGATGGCAACACCGTAGACGTGGATCAAGAGATGGGACAAATGGCTCAAAACCAGATCCTGTATCGAGCCACGGTTGAACTGATCAATAAAAAGCTAGGGACTCTAAAATACGCCATAAGCAACGGGGGTCAAGTATGAGTTTCTTCAAGGCTATGGACATTAGTTCTACGGGTCTGTCGGCCCAGCGTGTGCGCATGAACGTACTCGCCTCTAATCTTGCCAACGCCAACACCACCAGGACACCAGAAGGTGGCCCCTACAAACGGGAGGACGTCGTATTCTCTGCTAATCCAGTAGGCGATCCCTTCGAAAACTATCTTGACGAAGACTGGGGAACGCAGCTCAAAAAAGTCCAGGTGGTTGACATCCACAAGGATACACGAGCTCCTCGCAGGGTCCTCGATCCCTCGCATCCTGATGCAGATGCCAATGGATTTGTCGAAATGCCCAACATTCAAGTCATGACCGAAATGGTCAACATGATCGCTGCGACTCGTGCCTTCGAAGCCAATACCACGGCACTCAATGCGGCCAAGAGTATGGCCAATACTGCAATTGAAGTCGGCCGCGTCTGAGAACTCTGGAGTGAGGGAGTCAGTCGATGCAAAAAGTCGGTCAGGGACTGCGTTTTGGCAGTGAAATCTTGGGTGAATTGCGCGACATGCGCAATCGGCAGAAACTGGACAACCCAGATTCCTCAGCGACACAAAATGGAAAATCTAGCTTTATCGATCATCTCAAAGAAGCCGTGGACGAAGTGAATCAGAGCCAAATCACGGCTGATAAGAAGGCAACTGACCTCGCCACAGGCAAAGAAACGAACATCCACGATACCATGCTCTCAGCCACCCAAGCTGAATTGAGCTTCAACCTGATGGTACAGGTCCGCAACAAGGCTCTGGAAGCGTATCAGGAGATCATGCGTATGCCTGTATGAGGCCTGATCTGATTCAGGGCTTCGCAGCCGATACCATACTCTCGGCAGCTTTGAACCGCAACTCCAGCAAAGTGAGGATAAGCTGTGGAAAAAATCAATGAGTTCTTCAGAAATTTTGCACAAAACATTGGCTCTTTCTGGCAGAAGCTCACACCCATCAAACGTATCGCTCTTATTGCCGTCGTCGCACTGGTCTTCGCCGGTTTTTTGACGTTGATTCTTGCTAAAGACGACACAGAGCTAGCCTATCTCTATCCGAATCTCAGTGAGGCCGATAACAACGAAATAGTAACCGAACTGCGCAAGCAAAGAATCGGCAACTTTATCATGGATGACAAAGGTATAAAAGTCCCCGCAGATCAGGTCATACCCCTGCGACTGCGATTAGCAGAGGAGGGACTACCGACTCGAGGAATGATCGGTTGGGAAAAATTCGATGACGAGGATTTTACTCGCACAGAATTCGAACAGAACATCAACAAACTTCGAGCTATTCAGGGCGAAATGGCTCGAACAATCAGTTCGATCGAGGGCATCACCTCTGCACGTGTGCATATCGTGATGCCAAAGAAAGCTTTGTTCCAGGAAGACGAGCAGGAACCTACCGCGGCTATCTACATCAAGCATCAGACAGGGAAAGAACCAAATGCCCGGCAAGTCAAAGCCATCACTCATCTAGTCTCACGCTCGGTTGAGGGTCTGAATCCTGAAAAAGTTACGATCATCAATCACGAAGGAAAGATGCTGACAAAGGTCGAATCAGATGATCCGACCTCGAAGCTCACGGCAGAGATGCTAACCTACCGCCGTACGGTCGAAGCGGAGCTAGGAAGTAAGATTAAGTCACTCGTGGGTCGCATTGTCGGACAGGAACGCGTTGATGCTAAGGTGGATGTCGATGTCGACTTTACTCGCGAGGAGCAATCCATATCCGATATCGATCCTGACAAGGTCGTCGTTCTCTCCTCGAACACGACCAATCAGGAGATGGCAGGTAATGGCCTGAACCCCACCGGCATCCCCGGGGCCAAGTCCAACGTACCAGGAGAGCAGGAAGAGCTCACCGTGAACTCCAATTCAACCAAGAGCAAGCGCGCCAGTGAGCGGGTTAACTATGAAGTTGCGAAGACAAATCGTCACAAAATCATGCCAGTCGGCACGATCCGCCGGATTTCAGCCGCGGTCATCGTCGACGGTTCACAGGTTTACCCCGCCGACGGATCTCTGCCAGAGTTTGTCGCAAGGACACCTGAAGAAATGAAAAAAATTGAGGATTTAGTCAAGTCAGCCATCGGTTACAAGGAAGGCCGTGACGAGGTTAAAGTCCACAATATGATGTTCGAGCTCGCCCCGACTCAAGTCGAAGCGATCAAGGAGAAAAAGCAGGAGAATCGTAAGTACATTTCGACCTTGGTTGTCTCCTCGGTGATTGCCCTGGCTTTGGTTTTCTTCTTCGCGTTTATTGTACGCCCCTACTTCCGCTGGCTCTCCTATGACCCAGAACGCAAACAGAAGGAGGAGGTTGTTGAGGAATTCAAACCCGACCTGGAAATGGGTAGTATTCAAAACGTCCAAGTGAAAGAGGACGTTCCCTTCGAAAAGCTGACGCCTCAGGAGCAGATCCTCTATCTTGCGAAACACGAACCCGCTCGAACAACGGAGGCTCTGCGCATTCTTCTCAATCCCCACCAATCAGCTCATTAAGAGGCTCTTATGAGTGAGCACGCTGGCCGCAACAAACATGGACGCTTCATCAAGCACAACGATCCGATGAAGCGCATACTATCGATAGAGGACTTCAACCTCCTCGAGATCTGTGACAAGCCTTTGACCTATCACGACAACGCTCACTCCAATATCATTCATCAGAAACTCCATTCACGTCAGGAGATCGCAGAAGGCGTGCGTATATCATTGGAGATCGAATCAGAGTTTCCCCGCGAGGATCGACCCGTGATCCGTCCCCTGGACTTCACTGAAGAGTGGAAAAGACAAAAAAAACGCCATGCGAATCGTCATCATCGCTTTGACGAAGATGAAGACCTGGATCTTGACATGCAAAGTCTGGTCAAACCAAAGACCGATCCCAAGGAATCACCGGTCACCGTCGCAGCTCCTCTCGTCGAACCGTCTGCTCCAACGGAAGCGATTCCTCAACCGAACGTGACGCAGGCGACGTCCCGCCCCTCGGTCGAAGCGCCAAAACCCGTCGAAGTTGCGCCCTCTATACCTCAGCCATCTACTGGGGAACCTCGTCGCTTCGAAGAGACTTTCGTACCCCTCACCTCCCAACTTATGCATCAGGTGCCTGAAATCGACCAGGCGGAGCTCGAAGCAATTCGAGAGGCGGCGCGCGCCGAGGGTTACCAACAGGGTTTTAGTATCGGTGAACAAAAAGGGACTCTAGAAGCTCAGCATAAGGTAGAAGCGATCATCCACGAGCTTGGCTCGGTCATGGATAATCTGCAGGGTATGCAGAAGTCGATATTGAATCAGGTGCAGGATAACTTCGTGACGCTCTGTCAGAGCTTTATTGAGTCGCTCCTTCATAAGGAGTTCAAGCTCAACCCTGAGTCGTTCGGAAGGATTATTGAGCGAGCTCTGGCCGAGGCGCTTCCTGAAGACGACTTCAAGGTCCTCGTCAGCCCAGCCATGTATCCCGGCCTGGTCCAATGGGCCGAACAGACTATCCATGGTCGGATCAAAGCAGATGAGTCGCTCGACACCTATCAATTCCGCATCGAAGGGCGACATGCGGTCGTCGATGCTCATGTGAATGACATCATCAAGAATCTACTCGATCAAGCTGACATTGAACTCTTCGATCCCGTTGAAACGAAAAAGGAGCAAGCTAGCTGATGGAACCCACAAGGCCGATCAAGCGCCTCAACTCGAAAGTCCTCAAGGACTCCTTTCAGAGCATCCCTTGGGGCTACAAAGGGCGTGTCACGGATGTGGTGGGAACCCTTATCGAAGCGACCTTACCCGGCTCGCATGTCGGAAGTATCGTTAACATTACAGCACCGGACCGGCGGGATTCCATCGTTGCCGAAGTCGTTGGCTTTCGGAAGGAAAGGATTCTCCTTTTGCCCTATTCTCATCTCAATGGTGTATCCCCAGGGTCGACGGTACAGCCTGTTCGGACCTTCACCCAGGTGCCAGTCAGCTCGCATCTTCTCGGTCACGTTATCGATGCTTTTATGAATCGTTTGGATGGTGAAAATCTGGTCGCACCGGCCCATGCTCCGCTCTTCGAAATCGATCGAGACGCCCCCAATCCCATGGAACGGGTTCGCATCGAGCGGCCGATGAGCCTTGGCATTCGATCCATGGATGCCTTGCTGACATTTGGTGAAGGCCAAAGGATCGGTATCATGGCCGGCTCGGGAGTCGGCAAAAGCGTCCTGATGGGTATGATCGCTAAGAATAGCGAAGCTGATGTCAACGTGATTGCCCTGATCGGTGAGCGGGGCCGGGAGGTCCGAGAATTTCTCGAGCGTGATCTGGGTCCCGAGGGACTGAAGCGCTCCGTGGTTGTGGTGGTCACCAGCGATCAATCACCTCTCATGCGCATTCGAGGCGCCAAATTAGCAACCACCATTGCGGAATACTTTTCAAGCCAACAGAAAAACGTCATGCTCATGGTAGACAGCCTTACTCGGGTCGCGATGGCTCAACGCGAGATAGGTAACTCTGTAGGTGAGCCTCCCACGACCAAAGGTTACACTCCTTCCGTTTTCTCCCTGCTTCCCAAGCTTCTCGAACGCGCGGGCCCCCAGCGTAAAGGCTACGGTGCGATCAGTGGACTTTATACGGTTCTGGTCGACGGGGATGACTTCAACGATCCTGTTGCAGATGCAGCCCGTTCGATCCTCGACGGACATATTAACCTCACCCGTCAGCTTGCTGCCAAGGGCCACTTTCCGGCTATCGATGTCACAACCAGCGCCAGTCGCGTCATGTCAGACATCGTCCCACAAAGTCATTGGCAACAGGCTAATTACTTCCGGGAACTGATCGGCACCTATGCGAGTAATCAGGATCTTATTCAAATTGGTGCCTACCAGCCGGGTACCAATCCGAAGCTCGATGAGGCCATTCGTCTGATGCCACTGCTCGAGGGTTTTCTCAAACAAGGCATTCACGAATCCACTAATCTCGATGATGCCTTCACTGGCTTGCGACGTGTCTTGACGGGTCAGGCCCATCATCCATCCAAGACGCGTGCAGGGTAACATAAAGAGAGGCTAGGACGATGTCTCAGTCGAAGCAGAAACAGGATCGGATTCAACCTTTGATCAAGATCAGGCAGATCCAGTTCGACCAGGAGACCTCGGTCCTTAGTAAGATACAGCAGAGGCGTCAACTTGCTATTGATGAGTTACAGCGCTTTCAGAGGATGTACATTCAAGGTGTCGATCGACTCAACCGTGAACGACAAACTCCCGAGCGAAAGATGCTCGATGCCCTCGAAAAGTCGATCGATTATGCAAAGTCGCAGTGGTACTCGAAGCTTCGCGATCTTCGCGCTATCGAAGAAGAAGAGCGCCAGCAGATGCAGATCGTTATCGAGGCACAAAAAAAGCTGAAGATGCTCGAAAAACTCGATATTCGCTACAACGAACAACATATGGAACATCTCAAGAAAGTTGAGCAGAAAATGCTCGACGAGTTTGCCATCCAAGCGGCTCGAAAAAAAGGTATGGAGTGAGGGCCCTATGATCATGTCCCAACTGCTCACACGCTTCAGTCTACCAGCGATTATAGTCTTAAAAATATTTGTGATCTCCTATATCATGTTTGACGGCGGAGATTGGATCAAGCTCGGCGAAAAGAACCTTATCGCTGCAGATGGAGATTCTACATCAGCAACAGCAAAATCCGAAACCTCGACTCCTCCACGAGCTGAAACGCCAACTGAAGATGAAGGAACAGAAAAAAAGCGTCGGAGCTTCCTGGACGACTTATTGAACCTTCCTAAGATAAATACAGAAGACGCTAAAAAAGACGAGATAGGTCGTTACCTCACACTTATTGAGCGAAAGCAAAGTCAAATAGAAAATCGCATTGAAATCCTAAGAACCCGGGAGGAGCAACTCAAGGCCCTCGAAGGATCAGTCGATCAGAAAATCAAGAAACTGGAAGAAGAAATGATTTTTTTTCAAGGAACAATTCAAAAAGAAAAACAATTACAAGGTGAGCGACTTGACAAACTCGTCGAATTCTACCAAAAAATGGAGCCCAAGAAAGCTGCCCCGGTCTTTGAAAAGCTCGATCGCGACCTAATCGTCTCTCTCTTCAACCGCTTCCCCCAGAAGCAAACGACACAGATCCTCTCGCTGATGAATCCGGATCGATCCGTGGAGCTATCAGAGTACTACGGTCGGATTCGTTCCGGTAAGGAATATGAACTCCTAAAAGAGATGAACCTTGCACTCCGTAAAGAATTCGAGGAATGCAAAGGCCTACCCGAAAACGTGCGATGACGGAGAAGAAAGAATCCTTCTGCAGCAGCCCGCAACCTGGTGCCATCGACCGATTCTTATGCATCTTGATCTACGTCACATACCTCTGGGGACAGACACCCCTCGCCACTCATTGAACGAGAGCCCAATCCTGATTTGCTCTTTTTAGTGCCGATACCCATAAGGATTTTTGCACCTTTAAACAGGCTTTTCAAAACGGACACTTATTCTTCACTTGCCTCGACCTCACCTTCCACTCACCCCCGTCATCACTTCTTGCTTGTCTTTCGAAGCAAAGCGCATTAAGCACAGCGTCATATCCCGCTGCTTCTGTTCGCTTCGCTTTTCCATTCGGACCCGGATCTGCCACTGACTGACACTCTTCAATGCAGATTTCTTTAGGATGGGAACCCATGAATTTTCGGCTATTTGGATTCGCAGGTTGTATCTCTGGCCTTATAGCGACAAACGCCATGGCTAACGTCGTTGGTTCAGATCTGCAAAATTTTGTACCAGCAGCGAGTCGGATCGATGGCGCGACAGTCCACGATGCCCTGACCATCGGCCAAGGGCGGTTTGGGCTTGGTCTTTTTGTCGATTATGCAGCTAACACACTACCTTACTTTAAGGAAGCCGATGGGACGACACGCGACCGTGATAAGAGCTTGAATGATTCCGTGACGACCCTGGATCTTTCCTTGGTCTATGGCCTTACTTCCTTCTGGGACGTGAGCATGGCTGTCCCCTTTATAGTGGCGCAACAGGTGGGGGAACTTGACGAGACCCATGGATACTACGAGAAAAAAGGCCTGACCTCCTACCGTATGGGCAGCAAGGTACGCCTGCTGCAGGCAGGCCGGTTTGCGCTGGGCCTCGTGGGTCATGCTGTTTATAATCGGGTCGAAGACAATCCTTACAGCGACCAGAAGCGTTGGCCGTCCACTTCCCTGGAGCTTGCGACGAGCCTTGACCTCCGTGTCGTCACCCTCATGGTCAACGGTGGCTACCGCTGGCGCAGCGGTGAACCTGGTGAGGACATTCTGACGAAGCTGCCCGTCGAGCGCTATGGGGATCAAATCATCTACAGCGTCGGTGCTGTTATCCCGATCGGTTCAAGTTGGGCTGCGATAGGCGAAGTCTACGGGGCTCGCAACTGGGATGAATTCTCCTCCGAATCCCCACGCTCGACCTCGATAAGCGAATCGGTGCTCGGGTTGCGCTATTCGATTCGACCCGACCTACAGCTTCACTTCGGTGGAGGAGCTGAATTGCAGCACGCGATCAGCAGCGCTGATGTCCGTGGCTACGCAGGAATCCGCTGGACCATCGGTGGTGAAGAGAAGGCGCCGAAAGCCACCGAGATTCCCATGGTGCAAACCTTGCCTAAGCCAGACCTTGTCATCGACCTGGACGAGGTCTATTTCAAGTTCGATTCGATCGAGATCCGTGATCCCAAGGGTTACCAAACGATGCAGCGCCTTTCTGAAATCTTGCGCGAACAAGCCACCATCGAGCGTGTGGTGATCGAAGGTCACACCTGCGACCTCGGATCGGAAGCATACAACCAACGATTGAGCGATCGACGAGCGATTACGGTTGAAAAGTGGCTTACAGAACATTATGGAATTGATCAGAAAAAACTTCATTCGATCGGTTGGGGAGAGTGGCGGCCTAAGATGTCCAACGATTCGACCGAACATCGCCGTTTGAACCGGCGAGTGACATTCCGTGTTTATTTCGCCAAAACAGGGCTCGAGCCTTCGAAACTGGCTGGTTCCCTAGAAAACAGACGCCCTTGAGCGTCATTATGTCTCATCTGCCTCGATTTTTCCCTTCAGACACCTATTGGCCGAAACCAGAGCCTCCTTCAGGACCTTAAGCGCGTCTTATTGAAGTAATTCCTCCGAATTTTCCCGCGAATGAACCTTGCCCTCCCCAGACTGGCCGAAGTAGTTTATGGTCCATCCCCTGGGACTCAAGCCTGATGACTCGCAACGAGACACCGGGCCGCGACACTCCTCATATGCCGTTTTCATGATAGGAAAGTACGAGAGCATGCGCATCATCTACATGGGTTCTCCTGCCGAGGTGATCGGTCCCCTCGAACATCTCTTGGATCACCAGGCAGAAGAGGGTTTAACCATCTTGGGAGTCGTCAGCCAGCCAGCGAAACCCGCGGGGCGCAAGCAACTGCTGACAGACCCCCCCCTGGCAGACTTCGCCAAATCCAAACAGCTGACCTGTTGGCAACCGGAGAAGGCGAGTCACGTCGACTTTCTACATACTCTAAGGGAACTTGCTCCCGATGTGATCATCACAGCGGCCTACGGACAGATCTTGAGCGAAGCTTTTCTCGCGATTCCGAGGCGGGCTACGATCAATATCCATCCCTCGCTGTTGCCCGCCTACCGCGGGGCGACACCTGTTCCGGCGGCGCTCTTAGATGGTTGCCGGGAGACTGGCGTGACGATCCTGTTCACAGTCAAAGCCTTGGATGCTGGGGCTATCATCGAACAGGAACGCTTCCCTATTGCTCAAACAGACGACTCAGGCATCCTTACGGAGCGATTGTTTCTCGCAAGCGGACCGCTATTGATCAAAGCATTGGCACGCCTGCGTGATCCTGCTTTTCAAGGCATTGAGCAGGATCCAACCCAGGTCACACTTTGCAGGAAAATCGCTAAGACTGATGGTACCATCGATTGGACCAAGCCAGCCGAGCAGATTCTCAACGAATACCGAGCTTATAAGCCCTGGCCTGGCTCTCATACTCAGCTCGGTGAGCAGCGTATCGTGATTGAGGGCATGCGACAGGCACCCGAAGGCACAGCTTTGGCTAAACCCGGGGTCTTCACTCTCGATAAGCCGCTCAAAGCGCTTCGAGTGGGAACTGGTTCGAAGGCTCTGCTGGTCACCCAGCTCAAACCTGCTGGCTCCAAATCACTCGATGCATTATCCTTTTGGAATGGCGCTCGGCTCAATGAGAAAGGGACGTTCACATGACGGAATCAGCAACCGCAACCCCAATACCGATCGCAGTGGCCGTCTCCGGCGGTGGTCGAACATTGAAAAACCTCTGGCAACAGCAGTTTGGCAAAGCCTACCGGATTGCCGCCGTCATCAGCTCCAGGCCTGACTGCCTCGCGAACGCCTTTGCAACAGAAAAGGGGCTACCAATCTTTATCGGAGCCTTTAGCACTCAAGCAGATCCAAATCTGCTTGGCCCACTCACCGCTTTTCTCCAGCAGCATCGCGTCGGGCTGATCGCTCTTGCTGGATTTCTGCGGCCATTCCCGGTTCTGCCAGGGTTTGAGAAAAGGATCGTCAACATCCACCCTGCGCTCCTGCCTCGCTTTGGTGGCAAGGGCATGTACGGTATGCATGTGCATGAAGCTGTGCTCAAAGCAGGCGAGCAACACTCGGGTGCCAGCGTACACTACGTGAGCGAACACTATGACGAGGGTACGATCATTGCGCAGTGCCAGGTCGCAATCGACGATCTGAGCGATCCTGAAAGTATTGCAGCTCGCGTCTTTGGGGCTGAATGCCGTCTTTATCCCGAGGTCCTCGACAAACTCTGCTGTGGCCAGCTCCCTCGATCCGATCAGTCGATCTACATCATGAAGGAATCGGAACATGACAGCCTTGCAAGTCCTGAACGTTGATAACTACCTAGGATCCATCTATCGGTTCAACGATAGACAGGCCGGTGTAAGTCTTATCTACGATCCAGAGCGTGAGCTTTATACGTACAATGCCTATTGTCTGGAAACCAAGATCATGAAAGAATTATTCACTGTTGAATGCGAGTACCTGGAAGAAGCCCTAGACCTCATCAACCAGGAATTTGGGAGTTGGGAGCTTGTCGAACTCAATACAAAAAGCTCGGGATGTGGCAGCTGCGTGGCTAAGTAAACTGTCTCGGCAGCTCTTCAGCTGGCTGCTTGCTCTTTCGAGCAGTCATCTCTGGGCCAAAGTACCTTCTAAGCCCCAAACCAAACCGATGCCCCCCCCGACCCTCTCGACCAGCTGTGAGCTGCTCTCGCGCGGCCCTGATGTGAACCTGATGCAACAAGAAGTCACCCTCCACACCTTCCTCAATGATTTGCTTAAAACGCTTCGCCAGGACGACTACACACCCCTCGCCCAGTTCTTTCATCCTAAGGCCAAAGCTGGCAAGAACATCGGTGACAAACTTCATGCCCTGCTCCGGAATCGCTACGATAAACCTTGGCAGTTCTCTATCTTTCGGGTCTGGCGTATCACCTCTCCTAGCGGCAGCAAGGATCTCCTCGACTCATGCCCCGAAAGCGCTGGTGCCAAGATCATCACTCAATTTGGCTTTGAAAAACAGTTTGCTATCTGGATTCAGATCATGGGGCAAAACGAACTCGGACGCCTCATCTTTGCCATTGCTACCGACAAGGGCAACATCGCCATTACGGGCATGCGTCTCCAGCAATGGACACAGGGTGGTCACGATTGGGAGTACTGGCGCGAACAAGCAGAGCTGCAGGCGAAACAAAACGATAAGCGCTCTGCTTACTTCACTCTAGACGTGGCTCAAAAGCTCCTCGCCGGAGAAGACTTTGTTATTTATCCTGAGCAACGTCTGATGCAAGAGGCTCGCAATCAATTGATGAGTAAGGCTGAAGTCATTCATGACATCAATAAGTCCTTAAAAGTGGAAAGCATCGCCTATGTGGGCAGCCTCCTTGCTAAAGACGGAACCGGACTTCTCATACGAGAGATCGTTCCGCCTCAGGCAAGTACCCACGAGCTTTTAGCGCTTTGTCGAAAACGGGCTGAATCCCTGCAACAACTCGCCTGGTTGAAGCCTAAGCAAGGACTCCGCTGCAATTACATCCTAGCCGGTATGGACCCTGAGCAGGATTCTCCTCTCGGTGGTTTCTACATGACTCCCGACGACTTAAAAAACTTTCAAAAATAGACTTTTTCCTGTCCACCTTCCGCATGGAGAGGAGGCCACTCCCAGGCCCCACTTGAATCTGTGCTACAATAAATTAAATGTAACCACGTCTCATCTCCGATTTTTGCCGAATAACCGGCCTACAGATTTCCACATTCGAGGGAAAAGGCTGTGTCTAGCAGCGCATTGCTTAAACTCTATTCCTTTCATCGGGATTTGTATTCACATGCCCTGGAAGCAGCAAGGCACTTCAATTCGTTGAATACAGCTGAAATTGCGTCTTACTCTCAAAGCTTTCAAGATAGTCTTCCATCGCACTGTGAGCGTACACAGGTCGATGATATTATGACAGCATCAAGGGCGGCACAGTTTCTCCTGTTCGGGGACTTTCATACTCTTCGGCAGTCGCAAAGAAGCTTTCTTCGGATGCTACGCCAGCTCCATGATTCAGATCCAGAACGCCCAATTTGCGTAGCGATGGAAATGTTCCTCGCAAATGACCAGCCCCTCATCGATGCTTTTCTTGACAAGCGAATCAGCGAAGCAGAATTTCTTAAAAAAATTGACTACTACAATAAGTGGGGCTTCCCTTGGGAAAATTACCGCCCGATTATCGAATACTGCGTTCAAAATCGCATCCCTATCCTTGGGATCAATTCCGATTTTGACTCTCCGAATAGACTCATTCGTCGGGATGAATTCGCAGCACGCATACTCAATCAATGGGCTCACCATCACCCTCAGCACCTTTGCCTCTGCTTGATCGGAGAGTATCATCTTGCCAACAACCATCTCCTAGCAGGTCTGGAGGCCAGACAAAAGACCATCCGCATCGTCGTCAATGTGGATGAATACGCCCTACGGCCCAGCAATCATCCGTTTGCTACCACCGAATACTTGCGACTCGACTCCAATTTTTACTGCATTCTGGACACAGCTCCTTGGATTAAGTGGCAGTCCCTAGCTATGTGGGAAGAACTTCACGGAAATCTTGAACATACTCTGAATGCTGATGATTTTGACCCTTACACTGAGCATCACTACGACTTTGATTATCAACTTCTGCACATCATACGATCTCTCAATGACTTGCTTCAGCTCGGAATGAGCAGCAGCGAGCTCTCGCACTTCGATCTTTATGTCCGTCCTGATCGAGCTACTCTTCAATACATCAGAAACAAGCTGAACCTCGAACGGTGGGAGCTTCAGGCTAGCGATCGGCGCATACTTGCAGACGGATTCTACTACTTCAGCCCATCAAAAACCATCGTCCTCAATGAGTTATCTATCAACCGTTTCGCTGAGATTGCAGGCCATTATCTCTACAATGCACTTCGCCATCAAACAGCTATACAGCCCGGGAACACGATTCAGTCGAGAATGGAGCGTCAGGTCTGTGGAACCCTCGCCGCTCTCTTGATGAACCCTCGCCGCCCGACTCTCCGCAGCGAAGATTTGCAGGATTTCTACAATAGTGTCAAACGAAGACGACTGGTTGGGGAAGCTCGCCAAAGGCGAGACGCATCCAAAGCTGTTCTACCGCTGTTAAGCGATGCTACTGAACTTCAGAGCTCAATCCGCTCCTTGCGAGGTCATGCGATTGAGGATAAGGATCGCAAGTTATCCTGTCTCATCAGTCGTCAAACAGGCGAAGCTCTCGCAGGTCACCTCTTTCCCTCTCTCCTACAGGGGAGCGAAAGTGATTTTTTGGAGAATCTACGGAAAATCTTTACCGCTGACTTTCAGGAGCAGGTACAAATCCTAAGGCGCCTTCAGCAGATGCCTCATCTTCCTCGCTCAGCCTCCTGAACCGGATTGTTCGAATACTTTGATCAAGTTTGAGATTTCAACATCACAAGATGCCAATGTCTCTCTTTGTGATCGTAGACCAACCACTCGAGTCGAGCCGCCCAAGGCAAATGAACCAACGCAAGCTCAAGGAAGGTCCGCGTCCGACTGATCAACTTATTGAGATTACACTCATTCGATTGAGTCCGACGGATACTGGTCACAGGTGTTTGCTGATAAACCGATTGAGTAATCGCCAGTTTGTCAGCTACGTGCTCAGGGTGTTGGAAGAACACCTGAAGCAGTTTGAGTGTAAGCGGTCGGCTTGCAAGGGGTACGGGTACATTGTTCACAAGTAAATTGGATCCTCGCAGATCGACTTTGGGAGGCACATACAGGGATGACCAGGAGCTCGCAGACGGATGGCCTAAGTCAAGTTGTTCAAGGATCACATCCAATGTTTCCCGCATATGGTGGGTTGCTTGTAAAAGCGTGCTCCATTCTTGATAGCTGGCGAAATCATCACTTTGCTTCATGAGAGAAACCTTCCGAGATCAGCATTTTGGGGCCATAGGGCCATCGATAGCGCCTTGATCGCAAAAGTCGCAGGTGAAAGCAAGGAGGAGCCAACGAAAAGAGCCGCAGAAGCGGCTCCTAATCGTGCTAGGTGTTCGGAAAAGTGTTCAACTCAGAAGAAAAGCACGTCACCTCGTTCGGCACCTTTATCAGCGTTGTCCTCTTTTTCCTTCTTTTTATCTGCGTCAGTCTTTAAGGCCTTCTCTTCCGGCGTATCAAAAACCATGACATCAGTCTGCTTGGTGTCTTTCTTTCTCGCCGAGGGCGACTCCCCGGATCCTTCGCTCGCCTGACTGGATGCCTCGGCTGGATTCTTCGCTAGTACATCGTCAAGCTCGTCAAAGAGCAATCCTCCGCTTGCTTTAGCAGGGGGAGTAGACCCGCCTCCTCCGTCACCGCCTCCTCGCCTCGAGGCAGGGACAAAGTCCTGTCCAGCCGCCATCTTCATCGGTCGTGCTCGAGTACCTTCCACTTGGAAAGGCACAAGCCTATTCACCATCTCCTCGGCGAGATTGGAGATCTGCCGAATGGGCACTACGGCTGCTTCAATCTCCTGTCGGGTGATATCTTGGAACTGGAGGCTCAGAATAATTTGGTCGATGTTATGAGCGACGCTTTGCGAGCTGACCACCGATGAATCAACCAACTTCGAGAACACAGCTGTTGACTCGCGAGCTGTTTGGAGTAGGGACTTCACCGCTTTGTCTACACTATCTTTCTTACCTTCCGTCTTCGATCTGTTCTCCGTAAGCGACTTCGAAATAGCCTCGACTGAATCGTTGACCTTGCCTACGATCTGGGTAATATCATTCGACGCTTGGTTGGTTCGGTCCGAGAGCTTGCGAACTTCCTCGGCCACCACGCTAAAGCCTCGACCATGCTCTCCAGCTCGAGCCGCCTCGATTGCCGCATTGAGTGCCAGAAGGTTCGTCTGATCGGAAATATACTGGATATCTTCTGTGATCTTGTTGATCGTCGCCGTATTTTCGAGAATCGCCTGAATCGACTGCGAATAGTGGAGGTTGAGTTTACCGTTCTCTTCCAGCATCTGAGTCATGTCCTGAAGGAGCTTTAAAGCGACAGATATCACACCAGAGAGCGAAAGTTTATCATCCTCTTCGGCCGACTTGCTGCTGTGCACGCCCGAGAATTGTTTGTTGATTTCGTTGGATTCAGCCAAGTGTTCTTGGGCTTTCTCGTAGATGGACCGTACTTTGTCGCCAATCTCAATAGCTGACGTTTCCGTGTGCTCCACCACGACCGACATCTGCTTTTGAATCTGGGGAATAAGTTCTAAGATATGGCGCAGGAGCTTTTCCTGAGCTGCTAAGTGCTCGTCTCGCTCGCCTAGGTGGGACTCCAGCTGCCGAATCCTTTCGTTGAGACGAGTCACCTCGTCCTGCTGCTTGCCCCGCGTCTCTCGACTTCTAAGAGTCTCGAGTTCAACTTTCATATCATTAAACTGCTTGCGAATATGCGCGGCATCTGTATTTCTCTCACCAAGCTGAATGCGCAGTCGATTATTCTCGACCTCCATTTCGCGTATAGCGCCTTCCAGTGAGCTTTTCTCGGTTGCAAAGGTTTTCTCGAGCTGTGACTTCATAAGAGCAAGACGTTTGTCGGCCCGGACCTCCAAACTCTCGTCGAGTGCATTCTTATCGTGTAATTGGACAGGTTCGGGAGCGATTGCTGGGACGTCTTCTCGTCGTGAAAGAATTGCTTGCACGACTATAAATGCCCAGAGGAGAATAGCCAGAAGAGGTATGACGAATGGCTTGTATTCAATCACACTCGAAAAACCGATGGCTACCGCTGGCACGGTCGCCAACGCTGCCACGATCATGGGATCACGTAACACCCTAGACATGCTTCAAACCCCTTCCATGGATTCGCATGAGAGCTCTGCTCTGGAAATGGTATCGGTAACTTTTGCCACAGCTTTACCTCTAGGCAGAATAAATGCACGGGGGAGCATCTCTAAATAGCAGAAATCTCAGCATGTATATGTCCGAAAAGGTCTTTTTTTAAATACTCCCACAGGGTCCAAAGGATTGGCTCATCCCGTTTCGAAGTGATGTGTCTATGTGCATTCCCAGAGGTCCTAAGGGTTTTTATGCGCCATCATTTACGGGTGATTTCTGAACTTGCACGAAGCTAGGGCGGCAAATTTCTTGCTTACCTGCCTTCATTCTGCCAGAGGTCTTCCAATTCGGTTTTGCGGGTATCGAGACGCATCCGAGCGTAGCGAACCTCCGGGAGATTTTCTGGACCTTTGGCGACGAGCATACGCCAGAGGCTTTGTGCTTCAGCCTGCAATCCCTGCCGAGCACTCAGCTCCGCAACATTCCAGATCATGCCAGCTGTTTCTGCATTCAAAGGCAGATAACTTCGGCTCTGATATTTAGCCGCTAATTCTGCTAGTCGATCGGCATGCAGCTGAACCTCAAACTCCATGATAGAATATGCACAATTGGTCTCGAAACGAAGCAGATCCTTCAAGCTCTTGTCAATGAATGCTTCCGCCTGCTGCCGAAATTGGTCTGTCAAACGCGAATTCGCCTGATCCTTCATACGCTCGAGCAGCGGATAAACAAAATCACAGGCCATAGCCACATCCGCTGCAGACCACTGCATGCCGAGCTGTAGGATCCAAGGATGATAGGCGGAGGCGAAAGCTGTTGCAAGGATGCGATTGAGCATCAACTTGACTCGAGGTGTCGGCTCCAGTCGAGGTTTCAGTTCGAGTAAGCGATCGCCGAGTTGACGATTGGTTTTTTGCCAAAGATCGTCTTTGCCCTTGGATGCCTGCCCGAACTCTGCGAGAGCCACAGCCAACCGCAGCCAACCCAAGTCATCCAATTGTCGAGCCCGGTAGGCGTCAAGGAAGGGACGGGCTTTCTCTGTTTGCTTGATGTCCACATAAGCCATAAAGAGTTGGGCGCCAAGAGAAGCCGATACGGTCGGAAACAGGGCTTCACGGGTTTTCTCGAAAAACTCAACGGCACCGTGGGCATCGCCTGCTTTGAAGTAAGTTTGGATGTGGCGGGCTTGGACCTCTCGCACTGGATTGACCAGCTCTTTTAAGAATGATGAATCAGGATATCGTCCTGCAAAAGCTCGAACCCGCTCAACCATGTCAGGAGTCCGCTCATGCTGAGCGTAGGATGCTGTTTCGCAGGTCCAAGCCATCTCCTGAGCAGGGCCCGGAACGATGTCAGCAGCATGTTTAAGGTCACCCAGCAACTTGCGTGCATGTTCGATATTGCGCCCGTCGTAGTAGGGCAACTCAAGACAGGCAAGCCGGATCCTGGCTGCCGCAGCCGTCACATGACCTCGAAATTCATCCGCATGACGAAAGTAGGCAAGCTTGGCTTTGTCAAACTGCCGAAGGGCCAGCCAACTGTCAGCAATACGCATCGAGGCCAAAGCCTGCATGTTGACATCGAGATCTTCGAGCGATCGAGGCATCACACCGATGTCACCCTCCTGATGCTGATGAGGCAGATGGGCTGCTCGCAAGGCGTACTCCATCATGCGCCGAGACTCTTCGAATCGCCCCAGCCAAAACATTGACTCTCCCCGGAGAATATACTGGGAGGGCCGTACATATTTTAATTCGCGATCGATCTTGGCAGCTAGCGCGTAGATTTCTTCAGCTAGTTCGAAGTTGTTGAGTCCGAAGTAGATGTCACCAATACGAGCAAAGACGGCGGCTGCCGTTTCGAGATCTTCATCCTGCCTGAGTGTCAGATCAAGTTCGCGCACAGCTTCGAGGTAATCTTGATTGCGAATGTGGGTCTCCGCCATCATCCGCCGCAGGTCACGCCGATACTCCTTACGACCGCTTTGTCTTAAAAAGTCGAGCCCCAAAGATACAGCACCGACCACACCGCCCCAACGTTCGTAGGCGTAGTAAATTGCAGCGAGGTTGTAATAGGCCTTCGGTGCGACTTCGTCGAGAAGGGGGTCCGGCAAATCTTTCTTGCGATCGAAAGCCCAAGAGAAAAAGGTACTCGCATTGACAAAGCTCTGTCGAACATCGGGGCGGTCAAACACTTCGCCTGCTTTCTTCCAAAGATCGATACCCGTATAGAAGAACGAGTAGGCAATAAAGTAGTCAGCCCGTCGGTGTTGCTCGTAATCGCGTCCGTAACGAGCGCGACCACCGAGCCAGGTGTTGCGTGCTTCGTCCACCTGTCCGTTTAGGAATAAGACCCGCCCCCGATTCAAATGCTGGAGAGCACGCCCACCCCCCTCGGTCTGGGGGAATTCCAGACGCAGCTTGGGATGATTGAAATCTGACTCGTATACCAAAGGAAAGACGATCTTGGGCAAGCTGAAAGGGTAGCGCCAGAAGATTTCTTTGCTATTCGGCCGAGTCTCTTCTTTGATCTCAAAATCGCCGACAAAGGTCACCCCGCGGACCAGCTCTTCAAGAGTCGGTTCCTTCCGAGGCGTCGCATTCAGCTTCTTGCTCTGTGCAACAAGTGGCCAACACCATGCTGAGAGCCAAAAGCTCAGTGTGAAAAAAGCGATTCTTGCCAAAGTTCCAACTCCACCACCTTGGGGGATCTGTGTCTGAGGGGGTATTCGGCAGAATCGAGAGAATATTAGAGGGCGCTTGGGCTCGAGCCTTGCGATCGCCGGAGCAGATCTGCCTGATAGGATTTGACAGCCTCGGCGACATCATCCATCGTTTCCTGAACCATTACGGATTCGCCGTTGGTAAAAAAGATCAGGGTATCCGGAACTGCCTCGAGATATTTGACGGTTTCCAGGTTTACCAAAATCTTCTTTTGATCCAGTTTGGTAAGCATGATCATGGGCATGTCCTCGTGGGTGGTCTTGGACTGGCAGATTCTCTCAAAGTATGGTACGTTCGCAGCCATTTATGAGTCAACGTTCCGCCTATGAGGTCCTTTCTATGCAAATCGACGTCCTCCAATCCCGCGCCAAAGAAGCCAGCACCAAGTACGAGCGCGTATGGAGGTTTCTTTGACGTCCCTGCTAAAGAGATGCAATTAAAAGATATCGAGGCGGAAATCGATGCCCGCCCGGACTTCTGGTCAAATCCTGAGATCTCGGCGCCTATTTTGAAGAAAAAACGGGCACTCGAACTCGCCGTCAATCGGGCTCATCAACTCACCGCGACGCGCGACGATGTGAAAGCCGCCCTCGAGCTAGCCGAAGAAGGCGGTGAGGAATATCTGGAGGAAGCGGATCGCCTCCTCCATCAGCTTCAAACCGAACTCCAAGCGCTTGAGATTCAAAGCTTGCTCGGTGGCGAGCTCGATCCCAATGATTGCCTTCTGACGATCAACGCAGGAGCAGGCGGAACCGAGTCCTGTGACTGGGCTTCCATGCTTTTTCGCATGTATCTCCGCTATGCCGAACGTAAAAGCTGGGCTGTTGAGATTCACGATGTGCAAGAAGGCGACGAAGCTGGCATCAAAAGTGCCAGTATCGAGATCAAGGGCCCTTACGCCTTCGGTCTCCTCAAAGCCGAGAGTGGAGTGCATCGACTGGTTCGGATCAGCCCTTTCGACTCAAACGCTCGGCGTCATACCTCGTTCGTTTCAGCCTTTGTGACTCCGATTATCGATGACGAGATCCAGATCGAATTGAACGAAGCGGATATCAAGGTCGACACCTACCGGGCTTCGGGCGCTGGGGGGCAGCACGTAAACCGGACCGATTCAGCAGTTCGGATGACCCACATGCCGACCGGCATTGTCGTCGCCAGCCAGATGCATCGATCCCAGCACCAAAACCGTGACCAGTGTTTGAAGCTGCTGAAATCGCGCCTCTACGAGCGTGAGATGGAGGAGCGGAAGAAGGCACAAGCTATCGTCGAAGGCTCCAAGGCCGACGTGAGTTTCGGGAGTCAGATTCGAAGCTATGTGCTGCATCCTTACAAGCTTGTGAAGGACCATCGAACGGATTTTGAGAGCTTCAGTCCAGATGAGGTCCTCGATGGGGGGATCGATCCCTTTATCAACGAGTTCCTGGCTCAGTCTTACCAACCGCAAGGTGCTAGCACGTCGTGATCCTACCTGCCTCAAGCTTCCAGGTGGGTACTGCTTTGGTTGCGGGTCCTAGAGACCCGCTATAAACCAGTGTCTTTTCTGAAATACCCGTTTAAGTGTTCCGAGGCTATGCGCATGACATTCCGAAGCCCGGCGTGGACATCTTGTCCGTGAAGAGCTGAGGGATTTTATGTGCTGATGCCTATGTCTGAATGCGAAATACTCTCGACACCTTAGCAAGTTAAGCCGAAGCCGTCACGGCTTCTTCTACGCCTTCTAGCACAAAGAGCTCGACTTCCTCACGCACGCCCCGTAAGCGGAAGTAGCCCGCTGAATCACTGCGATAGCCTGTAAGATGTCGGCGTACGATGGGGGAGATGAGAATCTGCCCAGGCTTAGCAGCCTGTTCAACCCGCGAAGCAATGTTTACTGTGCTGCCTATAGCCGTGTAGTCTGAGCGCTTGCTCCCCCCAAAACTTCCGACGATGGCAGGTCCATGATGGATACCGATCCGAATTTCAAAGGGCTTGAACTCATGCAGATCCCAGCCTTTATTCATTTCTCGTAAGGCTGCCTGCATCTGCAAAGCACATTCACAAGCTCTTCTTACCTGTTCAGTCGCCTCCATGGCGCGGGGGGCACCGAAGAAAATCAAGATCCCATCCCCCATGAATTTATCGATCGTTCCACCTGCCGCAAAGATGATATCCGTCATCGTGATGAAGTAACTATTGAGTATACTTGCAATTCTCGTCGGCCCAAGCTCCTCGGTCGCTGAGGTGAAGTCACAGAGGTCTGCAAAAAGCACCGTAATCAATCGCGACTCAGCCTGATCGTCAAAAGCCGCGCGCCCCTCGATTAGATCTTGGACGAGATCCGGTGGAAAAAATCGCTGCAGCACTCGTTGGCTAATATAGGTATTCAAGCGCTCCAGCTCTGTCGCCTTTTCTCTCGTAGCTCGCTCCAGCTTTCGCAGGACTGTCATGTCACTAAAGGTGATGAGAAGCTTCTCGATGTCTCCCTTGGCTTCACCGATAGCATGCCAACTCAATTCGATCTCTTTCAGTTGACCGTCCGATTTAGGTATCATGATCTGATGAGGAAGAGTCGGCTCATGAAAGTCAAAATCTTCGATACTGCATTGACTGAGAACTTCGAGAGTCGATCGACCGAGCTGAACCTCGTGAGCATTCATCGCCCCCTCTCGAAACAGTAGAGAGCGTATATCCCGCCCCGCAAGATGTTTAACCTCCAGAAGCCGCTCAAGGTAACTGGTGTAATCTTTTGCGACCTTCAGATCAGAGGTCTGCACCATACAGATTCCGATTTCGATATGCTGCATGATAGAGCGAATGTCGCGCGTCTTCTCTTCGACCAGAGCATCGATGCGCCGGACTTGGGCTTCAAGGTCACGATTCAACTTATGAACATCTGCGAGAAGTTGCTCACGAACAGCGGCAGCATCCTGATGCTCTCGTCGATAGCGAAAGACCAATGCTACAATCGTCGACACAAAGAATGCGGCGATACCAAATACTAATAGATCTGTCCAATGTTTCGGCAGGATCCCCTGAAACTGAAAGGTGCTATGAACGACGGTGAGGATAAGTACCGTACATCCCCATGCGAGGGCTTTTGAGTCTTGAGCCGGCCCATGGACCGCCCGTAAGATAAATGGCAGCGATCCTAGACAACTGAAGAACAAAACCAGGTTCAGGACAGGGGTAAAGTACAGAGGATGGATATAGTCTTGCAAAAGCAGCACGATTCCAATGAGTCCGACGATCTGTATCGGTCGTAGCAGCCACATCTTTTGCTTGCCTTCCAGTCGAAAGACCCCGGCTATAAACTGCATCAGCAAGGGAGAAGTGGCAAAAATTGCTAGCAAATCTAACTGAATCCAAAGTTCGGGAGGCACACCAAGCAGATCTTTTAAGGTTGAGTCTTGGTTAAACGCCAGCCAGACAGTCGCGCAACAGCAGAGCAGTCCGAACGTAAAAAATACATCGACAGAGCGACGAGATAAGGTAACGGCCAGCGACGAAAAACCCGCAAAAACCAGCAGCCCGATAAGAAAGACCCTAGCCATTCCGGATCGGATCGGCTCTTTGTATGCTTCGTTGGCATGCTTAATGTCAGGATAGAGCGTCTTGGTGAGAAACGAATAGGCATAATGCAAGCGGATCGACACCACTTGCCCGGCATATTCGGGTCGGAGAGGGATCGAATGCCACATCTGTGACGTCACATGACCCCAGCTCCGATCGAAGCGTCCATACTGGTAGACTCGCTTGAAACCCACGTAGACAGCTAGGTCTTCCAGGCCGGCACGAAAGAACAGAGCGGAGTGTGGCTCGATTGTCGTCGGCAATCGGTTTCGAAGCCATATCGTTCGGTTGATTCCGAAGGGCACTAAGCTGCTCGAGTAGGGCAGCCAGTCCTCGAGAGACAAAGGATCCACCAAGAGAGGATTTTGAGACCATTCCAGAGGCTCGCCCTCATGAAGTTCCCATACAGTCGAGAACTTCGTGGTGAAGTCGCGCAACATCTCTTGAGCAGCAAGCACTGGCTGCCACAGGAGAACTGTAAGGATGGCCCAAACGCATCTCGGCATTCTAAAAATTCCCTGATCATTCGAGTACACATCGGTCCTTAAACTTGAAATTCAAGTCGTAGGGCGTCGTAAGCCGGAGCACGATACGGGTTAACATCCCGTATTCATCATCGAACTTGCGAAGATAGGTTAAAGCGCCAAAAGCATAGGCTGGCGGAGGTAGCACCTCGGCACCGCGGGTGTGTGCGTGCACGTAAGAGGGATCTCGCTTGTGGTAAAGCCTCGGCACTTCATTAAGCGCCCAAGCCGTATGCAACACAGCAAGGTTTTAATTCATTTTTTGACTTACCAAATGTTCCTCGATATTCTGATTCTTAGAGGTTGAATCTTCCAACGGAACATCAAAAAAACATGGATAGTGGAGACAGATCGCTTACACCGTCCACCCGAGTCCAGAAGTCTCGGGCTGATTCGCGTGTTCATGCAGCGAATGTCTCTGCATTCTGTTACCATTTATTGTCTGCAGCAGCGACATCGTCCACTTTCAGCGAGGGGCTAGCATGGATGCGAGTAAGATAATCGGCGCCATCACGCAGCATGAGTTTCATGATCAGTATCAGAAGCTGCACTGGAACGGCAATTTCAAGGATTACCTCAATATGGTAATCGAGCAACCGAATATTGCCCGAACTGCCTTTCAGCGGGTTTACGACATGATTGCCAGCTACGGCTATGAGACCTACACTGAATACAAGAAGGAACTTTACCATTGGAAGTTTTTCGATGATCCCTTCGAAAACGGTCGGGATGCTGTCTTTGGCCTGGATATTCATCTGAATAAGCTAGTCAATGTTTTCAAGGCAGGTGCTCAAAAGTACGGCCCTGAGAAACGGGTTATCCTTCTTCACGGGCCTGTCGGCTCGGCGAAATCGACGATTGCCCGCCTTCTGAAAAAGGGGCTCCAGCTTTATTCGAGAACGCCTGAGGGCGCCCTCTACACCTACGAGTGGACTGGAATCGGGGACATTCTCAACATGGAAAGTGAGATGCCCTGTCCGATGCACGAGGAGCCTTTGCACCTGGTGCCCATGGATCGCCGCCGCGTGGTCCTTGAGATGCTCAACAAGAACCGTGACCGCGCGGAAATGATCCATATCGAAGGTGATCTCTGCCCAGCATGTCGTTATGTCTACAATAAGTTGATGGAATACTACAACGGTGACTGGGAGAAAGTCGTTTCCAAACACATCCGAGTCAAGCGTTTGATCCTGTCCGAGCAGGATCGCGTCGGTATCGGTACTTTCCAGCCAAAAGACGAGAAGAACCAGGATTCAACCGAGCTGACGGGTGACCTGAACTACCGCAAAATTGCCCAATATGGATCAGACTCAGACCCTAGAGCATTCAACTTCGACGGTGAATTCAACATCGCCAACCGTGGGATCATCGAGTTCGTCGAGGTCCTGAAGTTGGACGTCGCGTTCCTCTACGATCTGCTGACAGCGAGCCAAGAGCACAAGATCAAGCCGAAGAAGTTCGCGCAAACGGATATCGATGAAGTGATCATTGGTCACACCAACGAGCCGGAATACCGCAAGCTGCAGAGCAACGAGTTTATGGAAGCTCTACGGGATCGGACTGTCAAGATCGACATTCCCTACATCACACGCCTCAATAGGGAAGAAGAAATCTATAAAAAGGATTTCAATCCAAAGACAGTTCCTCACATCCACATCGCTCCTCACACGCTAGAAATGGCTTCTATGTGGGCAGTCTTGACTCGGCTGGAAGAACCCAAAAAGGCCAACCTTACCATTATGCAGAAGCTCAAACTCTACAATGGCAAGTCGATCCCGGGCTTTACTGAAGACAATGTCAAAGAGTTGCGCAAAGAGACCACCCGTGAGGGGATGGAAGGTATTAGCCCCCGTTACATCCAAGACAAGATCTCAAATGCGCTCGTTGTCGACAAAGGCAATGGCTGTTTGAATCCCTTTATCTTGCTCAACGAGATGGAGTCAGGGGTCAAGACCCATTCGTTGATTCGTGATGAAGAAACCCGCAAGCGCTACCGCGAGCTCTTGGCCCTGGTAAAAATGGAATATGAAGACATCGTCAAACACGAGGTCCAACGCGCTATTTCTGCTGATGAAAGTGCCATCGAAAAACTCTGCGGCAACTACATCGATAACGTCAAGGCCTACACGCAAAAAGAGAAGGTCAAGAATCCCTACACCGGTGAAGCTGAAGAGCCTGACGAACGCCTGATGCGCTCGATCGAAGAGAAGATCGACATTCCTGAGTCTCGGAAAGATGACTTCCGGCGTGAGATTATGAATTACATCGGTGCTCTTGCTCTTGAGGGTCGAGTCTTCGATTTCCGCATGAACGAGCGGCTGCACAAGGCCTTAGAGCTGAAGCTCTTCGAAGATCAGAAGGATACGATTAAACTGACAAGTCTCGTTTCAAACGTTGTCGATAAGGAGGCTCAAGCCAAAATCGACGTCGTCAAAAATCGCCTGATCAAAAACTACGGCTACTGTGAAATCTGCGCCAATGATGCCCTGGGCTTTGTTGCCAGCGTCTTTGCCCGCGGCGACGTTATGAAGAAAGACAAGAAGTAAGGTGGAGCCTCCCCGGCTCTGGCCGGGGCTTCCCAAAAGGCCCCAGCGTCCGTCGCCTGGCGCCACCACACGAGAAGCACCAAGTCTAGATAAGATCGCACTACTTGGACTGGCGAAGGGGGACTTATGGCATTGAAAATGGAATCGGATCTCAACCGATTCAGAAAGATAGTGCGCGGTAAGATCAAGAAAGAACTGCGCCGTTTCATCAGTAGCGGCGACCTTGTGGGCCGTCAGGGTAACAAGCGGATCACCATCCCCTTGCCTCGGATCGATATTCCGCACTTCAGTTTCGGCAATCGAGAAAAAGGTGGTGTCGGTCAAGGCGAGGGCGAGGTTGGTGATACCGTCGGCCAGGGCCAACCTCAACCTGGCCAAGGTCAAGCCGGAGAAGGTGAGGGTCAACACTCACTCGAAGTCGACGTGACCCTCGAGGAACTGGCTCAGATTCTCGGCGAAGAGCTTGCGTTACCGAATATCGAGCCCCGCGGCAAAGAAAATCTTGAAGACAAAAAGTATCGCTATTCGGGCATTCAGAAGCAGGGTCCTGAATCACTCCGGCACTTCAAACGCACCTATAAAGAGGCCCTCAAGCGGAGCATTGCGAACGGTGACTACGATCCTGATAACCCTATCGTCATCCCGACCAAAGATGACAAACGCTTCCGATCCTATCGTATCACGCATGAAAAAGTGGCAAATGCGGTCATCATCTACATGATGGATGTCTCGGGTTCGATGGGTGATGAGCAAAAAGAAATCGTTCGTCTGACTGCTTTTTGGCTCGATACCTGGCTCAGCACCCAGTACAACGGCCTCGAAAGGCGCTACATTATCCACGATGCCACCGCACGCGAAGTCGATTCAGACACCTTCTACAAGACGAAAGAATCCGGCGGTACCTTAATCAGCTCAGCCTACAAACTTGCCTTGAAGTTGGTCGAGGAAAATTTCAATCCCATGGAGTGGAATATCTACCTCTTCCACTTTTCTGACGGTGACAACTGGTCGGGTAACGACACCGCTGACTGTATGAAGATCATGGAGGCTAATCTTTTACCGGTAAGCAATATGTTCTGCTACGGACAGGTGGAGTCTCGCTACGGTTCAGGCCAATTCCTCCGCGATCTCCACAAACATTTCGGCGAGAGCAACGAGCGCATCACCACCTGTCAGATCAAGGACAGGGATGCGATCATGGACGCGCTCAAGGTCTTTCTCGGAAAAGGGAGGTAACGTATGGTCCATAATACCCAATTGACTCCCGAACTTAGGGATGTCGCCTCGGCGCTTTTAGAGGCCGCGAAGCGTGCCGGTCTTGATGTCTTCGAGACCATATTCGAGTTAGTCGACTACAAGCAGCTGAATGAGATAGCAGCATACGGAGGCTTTCCGACCCGCTATCCACACTGGCGCTTTGGTATGGAATACGAACGACTCTCAAAAAGTTATACCTACGGTCTATCGGTTATTTACGAAATGGTGATCAACAACGACCCTTGCTACGCTTATCTCTTGCGAGCCAACAACATGGTTTCGCAGAAGACGGTTATTGCCCATGTGTTCGGACACTGCGACTTCTTCAAAAACAATTATTGGTTCAGTAAGACCAACCGCAAGATGCTCGACCAGATGGCTAACCACGCATCGGTCATCCGTCGCTATATCGAAGATGTAGGGCATGACGATGTTGAGGACTTCATCGACTGCTGCCTTTCACTCGAGAATCTCATCGATATCTATGCTCCCTTTAATCAACCATCGCGCAAACACACCGAACCTGAAGATGAACAAGAAGTCTATAGGGCCGGACCAGTAAAGAAGCTGCAGTCGAAGAAGTACATGGATAGTTACATCAATCCCAAGGACTTTCTCGAGAATCAGGCGCAAAAACAGGAAGAAAAAGTCAAAAAGAAGAGAGGTTTTCCCGAGAACCCTGAGCGCGATGTCCTCAAGTTCTTGATGGAATATGCTCCACTGAATAACTGGCAAAAGCGGGTTCTTGGGATCATTCGCGATGAGTCCTACTACTTCGCGCCACAAGGTCAAACTAAGATTCTCAACGAGGGTTGGGCTACTTATTGGCACAGCAGGATGATGACCGAACTGCATCCCTTGCAGGATTCCGAAATCATCGATTACTGCGATCAACATTCAGGTGTGGTCGCGGCAGCACCGGGACAGCTGAATCCCTACAAGCTCGGTCTCGAGCTTCTGAGACATATCAAACGTCGATGGGATCGAGGCCAATTCGGGATCGACTTCGTCAACTGCGACGATCCAAAGAAGCGGGCTGAATGGGATACAGGCGCAGGACTAGGCGACCAAAAATTGTTCGAAGTTCGCCGCATTCACAATGACATCACCTTCATCGATGCCTATCTCGATGAAGACTTCTGTCACGACCATAAGCTCTTCATCTACGATTATGACCGAAGAAACAATCGCTATGTGATCAGCAATCGGAACTTTGCTGAAATCAAACATCAGCTCCTCAGCCAACTCACCAATTTCGGACAACCGATTATCTGTGTGAAGGAAGGCAACTTCAAAAACCGCAACGAACTCCTGCTGGAGCACCTCCACGAGGGCACCGACCTCAAGCACGACTTCACCTTAGAATGCCTCCGTAACCTTTTTAAGATCTGGCAGCGCCCGGTCCACCTTGATACCATCATTGAGGATGTCAAACGACGGGTGACTTTCGACGGCTCGAACCATAGCGTCGAGAAAATCTAAACGCTGGCCCTCATTGCACCTCCATCGCCCAAGGATCCGGGGACTTAGGGTCCCATCCTTGGCCAGAGGAGCTCCTTCCAGCGCCAAAAGCCCCGTCTCTCAGCTCGGGGAGAGGATATGGCAGCACCTTGGTCAATCCACTGCAATCTCTGGAAAACATTGATCTTGATAGGTGTTTACCTGCTCTTGTTTGCAGGTCTGGGAAGTGGACGAGCGAGAGCTCAGAGCAACCTACCCACCATCAAGCAGGTGGGAATCTTGCCTCTTTATTGGCAAGGACAATTCCCTGATGGACATCCCTTTCGTCCGCAACAAAAGCTGCTTGAGCAGAGCTTTCCCAAGCTGGTGCGGGAATCCAAACGCTTTGCCTTTACCAATGATGTGATCACCGCCGACCTTTGGGCAACACCCGAGGGGCGCCGGGAACTCGCAGAGCAATTTGAAATCGACGCTCTGGTGAGTCTCACGATAAGCTCCCAGGGTGACTTCATGCTCTGGACAACTCGCCTTCTGGGTCCTGCGATGCAAAACTATCTGAGTGAATCAGAACGTGTCCCCTACAGCTGGTTTTTGGCTTCCGGGCAACTTGATATCGAAGAGCGGCTTCGCAAGCTCATCTATCGAACACTGAACCGGTATCCCATTGACGTCTTTGTGACCTCGATTCAAGGACGCTACCTCACCCTCTCGAGCGGTAGTCTCCAGCACGTCTTCGAGGGTGACAAGCTCACATTCTACGAAACGCGACTCAAGTCTCAGCATCCGGTCGATGGCTCCTGGCTTGATTTCGATCGCAAGCTACTTGGCACCGCTCAGATCGTACAGAGTCAAGAGCAGTCATCGATCGCGATGATCACAGCTCTATCCTATGAGAATGCAATCGGCGTCGGAGCAGGGGCGCGAGTCGAAGGAATTGCCACACGTCGGGCCTTCCAGCAGCGTCCAGCGATGGAACAACGCTACGTAGCTCTCAACCCAGGCAGTCCTCTCGTGGAGCCGCTGACGGAGAAACCGAAGCAGGAGACCGTTCCTCCTATCACACCGCCTCCCGCTCGACAGACACAAAACAAGACTGGCACCGAAGAGGGGCCTCCACCAATCGCTCCAAGCGAGCTCACAGAACCGACCCCCACGCCTCAACCTAACCCTGTGACCCCTCCCCCTCGCGATGAGGGTATCCAGGACGAATGGCTTCCCGTGGCCTTTCGGGAGCTTCGCGTGTTCGCCGAACATGAATCCTTTCAATTCAGCGGAGTAGCCAAGACCGAGAGCCAGATGCCTCCCTACCTTATCAATCGAGCTGGCGTCCAAGGCATCCAGGATGTTGATGAGACTCTTCAGGTTTGGTATGGAGCTGATATCAATTTTGGTTCCACACGTAAGGGAAGCTCCTTCGGGTTCGAACTGGGTGCTGAGCTGCTCTATCGGGTCGAAGCCCTGAATAGCACTCTGCCAAGCCTCGATCGAATTCTCGCCGGAGTTCTTGTTCAGATGGAGAGTCTTGGCGTCAATAAAGAGACCTTCGGAGGTTGGAATGCCTTCTTTTTGATCCCAGGAGTCCATCTGCAGGGTGCTTATCACCTGGTTGATTGGGCTCAAACTGTGGACTACGACCTCGGACTTCGCTTTTATCCCTTTAGCTCCGGGTCTGCAGGCGTTGCGTCCCGGAATCGGGATCTTGACGGAGGCTTTGCTTATGAAGTCGAAGCCCAGGCGCTTCGTCGTGGTCGTAGCCAAGAATGGGAGTGGGGGGGCCTTTTTGCCTACCGAAGTGGAAGTTGGGACCTTTCGCGAGGAACGCTGAATCAAGAAAGGCTCCGGATTGGCCTCACGGGGCGGCTTCGTCTCTAGCATAGTGAGTCTCAGCTGCTATCAACCCATTCCACTCGACTGGCGCAAAGACTTCAAGAAAAACAAAAAGAGCCGCCTCGCTTTGGAGTCAGTGGAAACTCTCTTTCGTTTTGTAACCATTTAAGGCCTGAATATCTTCCAGCCAGAGGCAAATTTGGGGAAAGTCTTTGATATCGATGCCTGCATCGGCAGCCTTGAATACGGAAACGAACAAAGCGATATCAGCGACCGACACCTGATTGCCTACAGCAAATCGAGTCTGAGCAAACTGATACTCGAGACTCCCAAGCGCCTGCCGAAGGGCCTTCCCAGCCGCAGGGTCAGCTTTCTGTCGCACACCGTGCTCAAACGCTGGCTGCAGCTGTCCACGCTCAAAAAATAGCCACTGCAGACAGCGAGCCCGGCCAAGGGCGGATTCGGGTAGATAACGACTTTCTTGAGCGACTGCATAAAGAATCGCATTCGCCTCCACAATCAGACCACCATCTTCTTCCAGGATCGGCAGAGGGACCTTGGGATACTGTTGGTACACATTCAGAGGAGCTTTGGTTTCGCCTTCAAGGGGAATCCAGTCATAGTTTTTTTTAAGCAAGCTGAATAGCAGTCGGACCTTGTAGCAGTCGTTTGAGCTTCGATCGCCATATAGCTTCAGCATGGAGTCCCCCTATTGTAGTCCGCATTCTTGATTCAATGTATCGGCAGGACGTCCTCACTGACAAGTCCAGCGACGCAGAGAGGACCAAATCTTGTTAGAATCGAGACCGAAGTTTTCCGGGCCCAGCCACTCAGACTTGACCAGTAAGCACCCACTTAGGGTCTTCGGAGCAGCCATTCAGCCTGAGGATGCTGGCTCAGGTAGCTGCCCTTGCTGGGAAGAGGCGAGCGGACGAGAGGCTGAGCCTCTTCCCAGGCGAGACGGTCGAGATGGACCAGATCCAGACGGTAGAACCGGTCTTCTCTAAAGGCCAGAAGGTTGGGCTTATCCCAGCAGTCGACGCTGACGACTGCCCCCCTCCTTCCATCTCTTCTTGGCTCGGCATAGGGCACATGAAAGTGCCCAAAGATACCGAAATCGCCAGGCCCTGACTCCAACCAGGTATCCACGGCCCCCAGTATACGTTCGTGCTCAATCCTGCGATATTGGTCCGCCGAGCGGGAGACTTCTGCGCCCTTGGTCGCAAGATGGTCCATCCAAGCTCCGGGCAGCAGACTCGCGATACCAGTCACCAGTGATGACTTCACCAAAGCGCGGAACGCCTTGTAGCGCCGATGAGAATAGATCATATCCCCATGAGCCATTTGAACGCGAACACCACTTTGGAGCTGGATCAGATGAGTTCCGTTCGTGATGAACGACACACCTTGCCAAGGCATATCTGCCAAGCGGAACTCGTGGTTGCCCTCGACGAACACAACGCGCGTCCCCGAGCGGGACACACGTTCCAGAGCATTGCCAATGGGAGCGAACTTTTTTTGAAAATAGGGATGCGACCCGAGGCAGAACTCAAAGATATCGCCCAGAAGCACCAGATACTCCACCTGCCCCCGCTCCACTCGCTCAAGGACCTCAAGAAGCAAGCGCCCTCTTCTATCCTCCGGAGATTGCAGATGAATGTCAGAAGCAACAACTAAGGCGGCATCAATCGGGGTCAAGCCTGTCCTCCCAGGGGCTAAGGGTGTGATCCTTCAGCTTAGCCGCTCTACCATATCGACTTTCCGTGAGGGGCTCAAGCTGCGCTTCCATGTCCCGCCAAGTCCGCTCGAGCCGGGCCTTCCCTGGCTTAAGATGCACAACTATTCTCTTGCAATCATGCAGACTTTCTGATTGTTTAGATGAACGACAGGCAAATATATGCCAAATTGGAGGAGAATACATGTCGCTCGACATCGAAAGTCAGCTGAAAAAGATCGTCGTAAACCAACTCGGTGTAGAAGAGGCAGCCGTCGTCGGCAAGGCTAAATTCATCGAAGACCTGGGAGCCGACTCGCTTGACATCGTCGAGCTGGTGATGGCTATGGAAGAGGCCTTCGGGATCGATATCCCAGACGAAGAAGCCGAAAGCATTCGCACCGTGGAAGACGCCGTCGGTTACATCAAGAAAGCCAAGGAAGTCTGATTTCCCCTGGCGTGATCAAACTGAGTCCTCCCATCAGCGTACCTGCATTCTCCTCCAACCCATAAGGCGTAGGGTATGAGCAACCGGATCGGCATAGCCTCTGACCACGGTGGTAAGTATCTCAAAGAGAAGATGAGCGTGTTCCTGCGCTCCCAGGGTTGGGATCTCGTCGACTACGGTGTGGCTGTCGACTGCCAGGAGTCCGTGGACTACCCGGACTATGCAGCGGAGTTGGCCCGCGCCGTCTCCCAGGGACGACTACCCCGTGGAATTTTGATCTGTGGCACAGGAATCGGCATGTCGATCGCGGCGAACAAATTCCCCGCCGTTCGAGCCGCACTGATCTGGGATGAATTTACCGCTCGCATGAGCCGCCAGCACAACGATGCCAACATACTCTGTCTTGGCGAGCGTGTTCTCAATCACGACCGCGCCCTCGAATTCCTACAGATCTGGCTAACGACTGAATTTGAAGGTAGCCGGCATCAGCGCCGACTCGATAAAATTCGGCAGCTCGAACAACGCTAAGAGAAACGGACAGGAGCCCTGCCTATGAAACCCTGGTCGCTACTGCAGAACCAAGATCCTGAAATCTATCGACTGATTGAAGACGAGCTCCGTCGACAGGACGAGGGACTTGAACTGATCGCTTCGGAAAACTTCGCCTCATCCGCCGTCATTGCTTCAGCTGGAAGCATTTTGACCAATAAGTACGCCGAGGGTCTACCGGGCAAACGCTACTACGGCGGCTGTGACGTTGTCGATGCCATCGAGTCTCTGGCTATCGAGCGAGCGAAGAAGCTGTTCGGCGCACAGTTTGCTAACGTTCAGCCGCACTCCGGTGCCCAGGCGAATGCAGCGGTTTTTCTCGCCCTGCTGCAAGCAGGCGATCGCATCCTAGGTCTGGATCTGTCCCATGGCGGTCATTTGACTCACGGATCCAAGGTCAACTTTTCAGGCAGTATCTATGATTCTCATTTTTACGGCGTCGACCCCGAAACCGAACGACTGAACTACGATCGGATCGCTGACATCGCGAAGCAAGTGAAGCCAAAGATGATCATCGCTGGGGCGAGTGCTTACCCTCGTACGCTCGACTTTAAACTCTTCCGCGACATCGCCGACAGTGTCGGCGCTTATCTATTCGTCGACATGGCTCATATCGCGGGTCTCGTGGCCGCTGGAGAACATCCCAGTCCTGTCCCTTACGCTCATGTGGTGACGACGACGACCCATAAGACCCTGCGTGGTCCACGTGGTGGTCTGATCCTCTGGAATGACGAAAAACTCAATTTCAATAAAGCCGTCTTCCCTGGCATCCAAGGAGGACCTCTCGAGCATATCGTCGCGGTCAAAGCTGTGAGCTTCCTAGAAGCTCTGTCTCCGACCTTTAAGGATTATCAAAGGCAGGTGAAAGCCAACGCCAAAGCCCTCGCCGAGGCTTTGGTTCAAAAAGGCTTCAAACTCGTTTCGGGTGGCACTGATAATCACCTGATGCTCGTCGATCTGTCCAAGACGGATGTCAGCGGCAAACAGATGGAAGAGGCTCTTGGCAAAGCCCATATCACAGTCAATAAGAATACCGTACCGAACGAAACACGCAGTCCATTCGTGACAAGCGGTGTCCGTCTCGGGACGCCTGCTTTGACAAGCCGTGGGATGGGTCCGAGTGAAATGGAGCAGGTGGCTGGTTGGATTCGGCAGACTTTTGAAAACGTAAACGATCCAGCCCTACTCAGCGACATCGGTCAAGCTGTAAAAAGGCTATCACAGCGCTTTCCGCTCTACCCACAGTGGAGAACCTAAGCCCGTGAAGTGTCCAAGGTGCGATTACCTCGATACCAAAGTGCTAGAAAGCCGTGTCAGTGTTGACGGGCGTAGCATTCGACGACGTCGTGCCTGTCTGAAGTGCCATCATCGTTTTACCACCTACGAAAAGGAGGAAGAACTGATCCTCCAGGTGAAGAAGAAGGATGGCAGCTTCGACGAGTTTAGCCGTGAGAAGATCATCCGAGCTATCTCGATGGCCTGTCGCAAGCGTCAGATCTCAATGGATCAAATTGAAGCGATGGTCACGGCAATCGAGGCGCAACTGCGCTCCGAGGGTGACCGTGTGATCAGCAGCAGCAAGATCGGCGATCTTGTGATGAAAAAGCTTCGGCAAACCGATCACGTCGCCTATGTGCGTTTTGCTTCGATCTACAAAGACTTTAAAGACCCCGAAGAGTTCGTCCGCGAACTGCGAGGGCTCAAGGGTAACCGCGAGAAGAACAACAACCCTCCCCCTGTTTCGCAATAAAGGGCGTACCCTATGTTCACAGGCCTCGTGGAAAAGACCGCTCGTCTGGCTCGAATGGAGGACAAGGAAGGATATCGCGTCCTCACCTTAGAGCTTCCTGATGCCCCGTCTTACGCCCAGACTCTCGGTGAGAGTATCGCCGTCAATGGCTGCTGCCTCACCGTCACTGCTATCGAACCCAGCTTCCTGCGCTTTGACGTCAGTCGTGAGTCGCTGGGAAAGACTAATCTGGGGAGTCTCGCTGTCGGTTCACTCGTCAACCTGGAACGAGCCCTTCGCCTTGGCGATCGACTCGGGGGTCATATGGTTTCCGGGCACGTGGATGCGACGGCCCCCATCCTCCGGATCGAGAAGGATGCAGGTGGATGGGATGTGTATGTTCAACTTCCACTTGAACTTTGTCGGTATGTAATTCCCAAGGGATCGATCACTCTCGATGGAGTGAGCTTGACCGTGAACAGCCTCCAGGACGAACCTCAAGGCACAACCATTCGCTTAACCCTCATTCCCACAACGATAGAGCTGACCAGCTTTGCCCATCTTGAGAGTGGCTGGCGACTCAATGTGGAGGTGGATCTCGTTGGCAAGTACTTGGAAAGGTTGATACCACCATCCAGCAAGTGACCGCTCGCGCTATCCGCCTCTAAACAGCGGCTGAAGCTTCCGCACTCTCTGTGGAGATGGATCTCGTTGTACTTGGAAAGGTTGATACCACCATCCAGCAAATGACCGCTCGCGCTATCCGTCTAATAACAGCGGCTGAAGCTTCCGCACTCTCAACTGCGACTCGGCAGACCACCCACCATCTCAGCTTGCTTGGGGCATTCGTGACAGAACTGTATCAACGGGGTTACACTGCTGGGAAGCTGGACCTGGAGACTCTGCCCAGGAAGCGTCAGATGGTTGATATTCGCGAAGGCAATAAACAGTGACTGAAGCTCGCGCTTGACCAGCGATCGCAGTCCGATCAGCGCATGCAGACTGAGCGCACCCTTAGGCTCAAAGCGCACCGGGATCTCTTGATAGAAGGTCAGGGTCTCGAGCTGGAGGAGGCGGCGGAAGCTGCCCATGAATTGCTCGAAGGTGTCATCATTCGGGAAGAGCTCGCCTATCGTATGACCCACTTGCAAGTTCCTAAAACTTGCTGCTGCCTGGTTCTTCCAAAGGCAGCGTCCATTGACATCGACTTCGGCGCACCCGAAATCAGTATCATGGAGGCGGTCATGCTGACCTTCGGCAAGATCGCGACCAAAACCAGTCAAGAGCTGCCGGACCTCGTCCAGCATGCGGAAGGAGGAGTGCTCATATTCAATGTGAAACACATAGAGCTCGCCCCCACCTCGAGTCCGCCCCAGCTTCTCGAACAGCCATGGCTTTCTATCCTTGATGGCAAAGAATGCGCTCAGCTCCAATCCCAGGGCGTCACAGATCCGTTTCAAAGTCTCTACCTTCACCTCGACCCGGCCGGTCTCGATGTTTTGATAGTGCCGGTAGTCGAGGTGCGCTAAGGCAGCAAGCTGGTACTGGGTCAGCGCAAGGTTTTTGCGCAGCCACTGGAGTGCCTTACCAATTTCTGACCTCAGGTCGTCCTTGCTTTCCATTCTATCGCCTGTGGAGTGAGGGAGTTTCGGGAAGCAAAATCTTCCATGCTTAAGTCAAGCTATAACAAGAATCCCTGGATAAATGTACGTTACCATCCCCCCAGTAATATTGACAATTTGACAGAACCAAGAGCCGAGGTCCGCGTTTATCAAGTTTTTGCCAAACTTCCTGGTAAAAAATCTTTCGACCGTTCTTTTTCCAACGCATGGATCGCAAATGCCGCCGCTTCCCGGCAAAAAGTGGTTCCACTCTTCCATCCTAGTTTTTTTTGCAGAAGTTTACAGCGAATTTAAGCGATGTCTCCTCAAACGTTCATCCAGAATACATTAGTCGATCTATATATCGAGAATGTATGAATATTTTTCATCTCAGGCTTTCTAAGAAAAATGCCGACGATCCACTGTGAAAGGGGGGAATCGTTCTTATGGAAGAACTAGTTTGTATTTTTGGATGCACCAACTCTTGCAACTCCCTGGGGTGATGACTACTGCCAGCGAAAGCAGGGGCGGCGAGGACGGCGCTACCAGCTCGATGCCGACGCCGGGGAGTACCTCAGCCACTGGGTTTATACAGTTCTGCGAGAGTTGGTTCAGCACCCTGACTTCCGTGACGATCCATATTGGATACAAAGGCGATTAACTGGCCGCATGGAACTCAAAGAAATCCTGCAAGCTTTCAGTTGTTTGCGGCACAAAGGCTTAATATTCAAAGACGAGGCTGGTCGTTACCACATGAAAGATGAAGTTATCATCTCCAGTGACGAAGTCGAATGCTTAGCCATTCGCAACTATTATCGTCGTGCGCTTGAGCAAAGTCTTGCGACTTTGGAGGATCTACCTCTCGAACAAAGAGAGTTTGGTGCCCTTTTTTTCCAGGTGCCAGAGAGCTCCGTTCAGGAACTGAAACAGAAACTCAAAGCGTTCCATCGTGAACGCCACACCTGGGCCCTCGATCAGATTTGGAATCAGAGTGAACAAACCGAGATACAGCACAATCTTCTAATGTTCCCCCAAACGAAGAGAACACCGACATGAAACGCTTCCATCTGCTCCTTGTCACCGTATATCTTCTGTCTGCCTGCCGAGAACGCACTGAGGTCAGCAATGGAGCGCACACGGGTTCTCAGCCCCCGACAAACGCGGGGACCGAGACCCCAACCCCCAGCGAAAGTAAAACAGACTCAGGTGGAGAATCCATCCTGCCCGAGCCGCTGCGCTTTCTCACAAGCCCTTGCGCCTCGCCCTTGGCCGAACCTATGCAAGGTCGCTTTGTGAACAGTTCGTATAACGATGCTGTTACAATCACAGTCGATGGCGCGCATGGACAAAAACACTTGGTCTCACGGTTGATCGAGTACCATATTCTGCCGTCCCCCACTTCGGATGAACCCTCCGCAATCCAGGTCACACCCCTTGTAGGGCCGATCCGATGCAGCCTGGTCACAAACCAAGCACAATCCGACAGCAGCACCGTGCGATCGGTGGCCCTCGATGGCATCCGGACTCTGAGCTGGACCCTCAAGCAAGGGCAGGTCACAAGCTTCCGGATCCAAAACACTCCCGAGAGTCAGGTCTTTGAATTCCAGTTGGATACGAGCGGCAGCGGCCTGGAATAGGCTGCTGTCCCCTGCTATTCCCCGTGGACAAACGTTCATGTTTGCACTACGATGCAGCCATCAGTATAAAGATGCCTTTTTGTCGCACTGATCTTTGACAACTTTGTCTCCTCCCGAGCCTTAAGGACACACATTATGCAGATCGATCAGGAAAAGCTCTTGGCGCGCGTGCATACCGCTCTCGAAACCATCAAAAAGGGCGGCATGGTTATCATGGTCGACGATGAAGACCGTGAGAATGAAGGAGACTTAGTTTTAGCGGCCGAATGCGTCAATCCCCAGCACATCAATTTCATGGCGAAAGAGGCCAGAGGCCTCATCTGCCTGACCTTGGAACCCGATATTGTCGATCGTCTCAAACTCCCGATGATGGCCGATACAACCAAGCGTTTGCCCTACCAAGGGACCGCCTTCACCGTCAGTATCGAAGCTCGCGAAGGTGTTTCGACGGGAATTTCTGCGGCTGATCGTGCGCATACGATCAAGGTCGCGATCGATCCTGCTTCGACCCCGGAAGACATCGTCGTGCCAGGACATATCTTCCCCCTGAAAGCCAGGGCGGGTGGTGTCTTGGAACGGGCCGGACATACGGAAGGCTCAGTGGATATTGCCCGACTCGCTGGATTTCGCGGCGCCGGCGTGATCTGTGAAATCATGAACGACGATGGCACCATGGCACGCATGAGCGATCTCGAGCAGTTTGCAATCAAGCATGAGCTGCCTATTATTGCCATCGCCGACTTGATTCAATATCGACTCATGCATGAATCCATGGTCGAGGAAGTCCGTAGAGAGACGGTTAAGACCATGCATGGCCTCATCGAAGCCGTTCTTTTCCGCAACATCGTCGATGGCCTCGAACATGTCGCTTTGATCAAGGGCGATCGTTATGAGGACTTTATCGTCGATGTGCGAGTCCACACCCAACAACCCTTGGTGGACGTCTTTGCGGATCGATCCCAGGGATCGGGCTATCGTCTGCAAAAAGGCCTCGATATTTTAGCCGAACAGGATCGAGCCGTTCTCATCTATCTCAATAACCCCAGCAGCTCCTGGCAGGCTGACCTTCAGGCGATGTCGGCAGATGCCTATCCCCAGACCGTCGAAGATTTTGGTACCATGAAACGAATGGATCTGCGCATGCACGGGACGGGCGCGCAAATCATCCGTTCCCTTGGCATCCAAAGAATGCGTGTCCATAGCAGCTCACCCCTCTTGCTCAAAGGCCTCTCTGGCTTTGGTCTTGAGATCGTCGAAAACAGCATCATTCATAAACCCAGTTGAGAAAGGCGGAAGGATGAGTCAGCGATATCTGATCGTAGCAGCTCGATTCAATGAATTGATCACCAAAGCTTTGGTGAGTGGCGCCCAGGAGGTGATCGCGGATGCTGGGCTTGACGCGCATCACGAACTCATCTGGGTCCCCGGTGCATTCGAAATTCCGGTCGTAGCAGCTAAAGCCGCGCGCAGTGGCAAATATGCAGCCGTCATCTGCCTCGGGGCTGTCATCCGGGGTGAGACGCCGCACTTTGATTATGTCGCAGGTCCCTGCGCCTCGGCTCTGATGAGCATCGGCGTCGAAACCGGCGTTCCTGTTATCTTCGGAGTCTTGACGACCGACACAGTCGAACAGGCTTTAAACCGTGCAGGTATTAAACTGGGCAACAAAGGAGCAGATGCTGCGCATACCGCTCTGGCCATGGTCAAGATCCTGCAGAAGTTGGATTGATTCGGAGTTTTTTCGTGGTCAAAGAACAGCATCCTCACTCAGTGGCCCGTGAATGGGCCGTGCAGTTTCTCTATCAGTGCGAAATCGAAAAGCTTTACTTCTTTTCGGAGGCACACCTTGATCGCTTCATCCAGGACTTTGAAGTTCCGGCGACCCTGTGCGAATTCATGCGAAGTTTAGTCGAAGGTGTCTTTTCGAACCTCTCGGCGCTCAATGAGACTATCGAAGGACTGTCGGAACATTGGAACCTCTCACGGATGCCGATCGTGGATCGCTGCGTTTTGCGCATGGCTGCTTTCGAGATTTTATATCTCGATACTCCCAAGCGAGTGGTGATTAACGAAGCGATAGAACTGGTAAAAAAATACAGCACCGAACACTCAGGTTCCTTCGTCAATGGGATCTTAGATCGCCTTCAACGCCCTGCATCAACGTGAATGGAGGGTCCATTGTCCCGACCTCAGCGAGACAGCGCATCCAGAGCCTGACTGATAGCTGCCGTCGTCGCTTGAACTTCCACACAGCTCAATGTCTGGCTTTTGAGGATGGCATCGCTATCCTTCAGCATATGACCAGTGAGAACAGCCACAACCGTCTCGTCCGGTCGAATGTGCCCTGCTGCAAGCAGCTGCTTGAGCCCAGCAAGAGTCGCTGCACTCGCTGGCTCACACCCCACTCCCGAACGATCGATCTTGGCCTTTGCTTCCATGATCGCTACGTCGTCCACTTGAGCCACAAGTCCACCCGTCCCGCGAATCGCCTTGACTGCACGGGGAAAGTTGACAGGATTGCCGATCCGAATGGCAGTAGCAATCGTTTCGGCGTCCATCGCCTCGAGCACGGCAAAGCCCCGCTCATAGCTTCGAAAAAATGGGTTCGCCCCAGCCGCCTGAATAGTTGCGATACGAGGTTTTTTTGCAATCCATCCCCAGCTGTAAGCCTCCTGAATCGCCTTGCCAAAGGCACTGGTATTCCCAAGATTACCTCCAGGCACAAGGATCCAGTCAGGAGCTTGCCAATTCATGTCCTGAAGCAAATCCCAGATAATCGACTTCTGCCCTTCAATGCGAAACGGATTGAGCGAGTTCACCATATAGACGCGACCAGCCTCGGCTAGTTCCCGTACACTCTGCATCGCGTCATCAAAGTCACCTTGAATAGCCAGTGCATGGGCTCCATACCCCAAAGTCTGGGCCATTTTCCCTACACTGACTTTGCCTGAGGGCAGCAGCACCACCGACTGAAGTCCAGCTCGAGCTGCATAGGCTGCGAGGGAGGAGCTCGTATTACCGGTCGAAGCGCAGGCGAGCAGTTTCATACCAAGTTTCCGGGCGCCACTCACCGCTGCGGTCATGCCACGATCCTTGAACGAGCCCGTGGGGTTTTCACCCTCATGCTTCAAGTAAAGTCCCTCCGAGCCTGTCCAGCGCCGGAGTTCGGCTACCTCATAGAATCCTGTACGGCCTTCAGGATGGGTGACCAGCTCCTGGGGATCTAAGGGTAAGATGGCCTCGCGAAACCGCCAAACTCCACTGCGATCCCAGGCTTGACGACTGGAGAGACGTTGCTCCGCCACAGTGCGGAGAGAAGGGAGCGGCTCGTGTGCGACTTCCAGTAAGCCGCCGCAATCACATGCGTAGCGAAGCTCCCATAGCGGATAGGTTGTCTGACACTCGACACACTGAATATGGGCTTTAGACATCGAACACCTCCGCTCCCTGATGCCTGACTCGAGTCACAAGAACGCTAGTTGCAGGCCCAAAGACCTCAGCCACCGCACGCTGGATAGCTTCAGCTTTTTGTTTGCTAGGACTCAGCGCGAAGCATGTCGGTCCACTGCCGCTGATCGAAAAACCATAGCCACCAGCGGACAGAGCCTGCTTTTGGGCTTGAAAGAAATGTGGGATCAGCTGGCCTCGTGCTGGCTCGGCAAAAAGGTCCGTCAATCCGAAGGCAATCTGCTCGTGATCGCCACGGGACAGGGCCAAAGCGAGGGTCGTACAGGCAGCCATCTGCTTCGTCCAGACGGCACTGGGGAGATCGGCGGGCAGGACCTGTCGTGCATCTTTGGTGCGAATTTTGATCGGTGGTGTCGCCAGTGTGACCCAGATATCAGCTTGAACTGGCAAGTGATAGACAGCTAGCGATTCGGTATCCTGGACGAGAGTGAGACCTCCGTAGTAGCAGGGGGCGATATTATCCAGATGGCGACCTGCCACCACACCTTCGGCATCAAGCGCTGCCTTTAAAATGATATCCCTCTGATCCAAAGCTCCTGATAAGCGCGCCGCAGCAAGAGCTCCTGCTACACTAGAGGCTGCACTCGAGCCCATCCCGCCTGCGAGAGGGAGCGAACGCTCGAGATGCACACGGAAAGGTTGCTCTTTGACGCCCAGTCTTTTAAAGAAACTTCGTGCGGCTATCGTTACGGTATTCTGCTCTGGATCAAGGGGAACAGCGTCTGCATCACGACCACTAACTTGGATCAGATACCGATCCTCTTTCTCGATGTGAAAAAGATCACCTAACTGATCCACGGCCAACCCCAGGACATCAAAGCCCGAGGCGACGTTACCAATCGTTGCTGGAGCAAAAATCTTGAACTTCATGCTCGTCCCTCACGTTCTTGGTATGATGCGATCGTGATGATATCGTTCAGCACGCCAGCCGCTGTGACTTCAGCGCCTGCCCCTGGCCCCGTCACGATAAGGGGGTTGCTGTCATAGCGTAGAGTCCTGAGACTCACTTGATTGTCCGGACCCCGGAGTCGGCCCAGAGGTGAGGCCTTGGACAGTTCTTCGACACCCACTGTGACCTTCTCTCGGCTGATTCTGGCTACATAACGAAGAGTCGAGCCTTTTTCTTTTGCCAACTTGAACCTTTGGGCATAACTGTCATCCAAAGCAGCCAGCTTGGTGATAAATCGCTGCGGGTCATCCTCACTGAGCGAGGCAGGAAACAAGGGATCCAGCGCGATGTCCTCAAGGTTGATCTCGAGGCCAATCGTGCGGGCCAGTATCAGAGCCTTACGGGCGACATCAAGGCCAGATAGATCATCCCGAGGATCTGGTTCTGTATAACCTTTCTCATAGGCCGTGCGTACAGCCACCGAGAAGGGCACACCATCTTCCATCTCAGTCATCAGATAACCCAAAGTACCCGAAAAGCAGCCGAGAATCTCTTGGACAGCATCTCCTGCTGTCACCAGTTTTTCAATCGTATCGAGGACTGGCAAGCCGGCCCCCACTGTGGCCTCATACCGCAACTGGAGGTTTTGGCTTGCCGCAAGATCCATCAGCTCTCGATACTGGGCGTAGGGTACGGCTAGGGGTTTTTTGTTTGCGAGCACGACGTGGAAGCCTGCTTGCAGGGCTCTCTTCAAGATGGGTGCTGACTCGGTTGCTGTCAAATCGATAAAGATACGCCGGTCCCAGGGACCATGCCACAGGACCCGTTCAAACTGATCGGAGAGAGACTCGCCTTCGTCCCGCGTTCGGAGCTTACGCTTATCGGCTTTGAGTTGCAGAAACTCCTGCAAATCTTCATCGGAAAACCCCCTTTCCGCGACCAAAACACCCGAGCGATCGACAACCCCTGCGATCGGACAACGGAGCTTCAGACGTTGTTCCAAGTAATCTTTCTGGTCACGCAGTTGCTTCACAAGAGTTTGTCCAATCTGCCCCAAACCAAAGATCGTGAGATTGACTTCCCTTGGATCTCGGTGGGGGACAGCTCGGATCTTCTCGAGACCATACTCCTTATGAAGGGCCCGCAGAGCTCGAGCTGCATCATCCTGATCGAGAACGATCGAGATGTTCAACTCCGACGAGCCCTGGGCAATCGCCACGACATTGATACTCTGTCGTGCGATACAGGAAAAAGCTCGCGCTGCAATCCCGGGCGTTCCACGCATACCTAGGCCAACGACAGCCAAAACCGCAATTTGACTCCGTAGCTTGACTTCATCGATCAACTGATGATCCATCTCGAAACGAAACATCTCTTCAAGACACTTGCGCGCCTGATGTCCCTGATCTCCAGGTACCACGAAGGAAATACTTGCTTCGCTCGAGGCCTGGGTGATGAAGGAGATGGAAATATTTTCTCTTGCAAGCGTGCTAAAAACTTTCGAGGCGATACCTGGAACGCCCATCATGCCATTGCCTTCGACCGATATCATCGCCTGTCGGTCGATATAGGTCAAAGCTTTGACTGGATAGCTACCCTCGGATACGTCGGCAGCGATGCGCGTTCCTAGTTTATCGGGAGCAAAGGTATTGCGAATGCTGAGTGGAATCTTCCTAGCCACTAAAGGAATGATCGCTCTTGGGTGTAAAATCTTGGCACCATAGTACGCAAGCTCGGTTGCTTCACGGTAATGAAGCTCAGGAAGCACACGAGCCTCATAAACATGTCGAGGGTCGGCCGTCATCAGTCCATCGACTTCCTTGTAGAGACACACTTCGGATGCGTTAAGAAAAGATCCGATCAGAGTCGCTGAATAATCGGACCCTCCCCGGCCGAGTATCATCACCTCCCCGTCGGGTCCCTCACCAAAGAAGCCAGGCAACACGACGATCTTGCCTTGGTCAAGCAGGGGTCTTAGCTCCGTTTGTGCTGCTTGGGCTGAACGTTTTTCGTCTGGAGTGTATTCCTGCCGTTCGCGGTGGAGCTTGATCACTTTTGTCGAATCGACCAGCACACTCGGCATCCCATGCTCGGCCAAAGCCTCACTGACGATCGCCGCCATGAGTCGTTCCCCATAGCTAGCTGTCTTTGATAGAGTTCGAGGCGTCTCTTCTCGCAAGATAGAGAGGCTTTCACTGATTCGCCGCAATTCCTCAATGGCCTGCCGGATCGTAGTCTCCAGCCGCGCACGGCGAGGTCCTGGAGCCATGACTCCTCGTACGATATGAAGATGCTTTTCCTCGAGACTGGCGAGAATATGCAAATCCTCACCCCGCTGATCGCGGACTGACGTGTGATAAAGGCGATAAAGGCCGTCGGTCACACCGCTGGCAGCTGAGACCACGATCATCAGCCCTGGACCATGGCTCCGGACGATACCTATTACTTTTTGCAGGGCCTCTGGACTGGCCAGCGACGTGCCACCGAACTTGAAAACCTTTACATCCATGTTTACATCCTTGGACAGCGCGAAAAACGATATGATCTGGGCCCTGGTCCCTTTGATACGGCCTTTAAGCCCCAACTGCAAGGAGCTAGGCTTGGAATTCCGCCTGTGTGCCACACAAAATGTAGCCTCCAGGCAGAAAAACCCATGTCGCTCTCGAGGACCGGTCTCGATCGGACTCTTGATCATTTTTAAATGTAGCGGAATTGACGAAGAAGAGGTTAGCAGTCATATTGACCAGAAGGAGGCTCCTGCCTCCTCCATGGTCTTTCACGACTTTCAGAGTACAAGTGTCGCGTCTTTCCCGAGGCGTCTCACCCAAGGTGGAGGCACCTTTTGGAAGAAGGCTTTGAGGCCTTGTTGTCCCATACCACTGGCTCGAATCTGAGCGATCGCTTCAGTCGTCACCTCGCTCTGCTCAAAGCCATGGACGGCCAGCGACCGATGCAGGGATTTATAGGCTTTCTGAGCCTCCGGACTTGCCAGAAGCAACGCTTCAACCTCTTGTCGGACGAAGGTCTCGACGTTCGCAGGCGACACAACTTTTTGCAAGAGTCCGTGAGTCTCTGCCTCATGAGCTGTAAAGATTTGAGCCGATAGAGCTTGCCGGTGGAGAAAGCCAGCAGGCATCTTCCGGGCTAAATAGGGCAGAATCACCGCGGGAATGAGTCCTATCTTGGCCTCGCTAAGACAAAATTTAGCCCCCTCGATGCCAATGGCATAGTCGCAGGCTGCCACCAAGCCTACAGCCCCACCAAAAGCAGCACCTTTCACTAGAGCCAATGTAGGGATCGAGAGTCCCGAGAGAGCCTCGAACATCTGCATGAGTTTGTCGGCTTCTCGCAGGTTACCCTGATAGTCTAAAGCCGCTGCTTCTTTCATCCAGTGAAGATCTGCTCCGGCTGAGAAGTGCTTCCCCTCCCCCTGGAGCAGCAAAAGCCGCACTGTAGGGTCCTTCCCGACAGTTCCCAGTAAATGAGTCAATTGATCTAACAGCTCACCGCTAAACGAGTTCGCGGCATCGGGTCGATTGATGACCAAAGTCGCGATACGTTCATCAGCACTCTGTCCGTCCCCGTCCATAAGCTGTGTGTAGCGAAGATAGGCAGCTAGGCTCTGAGTCATCGCAGTTTCCTCCTGCCTTAAATGTCGAATTTAATCCCTTGGGCCAAAGGCATGTGGCGACCATAGTTGATGGTATTGGTCTGCCTTCGCATATAGGCTTTCCAGGCGTCGGATCCAGATTCACGACCACCTCCGGTATCCTTCTCGCCACCAAATGCTCCCCCGATCTCAGCGCCCGAGGTCCCGATATTCACGTTAGCAATCCCACAGTCGGAGCCCCAAGCAGCAAGGAATGTTTCGGCTTCCCGTAGATTCAGGGTGAAGATCGAGGAGCTCAATCCCTGCTTGACACCATTCTGCTGGGCAATCGCCTCTTGCACCTCTCCTTGGTAGCGAAGTAAGTAAAGAATCGGGGCAAAGGTCTCCTCCTGCACGACTTCCATCTCATGACGCGCTTCGACAATCGCAGGCCTGACATAACAGCCCGATGCATACGCAGGGCCTTCGAGGACCTCTCCACCATAAAGACGCTTGGCACCTGCAGCCTCCGCCCGCTTCAGCGCGGACTGCATCGAGGCCACAGCATCTTTGTCGATCAGAGGTCCAACATGATTGTTCTCGTCAAGCGGCGAGCCGATACGAAGCCCTTCGTAGGCCTTGAGAAGCATGGCGCGAACCTGATCGTAGATCGATTCGTGAACAATCAAACGCCGAGTCGTCGTACAGCGCTGGCCACAGGTCCCTACCGCACCGAAGACAATAGCGGGCGCCGCGAGCTTCAGATCAGCATCGGGGGTCAGGATGATAGCATTATTGCCACCCAGTTCGAGTATACTGCGGCCCAGGCGCTGACCGACTACGGCACCGACTCGCTTCCCCATACGGGTCGATCCAGTAGCGGAAATCAAGGGCAGGCGTTCATCGGCGATCAAGATCTCGCCTATCTCCTGGACATCGCCGACGATCAAGTTCATGACGCCCTCTGGTACTTGGTTAGCGACAAGCACCTCTTTCATCAAATGAAAGCAAGCGATCGCCGACAGAGGCGTTTTCTCCGAAGGCTTCCAGATTGTGACATCCCCACACACTGCTGCGATCATCGAATTCCAAGACCATACAGCCACTGGAAAATTAAACGCCGAAATGATACCGACCAGTCCCACGGGATGCCACTGTTCGTACATACGGTGAGAGGGCCGTTCGGAATGCATAGTCAGACCATGAAGTTGGCGCGACAGACCGACTGCGAAGTCACAGATATCGATCATCTCTTGGACTTCACCAAGACCTTCTTGCAAGGACTTACCCATTTCATAAGCAACCAGCTGACCAAGAGGTGTCTTGTATTCCCGTAGCTTATTGCCGATCTGCCGAACGATCTCCCCACGTTTGGGTGCAGGAAGTTCTCGCCAGCTCACAAAAGCCTTTTGAGCAACTGAAATCATCGTTTCGTAATCCTGGCGACTGGCCTTATACACCGAACCTATGAGCTTACCATCGACAGGGGAGAATGAATCGAAGCTGCCATGGGCCTCAGATCCAAACCAGCGTGCGCCGGTTGACACTCCACGATTTTTAGCTTCAAGATGCAAACTTTTAAGGAAACTCAGATCCATGGGCCTTTATCCTTCTTGAACGGTGTTTCAGAGTGTGCTGCGATCCGGCTTGGAACAACGCTTGGTCGCTCGTGAAGCGAGGATCGGTGTTTTCGTATAGTCTCGGCGTCTATCGATCTGCTTTACGAATCAATAGAAGTTGTGTATGCCTTCCTAGCGAGCTGAACACACCCAAGGTGTCCAGCGGATCCGGCAACCATCAGGGACTTGCGGCCGTGAAAGTATAACGCCGGCGATCAGGTCCCTCATGGGCTATCTGGAGAATATGAGTCGCGGGAAGGGTCTCGCTTTCTCCCCCCTGTTCGGGCCACTCGACGAAGATCCCTTTGTAGGCACGCACATCACGAACCCCCAATTCATCAAGGGAAAAACGGGCGTCGGCTCGATAGAGGTCGAGATGGGCATACCAATCGACTCCGATTTTGTATTCGTTCATAATCGTGTAGGTCGGTGACACCACCGGGGTGCGGGTCGTCAGACCGAGATGATACAAAAAAGCGCGCACAAAGGCCGTCTTGCCCGCCCCCATATCCCCTTGGAGCCACAATGTGTACTGCGGCAACGAGTCAAGTTCGGTGCGGATCTGGGCGATGAGGCCTGAGTCAGCCTCCCCAACGATCAGGTCTTGGAAGACGGTACGCATGGATATCGCTCGCTCTGTGGTCGGTGCTGAGCATCGTTGAGTAGACTTTTCATGTCGCGCACGGCTTGCGTCAGGCCTATGAAAAGCGCTCGGCCGACGATCGCATGACCGATATTCGCTTCCTCACAGTGGGGCACCAATTGGATCCAGTGGGCATTGCTGTAGTTCAAGCCATGTCCAACATGCACCTGCAAACCCTCTTCATGGGCAGCCCTTGCAGCAGTCTGCAGCCCCCCCACAAGTTGCCAGCATTCTTGGCTAGAACGGGTAGCGGCAAGAGCTCGACAAAAATGCCCGGTATGGATCTCGATCGCCTGAGCTCCAAGTCGTGCCGCCTCTCTCATTGCCTGAACTTCAGGCTCAACAAAAAGCGAGACGAATACCCCTTGGTCCCGCAGAAGGCTGATCTGATTGCGGAGTGTTGCCGTCCCCTGGCTCAGATCAAGCCCGCCTTCAGTCGTCAACTCCTGCCGCTTCTCAGGCACCAGGGTCACAGCATGTGGCAGCACCTGGGCTGCGATACGCACCATTTCATCGGTCGCAGCAATTTCAAAATTCAATGGCACCTGGATCGTCTCCTTCAGGAGCCGAACATCTTGATCTTTGATGTGACGACGGTCTTCCCGCAGGTGACAGGTGATATTATCTGCCCCACCCAGTTCTGCAAAGCTGGCAGCTTGAATAGGACTCGGATAACTCTCCCCTCGAGCATTACGAAGAGTGGCGACATGGTCGATATTGACCCCAAGACGGATCATAGCATTAACCTTTCAATTGGGCCTTTTCCAAGGACCGTACAATCTCACTAGCCATCTGCTCAAGGGTGCCTTGGTCTTCACCTTCAAGCATCACACGGGCTAGATTTTCTGTACCCGAGTAGCGAACAAGGACTCGTCCTCGTTGCCCAAGATTCTTTTCGGCCGTTTGAATCGACTTGTACACGTCAGGCATCGCCTCAAACGGCGTCTTGTGGAGGACACGAACATTTTTGAGCACCTGCGGCAGGACTTCCATACAGTTCTTCAGCTCGGCCAGAGATTTTTCCTCGGTCAGCATCACCTCAAGCAGATGCAACGCGGCCAGAATACCATCGCCGGTTGTGCTACAATCGGCGAAGATAAGGTGACCAGATTGTTCACCCCCGAGATTATAGCCTCCTTTGCGCATCTCATCGACGACATAGCGATCGCCCACTTTGCTGCGCACGAGCTTTACACCCATCCGCTGCAAGGCGATCTCAAGTCCCATATTGCTCATCACTGTCGAAACTACAGTGGATTTTTGCAGCTTGCCCTTCTGCTGCAGAAAACCGGCACAGATCGCCAGTATCTGGTCTCCATCAACCAGTTCGCCGGTGTGATCCACGACGATCAAGCGATCCGCATCTCCATCGAGTGCGAGTCCCAGATCAGCCTTATAGAGACGCACCTTATCGATCAGGCTTTGGGGATAAAGGGCACCACACTGCTCGTTGATATTGCGTCCATCCGGCTGATTGCCCACGACAAAGAGTTCAGCTCCCAATTCTTCAAAAACCTTGGGGGCTACTTTGTAAGCCGCACCGTGTGCGCAATCGAGTACAATCCGCAGCCCATCGAGTTTGAGATGCTTGGGAAACTGCTCCTTGAGGAACACCGCGTACTGACCAACAGCATCGTCAACGCGCTTGGCGCGACCGATCCCCATACCCAAGGGGAAGCTCTCTGATGTGGGAACTAACTCCAACATATCCTCGAGCTGATTTTCGATTTCATCAGGAAGCTTATAGCCATTATCACTGAAAATTTTGATACCGTTATCATCATAAGGATTATGCGAAGCCGATATGACGATACCGGCGCACGCTCGCATGCCCCGCGTGAGATAAGCAATACCCGGCGTGGGCAAGGGGCCTAGAAACAGTACATCAACACCCACACTGCAAATGCCTGAGGATAAAGCCTGCTCGAGCATGTAACCACTGCGTCGGGTATCCTTGCCAATCAAAATCTTTGGATGCGGATAGGTATTGCGAAAATGCGTTCCAATCGCTTGCCCAAGGCGCAGGACAAAGTCTGGCGACATAGGAGCGATGTTAGCTTTGCCTCGGATTCCATCCGTTCCAAAAAATTTGCCCACTCTGAGACCTTTCACATACAAAAAAAGGATTTTCCGCCAAATCGACTGGCCTAGACCCGGGGACCATCACCTTTGCGGAACGGGTCCTAGCCTAGCCGATTTTTCCAGCAAAAAAAACGCCTTTCCAGTGCGGGAAAGGTGCGAATCTGCTCATTTTTTTTCGATCGTCACGATGCCTTTTTCGGGGAAGGTTTCGATAAGGACGGTATCGGCAGGAATTTTGACCTTGATATCTTGTTCGTAACGGCCTGGGGCAAGCTCGCGCACTTCGACAAAGGCCTTAAAATCAGTCCTTTTAACAAAGTTAAGCACACCAGGCACCCCCTGAATGAGGACCGCCACAAACCCTGGTTTGACACTAGCGACCCCTGTGTTCCCCACAAGCTCGATCGGAATATGACCGAAGCGTTTATTGATCTTACTGTCGCCGATCTGGAGAGAAACCCGAGCCGCGTTGACGCTTAGGGCCTCAGGGCCTAAGCCCGGCGAGACCAAACGCGTCTCGACCACCCGACTTTCCTGCAAACCACTGACATCGATCGGCTCCGTATAAACGTAACGCAATTTCAAAAGGTCGGTCCTGATCCCCTTCACGGTCACGTTTCGAGGCTCGATCGTCACTTTTTCGACGATGTAGCCTTCGGCCGGCGTCCCGTGAATGGCCTCCTTAATGGGGACGATTCGCTCCATCAGGCGATCGATATAGAGATCCAGATAAGGCTCGTGAAAGATCACCTCCAAACGCTCGTTCATATTCTGAAAGTCATCTTTGCTCAGCCGAACACGGTAGCGTCCCAGTTTACCCGGCGGAATGTAGATATCCGCCGTCAACCGACTGGGCACCTCCATCAACCAAGCTTGAGGCCCACGAACGGTGACCGGCTTGAGGCGATTCAGATCACCCCGGATCCCATAACCTGGCCCGACGTGGATGGTCACCTGCACCTCTCGACTGACTTCTTGGATCTGTTCCCCCTGGATAATAGCCCAGACGATCACAGCGAGAAAGAGCGAGAGCAATTTATAACCGAAATTATGGAAAATCAGTCGCAAGACTTTTTCAAAGAGCTTGCGGATCATGAGCTCCCCCTTTGAAAAAAACTCCGCAGCCGATCGAGCCACTGTCCCGGACGATCACGGGGTGGTGCCTCCTGCGGTTCGTCTGAAGGTGCACTCAACAGCCGGCGCAGCGCTTTGCGCAACTCCTTTGTATCCAGATTTTTCATAGTCTTCCCATCGACCATCAGCGAGACCGTACCATTTTCTTCGGACACTGCGATCGCAATCGCATCCGTCTCTTGGCTGATACCAATGGCGGCCCGATGCCGCGTACCGAAGTTCGGATCGACCTCCTCATCACGAGTCAGAGGTAAGAAACAGCCAGCCGCAGCGATACGCCCCTGCTGAATAATGACAGCCCCGTCATGAATAGGGGAGGTCGGGTGAAAGACAGAGAGGAGCAGCTCCTTGCTGATCTTGGCATCGATCAGAATCCCGATATCGACATAGCGGCTCAGTATAATGTTGCGCTCAATAATGATCAGAGCGCCGATGGTCTTTGCCGCCAGTCCAGTGGCAGCGCGGGAGATCTCGTCCAGCACCTGCCGCGAGGACAACTGATCTTGACTTGGAAAGACGGTCTTCTTACCCATTCGACTCAGCACTCTTCGAATGTCTTCTTGGAAGAGTATCACGATGATAATGAGGATCGAGGAATAGAACTTATCCATAAGCCACTTAAGAGTGGTCAGGGGATAGACCTGCGACATGAAAAAAGCAAAACCGATGGTCATCAGGATCCCCAGCACCATCTGCATGGCCCGAGTCCCACGGATGAGCAGCAGCAGGCGATAGATGATCATCGCTATGATCGCGATGTCGATCAGTGCCCAATGCCCGAGTTTTTGATAGAGCTCCGACATAGCGCTCCTTAGCTGCTCGCTCATCTCACAGTCGATTGACTCCTTGCGACTGTGGATCTCTTACTTCTGACGTCGTAGACTTCAAGCCGCGGAGAGAGCTTTCCTAAGCATCCCGCGACTGCTTAGTGAGACCATATAGCTCGCAAGTCATCTCCCTAGCTTGGATCAGGCTTAGGCAAGAAGATCACGGATCCGTTTCAGACGCCGCACGTCATGAGTCCGGATCGCTTGGACTCCCGCCATCAGAAAAGCAAGTTCCAGCATCTTCGAGGGCGCGTCTCGAGTCTCAGGTATCTCGAGATCAAGAAGCCGTCCGAGAAATGATTTACGAGAGATACCTAGAACCACAGGTTCATCCTGAGCCCGGCCGATAGCCTGACGAATCAGCTGAAGATTGGCCTGATCCGACTTACCAAATCCGATGCCAGGATCGAGCCAGATGTTTTCCCACTTGAACCCTGCTCGCAGCAAGCGCTCACGCGTTTCTCGATAGAAGCGGGATATCTCGCTCAAGGCGGTTGGTCCGTCTAGAGCTTGCTGCTGCATAGTCTCAGGCGTCCCATGCATATGCATCGCCAGGTAAATCTTATTTTGAAGAGCGAGTCGCTCGAGCGTTTCCTGATCTGCGCCCCCGCGAACGTCATTAATGATCGCGACCGGATAATCATCGAGACGTCGCATCACGTCAGGCTTGTAGGTGTCGACGCTCACGAGCGCCGGGTAGGATCCCCGAGCCAAGTGATCGAGCACCGGCTGGAGTCTGGCCCATTCTTCTTCTAGCGCGACCGGTCGGGCTCCAGGTCGGGTCGTCTCAGCTCCGAGGTCGATGATATCGGCCCCATCGAGTATCAGCTGATCGATGTGGCGCAAAGCCTCTGGAAGGCTCAGATAAAGCCCGCCATCGGAGAACGAATCGGGTGTGATGTTCACCACACCCATGATCAGGCCTTTGCGCACGTCGCTTCTCTGCCCTTCTCTCAGGTCCCCAGGGGTAGCGCCTCGATAGGACTGGGGCCTTCGCGGTTCTCTCTTTCATTCTTGTCCGATCGCGAGGACTTCGAGTTGCCTCGACCTATCATGACAGCTTGACGCTCACGCTGGACGCGTTCCTGGTACTTTTCTCGCTCTTCCGGTGAGATGATCGTTTCGCCACTCATGATCGCTTCGATGTCGGAAGCTTCCAAGGTCTCACGAATCAAGAGAGCATCCGACATGGTGTCGAGAATCTGTCGCTTTTCTTTCAGAATGCGAACAGCGGTATCGTAGCCTTCGACGACGATGGACTTCACTTCGGTGTCGATATCTTCCAATATCCGCTCCGAATAAGTTTCCCGACTTCCCCACTCCCGGCCCAAGAAGACCTCGTGATCAGGGGTGCCCCAGGCGATCGGGCCCAACTTCTCACTCATGCCCCATTGGCAAACCATCTTCCGGGCAATATCCGTCGCCTTCTGGATGTCATTGCCAGCACCGGTGGAGGTGATACCGAAAACGATTTCCTCAGCCGCTCGACCGCCCATCGCGTAGGCGATGATGCCCTTAGCGTATTCGCGCGACATAGATAGACGATCTTCGCTCGGGAGCAAGATCGTTACACCAAGAGCGTGGCCGCGGGGAATGATTGTGATCTTGTGCACCGGATCTGTGCCCGGTACAGCCTTCGCGACAATACAATGACCTGCTTCGTGGTAAGCGGTGTTGCGCTTCTCGTCTTCGCCGATCATCATGCTCTTCCGCTCGGGCCCCATCATCACCTTGTCCTTGGCGGACTCGAAGTGGGTCATGCTCACGGTCTTCGCATCCTGGCGAGCTGCAAGCAGGGCCGCCTCGTTCACCAGGTTAGCTAGATCGGCACCGGAGAAACCCGAGGTTCCCTGAGCCAATATGTCCAAGTCGACATCGGTCGCCATGGGTGTCTTGCGGGTATGAACCTTGAGAATACCTCGGCGGCCACGAACGTCAGGCTTGGGTACATAGACACGCCGATCGAAGCGACCAGGGCGGAGGAGCGCTGGATCCAGCACATCAGCCCGGTTCGTTGCAGCGATCAGGATAACCCCTTCATTGGTCTCGAAGCCATCCATCTCGACGAGAAGCTGGTTCAGGGTTTGCTCACGCTCGTCATGACCGCCACCCAATCCTGCCCCGCGCTGACGTCCGACCGCATCAATCTCGTCGATAAAGATGATACAGGGTGCTTGCTTCTTCGCCTGCTCGAAAAGGTCACGGACTCGGCTTGCGCCGACGCCCACAAACATTTCAACGAAGTCAGACCCGGAGATGGAGAAAAAGGGTACTCCCGCCTCGCCTGCTATAGCTTTGGCCAATATAGTTTTCCCTGTACCCGGAGGGCCTACGAGAAGAACCCCCTTCGGAATGCGACCTCCGAGACGAGTGAACTTCTTCGGATCTTTGAGGAAGTCGACGATCTCTTCAAGCTCGCCCTTGGCTTCCTCAATTCCGGCAACGTCTTCAAACGTGATCTTCGTCTGATTTTCATTCAACAGCTTGGCCCGGCTCTTGCCGAAAGACATGGCCTTGCCACCCCCAATCTGCAGCTGTCGCATGAGAAAGATGAGAAATAAGAGAATGATGAAGATAGGAATAAGCTGCACGAAGATCGACTTCCAAACGCTGCCGCCTTCACCATCTGGCTGCTCGTAATTGACTCGCACACCTTTCTCGCGCAGCTCGTTGCGAAGTTCGGCATCTTGCGGGCCGATCACCCGAAAGACAGTGCTGTCCTTCCGGACGACCACTAACTCATTGCCCCGGAAGGTCACTTCCGTGACTTGCTTCTGGTCGACGGAGTCCATGAAGTCTGCGAACTTCAGGATCTGCTCGTCTTCCTTGTGGGAGGACATCATGTTGAACATGACGAAGAGTAACAGCAAACCAGCCAGCATGAGAGTGAACTTCATCTGCTGGTTCGGCTTTTTGACCTTTGACATGGATCTCGCTCTCCTCATCTGGGATGTCAGGCAACATTTCTGCAAGTAGCGAACGGGCGAGCCTGCATGCTACCTGTTTTTACATGCTGCCGGTTAAATTGGAACAAAAACTTACGTCGTACTATCCCGTAGTGGCTTCTCAACCGTGCCAATATAGAGATCGTAGCGACTGGCTCTTATCATCCCGACCTCTCGTGCCGTCCTCGACTCAACCGGGACTGCGTGGGGGCCTAGGCTGTCATTATCAGCGATCCCCTAGTCGGCATCAAGCGGCATCACGGTTTGATAGACGTCCATCGGAGCTAACGACATTTTGGGAGCGTTATCCCCGACAGCCCCAGCATACTGGGACCAACGAGCCGATCGCCTCACCGTGCTTGCCTCAACCCAGAGCTCCCCCGCCCGAACCACAGCCCTATGCCGCTCGTCTAAAGCGAGAACCAAGGTGCAATCCGTCATAAGTGCCGTCGCAAGATCCACGCGATGCCGCCGACTGACGGGACCTGTCACGCCGTGATGACCCAGGAAATCCCCAATTGTCTGCTGCGCGAGGACTGCGGGTTGCTCTCGCAGAGCATCGGCCCCTAGCACCGGACCCCAAGGCTGACGTTGGTCTCGATAGTAACCTGTGAGCGCTTCAGCATCGCCCGCGAGGGTCAGTAGATTCTCTCGCGCTCCCGGATACATCCGTTCAAGTTCGGGTAGAATCCGGTGTCGAATCACATTGCGACTGTAGATAAGTTTAGCATTCGAACTGTCGACACGATGCGGAATTTTTTGCCGATCTGCCTCTTCCTCGAGTTCCGCACGCCACACGCCTAGAAGCGGTCGCCAGCGGTAGGCCTCAAATTCCTTCATGCCCAGCAGGTGATTCATTCCGGCCCCTCGGGTGATCCGCATGAGCACGTTCTCCGCCAGATCATCGGCATGGTGAGCCAGGGCCAACCATTCACCCTCGAGCATCTGCTCCCGAAACCATCGATACCGCAGGTCACGGGCCCAGTTCTGAAGCCCTCGACCTTCCGGCGGATGGTCCAAAGGGTCGACAGTCAAGATGCGGCATTCGAGTCCGAAGCTCTCACTGATTTTTCGGACGAAATCAGCATCCCCGTCTGACTCGGCTCCACGCAATCGGTAGTTGACGTGCAAAACACCGAGCTTATCCGACACGCCGAGCTGCCTGCAGAGATGCAGGAGCACCATGGAATCTAATCCCCCTGACAAAGCCACCCACATTCGTGAGGGATTCCCTTTGGTGACCCGTGCTTGCATCTGCTCGAGTAGCAGCCGAAATCGAGATCCTGCTTCGAATGCCTTCACATCATCTCCCTCACCAAGCTGCGCCCAGATCTTACCTTTACGGCATTATCGTCCCGAATGCCTGCTCGCGATGCAAGAATAAACAAAAAAAACCAAACCTTACAATACGTTATAACTAGCTATTATCATGGTTGTTTCTATATTTTTTTGCAAAACAACCAGAAAACGACCCGATATCTCTCTCTTTTTTCCATAGCCGCCAGCACCAGCCCCCCAAAGCTCCTTACCGACTCCCTCTTTATTCGCTTTTAAGTTTTTCACCAAGCAAACGATGGGAATTTTGCAAAATGTAGCGCCTTTGGCAACCCAGGTAAGGGCTTGCACAAAATTTCAAGGAGGAATTTATGGGCTTGCGCATTCGCACGAACGTCTCTTCGCTGCTGGCACAGAGGCACACCCAAAACAACGCCAATGAAATGGAGCGAAGCCTCGAGCGCTTGTCCTCAGGCTATCGCATCAACCGCTCTGCAGATGATGCAGCAGGGCTCGCCGTCTCTGAAAGCTTGCGGGCAAAGGTGCGCGGTATCAACCAAGCCAAGCGCAACGCCAGCGATGCCGTTTCCATGGTTCAGATCGCAGAGGGTTCGCTCAATGAGGTTGGCAACATCCTCATTCGCATGCGCGAGCTCACTGTGCAGTCCGCCTCAGACACCATAGGGGACGTCGAACGCGGTTACCTCAATCGCGAGTATACGCAACTGGTTGACGAGATCGATCGCATCTCAGCCACCACCGAGTTCAATTCGCTCAAGCTTTTCGATCCCAATCAAAAAGATCGCCTGGTAATCCAGGTTGGTGTCAACAATAGCGAGCCGGAAGCCAACGTTGACACCATCTCTCTATCACTCGAAGGTTTAAAGACTTTCAATTCCGAAGCGTTAGGCCTTGGTAAAGAAGCTGAAATCGGCCCGATGGCAGCTGATGCAAGCGATGCGATCAGCCGTGAAGAAATCAGTAACAAGCTGACGACAATCGACAATGCCCTCAACCGCGTGAATGGTGAACGGGCCACCCTCGGCTCTGTCCAAAGTCGCCTCGATACAGCAGTCAATAATCTCAGCGTGCAGACGGAGAATATGAGCCAGGCCAGAAGCCGGATCATTGACGTCGATTTTGCTGAAGAAACTTCAACTATGACCCAAGCCAAAATCCTACAGGCTTCTGCCATATCGGTTCTCAGTCAGGCAAATGCTAAGCCAGAGATGGCCTTGCAGTTGCTGCGCTGATTTTTTTTATCGTTCTCTAACAAGGAGGTTTCTCAATGGGTGTTCGAGTTAAAACCAACGTGGAAAGTTTGATTGCACAAAAGAAGCTTTCGGATAGCCGGAAGGAAATGACAGCCTCGATCGAGCGATTATCGTCGGGTATGCGGATCAATAAATCTGCAGACGATGCCGCTGGACTCGCTGTATCGGAGCGGATTCGATCGCGGATCGCGAGTATGGATGTTGCCAAACGCAATGCCAACGACGGGATCAGTTACATTCAAGTCGCTGAAGGTGGTTTGAACGAGATCACCAATGTGATGGTGCGGATGCGTCAGCTAGGTTCACAAGCCGCTTCCGACACGATCGGTAACCGGGAACGTGAGTTCTTGGACCGTGAATTTCAGCAGCTACGCGATGAGGTGGGCCGTATTGTCAAGACGACGGAATTCAATGGTCGTCAGGTTCTCGAAGCAGGAAGCAACACAGCGATGCGAATATTCGTGGGTTCTTCGAACCGCGGAGATGTGAACGGTTCGGCGCCAGAAATTGATACTGAAGCCAATCCCGATATCATCACAATCGACCTCGAGGATCTCTCCAAGTTGAACGAGGCCCTCGATAAGGTCGTGAACGGTGGTCTTGCGGTAGTTCCGGGTGATGAAGATGGTGGAGCTGCCGATCTCAGTCCCGACGGCACTGACAACCTCTTTAACGTCTTGGACTCCGCCATCAATGAGGTCGCGTCCTATCGTTCTTCTCTGGGTGCCGTTCAATCTAGGCTCAACACGGCGATTCAAACCATCGAAGTTACCAATGAGAACCTAAACGCTGCCAATAGCCGCATCCGTGACGTTGATTATGCAGCAGAGACTGCCCGTTTCACACAAAACAAGATACTGGAAGCTGCTGGTGCCGCGGTCTTGACCCACGCCAACTCCCAGCCAGAAATTGTTCTGCAAATGCTCCGTAACTAAGCTCTGCGGGCCCCTTTTTCCAAGGGGCCCTCCCACCTGCCTTTGAGATGGCCACCTTAATGCCTGAGTCCTCGACAAAATTTCTTCTTACCCAAACATTCCTCTTCTATTCTCGAAAGATACTCCCAAACATCTCATGGCACAGCACTTGCTGAACTCGGGGTAGAATCTGTGTCTCGTGGTGAGCGTTGTGGAAAGGGTCTGGATATGCGTTTTTTGTTTGCTGCACTGCTGGCTATCGAAACTCTGCTCGGAGCCGAAGTCGCTCTTGCTAATCCTTTTGATTACAACGTATTAGGCGTGATTGCTAGCTCTCAGAACCAGAAGGGTGTGGCCCTTGTGAAACATAAAGCATCCGGTCGAGTCAACGCCTACCGTGAAGGCCAGGACATCAGCACGGGCTTCAAAGTCGAGCGAATCCACCGCAAAACTGTCACCTTCTCTTTTCAAAACAGGTACTTTGACTTAAGCGTCGGAGATGAGAATCCGACTGAGAATAAAGGTTACATCGGTTCGGGTGGGAGTGGTGTCGCGGTCGCCTCGGACCTCCGCCAGGCCCAGGGCATCGAACGCCAGGGTCAGACTCTCAAGGTTAGCCGCTCCCTCAAGGATAACCTAGCTGGCGAGAATCTTAATAAAGTCCTGATGCAAGCTGCGGCCGTTCCCCACGTGGAAAACGGTCGTCTGGTCGGCTTCCAGCTCCTGGAAATCGACGAAGGTAGCATCTTCGATATGGCTGGCTTTCGTGATGGTGACATCATCACTCATATCAACGAGCAGCCGATCAATGACGCCGCCATAGCTATACGGGCTTTAAACGGCTTGAAAGCTGCAACCTCTGCGACCTTTGGCTATCGTCGGGGCACTCAACCGATGGAGCTGGTCGTTCAAATCCACTAAGGCACAATCGACCCTAACCATCAAAAAAGCGCGACTTGACGTCGCGCTGTTTTAATCGATGGAGGGTCAGAAAGACGACTTAAGATCAAGAAGCCCGAAGTTTGCGTCTCAGAATCTTTCCAACATTGGATTTCGGCAACTCTTTCTCGAAAGCATAATGCTTCGGACGTTTGTAGCCTGTCAGATTCTTTTCACAATGGGCGCGCAGCTCCTCTTCCGTGAGCGAATCATCTTTCTTCACCACGTGGGCCTTAACGGCCTCCCCACTGTGGCCATCGGGAACACCGATCACGGCCGATTCCAGCACCTTCGGATGACTTGCCAGGACTTCCTCAACCTCGGTCGGATACACATTGAAGCCAGAGACCAGAATCATGTCCTTTTTTCGATCGACGATATAAAAGTAGCCAGTTTCATCCATTTTTGCCAAATCGCCCGTATAGAGCCAGCCGTCCTTGATGCTCTTAGCGGTCTCGTCATCGCGCTTCCAGTAGCCAACCATGACCTGCGGACCGCGAATCAGCAGCTCGCCAACCTCACCAAGAGGCAAGTCCTGACCGTTCTCGTCGACAATCCGCACCTCCGTCGAGGGCAAAGGCAATCCGATCGAATTCTGAGGCAGGTTATCGAGCATCGGGTTACAGTGTGTCACCGGAGAAGCCTCCGTGAGACCGTACCCTTCGAGAACCCGCGTGCCTGTCAGACGCTCGAAGCCCTGAGCGACCGACGACTGCAAGGCCATACCACCTGCGAGTGCGAACTTCAGATCCCGCGGGGCCAGAGCCTTGAACGCTTCGTTGTTGTTCAGCGCGTTGTAAAGCGTATTGATTCCGGTCATCACCGAAATTTTGTATTTCTTGAAGATCTTCACCGTGTTCTCAATAGGAACCGGCTTGGGAACAAGAATCATCCTTCCCCCCATCGTCAGAAACGAGAGGAAGTTCACTGTCAGGGCAAAGATGTGATAGAGCGGAAGTGCCGTGAGGATAATCTCCTCACCTCGGGTCACATAAGGATTAGCCCACTCCTGTATCTGCTTCACGTTCGAAACAATATTTCGATGGGTAAGCATGGCGCCTTTGGACACCCCGGTTGTACCGCCTGTGTACTGGAGAACGGCAATGTCATCGAGTTTGATCTGCGGCTTGACAAAAGATCGACTCGCCCCCTTGCGCAGAGCCTCTTTGAATTCGACCGCTTTGAGGCCAGTCTTTGGTACCTGCCCCTTGAACCGGAGTACCGTATCCACCAAGAAACCTTTCCAGCTTGGCAACTGATCGCCAATACTGGTGACCACTACCGACTCGATCTCCGTTTCCTTGATGATCTCTTCCAGCTTGTCCATAAACAGATCCATGATGAGGATCGCTTTCGCGCCCGCATCAGCAAACTGATGCTTCATCTCACGCGGCGTGTAGAGTGGATTCGTGTTGACACAGATCACTCCGATCTTGCTCGCTGCGTAGAGTGCGATCGGAAACTGAATGACGTTCGGAAGCATGATCGCAAATCGGTCACCCTTGCGAAGTCCCAGATCGTTCTGCAGGTAAGAGGCAAAGTCGTTTGCCAGGCGCTCGAGCTGCCTGAAGGTCAGGTCAGCCCCCATACAGGACAGTGCAATCTTCGAACTGTATTTGTGGCAGGTTTCCTCGATGATCGAGGCGATTGTTGTGCCTTCTTGCACCTCTACGGCCGGACTGATGCCCGCCGGGTATTGCTTCAGCCACGGCTGACTCATGCGCTCTCCTCCAGGTCATTTTTTCCTATTCCGAGTATCGACTACGGGCTCACTTTTTTACAGTCTTTTCATGAATAAAGTGCAATTATACCGTTGTCTGGCGGCTTCGGCCAGTTAAAAGAGAGAGTACAGAAGTGTTTGCACTCGATCCCCATCGTTTCGAAGAGCTGCTCTCCCGTCTCCAGGCACTGTGCCTCGACCGCAAGGTGACCCTAGCAACGGCCGAGAGCTGCACAGGCGGGATGATCAGTGGACTGCTCACCTGTTTGAGCGGTAGTTCCGCGATTTATCTCGGAGGACTCGTGACGTATTCAAACGAGTCGAAGATCAGGCTTCTAGGGGTCACCGAATCCCAGCTCAGGCAACACGGAGCGGTTTCGGAGGTCGTAGCCTCCAGCATGGCTCAAGGTGCTAGGCAGCGACTGGGTAGCACATGGGCCCTTGCCGTCACCGGCATAGCGGGACCAAGTGGGGGCAGCGCTGAGAAGCCGGTTGGGACCGTTTACTGCGCTTGGTCGAACGAAGCGAAGACAGTGGTCCGTGGTTTTCAATTGCAGGGCGATCGCTCTGCGGTTCGCGCTCAGACCTGCTGGGAAGCCCTCGACGGCCTCTTTCGCCAGCTGCATGACTGAATTTCGGGACTCAATCCCCCCTAAGGAAAGGAGCTACCGTGCTTCGTACTATTTTTTTCGTCGTCGGAACAGCCCTCATCACCCCGACGGCCCCCGTGTGCCTGGCCGAGTCCAAATTGGAAGACAAACAAGAGCAGCTCTTTTCGAGTATCGACCATCTCTCGGTCGACTTCAGCCAGAGCACCTACAAGAAGCTCCGCAATCGAACGATCACCCGCAGCGGCAACGCCTTTTTCTCCAAACCGGATCGCTTTCGTTGGAACTTCACCAGCAGCAAAGCCGGTCTGGAGGAGTATTACTTCAACGGTGAAAAGCTCACCCACTATCGGGAAAAGGATCAGATTGTCAACCATTACAACACAAACGCCGGCTTGGCGCGCGAATTGACCGAAGTCGTCAGTCTTGTCCTCGACCCCAAAGCCCTGCTGAGTCGCTACAAAGTGAAAGAATCCAAATCTGCTGGTGGACACACCCAGGTGGTTCTCTTGCCTCAAGCCAAAGAAACCACCGATGTCGACTCCATCTTCGTCAAAGTCTCAGATGTCAAAAAATATGTGGAAGAGGTTCAGATTTTTTACATTGATGGAAATAATACAAAATTCAGTTTTAAAAATCCGGCAACGGGAACTAACGATCCAAAAATATTCACCTTCTCCAGAACGGGTAATTTTACAGTCAGGCATCATGGTTGATCAGGGGCCAGCCATCCCCTGCCCACTTTCTGCCACCCCACCTCTAAGCCCTCAAAAGACCAAATGAATCGGATGTAAAGTTCTTGGCCGCTCCAACCGATAGTCTTCTTGATTGAGAGTTCTTTGGACAGTCGCCGTCATGTCCCCTAGGAGACCCTCTATGGCTCAGGAAGCAGTTCGTTGGGAAGACTTTGACAAGATGCATGTCATCCGGAAGCTGAAGGAAATCGTCGGCAAATGGTGGCGCGTGCAGATTAACTTCACCGACAAGCGCGGATTTTTGAGGGGTGTACCAGAAGGAAAGTTCTTCAACCCATTGAATCCAGTTTGCCAAGCCATCGTCGCGGATGAAAAGGGTTTTGCTAAACGTGTGCAGACGGCTCGTCAAACGACCGTTGAGTCGATGCATCATAAGAAACACCGGATCACGCAGGACACCACTGGCTTCTCTGTGATATCCGTTCCGATCAATGTGAAAGGGGAGTTCCTTGGCACTGTATTCGGAGACGGATTCATCTGCGAGGATACTGCGGCCGCCCAGAAGACATTGATCCGAGGGTATCTCGAGCGCGATTTCCCCCAACGTCGCGATCTCCTCGAGAAGCTGGATGATCTCCCCGTCCTTAGCTCCAAGGAACTCCACTATCTAACGGAACTTATCGAGCTGGTCGTAGACGAGATTCTGGTTATGCACCGAAATCTTGATGACGAAAAGAATAAGGTCAACGAACTCTCAAAAGAGCTCGGCCAGCGCTATGGCTTCGATCGGATGATAGGCAAGTCCATGGCCATGCAGGAGCTCTATCGCCTGCTCGAGCGAGTCTGCGATTCGGATACCACCGTACTGATTCAAGGGGAAAACGGAACCGGTAAGGAGCTCATCGCCAAAGCGCTCCATTACAACTCCAAACGCAAGAATAAGCGCTTTCTTGTCGTCAACTGCGGTGCTTTCAACGATAACCTCCTCGAGTCCGAACTTTTTGGTCACATGAAGGGGGCATTTACCGGCGCAGTCAAAGACAAGAAAGGTCTGTTCGAGGCCGCGGACGGAGGCACACTCTTTCTTGACGAGATTGGTGACACGTCCCCCCAGATGCAAGTTAAATTGCTGCGCGTCCTGCAGGAGGGTACGTTCACCCCGGTGGGTAGTACGGAGGTCAAAAGAGGTAATGTCCGTGTTCTGGCTGCAACCAATAAGAATCTCATCGAAATGGTGAAAAAAGGCGATTTCCGCGAAGACCTTTTTTATCGTTTGAACGTCATCAACGTTGTCGTGCCCCCTCTTCGTGACCGCAAAGACGATATCGTCCTGCTTGCTGACCATTTTTTGACCAAGTTTGCCAAGACAACAAATTCGGCGAAGAAAGCTATTCAAAAGGAATGCCTCGAGCGCATGATGGATCATGACTGGCCAGGTAACGTGCGTGAGTTGGAGAATGAAGTCGAAAGACTCTGCGTCCTCGCAGGTGACACCAAGGATCTCTCGTCCGAATTGCTGTCCCATCGAATCAAGGAAAGCACCAAGAAAAAGTTCCCGGGTCTAAGGGTCAATGGCAACCTCAAGGACTCACTCGAGGTCATGGAAAAGCAGATGATACTCGAGGGTCTCGAGCGGACTGGTTGGAACAAATCCCGTCTGGCGAAGGAACTCGGCATCAGCCGAGCGGGCCTGATAACCAAAGTTCAGAAGTACGGTCTCGAAAAACGCATCAAAACCAGCTAAAAAGAGCCCCCGATCTCAAGGGAGCTTCATTCACGGATGAATCTCGGGTTCGAAGGACCCCCCCACAAGGAGTACGGTATGGTGCTGAAGATCTTCGGAAAATCTGTTGGTGAAGGGACCCCTGCGCAGGAAACCGACTCCCAGAACGAGCGCATAGCCAAACTCGAAGGGCACCTCAACGATCTCGGAGCTGAGGTTGTGCGTCTGCGTTCCGAGGTCAATACTCTCCTAGCTCGCCAAGGCAGCTTCCGCGTGGCTCTAAAGCGATTGCGGGTCTACCTGGAAGAACGAGGCGCCCAAGACGAGGTAGCACAAGAGGTCAGTGCCCCGTTCCAAGACCTCGCACTCGAAGAAGAGGGTGCAAGCGAACATGCCGTTCGAGTCAAGAACAAGGACCATCTCAACTAGTACGCGTATGAAACGGCTCCGATGCATCTTTACAGAGAACACTCGGTGCCCAGTGAACAGCATGTACGCTGGGGGCTTCGGAGCTTTACGGACCCAGCAAGGCCTCACACCGGAGCAGCTCCGCCTCGAGAGCGGCTTCCCATTCGCTGGAACTCAGTTCTTGGAACAGCCTTTGTGCCTCCTCCGCTATGGATGCAGGACCCTGCCCATAGATTCCCGAAACATGAAACACATGAAAACGCTCGACGCCTAAAGCTCGAGCTAAAAGTGCACTCTGTCGGGTCGTAAGGTGAGCCTTGTCCACCGCACGCTTGACATCCACATCAGCGAAGCTACTTTCGCTGAGCATATCAGACGTCCCCGGGAAGGCCTGCCGCAGGCGCTGCAGATTCACCCGATCAAAGCTCGCATCGGTGAGATAGACGAAGGAACGACCCATCTCATGCTGCATCAAAGCTTCACCCAGTGCGCCGACCGTCCAAGTCCGATGCTGGACGGTGATGACTTCCTCAGTTTTTTTGTTTCGCAGCTTAGTCTGAAGCTGGCCTAACCAAGGACCCGCTTCTAGCCCAAGTGCCTCCATCGCCTCGATCTTAACACGCAAGCGATTCGGCGTCTCCAGTCGATAGGCTACCGATGCAATCCCCTTGTGATCTAGCAATACGGCCTGCATTCTGGATCCATCTGCGAAACTGAAGAGGTGTTGCAAGCTTTGCTGACTCGACTGTTCACGGATGGCGAATCCATCGGAATTGGTGAGGAGAGCCTCGGTGATACGACCATCGACGTGAATCTCAGACACAGCGACGCGCACCTGATCAGGGTCGATCAGATTCCACGTGTATGCACGAAGCTTAGCCTGCACACGTTCGATAAACGGTGCAGGTCCCCAGATACGGAGCAGTCGACGATGGGGAATATTGACCCGCAGCAAACGATCGAAGCCGATGAAATGATCCATGTGAGTGTGCGAGACAAAAACCTGTCGGACCCGCAGCAGATCCTTGTTGCTCAATGTCTCAAGTGAGCCGAGATCAAACAAAATTGCATCACTCAGCTGCTTGAGAAACACATAGACAGCTGGGTCTCCCGCTAGGCCATTGACCAGTTTAAACTCGAACGCTTGCTCACTCATAAAGCTCCGGACGACGATTTTTCAAGGCGGGGAGTCGATCGCGCACTTCGCGGAGCCGATTCGTTGACATTTCAGCGACAGCCAGCCCTGGGACGCCACCTGTATTCGCTAAAACATAGCCCCAGGGGTCGACGATCATTGAATGGCCATACGAAGCTTTACCGCGCCCATGATCACCCACCTGGTTCGACGCGAAGACGTAACACTGTTGTTCGACTGCCCGAGCCCGTAGCAACAGCTCCCAGTGGTCCATACCAGTCTGCAGCGTAAAAGCCGACGGCAGTACAATCACATCAAGAGCCCCTTCCGAGGCCAGTTTTTCAAACAAGGCAGGAAAGCGGAGATCATAGCAAATCGCAAGACCGACACGGAACCCCTCAAGTTCAAAACTGGTGAGCTGGTCTCCAGGGATAAACCCATCGGATTCGCAATAGAGGGCCTCACCCTTGGGGCTATAGAGATTGAAGAGATGCGTCTTGCGATAACGTGCCACCTCTTGTCCCTGCCGATCGAAGACGAGAGCCGTATTGTAAACCCTTTGATGTCCATGCCGCCCTGGGCCAGCTTCGGCCGAATCCGCTTTTGGTCGCATACCGAAGCTGCCTGCGAACAGACAGATCTCTAGGCTCCGCGCGGTCTCGGCCAAACGCCAGATGAGCTCACTCTCTTCGCCTTCAGCTTCTGCATGCAGTCGATCGTAAGAGCCATGAAACGCAAAAATCTCGGGCAGGAGAACCCAGTCAGCGCCGCGATCAGCCGCTCGATGCACCCAATCGAGGGCCTGCACTACATTCTTCGCTTTACTGTCGCTACTGCACATGCTGATGCTGGCAAGGAGCAGGTTCGGTTTCACAATCAAAGCTCCGGCAAGACGATTTTGCGATCGACACCAAAGATCTTAGTCAGAAGAGCCACCCGTGTCCACATCCCGTTACGCTCCTGGCGCCAGTACTTGGCCCTTGGATCGCTGTCGATGGCGATATCCAATTCCTCTCGACGTGGCAGTGGGTGCATGATTACGGAGGTCGGCTTCATGAGCTTAAGATGCCGATGTTTGAGATGAAAACGGGTGTAATCCACCTGTTTCGATTCCCCTGCCACATCGTATTCATCCTGCACACGAGTCATGTAGACAGCATCCGTCACTCGCAGCGCATCTTCCAACTGGTCAGTTTCTTCAAAGGCAACGCCGCGAGTCAGCAGCTTCTGTCTGAGATCGTCGCCAATTTTATATTCCGGAGGTGAGACGAAGATGATACGGGTATCGCGGTAGTTGGCTAGCAATCCACTGAGCGAGCGGATGGTTCGACCGCGCTTGAGATCACCCACCATCGTGATGGTCTTGCCATCAATTCCCCCGTGACGGATGAAGCTACGATTCAGGGTATAAATATCGAGGAGAGCCTGCGTCGGATGCTCATCAGGTCCCGATCCTGCGTTGATGATGGGTACGGGGCGCTCCGTTTCGTTCAGCAAGGCCGCAATCCGATCACAGAGACCAGGAACCGGAGTCCGCATGATAATGATATCAACATAGCTTGAGAAGGTGCGCAGCGAATCCTCGATGCTTTCCCCCTTTCGCTCGGAGCTCGTCGACGAATCACGGATTTCATTCGTGTTCATCCCCACGATCTGACAGGCCGTTTGGAACGAAAGAAAGGTCCGGGTGGAAGGCTGGGTGAAATACAGCATAGCACGACGATGGGCCAGGAGACCCTGAAGATACATCAAGCCTTCCTTCGATTTGTCGAAGCGGCGAATGGTGTCGGTCAGGGTACACATATAATCTAAAAAAGGCCGATCAAACTGGGCCGAACTGAGAACATGGATTGGTTCGTGTTGCTCTTCCATAAGGCATACTCCCCTTAAAGGTATCGTACCGTGGCTTCGCCGTGCCCAGCACGTATTGTTCCAATCACATGGGCACCAAGTTTCAGGGTTTTCGCAAGATGCAGGAAGGTTTGACTTGCATCCGCTTCGACAACAGCGATCATCCCTGCTCCGAGGTTAAAGACTCCCTCGACATCCATAAACCGAGCGCCATGCGTTTCGTAGAACGCTTTCATCCATGGTTGTGTGGGGATGGACTGCGGATCGATCTCAGCCACCACACCTTCTGGCAGCACCCGAGGGAGATTACCCGATATACCGCCACCGGTGATATTGGCGAGCGCGTGGAGTTTGCCCCACCCCAGGCCTTCTATTAAGGCTGGGACTTCGGAATAAATTTTGGTGGGCTCGAGGATCTTCTGCATGAGATCCCCAGCAACTGGCTTTTCGCTGAGCCACTTGCGCACCAAAGAGTAGCCGTTGCTGTGAAAGCCACTGCTTTCGAGAGCGATCAGCTGATCCCCGGGTCGCACAAGGTCAGGACCGAGACGCCTTTTCCCGTCGACAACACCCACCACAAAGCCAGCTAAATCCAAATGACCCTTGGCATAAAGGCCAGGAAGTTCGGCCGTTTCACCGCCAAGCAAGGCCGTCTGGCACTGACTAAGGCCCCGACGAATGCCGCTTATTACTGCCTTGAACTGCTGCTCGTCAAGTACGCCTGTGGCATAGTAATCGAGGAAAAAGAGAGGGCGCGCACCGACTGTGTAAAGATCGTTGACACACATAGCAACCAAATCGATACCCAGACCTTCGAGCTGCCCCTGTTCGATACCAAGCAGAACCTTGGTCCCGACGCCATCGGTTCCTGACACGAGTAGAGGGTCTTCAAGACCACGAAAATCAGGTCGAAACAAGCCCGCAAATCCACCGATACCAGACACGATGGAACCCATACTCTGCGGAGTCCCACTGTTCTGCAGCCAATCAACTAGCGCATCACCTTTGGCGACATCAACGCCAGATTCCTTGTAAAAATCTTTTCCCTCTGTCATCTCAATCTCCGTCCCTATGATAATGATCTTCTTCAGTGTCAACAGCATCAGACTGCACGACGATGACCGTACAATCCCAAACTCCTCTGATCACAGATCCTTGCGTCGGCTCCATGATCATAGTCAGGCCCTGCAAGAGCTCCAATTCAAGCAACTGAGGCGCTGCGAGAATATCCGCCAGCCAAAAGAGAGTCTGGTCTTTGATCTGCAGAGCAAGGGCTAGTTCCTCCTCCGTGCGACAACGCAGGATAGCGGGCAATTCGTAATCACGGCCATACTCGCAAAGGTACTGCAGGGCTGCGAGATCAAATGCGCCTACTTCAAGACAGTAGGCATCGGCGCCCATAGCTCTCGTTTCAAGGATGCCTTTCTCATCACGCACGGCGTCGGCGCGCCAAAACGGTCGTCTAGTTTCGCGTTCTTTGGCTTCTCGAAACCATAGAGGGAGAGTGGAGCGAACCTCAAGGTCGTAGAGAAAAATCGCAGGGGAGGAGAGTGTCGAAAACGGGGTGGAGGAAGGAGAGCGTTCGAGACGCAGTGCAAGCTGCGCAGCCTGTCCCGGTGTTCGTGGTGTCCTTCGGACGGGAGGACTTTGTTCGATCAATCGTCTGATCTCACTGTCGTAGAGGACACGAGCCCGCTCTGTGGGTTCGGTCACCCCCTGCTTCAGAAGGTGGTCGAGAAAGTCTGGCATCCTCTCTTTCGCGCCTCCCTGAATCGATAATCTAGTGTTTTCGGGTACCTAGACCCATCTGTCTCAAGTTTCGACAGCAGCAGCCGATCCTTACCTACAGTAACGACTTGCTTACACCTGAAGGTCCTGGCCATGAAACCGCATCGATTTCGCGTCAAAAACTGGATCAGAATGGCTTTGTGTACGACTCTCGCCACCCTTTCAAACCACAGTTACGGAGAGCTTGTCTACAGGAAACTCACCCCTCTGACCATCCGCCCGACAGCTCCGGAACAGGGTGAGTCCCGACCTGCGATAGGTGTAAAGGTGACTCGCATCGCTCCCCAAGGCGAGCAGCTGACAGCGATTCTCGAAGGACGTGAGGTGGGGAGCCTCTTGCCTGGATCTGTGTTAGAAGCCAAACGACCCAAGGTCTTGGCATCAGATGGTGAGAACGCCTGGATCGCCACCGCTTTGCTCAAGGTCACGGAAGTGCGCGAAGACTATGCGTTAGCCGAGGTCACAAGCGACGGCTCACGGGATTCGGTCATGCACTTCCCCGACGATCCGGGGATTCGAGTTGGTGACGCAGCCTTACCGCAACAATTGGCTGTCATGCAGAAGCTGCGTGTGCTGCCGACTAAGATCCTCACGTACAAGCGGCTGTTTGTCGATCCCAAGAGTCTGCCGATGACCTTTGAGCTGAGTCCAGAAGGCAAGCAGCTCCTGGTGGAAGAGGCCCGTGCCTTCACCGATGTCCACGCCCCCCTCCTTCTGGTGGAAGCCCACACTGACCCCCAGGGCAAGAGGGAAAGTAACCAAATTGAGTCTTATCAGCGGGCATTGACGATTCGTCAAATTCTGATCGATGAGCTAGGATTCGATCCTGAGCGGATTGTGGCCGTCGGTCTCGGAGAATCTGAACCTCTGGCCGAACCCTATTTGCCTGGTCAAGCAGAGCAGGCCCGTCGCATCGTCTTGAGAGTCAAGACCCCCAACGTGTCTCCTTGAGTGGAGACAAGGCCCACCAACCGAAAGCCTTCCTCGATCCAAACGTCGCCCCTGGATTTGTGGTGACAAAGCAGTATCTATTTGCCATGAAATGGGGCAAGATGGGCTCTCGTGTTTAGCCTGTTAAATGGACTCGTGTATGGACCTTGAAGACAGCCGATGAAACGTTACCTAATCCTGCTAGCGACTGCATTGCTGTCCGCCGCCGTAGTCCTTCTGTCACAGCGACTTGATCCGCGCATCCAGCGACTGTTCCATCCCCCAAGTGAAGCCAAGCTCGCACTGAGACCCATTGCTGAATTCGAGCCAAGTTTTGGCGTGGCCTTAAGTGAACACATCTTGTTTCAGGCCTCTGGTGTCGAACTCGTTCGTGAGATCATTCGGGCTCGGGGTAAAATCTACCTTTTCACCACTGAAAGCTTACAAGATGAGACAGAGGAACTTTTTCAGGTGAAAAAGCCATTTTCTCCCGAAGAAATGGATGCGATTACCAAGATTCAACTCGAACATGAGAGCCTTTGGCTGCGGGATTTCTTACCCATCCCCGTCTTACGCGTCTATCCGCGCTTGCCTCCCACACCGAGCTTTGTTGATTTTGTATACCGAGACGGTAACAGTTTCGATGACGCGGCTATTCATCAGTTTGCTTTGGCCATCAACTCCAGCGTGGAGCACCTGCCCATCGTCCTCGATGGGGGAAACTTCATGACTGACGGAGAGAGTTGTATCCTCTCCGAAGAGATGTCCGCTGATCCCGATGCTCCCTCTTTTGTTACAGGGGACGCCAGTCTCGATCAGCACGTCGCTCCGATCCTCGATGCCGCGATGGGCTGTCAGCGCACCTTCGTTGTGAGCCAGATACCACACCCCCACGTGGACATGTGGATCAAGTTTGCGCGTAAAGGCACGGTCCTCATCAATGAGATCGAGGAAGAATCCCTGTCTCTTGCCTCCGAGCTCGAACCAGGTCAACTCGAGAGGATTCGAAAAATAAAAATCGCCCTGGATGAAACAGCAGTCCGCCTTGGAAAAGCATTTCGGGTCATTCGACTTCCCATGCCACTGCCGGTCAACGATATCTTCTTTACTTATGCGAATTCTGTGATAGTAAACGATACAGTCATCATTCCATCTTACCAGGATCCTGAGCCAAAGCGAGGCTCCTATCCGGACCGAACGCTTTACCCTAAGTACGAGACGCGGGTGGCTGAGGCGTTCCGTTCCCTAGGATTCCGCCCTGTGTTTCTGAATGGAGATGAACTGATTAAGGAAGGGGGGGCTTTCCATTGCGTGACTTTCCATCTTCCCGATCTCGACGCCATAATGAATGACAAAAGCCAATTGGCGATCAGGCCAAAGAAGTGATGGACTTACGACATCCATTTCATGAGGGAGAGCTTCGATGATACACCCGCAGACTAAGTTAAAATGGGTCAGCAATGAGATCGGGTATGGGGTCTTTGCCACGACTTTCATCCCCAAGGGAACAGCGGTATACGTTCGAGATGCGCTCGAAATCGTCATTGCCCGGCATGCGCCCTTGACCAAAAATCCGGCCTACGACGACATCATTCGTAAGTATTCATACATCGACTCCAAGGGCGACTATGTGCTGAGTTGGGACCACGGTCGCTTCGTCAATCATTGCTGTCACCCCAATACGATCACCACAGGTTACGGTTTTGAGATCGCCATTCGTGATATAGCTCCGGGCGAAGAAATCACCGATGATTATGGCCTTCTCAATCTCGACGAAGATATTCCCCTCGCCTGCGGTAAAAATCACTGCCGAGGAGTCGCTCGTGCACGTGACTTTGATACCTATGCCGATCACTGGGACGAGGTTGTTCGCGAGTCACTTACCCATTTCTATCTGGTCGATCAGCCTTTGCTTCCTTTCTTCGAACAGAATATCTTGAAGCAACTGAATCAGTACCTTGAAACTGGCAATTCCTATCAGTCGGTTCGGACTCAAAAGTTCGTTGAAGGCGCAAGCAACACTCCTGAATTTCGCTATAAAATGGAACGCAAGCGCAGCCTCGAGCGTTCTGAATAAGCTCAACTCTCCTTCAGTCTGATGTCGTACCGGCGACGCGCACCCTGCGGTCGCCGGTTCTCATCTTTTTGAGATTAGGATACTACATTAGCAACAAGCTCCTCCATATCGCCGCCTAGCCGCTTTCCCCTTAGGGATGACGGATCCATGTCGAGCTTAAGACCTTGATGCATCTTGTCGAGGTTTTCTTCAGACTAGCCTGTCATAGGCATGAGCTTGTTCTGTTAGGACCTACATTCCGGGAAGGATGGATATCAGATGACTCTTTTCTCTTGCACACCGAGTTGAGTAGGCTTTCGGTAAACAACCGCGCCCTCCAAAGCCACGTACTCAAGTGTATCAGACAAACCTATGAGGCTTTCTGCACCACCCAGTATGATATATCCACCTGCCTCGAGATGTTCGTTCAGCTTGGTAATCACCTTCTTTTTATTCTCGACCGACTGATAGATGAGGACATTCCGGCAAAGAATCAGTTGAAATTGACCGAGTCCCGTCCATGAATCCAGGAGATTCAACTTTTGGAAGGTCAAGCCCCGCCTGATATCAGGATGAATTTCCCAAGTTTTTACAGCATCAGACGCACTCCCAGGAGTCATCGCTTGGGGTCTGAAGTATTTGCCCAATTGCGCGGCTGACAGCCCCCTCTGAACTTCAAGCTGAGTATAGATTCCATCTTGAGCTCGACGTAGCATGCGATCGGAAATATCGCTCGCATGAATATTGTAAAAGAAAGGACGTTGGTCTTTGATCTCTTGAAAGAGCATGGCCAGCGAATAGATCTCCTGCCCACTGCTGCAGGCCGCACTCCAAACACGAAAGGGTGATTCTGCGCGCTGGCCCTCGCGGCTTTGCTCTACGATGCTACGGATTGCTTTGAACACATTGGGATCACGAAAAAAAGATGTCTCATTGTTTGTTGCTATATCAACCAAAAGCAGCTTCATAGGTGCTGTCAATTGCCCGCGCTGAGACTTTTCCCAAAGCTCTGTAGGGCCCGACATCCCGAGTAGTTTTGAGACATCTTCTAGGCGAGTTTCGAGCTGATAGTAGTTTGTCTCTCCATAAACGATACCAATGGATTGTTCGATCAGATCTGCAAAATGTTTGAGACAATCTTTCGATAAAGCCATAACTATGCCACCTCAGTTCCGAGAACCTGTCCCATCTTACTGAAAAGAATATCCTTAGTGAAAGGCTTCATGACACATTCATTCGCGTCTTTTTCGAGGACCTTCCTGATGGATTCAGGATCGTTCTTAGTGGTCACTATAACAGTCGGCAGATCGATGTGGCAGGCACGTATGGCCAGCAACGCTGCAAGTCCGTCCATCACAGGCATCTCCCAGTCGAGTAAGATGAGGTCGAAGCGGAGGGGTTCTGACGAATCAGTTCACATGCCTGCTGTCCGTTGTACACATGATTGAGGGTGTAGGCCGATCCAGCGAATACTGTTTCCATGAAGGCATGAACTGCACGCGCGTCATCAACCACAAGTATGTTCATACCCTTCCTTTCCTGACTCCCCGAAAATGTTTCCATTCATTCATAGACTACAGTAATTAGCGAAAAGGCTCGCACATTCTTCGATACCACCCATGCGATCGAAAGCACCTGCTTGGTGCACGGCACCAGGCATGCCCCAAACCACACTGGTCGCTTGATCCTGGATCATCACACCACCACCTTGATTCTTGATTGCGCAAGCCCCCAGCTTCCCGTCCTCACCCATGCCAGTAAGGATGAATCCCATGAGATTGGGGCCGTAGATCAGGGAAGCTGTTTCAAACAAAGGGTCAGCTGCCGGAATCACATAGTTAATTCGCGGCCCCTGATAGATCTCTATCTGCGTCCTGCGATCGGACCCTTGCTCCAGACGCATATGAAACCCAGCTGGTGCCACATAAACCTGACCCGCTCGAACCGACTGTCCTGCTTGACCTTCCATCACAGGAACACCACTGATCGCTGCCAAACGATCTGCCAGATTCTTTGTAAAGGGTGGAGGCATATGCTGCACGATCAACACGGGGATCCGCAGGGGCGCCCGTATCCGTGCAAACAGGTGCTCAAGCGCCATGGGACCACCAGTAGAACTCGCGATGACGATAGCCTCGGGATGAAACTGCGTAAGATCCTTTCGGACCCAGCTTTTACCCTGTGCTTGCGTCAACGAGGGTCCGGGATTGAGAGGCACTGTGGGTAGACGTTGGGCGAAGAGGCGAATCCGCGGTACTAGATCCACGCGGATGCGTTCCACCGCCGCCTCGACACCACCCAAGGCGTTTTCACCTACGGGCTTGGCCAGGAACTCGTCAGCACCGAGCCGCAGGGCCTCTCGCACTTTTTCATAGGCACTCGCTGTAGGAGCTGCGAAAAGGATAATGCGCACACCGAAGTCCGCCTGCTTGATGGCCCGGATCGTTTCAAGGCCATCCATATCTGGCATTTCGAGGTCAAGAACCACCAGGTCGATCTTCTCATTTTCTAGTTTGGCGAGGGCTATCTTGCCGTTCGCTGCCACACCAGCGACCTCAATCCCCTCCTCATGGCTCAATGCCGTTCGAATCGTGGCACGAAAAGTCACAGAATCATCGACTATGAGCACACGCATGCTGATCCTCTCTTAGGAAAATCCCGTCCTCAACCCTGAATCTTCCGTACCAGCATTTCTAGCTTCGAAGCGAGGTCCGCCAATGACTGAGAGGCTAAAAGAACTTGGGAAGCTCCCGACTGGGTTTCAGTCGAAGCAATGGCAACGGTCTTCACGCTCTCGGCTATCGTCTGGACTCCCTTCGCCGATTCTTGAACGACGCGAGCGACCTCGTTGGTCGTGGCCTGCTGTTCTTCTACTGAGGCAGCGATGGAGCTAGCAATGCCACTGAGCCTCTTGATGGATTCTGTGATTCCGCCTATCGCGTCGACCGCAGATCCCGTATCCTTCTGAATCGCAGCAATCTTCGCTGTAATCTCTTCGGTTGCCTTTGCGGTCTGCTTAGCTAGCTCCTTAACCTCATTGGCAACGACTGCAAAGCCCCGACCCGCATCGCCTGCCCGGGCAGCCTCAATCGTGGCATTCAGCGCTAGCAGATTGGTCTGCTGAGCGATTGAGCTGATGACCTTGATGACGTTGCCGATCTCCTGAGAGCTCTCCCCGAGTTTAAAGATGGTCGTATTTGTAGCATCGGCCTGCCGCATCGTTGCCAAGGTCGCTGAAGACGCATCATTGGCATTGCGCGCAATCTCCCGGATGGAAGCTGTCATCTCCTCTGTATTTGTCGCCACTGTCCGGACACCTCGAGCGACCTCCTCCGAAGACCCCGCAACAGCATTGGTTTCGGTTGTCGTCCGACTGGCATTGGTAGCCATCTGAGAGGCCGTTGCATTCAGTTCCGCTGCAGCAGTCGACAGATGCCGCGAGGCCTCTCCAAGATTCTGAACGAGCTCTTCTTTGTCAGTGATCTTATCCCACGTGACCGTTGTTCCTAGAAAGTTTCTATTTTTGTCATAGGTAGCTGTGACCAGAAGATCAAGAGTCTCGGGTCCGACCCGAATTTTCGCTCGATGAGGAAGGTTTCGTTCATTGCTGACTAAGCGACGCTGATGTTCAGGATTTTTGTGAAAAACATCGATACTGGAGCCTACAACTCTATCCACTGTCACCGGCAGATACCGTTCGATGGATTTCAGTGTCTCCCGACTCTTTGGATTCATGTATGTGATAGTAAAGTTGCGATCTGCGAACATGACATTAATAGGGGCATTGTCCATCATCGACTGGATGCGAGCCAGTTCTTCTTCCGCCGCCAACCTCTCGGTCACGATGTCCCAGGAAACCATGACACCGATGTATTCACCTCCATCGTCGAAGATGGCCGCTACCAGCAATTCCAACTTCTCAGGACCGACCCCAATCGTCGCCCGATGGGGTAAGTTCTTGGGATTCGAGAGCATCATCCGTTGGTGGGATGGATTCTTATGAAAAATATCGATAGACGAACCCAGCACCTTGGAGACAGGAATCGGCAGGTAGCGTTCAATTCGCTTCAGCGTTTCCATGCTTTTTGGGTTGATGTAGGTAATAGTCAGATCCCGATCCGCATACATGATGTTCAGTGGGGTATTTTGAAGCATGCCCATAGTTTCGACAGGACCTATGGTCTCTTTTCTCATGGTAACTAGCTGCTTAATGCTCTCGGACATCGTATAAACTCCTATTTTAGGTGTACATCTAGAGTGTATAGTTTCCCAACAGTCCTTACTGTTCGCTGGCTTTGCTGCTCATCAAGCCGAGATACTTTCCAACAGGCTCCACATCGATCACACTCAGGAGGCTGTCATTCACTTTATAGACTCCCCCTAGAAACTGCCGCACATGCTCACCCACAGTCGTCGGAACATTCTCGAAATCATCCCTACTGACCTCGAGTACATCGCCAATCTCATCGACCTGAAAAGACAGTAGGACCCCAAATGCTTTACAGACAATGTTCATCAGTGCTTCTGTTGGCTTTTGTTCGATCCCAAACAGCTCTCTGACTCCTATCGCCGTTGCGATCTGCCCTCTGAGATTGATGAGTCCCGTGATGTAGGGGGGAGATAGGGGGATACGCGTCATCGGCATAGGCTTGACGACTTCCTGCACTCCGCGCACATCGATCCCATACAGTCGACCCTCAACATAAAAAGTCGCAAACTGCAAGGTACCGGACAGAGAGCCGGGTCGCCGGCTTCTGGAGCTTTCAAGCGCTCCTGTACCGTTGAATTGGGTCATCTTTAGGCTCCTTTTCTGATTCCCAGAATCCCATCGACCTCACGAATCAGTTCGTCAGGATTCATCTTCTCGATATATCGACTAAAACCTGATTCAAGACCCTTTTTTACATCAGCTTTCGAATACCGCGACGATAATGCGATCATAGGAATGCCGCCCCATGACTGTCGAGACCGCACCTCCCGAGCAAAATCTAACCCACCCATCACAGGCATCTCAATATCAGAGACAATGGCCGCAATTGAACCCTTGTCTTTTTTGTCCAGAACCTGGAGAGCTTTCTGACCATTGATTGTGGCCGTAACATGATAACCAGCATCACTAAGGACTCGCTGCACGTGATTACGGAAGAAGCTGCTGTCTTCGACTAGCAGAAGGTGATGGCGAGCACGAGCAGATCGGTGATCCGATAAGACCAGGTCCTGCGTACTCGGAAAATGCTCAGGTATTTGCTGATTTTTTTCGAGATACATATCGATCATACTTAAGGAATCGAGGACAGTCACAACTTCATGGCCCATGATAAAGGAGCCAACGATACCTCGTTGATCCCGTACTTTTGTATCAATAACCTCTCGACTTTGAATCACATCTAGAATACTTCGAACTTCAAGTCCAAACATTCGATCGATTTTTTTCACGACGACAACGGCTATTAGCTCGGGGCTGTGCCCTTTGAATTGGTCCCATCCTAGCATTTCTCTTACCGAAATCAGAGGTAGAAGGGAGTCACGATACTTAATCACCCTTTGCTGTCCACAGCAGCGGATCTGAGACAAGGAAAACTCCTCCAGCCGATGCACCACACAGAGTGGAATTGCACAAGGAGAAGCACTCCAGGCATCGACCAATAGATAATCTGTGCTCTCTTCTTCCGTCGATTCAAGATTGTCGTCGATAGTTTTCTGATAGGCATCTTGTTGCGGCCGCAGGATCAGGTTCTCGTGATCGGCTAAGCCATTGACATCGAGAGTCAAGGCGATCGAGCCGTCTCCTAAGAGTGTCGCGCCGTTGTAGACACCAAGGTCTTTCAAGAAGGAGGCTAGGGGCTTCACAACGATGTCGATCGAATCTTCTACGCTTTCAACTACAAGACCGAACACACGTTTCTCCGCGTTCAGCACGACGATGTTGATCGTCTCCCGCTTGAGAAGGTTGATTCCGCTCTTCGATTCGGGATTAAGGATACGCGAAAGATCAAGCAGAGGAAGCAAGCGCCCCCGAAGCCGCAGAATCGGTCTATCATGAATGATTTCGATCTGGACCTGATTGTCCTCATTTCGATTCACTCGGAGGAGTTCGACCAACTTCACCTGAGGTATAGCAAAACTCTGATCACCGACTCGAACGAGCAAGGCCGGAATAATCGCGAGAGTCAGGGGTATCTTGAGGCGAAGAGTTGTGCCGACGTTCCTGCAACTCGAGAGTTCTACAGTGCCACCTATGCCCTCAATATTCGTCTTCACGACATCCATACCCACGCCCCGACCCGAGAGCCCAGACACCCTGTCAGCGGTCGAGAAGCCAGGCAGAAAAATGAAGTGTTGGATCTCACTCTCGCTGAGACGAGCCAATACCTCGGCTGACACCAAGCCTTTTTCCAAAGCTTTTGTGGCAATCTTATCTCGGTTCAAGCCTCGGCCATCGTCCGCTATCTCGATAATCACGTGACCGCTTTCGTGGAAGGAGGCAATACGGATCGTTGCAGGATTGGGTTTGCCCAAGCTCTGCCGCTCGCTTGCAGATTCGATACCATGATCAATTGCATTGCGCACAATATGCGTCAAAGGGTCACGAACAGCCTCGATCAGGGCTTTGTCGAGTTCCGTGTCTGTTCCTTCAAGCTGTAGATCCACGTACTTTCCCAGTTCCTTAGAAAGATCACGCACAAGACGGTGAAACTTGCCAAGGACATGTCCCACAGGCTGCATGCGAGTCTTCATCACATTGTTCTGCAGCTCACTGGTGACGACATTAAGTCTCTGGTGGACTTGTGTGATGTGTTCTTTTTCTTCCGATCGAGATATCTCGTGCACCTGATTGCGCACCAAGACCAATTCACTCACGAGGTTCATAAGACTGTCGAGAAGATCGACGTGAACACGGATGGTGTCCGCATGATTCTCCTCATGTCCCGCTGTTCTTTGAGTATTAGACATGGCTACAGATGGGTGTAACGATTCTAACTCGTCCCGAGACATCCTTGGAGCTTCCTCTTCCTGCAAACGAGAAGGAGCTGGGTTAAGTGAATCCAGAGGGGTCGGTTTCGTCAGGTTTCGGCCATCAGTCTGGTCCACCTCATGCACTGTCTGATTAGGAGTGTTGTTTGCCTCCGCCGAAGCTGCTATCGCTTCAGCCGGAGCCCTGGGGACAGCGAACGCATTCAAGCGATCGATCAGAACCTGAATGTCCGGTCCTGGATTCTGCTCGAACTTTGTCTGACGGATAGACATCAGCTGGTGAGAGATAGTATCGAGGGCGATATAGAGGTCGTCAATCAATTCCGATATAGCTTCCGCCGGTAGATTCTTCATACGACCGAAGCACTCCTCGATCGCATGACTGATCAGTCCGATGGATTTGTAACCGAATAACTGGGAGGACCCCTTGATTGTATGAATGTCGCGCGCAAAGCTGCGCATAGTCTCAGGCTGAGCTCCCTCCTTTTCGAGGGTCCTGAGCAGTAGACTCAGTCGCTCAGTCATCTCCTGGCATTCGGTGAGGTATTCGCCAAGAACCTCGTCTTGAAGCGTTGTCATAGGAAAAATTTTCCTAGAGTCAAGGGATAGGTGTCTGGTTACTCCCTACCAGTGTAGCATTCGGGTCGGCCGTTGAGAAGTCACTCCGGCTCAAGCGCTTGTACCGCAGTCTCATCACCAAGCGAAATGGGAGTAAATCCTGACTGCTGGGACCTAGAGTGTCTTGAAAAGACGAGTGGTCAAGAGCGTGTCATGCTTTCTGATGACAGGGTATCTCCTGAATCGTCTCCATTACAGATAGTCTCAGTCCTTGACGGCAAAGAGGACCTTCGGCTCAAATTTTAGTCGTATGTCCTTCCGAGAGCGAAGACTCTAAGCAATCTTCCTGATACAGATCTTTCTAGTCGAAGAGTCCCCATCCTGCGACCGTAGCCTCCGGCTGTCTCACATCGGACCGAGGATTCGTAGCCTCCACGGCCAAGCCAGTCGTCTCCTCCTGAGCTGGCTCGGGAAGAATATATCCCGCCGAGAGGAGGATGTGCTCGAGATCAACCAAAGTGACGACCTCGTGGCCCATGAAGAAGCAACCAGCAATCCCCTCTTGAGTTTTGAAGCTTGTATCGATGGTCGATGGTCCCCAGATGATGTCGTGAGCTTGACCGGTTATAAAACCGAAGTAACGTTCATGCTTCTCATAGACAAGGATATGTTGACCTTTTTCAAAGTGAACGCTGCTTCCGATCTTCAGCGAGCTAGGCAGATTGATCAACTGCATCAGGGCACCCCGATAGATCATGACCTGCTTTTGGCCACTGTACTGGAGGAGTCCTGGGTCGAACTCTTCGATGCGAAAGATCTGTTCCGATGGAAAGCCATAAAGACCCTTCTGCCCCATCAGATGGCAGATCAAGTACTCGCGTCGATCGAGACTAGCCGAAACCTCCCTTGGCTCCTCGTCCTCATCCCGAGGAGCTGTATCGTCGCGGAAAACATGGAGCCGTCGTGCAATACCTTCTAGATCGAGAATCAGTCCCACCGTTCCATCACCAAGAAAGGTAGCACCTGCATAGACCTGGAGGCTCGCCAGATGCTTCCCTAGCATCTTCACGACTATCTCCTCACTATCCATGATCGTGTCAACGAGAAGTGCATACTTGAGTTCTTTGGTCTTCACGACGACGATACTCAATTCCTGATTCAGATCATCGAGACGCACAGCACAGGGTAGACCCAAAACGTCATGCAGGCGGATGAGAGGAATATGCTCACCTTCGTAGGCAAGCGCCATACCACCTGTTAGCTTTCTAATCTGTGCCCTCTGTTCGAGAGTTTCGAGCCTCAACAAGCGCTGGACGCCATCCTGAGGGATAGCAAATGTTTGGTTGGCGATGGAGGTCAGCAGCGAGTTTAGAATCGTCACTGACTTTGGAATGGGGAGATGGAGGGTGAACTTCGTTCCTGTGCCTTTATTGGTCTGGATTTCGATACGTCCCTGGAGACGTTCGATCGAGGCGCGGACCATGTCCATCCCCACCCCACGGCCTGAAACGTCAGAAATGGCTGCAGCTGTGCTAAAGCCAGAATCAAAAATCCTATAGAGGACCTTCTGGTCAGGAATGCGAGCCGCCTCTTCCCGACTCATCGTTCCATTCTCCACAAGTTTACTTCTGATTTTTTCGGGGTCGATTCCCCGACCGTTATCCTCGATTTCGATGAGAATTTCGTCCCTTTCCTCGATCCCACGGACATGAATTCGACCCCGAGTGGTTTTCCCTGCTGAGCGGCGGACGTCAGGTTTTTCGATTCCATGATCGGCGCTGTTTCGAACCAGGTGGATCAAGGACTCACTCAGGGCTTGGCTGATCGTGGTATCGATCCGCAGATCCTCCCCAGTGGTGGAAAAATCGATATCCTTACCGAGGCTATGAGATAGGTCTCGGATCGTCCGAGGCAAAGGTTTGAATACATTGCCTAGGGGAACTTTTCGCATCTCGACGATTTTTTCCTGCATTGATCCGTTGATTTTGTGCATCTCATCGAGAAGGTCGATCAATAGACCCACATCACGATTGCCGGGTTGAGATTTTTCAATTGATTTTACAAGTTTATTGACCATGTTGCGGATCACCGTGATCTCACCGCTGAATTCCATAAATTCGTCGAGTGTCTGCATGGAAACTCGAAGATTATCTCGCGCTGCTGCTTGCCGCGCATGAGCGTGATCGTCATGTGGAGTGTCCGCTCTTGGGAGGGACTGTGACGGATGTGCTGTCGCTGGCTTAGCCTCCCCTTCAACAAAAAGAGTCAAAATGTTCGATAACTTAAAGGACTCGAGCTGTCTAGATTCCACAGCTGCAATGAGGTTTTTGAGAATATCGTAGGCTTTGAGCATGATCGTCACATCTTCCGGAACAATCAGACGATCGCCTCTTTTGAAGACCGCAAGCATATCCTCAAATCGATGCGCAAAACGCATAATGATGTCAGAATCCAAGACGCCACTCGAGCCTTTGATCGTATGGATCAGACGAAAGATGGTATTGATTACATTTTGATCCTGAGGGGTTCGCTCGAGACTCATGATCAAGGGTTCGAGCTCTTCCAGGATCTGACTCGCCTCTCCGACAAAAGTCTTTTCGAGAATCTGTTTCTCGCGGATTTGCTCCACCCTGGGTTGGCTCTGCTTTTTGATGATTTCGAGGAGCGCTTCGATTCGAGGTGGCTTGTCAATGAAGGCCGCGATCTTGAGCTCGATGCCCTGTAATGCAAGCTCCCTAGACACATGTCCTGAAAGGACCACAAAAGGTATATCGCGGTACTTCTCAAGACAGGCATTTCGAAGATCAAGTCCTGATCCACTCGGCATGACAAGGTCCGAGATGATCAGTGCCGTTTCCCAGGCCATACTTTCGAGTTTCTTTAAAGCCTCCTCCACGCTCGTCGCTGTGACCGGAGTAAAGTCAATCGAGACCAGGTAAGTCCCGATAAGAGCTAATAGCTCCTGATCATCATCGACGCAGAGGATCTTGAGACCTTTGTGATCGATCGCCATAACAAGCACCTCGAATCCATGTCCGAACACCCATCCACCTACCCGGACCTGTCGGAATTCTTTGCGCGAAGTTAAGATTCGCCTGTCTATCCGCCAGATCAGCGGATGGCGGATCCCTGGACAGGTCACAGAATTGCCGGAAAACCTCCGCAATTTGTGAAAGCGACCAAATGACCCCTAGCTTCCAGCTAGTCCCTAGTGCCGAGGCCTGGTATACTTCGACCACTCCAAGTCTTTTCGAGGTCAGCATGATGGAACCTTTGTTTGTCAAAGCTGCGACGGAGACGGCCCGTCAGGCAGCAGAGGACGGCTCTCGAGTTGCTCTGAACTACTTTAAAACCGGTATCAGAGCTGAAGAAAAAACCGACGCCTCACCTGTCACGATTGCAGACAAGGAAGCTGAGGTGGCCATCATTGCAAGAATTCGGAGCCGCTTTCCCGAACATAGCATTCTAGCTGAAGAATCCGGTGTGACCGATGCAGATCCCCGCTACCGCTGGATTATCGATCCGATCGATGGCACCCGTGGCTTCATCCGAGGTGGGAGTTTTTGGGGTTGCCTCGTAGCACTCGAAGCTGATGGTGAGATCATCGCTGGCGCTATGGCTTTGCCGGCACTGAGCACGGTCTATTGGGCAGGAAAAGGTTTAGGATGCTATCGGAACGGAGCCCGTATCTTCGTTTCGAAAACGGAGCGGTGGCGCGATGCAACACTTTCCGTCGGAGAAGTTCAGCACCTTCTGCAACCTACTTATCGAGAGGGGATGTGTCGCTTGATCGCCGAAGCAGCATCGACACGTGGCTACGGTGATCCAGGTGGGCTTATGATGGTACTCGAAGGCTTAGCCGATGTTTGGATGGAAGCAGGCGTCAAACCCTGGGATCTAGCCCACGCTAAGATTCTCATAGAAGAAGCTGGAGGTCGCTTTACCAACTTCTCCGGTCAGTC